>Ga0207906_1000059_pt1 | contig 152910 bp, 126 predicted proteins | sample LinPmetageLP37_FD_184050 | JGI IMG/M metagenome (GOLD analysis project Ga0207906, IMG submission 184050) | Marine viral communities from the Pacific Ocean - LP-37 (SPAdes) | ecosystem: Environmental > Aquatic > Marine > Oceanic | place: Pacific Ocean | collected 2010-06-16 | reverse complement strand
ATAAGCAATGGCCTGCTTCGCTACGCCCTACGGGCTCCGCTACGCAGCCCATTGCTTCAACCGCGCTTATGCGCAACAACGCGGCCAGACTCTAATCCCAGCTGGGGGAAAGCTGGGGGTCACGTCACCGCTTCGCGTTGACCTCCACCGTCTCTTCGATGCGGGACTGCTCTCACTGGATGATAATTTTAGGGTGCTTGTCAGCTCAAGCGTGCGATCAACGAGTGTTCGCGGGTTGGAGGGAACATCGGTCGCCGTACCCGCTAATCCAAAAATTAGGCCGTCCCTGAAGACGCTTTCATATCACCGCACCAAGGTATTCAAAGAATAGTTCTACAGGCTTATTCGGATTGCCCTAGATGGAAATGACCTTGAGACCCTTCTCCATCTCCTCGTATCCATCATCACTCTTATTCGGATCCGCAGCCTGATCCTCCAGCCGTTTGAGAAGGTATCTGTTGAGCTTGCAAAGGTCGTTGCGAAGCTTCCTTGCTCTCTCGCTGTCTCGCTTGCTGACCGGCAATCCGCCAAACAGACCTTCCCTGCTTACGTAGTTCTGAAGCTCCAACGTTGAACATGAAAAGTCGGTCGGGAATCTCGCATCAGGCGAATGCTTCATTTCAGCATATTGGGCGGGACCGATTGATCCGTTGACGTGGATTTCTCCATTTGTGGCGACCACCACTTTTGCCTCAAGATCCTCAAGATTGTTGAAGAATCTCTTTGCATATTCGTTGAGGAAAGGCCGTTCGCAGTCCTTCAGCTTGAATGGGTAAGCCGGTTGAAAGACCTCCAGGCCATTGAACCGCTTCCGGTAGTTCATCATTCTAGGGAGGATCTTCTTCTTCCCAAACCTAATCTCGCTGTGAAGCACCTCACCCGAAGGAGTCCGCGTCCGCCGCGTTGCCGGGTAGGGCAGGCCCATCCATCTCGATATCAGACGGGGGCTTGAAGCGTTCTGGATGATTAAGCGGTTTATCCGCAGCGAAAAAGCGCTCGGCATGGACCCAAATAGCGGCGTTCCCACTCCTGCATAGGTCAGGCCGTTCCCAACCTCCTGAGGTAGAAGAGTGAGCCGCGCCCAACGATCTGCCTGACCGATTCTGTGAGCGATGTGAAAACGTGGATCTGTCGCCTTGAAGATATTGGTCCCTACCGCTCGGCCAGCCAACCAAAGCCCCACGCGTACTTTATCGAGCCAGTGGAACAGGATCTCTAGCTCGACGGGTGAGACGTCCTTCTCTTCAATAAGCTTCTCACATACCGGCTTCGCAAGTGCCTCTAGGGTCGCGTATCGTTGATTACATTCGTGACATGCGGGAAAGGTGTACCGGTTGAGGCTGTGGCGGTGGATCTTAAGTTTGTCGGGGCCGTCAGAATAGCGAACCCCGAGAAAAACCTCACGCGTGTCTGATCCGGTGAGGCGCATGAGCCAGCCCGGTATCACATGCTCTTTCGTCTTCTCGTTAGGCTTAACACCACAGAAAACACATAGTTTTGCGACCTCAGAGACCATTCTCATTGAATGGACATGGTCGAACGGTTTTGCCACCCGAAAAAAGCAGGGCCTAGGAGGACTGCAAGCGAACTAAAAGGTTCTTGACGGTTGAGGCATGCCAAGTGCCCCCCTCGAGGTCCTCATGTGGCGCGCATTCAGCTCCGAAGCGATCCCGGCAAGGCTCGTGACCCCGTCCCGGCGGATCGCGTCTACAGTGCCCCTCAACCCCTCTGCGAACCTGTCAGCGTTGCACTGGATCGCCGCGACGGATGCGCGGTTGCCCTTCCCAGCCCTGCGGAGCGCCTTCGCCCCGTTCGGGTTGCCCAGCTTCACCCCTCGTGCCTTGGCAGCCGCAAGGGCCGCCTTGGTCCGCTCTGAGATACGCTCGCGCTCATCCTCATTGATAACCGCCAGAAGCCCGATTGTGAGGCGATTGACGTCCGGGTTATCGGCGCAGGTGAAATCCACGCCGCTGTTGCGGAGCTGCAGGGTGAAAGCTGCATCGCGGCTGAGCCTATCGAGCTTTGCCACTACAAGCTTCGCACCTGTCAGGCGGGCGTGGTCCAATGCTGCGTTGAGTTCCGGCCTATCGTTGCGCTTGCCGCTCTCCACCTCGGTGAACTCTGAGACAATCTCCCACCCCCTCGCCTCACACAGGGCGCGAACGGATTGGCGCTGAGCCTCAAGCCCAAGGCCAGAACGGCCCTGCTTATCGGTGGAAACGCGGTAGTAGGCAGCAACTCGGCACATGGTCAGGCCTCTTACAAAACAGTCAAACGGTCGTTAGGCCATTTTGTAAGCCGCGCTTGCGGACCGCGTCTAGCCGTCTGGGATTCGGTTCACCGCAACATCGACTCGGTTCGACTCAAAGCCCTCAGCCATGTGAAAGCATAGGGCTCCCGGCTCATCGCCCGGACGTCTACGGCCCGCTTCCTCAACAACAGGTAGAACATTGAAGTGCACACTAGGGATCGTGCGAGCGCAACCGCTGCCGCAGTTCATCTTCGATTGACCAAACTGTTAGGACGGGAGACCAAGCAGGTTGAGCCGAAGGGGAGCATGCGACCGTATAGGTAGCCCACCCCCTCAACAGGCACGGTCCGCGCCACCCCTAGGCGCTAACCCGGAAACTTCGAGAGAACCGACAGGGCGGCGCGGGTTCTTGTGTGACAGGGTACCCATATGGGGGGAAGCCGCCGCGGACTGATATGTATAAACCGCTTCGGATTTTTGCGCCAAAACTGGCCGCAGTATCGAGCGGGAGCGGGCCGGTGAGGTCTGCCGTCGGCGACCCGGCGTTTCTGCCTGTCCCTGAACGCCAGCACTTCAGCGTAGGGATGCTTGTAGGAGAGCACCCCAAGCGCCTTGCGATCTGCCTCGCCTCCCAGCCGGTCTGCAAGCTCAGCGACGGGAAACTGCGCTCTCCGGCCCGAGCTGCCTGCAGGGACGCCAATGGCTTCCCCGGGGACGCCTCGATAAAGAACGACGCTGCTCATCGGTTTGGCACCGACATGGGTTCCACAAGGAACTCATACTCGAAGGAGCTATTCGCCAGCCGCTCGTCCATAAACGCTACGCCCTCCTCTATAATCTTCTGTATCTCTCGCGACCGCTTGCTCGACGCCTTCTTGCACTCGCGGCATTGAGAGGTCCGCCCGTCGGGCTGGCTGCGGTTGCCATAGAACTCGCTCAGAGGATGGACTGTCTGGCAGGAGTGACAGAACTTGCTGCCCCGGGGCACAGGGACCGGGATATTCTTTCTAGCCATGATGCCTCCAAAGCCAGCGTGTAGCTGGTCTTCAAATGGGGTGGATGGGAGTTGGCAGGGAAGACCCGCAGGGCGCGCCGATATGCCGGAACGACGCCCTTACGGTGCCCTTCACATGCCTAAAGTGACCGCTAGGAGCGCTGGCGCGGCTGCGGACGCACAGGGTAGAGCTTGCACTGCCGCACAGAACAGGCGGCAACTTGCTGTCGCCAACGACCCGGCTCCTGCGGATCGAAAACACATGACTTGCAATGATCGTCGATTGCGGAGCGGAGAGGCGGGCGCGCGCTCATGCTTCACCCCGGTGCCCCGGTACGGCGGCGTTGAGGGCGTTAAGAACGCTGATGGAATTGAGGTCTCCAGAGACCCCGTCGGCGTCGGCGGACAGGTGGCCATAGTTAGCGTTTAATTCGCGCATGGGTTCGTTGCCGCCATCGGCGGAGTAGGTGGTTTCAGTCATGTGAGTGTTTCTGCCTGAGCGATCTCAGGCCAAAGGCGGGTTGCGATACGTCCAGAAAGGACGCGGCGATGCCTCCGGCGCTCTCATAGAGACCGGGGGTTGAGGGAGTGGGGCAACAATCTCCCCTCTCAGAAGATCAGTGAAGGAGTGGGATCTTCAGGGAGGCTGAAGGAGAACTGAGGGGGCAACTATGGTGAACCGACTGTTCTCCTACAGTTCTCTTTCAATCAATCTGACCGGGGGGCGGGGCTGCTCATTCCTCAAGGGTGAGGGTTTATTGCCCGGCCCTGCACTTCCATCCCGGCCAACCATAACGAGTGCCCATTTGCAGGAGGTGACCTTGGGCCACTGCCGGAACCACCGTGCACCTTTGGTGCATCGCAAGAGAACCGACCGTGCTCTTAAGGTAATCCTAGATATGGTCTGACCGGGGCGGAGGTGCTTACTTCCCGAGGGTGGGTCTTAATTGCCTTCCCCCTCGGATTTGGCGAAGGATCACACGAGGAGCACCTAAGGTATCCTACAGTAGATACTTCAGTGTTCTGTCCCCCGAGAGTGAGGGTTTATTGCCAAGCACCCCGCCACCCAGTCACGGAGGGGCTTCGCCTTGGCCCCGTCGGCGCGCTTAATGAGCCGGTAGAGGCCGCTCTCGTTCACGGCGACTGCTGCCGGGGCTTTCCCGAGGAAAGCGAAAACACTCATGATCTGAGCATGGGTCCGCCGGAGAGTGCGCTTCTCGTCAGCGTCCACGTTCTTCAGCTGCGGATAGGTGCCGCCGCCGACGCTCAGGCCGACGCACTTGCAGACGTCCGAGGCGTGGAACCACGGTTCCCCGTCGATCTCGATGGTCCGGAGGGCGTGCTAAGCACTACCGCGTCGGTAGGCCGCGCTCCGAATAGTCAACAAGTTCGATGATCTCGGCCAGCCGCTCCAACGAAAGCTGCTCACCATAAACGCCGAAGGTCAGACCCTGCTTTTCGTGTCCAATTATCTGCGCGACTTCATTCTGCGGAACGCCTGCGGATTCTAGCTGTCCGACCACGTTCTTGCGAAAAGAGTGGAACACCTTTCGGCGGTCATTGAACCCGAGCGATCGCTTGAACCTGGAGAACTCTTTTCCTGCATCACCGCCCGGTTTCTTCCCCGGCCCCTCGTCATTGAAGGACGGCCAGACGCGGGCACCTTCAGCACCCTCTTGTGCTTTCAAAAATAACCATTCGAGTTTGCTGTGCAGAGGCACCTTCCGGATGCCCGCCGTCGTCTTGGATTCTGTGACATCAATGTATGCCACTTCGCCTTCGCGCTTCAGCTGGCCGTTTGTTAGAGATGCAATCTCGTTGAGACGCATCCCAGAGTAGAGCGCCACGAGCATGACTTCGCGTAGATCGGCACGCTTAGGGGGCGGATCGAAAAGCGCCGTCAGCTCACCCCTCTCCCACGCCACATATCCCTGCTTGTTCTTCCCTTGCCTCAGGTTGCGCCTGTGTCCGTCGAATGGATTGCGCCCTTCGCAATGCTCCCGCTCCTCCGCCCACTTCCAGAGCGCCGAAAGCGTGCCCATGTGCCGATTGACCGTAGCGTCCGAAAGGCCTCGCTCCCGTCCACCGAAGCGCCTCTGCAGTTCCGCCCAAGAGACCGCGATGCCATCCTGCCGCGCCTTCCCCGTGCGTGCCCAGTTTGGGTCCATTTGTCTGAGAGCATCCACGAACCGCGAGACGTCTCCGCGGCGTACTTGGCGAATGGACTTGTCCCCATAGAAGCACTGAAAGAGGTCGAAGGTTGCCTTCTTCTGCTGCTCAGTATTTGTAGGTTTCAATCCTGCAGTGGTGCGCCACAGTAGTAGGTATTCGTCGGCCAGTTCACGAAACGTAGGTTCCAGCTCGCGACGAGGCGCGACGTCACCCCGCACCCGCATTTCTTTCGCATCCTGCAAGGCCATCAGCCTTGCACCCTGAACTTCCGATAGCTCGCCGTCTCCGGCCAGCTCCTCGAGCTTCTCTAGCTCGTGCTCAATACCTGCTGTGATTTCATCTAGGCTCTCGCGGTCGCCGTAAAGCAGGAACTCCCCCCGCTCCGCCTTTTCCCTGACGCTCTCGTATACACGCCGAAGGGCTGCCAGTGGCGCAGCGCTGCCAAGGCGTTCGGATTCCCATTCCGCTTTGAGTTCTGCTTCCCATGCCATCGCTTCCGCCTTCGCGGCTCGCCTGTCGGTAGACTTCAGTGTCCGGTAGAGCATCTGCTTGCCGCCCATCGACGCCTGAGCGCTCTTTGGCACCCGTACCCGTGCTTCCCACTTGTTGTGTCGCTGCTTCAGCGCCGCCATTTAGCCTCCTCGGAAGCCCAATGTGGGGCAGGTTTGTGGGGCAGGTTTGTGGGGCAGGTCTGTAGGACCGCAACCGTCGGAAATGCAAGGATTATAGGAGTTCCGCGGGTTTGAGCGTGGGGCAACTCAGTCTCCTCTCTCCCCGACCAATTTTCGTCGTCTTCGCCATACGGCCGAACAGGATCCTGCCTGTTCGAGACGATAAGCCGGGCCGGTGTGCGATGCGCGGCCGCAACATGGCCGAGCGGGTGATCGAGCGGTGGCGATTGGCGATATCGCCAGCCTACTTCGCCCCGGATCTAAGCCATTGCTTCCATAGCGACTTTTAGGCGGGCGATGCGGGTTGCTCCGCAATGGCCCTAGACGTTGGTTTCGAGGTTATTAACCTTGCGTCACCCATGCGGATGCAGCGCCGCCCCCCATCGTTTCAACAGGTACAATATGTCGCAACGTCACAAGGCCGGGGGTTCTGCGAACCTTGGCAAGGTTCTCCAGCCCCGAAATCTGCGTGACATCGGCTTGCTGGCCATCTGCTATTTCGTCGCGGGCTATATCGGCCTCTCACTGGCGGTGCCGCCGGGCTATGCGACGATCATCTGGCCCGCATCAGGCGTGGCGCTGTGTGCCCTGCTGCTGCGCGGCCCGGTTATCTGGCCCGGCATCTGGCTGGGGTCCTTCGCACTCAACGTCATGAACGGGTTCGACCGGGCCAATTTCGACAGTGCCGTACCGATCATTGCCATCGCCGCGGTGGTGGCCGCCGCTGCAAGCATCCAGGCACTGGTTGGCCTGCGCCTGGCCCAGCGCTTCTCCGACAGTATCGAGCTTTCGCGCCTGCGCCGGATGGGCATGGCGGTCTTGCTGGTGATCGCCCTGCCCTGTCTCATCGTCCCCACGATCGGGACGGGCATGCTTTTTGCGGCCGGCGCGATTGGTCCCGACATGGTGCTGGAGAACTGGCGCACCTGGTATATCGGCGATTTCTTCGGCGTGCTGCTGATCATCCCGATCCTCCTGCTGTCGCATCGCTCGCCGGTCGAAGTGCGGTGGCACGACCGCTCGCTGCAAGGCGCAAGCTCGCTGGTGGCGATCAGCCTGGTGACGACACTGCTGCTGACATTCTACGCATGGCAGTTCATCTCGGAGCGGGAATACGGGCAGGCCGAAGCCAATTTCGTGGCGATCGCCGACGAGACCGACAATGCGCTGCGGTACCGCCTTCAGATATACCAGCGTGCGCTAGAAGCCGGCGCAGCGTTCGTCGCCGTCAATGAAAGCGTGTCCCCGGCCGAGTGGCGCGAATATGTCGCCCAGCTCGACATGACCCGCGCCTATCCGGGCATGCGCGGCTTCGGCACGTTCGAATTTGTGTCCGCAGACGACCTGCCCGCCTTCCGCGACAATTTCATTCGCGAGTTCGGCGATCGCTTCGAAATCCATCCCGAAGTGATGCGCGACGAGCATTATGTCATCAACCGGATCGAGCCGCTGGAAAGCAACCTCGCCGCTCTCGGCCTCAACCTCGCGTTCGAGGAAGGGCGCCGCGACGCGATCGCGCTATCGAGGACATCCGAGGAACCGGTGCTCACGCGCCCGATCGTGCTGGTGCAGGACGCAAAGCAGGGCGCGGGCTTCCTTCTGATGCGGCCCGTTTTCGACCGCGCCGGCGAACCGACCGACAAATGGGTCTACGCCCCGGTCGTGGCGGAAGAACTGGTCTCGGCGCTGACACCCGGACAGGGCGATCAATTCGCGCTCGAGGTTTTCCACGGCGACGAGCCTGCCGCCGACGCTCTGCTGTTTTCGACCACGGCGAAGAATGCGGCGGCAAGATTTGTCGTGACGCGGACGGTCGAACTGGCAGGCCAGCCGATTTCACTGCGCTGGAGCAGCCTGACGCCTTTCGAACAGCGCAATTCGTCGAGCGCGCCGGCCTTGGTGCTGGGAAGCGGCATCCTGATCACGATCCTGCTGGGCCTGCTGCTCACGATATTCCTGCGCCGGGAAAGCGATGTCGTGCGCAAGGTCGAGGAAGCGACCGCCGAACTGGCAGAGCGCAACCGCATGCTCGAGATGGCCGAGGCAACCGCACATATCGGCCACTGGCACTTCGACCTGGTCAATGAGGATATCCGCTGGTCGGACGAAGTGTTCCGGCTGCACGGACTGGCGCCCGAGGAAGCACCGCCGCTCGACCGGGCGTTCGAATTCTACCACCCGGAAGATCGCCTGCGGGTCGAGGATACACTCGACCAGGCAATCGCGAGCGGCGAATCGTGCAGGTTCAAGGCGCGTATCCTGACCGCCGATGGCCAGACCAGGCATGTCGAGGTGATCGGCCGGGTCGACACTTGCGAAGGAGGCGAAGCCAGCGCCCTGTTCGGCGTGATGATCGACCGTACGCCCGAGACCCTGATGCGCGAACGCCTTACCGAGACGCTGGAAGAAGCCCGGGCGGCCGACAAGGCCAAGACCAGCTTTCTGGCCAATATGAGCCATGAAATCCGCACCCCGATGAACGGTGTGATCGGGTTCACCGAACTGGCGCTGAGCGAGGAAAAGGAACCGGCCCAGAAGCGGCGCCTGCAGATCATTGCGGATTCGGGCAACGCCATGCTCCGCCTGCTTAACGACCTGCTGGATTTCGCCAAGATCGAGGCCAAGCAGATGGCCATTGTCAGCGAGCCGACCGATCTGCGGCATACGCTGAGAAGCTGCCAGAGATTGATGGAACCGGTCGCGCAATCGCAGGACCTGAAACTGAAACTCGACATCGATCCGGCGCTTCCGCCAATGGTTCTCGTCGACAAGATGCGCTTCCGCCAGATCGTGCTGAACCTTGTCGGCAATGCGCTGAAATTCACGATGGAAGGCGAAGTCACGATCGCGGCATCGGTGGTCAGGCGCGCGTCCGAGCCGGGAGACAATATCGAGGTTACGGTGCGCGATACGGGCATCGGCATCGCTGCCGACCGGCTCGAAAGCATCTTCGAGAAATTCACCCAGGCCGACGATACGACGGCGAGACGCTTCGGCGGGACCGGCCTTGGTCTGCCGATCAGTGCGGAACTCGCCGAACTCATGGGCGGCGACTTGCGCGCCGAGAGCGAGCCGGGCGTGGGTTCCGCCTTCATCCTGTCGATCCCGCTCGAAGCCAGCGCTGCGCAGGTGGCGCAGCAGGCTGCGGAAGCGCCGTCCGGCGATTGCGGGCATGACGTGACGCTGCGTGTGCTGGTGGCCGAGGACAATCCGGTGAACCAGGAACTGACCATGGCGATGGTCGACAAGTCCGGACACGAATGCGAACTTGCACAGGATGGCCGCGAGGCGGTCGAGGCCGTGCTGAACGCCAAGCGCAACGGGAGCCCCTACGATCTGGTCCTGATGGATATGCAAATGCCCGAGATGGACGGGCTGGAAGCCACTAGGGCGATCCGCGCGGCGGGTTTCGATGGGGACACCCTGCCCATTATCGCGGTCACGGCCAATGCCTATGCCGACGACATCCAGCGTTGCAAGGCGGCCGGAATGCAGGCGCACCTCGCCAAGCCGCTGCGCCTGAAAGACCTGTGCGCCGCAATCGCGCACTGGTCGTCGCGTGTGGTAATCGAGCCGCGCAGCGAAGAAAACGCGATCGAAGAGGAAACCGATCCACGTTTGCGCATTATGTTCGATGAACGAAAGACCGCTGCGCTCGATGCGCTGGCTGCAGCGCTTGGCGAAAACGAAATTACCGAAGATCGGAAGAAGGAGGTAGCCAGCCTGTTGCACCAGATAGCCGGGGTCGCCGGTTATTTCGGACAAGCAGCGCTTGGCGAAACATGCCGTGAGTATGAACGGAAGATCCTCGCATCCCGGACCGATCGGGACAGCCGCGAACTGATGGAAACCATTCGCGGGCAGATATCGACGGTCGCGGCTGGCGCTTTGGCGGAAAGCTGAGCACTGCGAGGTTCTACGCATGGCCCGCCGCGGGAAACATGCCTTAGAATTGCCTTAATAATCATTCCTTATCCAATGAACGAGCCTGGAGCGATAGATGGCCGAAATACTGATTGCCGATGACGACCCCATTCTTGTCGAAATACTGAAGTTTCGGCTCGAGGGTGCGGGCCATTCGGTATCGGTCGCCAAGGACGGCGAGGAGGCATTGGCGATGGTGCAGTCCGGCGCGCCGCAGCTGATCGTGCTTGATTCTATGATGCCGATCCTCTCCGGTCCGGAGGTCCTTGCCCAGCTCAAATCCGACGAAGCGCTGCGCGACATCCCGGTGGTCATGCTCACCGCGCGCGACAGCGAGGCCGATATCGTCGCCGGGTTGAAAGGCGGCGCTGCCGAGTATCTGACCAAACCGTTCATCCCGCAGGAACTGCTCGTCCGCATCGAAGGCCTGCTCGGGTAATCCCTGTGGCCGGGGCCCGTATCCTTGTCGCCGCATCGGCCCTCATGGCGGCGCCGCTCGCCGCACAGCAACCGCTCGAAACGCGCAGCGAACAGGTGGAAGCCGCCGAGGCTGCGCGTTCCGCGAGCAACTTTGCGGAAGCACGGCGATTGCTGCGCAGCCTGCTTGCCGACGCACCCGGCGATTCCGACCTGCTTCGCCGCCTCGCCATGACCGAAGCGGGCGATGGCAATCTGGACGAGGCTCTGGCGCTGGTCGAGCAGGCTTCCCAGCGCGCGCCTGCCGACCTCGATGTCGCGCTGGCGCGCGCCTATATCCTTTACTGGAACGGGCAGTACGACGCGGCCGAACAGGCCGTGGCCGGTATCGCCGCGCGGGCGCCCGACTATCCCGACCTCGCCCCGCTACAGGCGAACCTGCAGCGCCAGCGCGATGCAGGCGGCCTTCGCCTGCGCGTGCTGTCGGCGTCCGCGAGCGTTTCCGATATCGCATTCGACAATCGCGGCAGCCAGACCTGGACCAGCCAGAATGTGGCCGTCGCGTTCGACGTATCGCAGCGCTCCTCGATCACGCTCGCCCTCGCCCAAGAGGATCGCAATACCAAGGACACCCGCCTGTCGGCGCGCATCGACCGGCGGATCGGCACCGGTTTCGTTTATATCGCTGCCAGCACCGTTCCCGATGCAGACTTCCAGGAACGCTGGAGCCTTGCGGCGGGCGGCGAGGACCGGATTTCAGAACGCCTCACGGCCATTCTCGATACGCGTATCGCCGAATATGAAACGGGAACTATCCTCGCGCTGCAGCCGGGTCTGCGGTTCGACCTGGACGATGATTTCTCGCTGACTGCACGCGCGATCAATATCTTCGGAGGCGGCGACAGCTATCGGCTGGGCGGTTCCGCGCGGCTCGACTACCGCGCCGACAGCGGCCTGGCCCTGTTTGCGATCGCTGCGAGCTATCCCGATGTCGAGGCCGACGGCGTCAGGCAGTTGCGCAGCGGTGCGCTTGGCGTGGCCGTTCCGCTGTCCGACCGCTTCACCCTGTCGGGCGCGACGAGCTACGAAGATCGCGAGAACAGCTATCGCCGCCTGTCCGGGACCCTGGCGTTGTCATACAGGTTCGGCACGCCATGATCGGGTACGGCCAGGTGGTGACCGGGACGGTGTTCCTTGCGGCGGCTTTGTTGGTGGTATTCCTCATCCTCGTCCTGCGCCGCTACCTTTCAGAACGCTGGAAGGCGCAGCGCGATGAGCGCGATGCCGCCATCACTCGCAATTACCTCCACCGCGTGGCCGGGCACAGGGTAGACGATAGCGCGAAGTGGAGCCGCAGCGTGAGGCTCGCAGCGGTAACCCGCATCCTGCCGCTGCTGAAGGGCGGCGAAAGAGCGCGTCTGCTGCAGATCGCCGAACTCGACGGAGTGCTGGCCGAAACGCTGCGGCGCTCGCACAGCATGTTTGCCGCCGAACGAATTTCCGCCATCCATTTCCTCCAGCGGTTCGGAAGCGAGGTCTGCGTGGCTCGCCTGCGCCAGCTCATGGCGCGCGATTCCCATTTCCGCGTGCAACTTGAAGCCGCATTCGCGCTTGCTGCGAACAACGCGCTGCCGCCGCCACGGGAAAGCCTGCGCATCCTGAATGCGCTTACCCGGCAACCGACACGGCTTGATGTCGCGCTGCTCCGCGCGACGGCCCCGCTCTACCCCGCGCAGATGGTCCTCCTCCTCGAAGACGACCTGCCGAGCGAATGGCGCGCGCAGATCATCGACGCGCTTGGCTGGTCGGGCGACATGGGGACCATCGACCTGCTCGAGCGTGCCGCATCAGACCCTGACCCCGAAATTCGCCGGGCGGCGCTGCGCGCCTCCGCAAAGCTTGGCCATCCGGCGGCCGAACGCTGGATCTTGCCTGCGCTGAACGATCCGATCACATCGGTCCGGCTGCAGGCGATCGCGGCGAGCGTTTCGCTTGGCCTGCGCAGCGCCCTACCCGTTCTGACGACGATGCGGAGCGATGAAGAACTCTGGATACGCCTGCGCGTCGAACAGGCGTTCGAAAGGCTCGCGCCCGAACAGAACGCGGCTTTGCCGAAGGATGATGCCCGATGAGTTGGGAACAGTTTCAGATACTGGCGGCGAACGGAGTTATGTGGGTCGCCTTCGCATGCTTCATCATCGTCGCACTGCGCAACGGGATCAGCCTCATCCAGTTGTTGGTCGCGGGATGGGTCTTCGTGACCCGGGTCCGGCCGAGCGAAGGCGCCCGCGATTTGTGGCACCGCTATGCCGATCTCGCGCTGCCGATCACCGTCATCGCGCCTGCATTCAACGAAGAATTGTCGATCGTGCAGAGCACAAGGGCGCTGCTCGCGCTCGAATATCCCGAACACGAAATTATCATTGTCAACGACGGGTCAAAGGACTCCACACTGGACGTGCTGATTGAAGCGTTCGAAATGGAGGAAACCGAGCGCACGCAAATCGCCGCGCTGCAGGTAACCGAAGTCTACCGGACCTTCCATTCGCGGCGCTACCCGAACCTGCTCGTGGTGGACAAGGAGAACGGCCGCAGGGCCGATGCCGCAAACGCCGGGCTCGGCTTTGCGCGCACACCGCTGGTGTGCATTATCGATGCCGATTCGATCATCGAACCCGACGGGCTGCTGCGCGCAGCCGAGCCCTTCATGTATGACGACGGGCGGCTCGTCGCGGTCGGCGGGGCCATCCGCATAGCCAATGGCTGCACCATTCGCGGCGGTTCGCTGCAAAAGATCGGCATTGCCGACACCATGGTCCCCCGCTTCCAGGTAGTGGAATATCTGCGCGCCTTCCTGATGAACCGCGTCGCCAATGCGCATATGAACACGCTGATGCTCATCTCAGGCGCGTTCGGCGTATTCCGCCGGTCCACGCTCGTCGAAATGGGGGGGTATTATCACGATACCGTGGGCGAGGACCTCGAACTGGTGGTCCGCATGCACCGCCACCTGCGCGACCAGAAGCGCGACTACCGGATCGACTTCGTGCCCGATATCGTCTGCTGGACCGAAGCACCCGCTGAACTCGACGGCCTCGACAACCAGCGGGCCCGCTGGCAGCAGGGCGCGCTGGAAACACTGCAGCGCCATCGCGGGATGATCCTCAACCCGCGCTATGGCCGCATCGGACTGCTGGCCATGCCGCAAATCGTACTCGAAGACGTTCTCGGACCACCGGCCGAACTGCTCGGCTATCTCGTCCTGCCCGCCGCTGCGCTGCTCGGCCTGCTCGATCCGATGATGGCCGTGGCCTTTTTCTTCGTATCGGTCGTTTTCGGCTGCGTGCTCAGTCTCGGGACGTTGGCGCTGGAAGAACAACAGCTGCGGCGAACGCCGAGCGCGAAGGACCTGTTACGGCTGGGCGCCGCTGCGGTCCTCGAAAATTTCGGCTACCGCCAGATCAACATCTTATACCGCCTGGCCGGCTTCGGCCGCTACTTCCGGAACGACACGTCCTGGGCGGCAGTGCCCCGAGTTGGGCTGGGCAATAACTGAGCCTGATCGCCTGGCGATTACACTGCGACAAGACCCAGCGCCTTGGCCCCCATCCACAGGCCCATGCCGATCATGAACAGGTTCTCGGTCAGCGAAACGAACCCAAGCGGGACATTGCTGTTGCCGCCCACGCATGCGCATTTGAGTTCGCGCTTGTCGACATAGACCGCCTTGAACACGCTCACCGCGCCGACCGTGCCGATGAACAGCGCAACGGGGACCGAGATGATCGGCAGCACATGCGCCACCATCAGGATACCTGCGAGCGCTTCGCCGAAGGGATAGATATACCCGTAGCGAACCCACCGGCGTGCAAGCAGGTCGTAATTCAGGAACATGGTCGAAAAGCTGCGCAGATCCTGCAGTTTTTGGATGGCGAGCAGCGCCATCGAAAGGCTGACGAACCATTCCGCCGCCTGCACGGTGAAAACCGTTTCGAAGACATACCAGCTGATCGCCAAGGCGAGCATAAAAGCGACGCCGAATATGGCGAGAACCGGCTGGTAGCTGGTCTCGCCCTCTTCGGGCTGGCTGCGGGACTTGCCCAAATATTCGCGCAGGTCGTCGTAGCCACCGATCCGCTGCCCATCGATAAAGGTCTGCGGCGTGGTCACGACATCGTGCTCGGTCTTGAAGGCATCGGTTTGGGCGCGCGTCTCGAGATGGTGATCCTCGACAGCGAAGCCCTCGCGCTTCAGCAGGTCGACCGTCTTCAGGCCATAGGGGCAAAGATGGTCCGGCATCACCATCCGGTAGACTGTCGCGGTCTTCGTGCTCACGAGGCGCCGCCCGGATAGCTGGACCAGACCTTGCGGCCATCAGGCCCGAAAGCGATGACCTGATAGGCCTGCCGGTGATCGCCATGTTCCATACCCGGCGATCCGACGGGCATGCCTGCGACCGCGAGCCCGGCAACGCCCTCAGGGCGTTCCGCCAGCAGGCGTTCGATATCGGCGACGGGCACGTGCCCTTCGATCACATAGCCATCGACGACAGCGGTATGGCACGAAAGCAGATCCGCGGGCACGCCGTGTGCGGCTTTCACCGCTGCCATATCGGCATGATTGACCGCCTCGACATCGTGTACCCCGCCGCGCTCTACATGCCCGGCCCAGGCGAGGCAGCAGCCGCAATTGGCATCGCGGTACATGGTCAGGCTGGCCGCCTGGGCAGCGCAGGCGGTCAATGCCGCCCCCAGAGCGAGCGAACCCGCCAGCGTCCGGCGAGAAAGCGCCGATCCGAGCGATGAAATCATGTGTGTTCTCCTTGGTCTCGAACCGCGCTCACCGTTTCGCCTTTTCGAACAGCGTCACCAGTTCCTCGAACTTTTCGCGCTGGTCGTCGGCATTGCCGCTGGCGATGGCCTCGGCGACGCAGCAGGCGGCGTGATCCTTCAGGACCTGCGTTTCCACCTTTGCCAGCGCGGACTTGATCGCCTGGATCTGGTGCAGGATGTCGATGCAATAGCGATCGTCCTCGACCATCTGGGCGACGCCGCGAACCTGACCCGCAATGCGGTTGAGCCGGTTGATCCCTGCCTTTTTCGCTTCGGCCATTCCGTCGTCCTGTCAAAATACCCTATGGGGGTATATATCGGTTCGACCGCAGGTTCAATTGGAAGCAGTTTCGCATGTCCACTCTTTCCCGCCGCCACCTCATCAAGAGCACCGCCGCGCTTGCCGCCGCCAGTGCGCTGCCCATGCCAGCGTGGGCGAAAGGACAGTCGCTTTCGCACGCCAGGAAAGGGTTCGGCGAGGTTTCCGGGGAGGATATCGAGCTTGCCATCGGCAATCACCATTTCGCCACCGGCAACCGCTCGGGACATGCCGTGGCGGTAAACGGGACGATTCCCGGGCCGCTGGTGCGGTTGCGCGAAGGCCAGCAAGCGCGGCTCCACGTCACCAACACGCTCGCCGAGGACAGCTCGATTCACTGGCACGGCCTGCTCGTCCCGTTCCAGTTCGACGGTGTTCCGGGGGTCAGCTTTCCCGGTATCCGTCCCGGCGAACGGTTCACCTACGACTTCCCGATCCGCCAGAGCGGCACCTATTGGTGGCATTCGCACTCGGGATTGCAGGAACAGGCCGGTCACTATGGTCCGATCATTGTCGAAAGTGCCGAGCCCGATCCGCGCTACGACCGCGATTACGTAGTGCTGCTCAGCGAATTCACGCCGCTCCATCCGCATGACATCATGCGCAAGCTGAAGGTCGGCGAACACTATTTCCAGCGCGACATGCTGACCGCAAGCGAAGGCACCATGCCCGGCGCCATGCGCCGCATGTGGGGCAAGATGCGGATGAACCCGCGCGATATCTCCGACGTGACAGGCAGCACCTATACCTTCCTCGTCAATGGCCACGGGCCGCAGGACGATCTGCAGTTCGCGTTCGTTCCGGGTGAGCGCGTGCGTCTGCGGGTCATCAACGGGTCGGCCATGACCTTCTTCAATCTGCGTATTCCCGGCGTTCCGATGACGGTGATCCAGGCCGACGGCCAGGACGTGGACGAAGTCGAAGTCGATGAATTCCAGATCGGTGTGGCGGAAACATACGACGTCATCGTCAGTCCGCCCGCCGGCAGCCATGCCATCGTTGCCGAGGCCATGGACCGCAGCGGCATGGGCATCGCCAGCCTGACCAGTCACAAGGGGCATATCGCCACCCCGCCCCCCCTACGCCAGATCCCCACGCTGACCATGGCGGACATGGGGATGATGGACCATTCCGCGCATTCCGGAAGCGGAATGGCGAGCATGGAGGGCATGGACCATTCGATGCGCGACACATCGGCGTTGCCCGCCGATGTCGAAGCGGGGCCCGGCGTGGACATGGTCGCCCCCATGCCGATGGACCGGATGGACTTCCCCGGGCTCGGGCTGGATACGGTCAGCCACCGCGTGCTGCGCTACACCGATCTCAGGGCCCGCCGGATGAACCCCCACCGCGAAATCGACCGCGAAATGGAAATCCATCTTACCGGCAATATGGAACGCTACATGTGGTCGTTCGACGGCCGGAAGTTCACCGCGGTCACCGACGATCCGATCCGTTTCGGCTATGATGAACGGGTTCGCGTGAAGCTGGTCAACCAGACGATGATGGCGCACCCGATCCACTTGCACGGGCACTTTTTTGAACTCGTCAACGGTGCTGACCACATGCACCAGCCGCTCAAGCATACCGTTGTGGTGCAACCCGGCGGAACCGCCACGTTCGACCTCACCGCCAACGAACCGGGCGACTGGGCCTTTCACTGCCACCTTCTCTACCACATGCATGCGGGCATGATGCAGGTGGTGACCGTGCGGCCGTTCCCCGAAGGAGCGGAAGCATGAGGCGCGCCGCACTGCTAGCCGGGGCCGTGCTGATGGCCGCGCCGCTCGCCGCGCAGGACCATGCGGAGCACGGGAAAAACGCCGGGACGCAGCCGCAAATGGACCACTGCGCGATGGGACACCTGCCGCCCGAACAGTGTCCACCGAAAGAAGGCGACCCGCCGGCGGAGACCATGGACGACCCGATGGCGGGGATGGATCATGGCGCGCACCGGGGCATGGCGGAAAAGTCGGCTCCCGGCGCGGCGCCCGAAGATGCCTTGCCTCGGCGTGCGCTCGAAGGGCCGCAGCATGCCGCCGACGCGATCTGGGGCAGCGCGGCCATGGCGCCCGCCCGCCGCCAGCTCGCGCGCGAGAACGGCGGCATGGTCACGGACAAAATCTTCGTCGAACGGCTCGAAGCCCGGCTTGCGACCGATGGCGCGGAGGACGGCTATGTCTGGGATGCCCAGGCCTGGTATGGCGGCGACATCAATCGCTTCGTGCTCAAGACCGAAGGCGAAGGCGAGATCGGCGGCGCGCTGGAGGATGCGGAGATCCAGGCGCTCTACAGCCGCGCTATCGGCCCCTTCTTCGATCTGCAAGCGGGCGTCCGCTTCGATCCCGAACCCGAGGCGCGCACGCATCTGGTGGTCGGCGTGGCGGGTCTTGCGCCCTACATGTTCCATGTCGACGGAGCGCTGTTCCTGTCCGACCGGGGCAAGCTGACTGCGCGGATCGAGGCCGAATACGACCAGAAAATCACGCAGCGGCTCATTCTTCAGCCCCGCATCGAGGCCGAGTTCGCCGCGCAGGACATTCCTGCACGCGAGATCGGCGCAGGGATCACCAAGATCGAACCCGGGCTCAGGCTACGCTACGAGATCGTTCCCGAATTCGCGCCCTACATCGGTCTCGAATACGAAGCGAAAACGGGCGAAACCGCTGACATCGCGCGCCTTGCGGGAGAAGACCCCGATGGCCTGAAAATAGCGGTTGGTTTGCGCGCCTGGTTCTAGGCGCGCAAACCGGTGCCCGAGATGAGCCACGCGCTCACCTCGCGCGCCAGACCGGCCTGCCCCGCCTTACTCGGACGGTGATGCGGTCCGGGTCCACCCGGAACGGTAGCGGTCGAACCAGGCGAGAATCGCCGCAGCCTTGGCGGCCGATTGCGACGGCCTCGCCGCAATGCTGCCGTGGCTGGCGCCGGGCACCTTGACCAGAGCGGTAGGCACGCCGCGCAGCCGCAATGCGGTGTAATACTGCTCGGATTCGCTGACCGGCGTGCGGTAGTCCTCGCTGCCGACCACCACCAGCGTGGGCGTTTCCACTTCGCCAACGAGCGAAAGCGGCGACAGACGCCAGTAGGTCTCGGGGTCTTCCCAGGGCTGTGCGCCGATCCAGTAACGGCCGAAAAACGCGGGACCGTCGGCGGTCAACGCCTGCGTGGTCCAGTTGATCACGGGCTTCTGCGTGGCGGCAGCCTTGAACCGGTCGGTCTTGCCGACGATCCAGCTGGTCAGCACGCCGCCGCCCGATCCTCCGGTAACGAACAACTGGTCGGGATCGGCAATCCCCAGCGCGATCGCACGGTCGACGATCGACATGAGATCGAAATAGTCATTGCCCGGATAGGCCTTGTCGATCTCGTTGGCGAAGTCTTCCCCATAGCTGGTCGAACCGCGCGGATTGGCCGACAGAACAGCATAGCCGGCAGCGGCATAAAGCTGGTTGTCGGTCGAGAAATGCGGGCCGTAGGCGGCGAAGGGTCCGCCATGGATTTCGAGGATCAGCGGCACACGCTGGCCTTCGGTATAGCCCGGCGGCAAGGTCAGCCACCCCTCGATCTCGAGCCCGTCATGGCTCGACGGCACCGCGATCCGGCGCACTTCGCCCAGCGTTTTCACCGCGCGAAGCGAGCGGTTGAGATCGGTCAGTATCCGAGGGTCGCCGCCGCGTTGCAGGCCGACTTCCGCCGGGCGCGTGGCCGTTCCCGCCGTGAAGGCAATCGCGTCGTTGTCCGAAACTGAGAAGCTCCCCCCGGTATAGGGCCGATCGAGCCCCCCGCCCGAGACGCCCTCGACCACATCGCGCACCGAGCCATCGAGACCGATACGCGCGACGTGGGTCTCCCCGCTGATATCATATTGCGCGTAGATCGCGCGGCCGTCTGCATCCCACTGGATACCTGCAGGGCTATATCCCCACTCGGCGGTCAAATTGCGGACGCTTCCGCCACTGCGGTCCATGACATAGAGGTCGTCATCCTCATAGGCGCGCAGGGCATCGTCGAAGCCGAGATAGGCCACCAGCCGGCCATCGGGCGATGCGACCGGGCTATGATCGGGGCCGTCCCGATCGGTCAGCTGGGTCACGCTGCCACTCGCCACATCGAGCGCGTAGATCTCGCCCTCGACGGGATCCTCTTCCCAGTCCGCGCGCCGGTTGGCACCGAAATAGATCGTCGATCCATCGGGCGACCAGCTGAGCGGGCCGCCGTCGTGATACCGCCCGTAGGTCAGCTGCCGCGGCGCACCCCCGGTTGCCGGAACGAGGAATATCTTCTGGAAACCGGGCTCGACATACCCCTGCCCGTCGGCGCGATAGGTCAGCAGGTCGCGGATCTCGAGCGGTTCGGCCCAGTCGGCGCCTTCCGGCTTGTTCGCCGGCGCCGATCCCAGCTTGGGCCCCTCGTCCTTGACCTTCATAGTGTAGGCAATCGAACGGCCGTCGGGGGCCCAGGCGATGCTCGACGGGCCCGTCGGCAGGCCGGTCAGGCGTACGGCCTCGCCGCCATCCAGCCATTGCACCCACAGCTGCGCCCCGCCCGCTTCGGTCGACGCATAGGCAAGACGGTCGCCGCTGGGCGACCAGCGCGGGCTGAAGGCATCGCCATTGCGCCCGGCGAGCGGCGTTTCGCGTCCGGTGCGGGTGTCGATCAACCAGATCGAGCTGACGGCGCGGTCGGACATGATGTCGTTCGTCCGGCGAACATAGGCGATATGGCGGCCATCAGGGCTGATCTGCGGGTCGGCCGCAATCGCGATGTCGAACAGATCGGCGCCGGTGAAACGGCGTTCGGGACCGGTGCGGTCGCTGCCCATTGCCGCACCCGTCATGGGCGCCGCGCGCTGGTTTTCGACACTTCGTGCCGGTGCGTCCTGCGGCGCGGCTTCGGCTTGCTGTGCCAAGACGCTGCCCATCGGTATTGCCAGCAATGCGATCCCCGTCGCCAGCCTGCCTATCGCCATCTCGTCAATCCTCTCGCTCGCGGTTCGACCGATCTGTCGCCTTGCGGCGGAGCGCAGTCAATGTGTCATCTTCGACAGTTAGTCCCGGTTGCCTCGCCTGCGTCACCGGCGCAGAGTGAGCGAGATGCGGAAAAAATTGGCCGCGCAGCAAAATCGCGCCCGAGCAAGAGCAGGATCGAGGACCGAGATACCATGCATATCGACCGACGAAACTTTCTCGGCGCAACGGGCACAGCCTTTGCGGGACTGCTGCTGAACGGCTGCACGAGACAGGCATCTGCGTTGGCCGCTTCGGGAAGCGGTTTTACCGACTATGGCCCGCTGATCCCCGATCCCGCAGGGATGCTCGACCTGCCGCGCGGCTTTTCCTACCGCCTGCTGTCGCAGCTCGGCACGCCGATGGACGACGGCGGGACCGTGCCCGACAAGGCCGATGGCATGGGCTGCCTGCCCTTGGGGCGCGACGAGCTGGTGCTCATCCGCAATCACGAGCTCGTACCGAGCGACGAAGCGGGCGGCACGCCGGCCGCAGGTTACGGCACCTATGAAGGAGCGATCCTGCCGGGGGGCACGACCAATATCGTGCTCGATGCGCGTACGCTGGAGGTCAAACGCGAGTTTCGGACACTGGCGGGGACCATCCGCAATTGTTCTGGCGGCATCACGCCATGGGGAAGCTGGCTGACCTGCGAGGAAGCCCCCGTGGGACCCGGCGAGGGCCTCGCGCAAAGTCATGGCTGGGTGTTCGAAGTTCTCGCTTCGGCAACCGGGCTTGTCGAGCCGGTGCCGCTCACCGCAATGGGCCGGTTCAACCACGAGGCGGCTTGCGTGGATCCCGTGACCGGCATCGTCTATCTGACCGAGGACCGCGGCGACAGCGTACTGTATCGTTTCCTCCCGGCAGTTCCGGGCAATCTGCGCGCAGGCGGACGCCTGCAGGCCATGGTGGTCGAAGGCTTGGCCGATACGCGCAACTGGGCAGGCCCGGCCATGGCCGTTGGCACGCGCCATGCGGTGCGCTGGATCGACTGCGAGAATGTCGAGGCACCGCAGGACGATCTGCGTCACCGCGCGGCGGCGCGAGGCGCGGCGCTGGTCGCACGCGGCGAAGGCATTCACATGGGGACCGACGCATTGTTCGTCTGCTCGACCAATGGCGGGCAGCGCAAGCTGGGCCAGATTTTCCGGCTTGTTCCGGGCCGGGGAACAACCGCGGATACGATCGAACTGTTCTTCGAAAGCGAGCGCGAGGACCAATTCAACTATGGCGACAACCTGACCGTCGGCCCCAATGGCCATCTGATCGTCTGCGAGGACCAGTACACCGACGTGGTCGACAACCATTTGCGCGGCATCACCCCGGATGGGCGCGCCTATCCCTTTGGACGCCTGCGGATGCAGACCGAACTTGCCGGCGGATGCTTCTCCCCCGATGGCAGATGGTTCTTCGTCAACGCCTATTCGCCCACCCGCACCCTGGCCGTCACCGGGCCATGGGCGGCCTGAGGACCGGTTCGAACCACCCACGGCCGGGGCATGCAGCCCGGATTCGGCAAATCCGCTGGCCTCGCGGTATCGTAGTCCCGTGAGCGGCGCCCTGCGGCATCCGCGCAGCGGCCAAAAGCCGTGGGAGACAATTTCTCGGACCCCTCCCCGCGGCGAGGCATTGTCCTACCATGCAAGCACAACAAACCACCTCCCAAGACGATGGGCCGCCCTGGAATATCATCACCAACGGGGGCCCGGTCGTGGCCACTGCCATCCACGCCGGGCATGTCGTCCGTGACAAGCTGGCGCCCTATCTCGCGATTGATCCCGAAGACCGCCGGCGCGAGGAAGACCCGCTTACCGACTATTTCCTGTCACTGAGCGACAACCTCGTCCGCGTGAACCGCTCACGCTTCGAATGCGACATGAACCGCCCCCGCACGGGCTGCATCAGCCCCGATCCGGCAGATACCTGGGGCCTGAAGATCTGGCAGGATGGGCTTCCCGAAGGCCAGATCGAGACTTCGCGCCAATTGCACGATCGCTTCTATGCCGAGATGCGGACGCTGTTCGACCGTTTGCTCGACCAGCACGGCCGGCTTCTGGTGCTCGATCTTCACAGCTACAACCACCGCCGCGACGGGGCGGAGGCCGAAGCGGCGCCGGTCGAGGAAAACCCCGATATCGATATCGGAGCAACAACGCTCGACCGCGGGGTATTCGGCGATCTTCTGGGGCGCTTCACCGAGGAGCTCGGGCGACACACGATGCGCGGCAATGCGCTGCAGATCGGCGAAAATGTCCGCTATCCCGATGGCGGGAACTTCCCCGAATGGCTGTTCGAAACCTATGGCAAGCGCACCTGCGTCATCACCCTTGAATACAAGAAGATATTCATGGACGAATGGACGGGCACGCTCGACATCGGCGCGGCGCAGGATCTGCGTACCGGGCTGATGCATGCGCTCGGCGTGGCCCGCACGGAACTGGCCAAGCTCAACCGATGAGCGATGACATCGAATTTACCGCAACGGCCCGCGAAACGGACCGGGCGCTGGCACGGATCGACGGCCGGATCGACTGGCTGTCCTATCTCACGCCGACGAACCTCGACGCGGTCGCCGAAGGTTTTCGTGACAGCGGGTACAAGGTTCTGCCCGAACTGGAATACCCGCCGATCCCCGACGATCTCGGGGCGTTGCGCTCCCAACTGCTCGACCTGCCGATGCGACAGCTTGGCAATCTCGATATCGAGGCGCTGCTGATCGAGAAGCAGCGCGAACTCGACCGGCAGATCGAACTGGTCCGCTTGCGCGGCCGCGACGGCTTCACCATGGCATCGATCGACCTGTTCGGCGATGTCGATGCGGCCCTGTTGGCGGTAGCCGAGAAAGTGCTTGAAGAGGTGCCGATCCGCGACCGGCCAACCGCCCAGCGCGTCGATGCGCAGGCATTCATGGCAGCCGCACGCGAGGCGATGGACAGCTACCGCGCGAAAGATCCGCGCTTCGATTTCGAAGTGGTGAAGGAAACCACGCCGGGCACCCACATCTTCACAGCGGCGGGCAATCTGCATGTCGCCTTCGACTATACTTGTCCGCGCAACCGCGTCGAACCGCTGATCCGCCATGAAGTCGGCACCCATACGGTGACGAGGTTCAACGGTCGCTGCCAGCCGCTCAGCGTGCTCGAATGCGGGCTTGCCGATTACGATGCATTGCAGGAAGGCATTGCCGTACTGGCAGAATACCTCGCCGGCGACATGCCGCCGTCACGCCTGCGGGTCCTGGCGGCGCGCGCGGTGGCTGCCCGCATGGCAATCGATGGCCGTCCTGCAAGCGAGATATTCGCAAAGATGCGCGAAGAGTATCACCTGCGTAGCGAAACCGCATTCGACACCACCGTCCGTGCATTGCGCGGTGGCGGCATGACCAAGGACGCGTTGTACCTGCACGGGCTGGTCGACCTGCTCGCCTATCTGGCAGGCGGCGGATCGACTGAATTCCTCTTCATCGGCAAGTTCGCGCTTAAACAGCGCGCACTGCTGGAGCGGCTTCTCGACGACGGCTTCCTGCAACCGCCTGCAATCGTGCCTGATGAATTTGCGGCACCGCCAGACAAAGACCCCATCTCCCCCATTCGGGAAATGCGCGTCGAACAATTTTACACGGAAAGCACTGCAGCATGAAACTCGCATTTGTCGTCAATCGGATCGAGACCGAACAGGCCGATTATACCACCATCCGCCTCGCTCGGAAGGCCGCCGCCCGCGGGCACGAACTGGCCTTCTTCGGGCTGGCGGATTTCATCTACGAATCCTCGGGGCGGATCTGCGCAATGGCAAGCGTGCCCGAGCCGGGAGACTTTGCTGATGACGCCGCCTATCTCGACCACCTCCAGAACGACGCTCCGGAAAAGCGCATCGTGGTCGAGGATTACGACATCGTCATGCTACGCAGCGACCCGGCCGACGAACTGACCACGCGGCCGTGGGCGCCGCCGTCGTCGCTGCTGTTCGCGCAGCTTGCCGCCGCGCACGGTACGATCGTGCTCAACGATCCGAGCCATCTGACCGATGCGCAGAACAAGACCTATTTTCAGCATTTTCCCGAGGAAGTGCGCCCGGCCACCTGCATCACACGCCACGCCGACGAAGTCAGCGCGTTTCTGGAAGAACATGACGGCAAGGGTGTGCTCAAGCCATTGCAAGGTTCGGGCGGACAAGGAGTCTTCATTGTCGACAAGAAGAACCGCCAGAACCTCAACCAGATCATCGAATCGATCACTCGCGATGGCTATGCGATCGTGCAGGAGTACCTCCCTGCTGCAGCCGAGGGCGACCTTCGCGTCATCACGCTCAATGGGCGCCCGCTCCAAGTCGACGGCACCTTCGCCTCGCTGCGCCGCTCGAGCACGACCGAAGATCACCGCTCGAACCTGTCGGCGGGCGGCAAGGCCGATCTCGAGCAGCCCGACGAGGCGGCGATGCGCGCGGCCGAGATGTGCGCGCCCAAGCTGATCGACGATGGCATGTATCTGGCCGGGCTCGATATCGTCGGAGACCGGATGATCGAAGTGAATGTCGATAGCCCTGGTGCGCTCAGCTATATGGAAGACCTCAGCGGAGTCGATTTCAGCGGCGCGATCATCGATGATCTCGAACGGAAGGTGCGACTGAAGAAAAATTACAGCGGCACGCTGAGCAATCGGCATCTCGCCGTCGTCTGACCTGCAGGTGAGTTGAAGGTCGCCGGTCAGAGGCCGATCTTCACCCCCGCCCAGACAGTCCGCGGGACGCCGAGATCGATCGATCCGCTCTGGTTGCGGGTGATGATGGTCTCGTCGGTCAGATTCTCGCCGCGAAGCACCAGCGCGACATCTCGAAGCAGGGGTATCTGCGCGTAGGCATCCAGCGTGGTCGCGGCTGGAAGGACGTTGGTTTCGCGATCGTCCTCGAACTGCGCACCGACATGACGGATCGTGGCCGAAAGCAGCCAGGCTTCTGCCGGGCGCCAGGCAAGCGATGCCCCGCCGACAAAGCGCGGCGTCTGCGACGGACGGTTTCCGTCGAGCACTGCAGCAAATCCCGAACCGCGCGCTTCGGCATCCGTCCATGAAGCCGAAGCATCGAAGGAGAGCCGCCCGACATTCGCGGATGCGGCGGCTTCGAGGCCGCGCGCACGGATCGCGTCGATATTGCGGCGCTGACGCAGATTGGTGCCCAGCGTGACGTTGGCCACCGCATTCTTCACCCGGTTGTCGAAGGCGGTCAGCGACAGTTTGACGCCCGGTGACGGCGTGAGATCGACACCCGCCTCGAACCCTTCGAGACGCTCGTTCTCGAGGGCGGCATTCGCTTGCGTGACGACGGGGAAAACCACGAAGGGGCGGTACAATTCGTTCAGTGTCGGCAGCCGCAAGCCCGAATAGGCTGCTGCACGAAGGGCGATCAGCGGGTTCGCCCGGTACAGCAATCCTCCACGGAACGAGGCATCCCAGCCCGACCGGTCCGGATAGCCGGCATCGATCTGCAGCGCGCCCGCAGCGTCGCGCTCACGGTAGAACCCGCCACGGATGGTCCAGCGATCGAGCCGCGCGCCCGCGGTCAGCACCATCGCCCCCAGGGTCCAGTCATCCTCGATGAAGAAACCGAGATCGGTGTTGGTCCCGCCCGCCTGCCGGCGCGCAGTGACGTTACCCGAAAAGGCGCTGATGGCGGTTTCGAACAATTCGCCCTGCGCATTGCGATAGTCCACGCCCAGCCGCAGCACATGCGCATCGCCCACCGGGGGCCGCAGTTCGAACTTGCCCCCCAGCCCCGTCGCAGGCGTGTTGCGCTGGTCGAGCACGGGGACGAAGCGGCTCGAGCTGACGACGATATTGGTGAAGTTGCGTGCCTGGATATAAGCAAGTGCATCGAAGGCCCAGGCGCCGCGGCCAACCAGTCGCACGCTGGCATCCTGTCCCTCGATCGTGCTGTCGGCCCCTTCGAACCGCAGCGTGCGTTCGTCACGGTAGGCCAGTCCCCGGACCTGCAGTTCCACATCGCCCGACACCGGGGCCACGCCGCGAACCTGGGTCGACCAGCCGTCGAATGCGGCGCGCGCGCTGAGCGGAACGCGGTCCGCCTCGGGCGTGGTGAAGAATCCTTTTCCGCGGTCCCAGCGCCCTGACGCCACGACGAAACCGCTGCCCAGCTGCGCGCCGGTGCTGGCCGACAGTTCGGTTTCGCCGCGGTCGTTGGCAAGCGCTTGTCCGGTGAAACCGCCCAAGGTGTCGATGCCGGCGCTCTCCAGCTCGATCGTCCCTGCCAGCGCGCCCGCACCGAAGGGCCCGGATCCCCCGCCCCGCGTTACGCGCACCTGCGCCAGGCGCTCGGGCGCGATTGCACTGAAGGGGATATAACCGAAGAACGGATCGCTCATCGGCACACCGTCGAGCAGCACCAGCGCGCGGCTGGTCGCATTGCCGCCCAGCGCGCGCAGCGTCGCGCCCTGCGCCGAAGCATTGGCAGAACGGCTGTCCGAACGGCGGAATTGCTGGAAACCTGCGACCGCGCTCAGCGCATCCTCGATCCGGCCCGAGGGTACCGACACCAGCTGGTCACGGTCGATGACCTGGGTATCGTAGGCCGGCGCAGCGGGTGTCTCCTCCAAACCGCTGCCGGTCACGACGATCACAGGATCATCCTGGGCGAATGCTGGGGTAGCGGCGCACAGCGCCAACGACAGGCCGGTACCGGCCATCAAGCTGGGAAACAGGGTCATGGGGGTGCGCCGTAACCGGTGGAACGCCGAATTGCGAGGCCCGACTAACCGTTTGCAGCATCGCGCCGAATGCCTAGAGATACACACACAAGAGGGAGAAATGCGGCATGACTGAGGCAGAGGATCGTTCGGGCTGGGTCAAGCGTCCCACGGCAGCCATCAAGGGTACCGGTTGCACGCTGGAAGATTACCAGGCGCTCTACGCGCGCAGCATCGAGGACAGCGATACGTTCTGGGCCGGCCAGGCCGATCGGCTCGACTGGATCAAGGACCCGACCGTGATCGCCAACTGGTCCTACGATCCGGTATCGATCAAGTGGTTCGAGGACGGCGTGCTCAACATCTGCCACAATGCGGTCGATCGCCATGTCGCGGCGGGCCATGGGGCCAGCACCGCGCTGATCTTCGAGCCCGACGATCCCGCCGGTGACGTGCGCCGGATCACCTATGCCCAATTGCAGGCCGAAGTGATCCGCATGGCCAACACCCTGCGCAAGATGGGCGTGGCGAAGGGTGACCGGGTGACGATCTACATGCCGATGGTTCCGGAAGGCGCCTTCGCCATGCTCGCCTGCGCTCGGATCGGGGCGATCCATTCGGTCATTTTCGGCGGCTTCAGCCCCGAAGCGATCGCAGGGCGGGTCGAGGACTGCCGCAGTGACTGGATCGTGACCGCCGACGAGGGGCTGCGCGGGGGTAAGCGCATTCCGCTGAAGGGCAATGTCGATGCCGCGCTCGACAAGGTTTCGGTCAAGGCGGTGCTGGTGCTGCGCCATACCGGGGGCGAAGTGGCAATGATCGCCGGCCGCGACCACTGGTACCACGAACTTTCTGCCGACGTCGCAGCCGATTGCCCCTGCGAACCGATGCAAGCGGAAGACCCGCTGTTCATCCTCTACACCTCGGGATCGACCGGCAAGCCCAAGGGCGTGCTGCACACGACGGGCGGCTATGCGGTCTGGACCGAGACCACCTTCCGTCACGTATTCGATTACCGCGAAGGCGAGGTTTTCTGGTGTACCGCAGATATCGGCTGGGTCACCGGGCACAGCTATATCGTCTACGGTCCGCTGCTCAATCGCGCGACCGCGCTGATGTTCGAAGGGGTGCCCAACCACCCCGATCACGACCGTTTCTGGCAGGTCTGCGACAAGCACCAGGTCAATATCTTCTACACCGCACCCACGGCCATTCGCGCACTGATGCGCGAGGGCGAAGGGCACGTGACGAAACACGACCTGTCGTCGCTGCGCCTGCTGGGCAGCGTGGGTGAGCCGATCAATCCGGAAGCCTGGCGCTGGTACCACGAAACCGTCGGCAAGGGCGAACTGCCGATCGTCGATACCTGGTGGCAGACCGAAACCGGCGGCGTGATGATCACCACCCTGCCCGGCGCGCATGACATGAAGCCGGGCAGCGCCGGACGCCCCTTCTTCGGCATATGCCCGCAGCTAGTCGATGCCGAGGGCGAGGTGCTCGACGGCGCGGCGGAGGGAAATCTGTGCATCACCCGCAGCTGGCCGGGACAGGCGCGCACGGTGTACGGTGACCACGACCGCTTCGTTCAGACCTATTTCAGCACCTATTCCGGCAAATATTTCACCGGCGATGGCTGCCGCCGCGACGAAGATGGCTATTACTGGATCACCGGCCGCGTGGACGATGTGATCAACGTGTCGGGGCACCGCATGGGCACGGCGGAAGTCGAGAGCGCGCTGGTCCTCCATCCCAACGTCTCCGAAGCCGCGGTGGTCGGCTTCCCGCACGACATCAAGGGTCAGGGAATATATTGCTACGTCACGCTCAATGCCGATGTCGCGGAGAGCGAAGACCTGACCGCCGAACTGCGCGCGCATGTGCGCAAGGAAATCGGCCCGATCGCGACGCCCGACCATCTCCACTTCACTCCCGGCCTGCCCAAGACCCGCAGTGGCAAAATAATGCGGAGGATCCTGCGCAAGATTGCCGAGAACGATCACGGGGCGCTGGGCGACACTTCGACGCTGGCCGACCCCGGCGTGGTCGATGCGCTTGTCGAAGGCCGCCGGAACCGCTGAATGCGTCGCCGCGTGTGGTTCCCCCGCATGTAGCGTTATCGCACGATTAACCAGCCGGGGCGCATAAATCGCTCATGGAAGCGGGCCTTGCATCATGTGGTTGGTAAAGCACGTTGCGGCGCGCACGCAGGGTTCGGACTGGCGGGGTTATTTCCTGATCGGCTGCGTCGCCGTGCTGGCCCTGCTGCTGGCGGGCGCCAGCTGGAGCGCCCGACAATCCTCGATCGAGCGTACCGCGGCAGAACGGCGCCAGGATCAGACTCTGCAGGTCCTGCTCGAAACCGACCACCTGCGCTCGGCAGCGCTGCAGCAGGTGCGCGGCGGTCGCGGCTATCTGCTGACCGGGAGGCCTGCCTTTCTCGAGCCTTTCAACGAGGGTCGCCAGGCCGCGGCTTCGGCGCACGAACGACTGACTGCGCTGATCGGCGACAATCGCGACCAGTTGCTGCGGACCCGCGCACTGGCAATCGATCTGGCACATCTGAACATGGTCATTGATGCGATGATCAAGCTAGCCGACGAAGGCCGTCAGAGCGACGCGATGCGGATCATGCGAAGCGGAAGCGACCGCGATGCAATCGAGGCGATTACCCGCACTCTCGATGCGATCCAGGCAAGCGAGCGCGAAGCGCTGGCGGCGTCCTCGCGTGCAGCGCAGAGAAGCGCTGTCGCCAACGAGCTCTACCAATATCTGCTGGCCGGGATCGGTCTGTTGCTGCTGGGCCTGTCGATCGTCACCACAAACTACGTCCGCAAGGCGCTGGCGCGCGAAGATGCCGCCCGGCGCGAGCTCGAAGTCTTCGCCATGACCGATGCGCTGACCGCCCTCCCCAACCGTCGCTCGTTCATGAGCGATCTCAGCCGGGAGATCGCGGCATCGCAGGCCGAACAGACCCCGAGGTTGAGCCTCGCAATCTTCGACATCGATCATTTCAAGCGCATCAACGACCGCTTCGGTCACCCGGCCGGGGACGCGGTTATCGAAGAAGTTGCCAAACGGGCGAAATCGGCCCTGCGCGAGAACGATATCGTCGGGCGTATCGGCGGCGAAGAATTCGGCGTGATCCTGCCACGCGCCGATCTCGCCAGCGCGCGAGCGGTGTGCGGCCGATTGCGCGAAACCATCGCCGGGACACCGGTGGTCCGCGATGATGCGATCATCGCCTTTACCGTCAGCGTGGGGATCGCCCAGTTCCAGGCAGGTAATGATATCGACCATCTGATGACGCGCGCCGATGCCGCGCTTTACGATGCCAAGACCAGCGGCAGGAACCAGGTCCGCACCACTGCGTGAGGGTTGCGCCGACGCCAGTTGCCCGTTTAGGTCGCACCATGCCCAAGCCCAGCATCCTGTTCGTCTGCCTCGGCAACATCTGTCGTTCGCCTCTCGCCGAAGCGGCCTTCCGCAAAGCTGCCGACGAGGCCGGGCTCGAGGTCCATGTCGCCAGCGCAGGCACCGCGGGATACCATGTCGGCGAAGCACCCGATCCGCGGACCATCGCCGAAGCCCGTCAACGCGGGGTGGACGTTACCGGCTATCGCGGACGGCAGCTTGCCGCACAGGATTTCCACGACTTCGACTACATCTTCGGCATGGACCGTTCGAACATGGCCAATATCGCCCGCGTCGATCCGGGCGATGGCAGGGCGCGGGTCGCCATGTTGCTCGATATCGTCCCCGGGCAGGAAGGGCGCGAAGTGGCCGATCCCTATTACGGCGGGGCCGACGGCTTCGGCGCGACATGGAACGAAGTCGACGCGGGAGCCCGCGCGCTGGTCGCCGTCCTGCTCGATGAGACACGCTGACGCCGTCCTCGAGCCGCTCTGCGGCGCCAAGGTCATCGGGGCCGAGACCCTCGCGGGCGGCGATACCTCGGGCGCCAGCCGTCTAGCGCTGGCCGACGGACGGACGTTTATCGCCAAACACGGTCCCACGACTGCGCGGGAAGCACGCATGCTTGGTGCGATGCATGCGCTGGGTGCGCCAGTCCCCGAGGTGGTCGGCATGCAGGATGACTGGCTCGTGATGACCGACGCGGGTGCCGCACGCCCGTTGGACGAAGCGGCCTGGCATTCGCTCGCCGACGCTCTCGACATCCTGCACGCAGCCACGAAGGCCGAGCCTTACGGATGGAGCGAGGACCATGCCTTTCGCCACGTTGTGGTTCACAATGCGCAGCGCACCGACTGGGTCGAATTCTGGCGCGACCAGCGCCTGCTGTGCCATGTCCCACACCTGCCTGCACCATTGGCGCAGCGCGTGGAGACGCTGGCCGCAAGACTGGCCGACCTGTTGCCCAGCCGTCCGCCTCCCGCGCTACTCCACGGTGACCTGTGGGGCGGCAATATCGTCTGGAACGGCGCAGCACTGACGCTGATCGATCCATGCGCCTATCATGGCGACCGCGAAGTCGATGCCGCCGCACTGACCATCTTCGACAGCCCGCCCGAAGGGTTCTTCGACCAGCTCGAACTGGCTGCCGGCTGGCGCGCGCGTCTGCCTGCTTACCGGCTGTGGATGTGGTTGATCCATGTCCGGCTGTTCGGGCAGAGCTATTGTGCCCCGGCGGAGAGAGACCTCGCACTGCTCGGCTGCTAACCGCCGCGTAGCGTCTTCACGCCGAAATCGCGTTCGAACAGATACAGCAGCACGCGTGCCGCTTCTCCGCGGCGACCTTCGAGCCCGCCGTCGCGGTCCATCAGCAGGCGCGCATCGTCATAGGCCTTAGGCAGAAGTTCGGTGATCTGATCCAGCGTCGCAATCGTGAACGGCGTGTCGCCTGACTGCCGCGTGCCGAGAAGCTCGCCGCCGCCGCGCAGGCGCAAATCCTCCTCCGCAAGCAGGAAACCGTCCTGCGTCTGGCGCATCAACTTCAGTCTTTCCTGCGCGGTTTCGGACAGCGCCTCGCCATGAAGCAGCACGCAGAAGGATTTCTGACTGCCGCGCCCCACACGGCCACGCAACTGGTGCAGCTGGGCGAGACCGAAGCGTTCCGCCTGCTCGATCACCATCAACGTGGCATTGGGGACATCGACCCCCACTTCGATCACGGTCGTCGCCACCAGCAATTTCGCATCACCGCACGCGAACCGCTCCATTGCGGTGTCTTTCGCTTCACCCGGCATCTGTCCATGGACCATGACCACGTCGTCACCGAAGCGCTCCTTCAGCGCTGCATAGCGCGCTTCGGCGGCGGCGATATCTTCGGGACCATCCATTTCGCGCACCATCGGGCACACCCAATAGGCTTGCCGCCCCTCTGCCATCTGCGCGGCCAGCCGGTCGACCAGCGCCGCCAGCTTCTCCTGCCCCATCACCACCGTATCGATTGCCTGCCGTCCGGGTGGCAGTTCGTCGAGCTTGCTGACGTCGAGTTCGCCATATTGCGCCAGCGTCAGCGTGCGCGGGATCGGTGTCGCGGTCATCGCAAGGACATGCGGTGCGCGCTTGCCCTTGCTGGCCAGCATCAGCCGCTGCCCGACCCCGAAGCGGTGCTGCTCGTCGATGACCACCATCGCCAGGTTGCGATAGGCGACCTTGTCCTGGAAAATTGCATGTGTGCCCACGACGATGTCGATGCTGCCGTCGAGCAGCCCCATCAGCGTTGCCTCGCGTGCCCGGCCCTTGTCGCGGCCGGTGAGCAGCGCAACGCGCGCGCCCGTCGGTTCTGCCATGCGGCGCAGGCTTTCATAATGCTGCCGGGCGAGGATTTCGGTCGGCGCCAGCAGCGCCGCCTGTGCCCCGGCCTCCACCGCGATCAGCATCGCTTCGAGCGCGACCACTGTCTTGCCGGCACCGACATCGCCCTGCAACAGCCGCAGCATCGGCGCTTCCTGCGCCATATCGCCTTCTATCTCCGCGATCGATCGGGTCTGCGCCCCAGTCAACGGGAACGACAGGTCGAGCTTGCCCCGATAGCTGCCGTCTCCCCGCAAAGGCTGGCCCTTGCGCTTGCGATTGTCCGCACGCACCAGCATCAACGCCAGGCTGTTGGCCAGCAGTTCGTCATAGGCGAGTCGGTCGCGCGCCGCGCCATGTTCGCTCTTGTGTGCCAGCACCAGCGCATCGCGCCAGGCCGGCCAGTCCGCCTTGTCGCGCTGCGTTCCTTCGATCCATTCGGGCAGTTCGGGCGCGCGCGCCAAGGCTTGTTCGACCAGACCCGCCACCCGCGGCTGCGTCAGCCCTTCGGAAAGGCGGTAGACAGGCTCGCACAGCCGCTGCAGCGTCTCGCCGCCCTCCTCGACCACATGATCGGGATGGACGATCTGGAGCATGTCGCCGAACCGTTCCAGCTTGCCCGCAACCCAGCGCGTTTCGCCTTCGGGCAATTGCTTCTTCGCGGTATAGGACGCGCGCCCGAAATAGGTGAGCGCCACCACGTTGCCCGCCGCATCTTGCGCCAGCACGCGGTAGGGCGCACGCGGGTTGCGGCTGCTGCGATGTTCGCCGATCGTCAGTTTCATGACGATCTGCTCGCCCTCGCCGCCATCATCGATATTGTCGATCGCACGCCGCGTCACGAACCGTTCGGGCAGGTGGTAGGCGATATCGCGCACCCGCGTCAGGCCGAGCTTGTCGAGCGGCTTCTTCAGCTTGGGGCCCACCCCTTCGAGCGTCTCGGTCTCGGCAAACAGCGGATTGAGGATATCAGGGCGCATGGCCGCACATAGCCATCAACGCCAAGCTGGCGAAAGCGGCAAGCGCATCGCCCGAAGCTATGCTTGTGGATAGCGATCCCAACTTGCGCTGCGCGGGCACGCGCGATAGGCGCTTAGCATGCCCGATCTCCTGACATTCGACGGCCGCAAGCAACGCGCCAAGTTCCGTGCCTGGCATCGCGGCACGCGCGAGGCCGACTACATGATGGGCGGCTTCTACGATCGCTACAACGCCGATTGGAGCGAAAACGAACTGGCCTGGTTCGAGGCGCTGCTCGAGGAAGACGACGTCGACGTGATGGCTTGGGCGCTTAAGACAGCACCCACCCCGCCCCGCTTCCAGGGCGAACTGATGGCGGCGATGCAGCGGCTCGATTACGTGGATATTCCGCGTTGACGACCCGGCGCTAGCGCCTATCTCCCTTCCGATACGCCGCGCACCCCCTTCCCGATCGGGCAGGGGGCGAAGCAGCGTGTGCGGAACGCCGCGCGCTCTTGAACGCTAGGAACACCATGCCCGACCTTTCCCGTATCCTGAAAGCCCGCCAGCCGCTCACGCTGGCGCAGGTTGCGCGCGGCGCGCAGCCGCTGGTGATGGCCGATCTCGCCCGCGCCAGCACCGGCCGCGCGGTGTTCATCGCACCGGACGATGCCGCGATGCGCAGCGTGGTGGATGCCGCCGCCTTCTTCGCGCCCGAGCTCGAAGTGATCGAATTCCCGGCGTGGGATTCCCTGCCCTACGATCGCGCCAGCCCCGCGCTGGCGATCAGCGCCCGGCGGCTCGCCGCGCTGCACCGGCTTCAGGCCGGCAAGGCCAGGGCACAACTGATCGTGACGACGGCGAATGCGGTCCTCCAGCGCGTCCTCACCCCGTTCCGGATCCGCGAAAGCGTACGCGAATTCAAACCGGGTGTCGAAATCGGCCGCGAAAGCCTGTCCGCCCTGTTGCAACGGCAGGGCTACAGCCGCACCGACACGGTGATCGACAAGGGCGAATATGCAGTCCGCGGTTCGATCGTCGACATCTTCCCCAGCGGTATGGATGAAGCACTGCGGCTCGACTTCTTCGGCGACGAGCTGGAAAGCCTGCGCAGTTTCGATCCCAATACGCAGATGAGCACCGGCCGACTGGATAGCCATCTCCTGCTCCCGGCGAGCGAAGCGCTGCTGGACGAAGACAGCATCAAGCGGTTCCGCAGCCGCTACCGCGAGATGTTCGGCGCCAATGCGACGCAGGATCCACTGTACGAGGCGGTCAGCGAAGGCCGCCGGCTGGCCGGCATGGAACACTGGTTGCCGCTGTTCGAGGACAAGCTGGCGACCTTGTTCGACCATCTCGGCAAGGACGATCTGGTGGTGATCGACCAGGCGGCGCTCGCCGCCGCGGACGAGCGCGTGAAGGATGTGCGCGACTATTTCGACCAGCGTACCGCGATCACCGGTCAGGCGAAGGGCAATTATCGCCCGCTGCAGCCCGATGCGCTGTATATGTCGGCCAATGAACTGAAGGATGCACTGGCCGCTGCACCCGCACATCGTGCGACGCCGTTCGACGAGCCGGAAAGCGACGGCGTGGTCGGCTTCGGCTTCCGGTCGGGCCGCGATTTCGCCCCCGAACGCGCGCGCGGCGACAATGTCTATCCGGTGCTTGCCGATCATCTCAAAGCACTGTCCAAGGCCGGCAAGCGCCCGCTCCTGGCGGCCTATTCGAAGGGCAGCCGTTCGCGCATAGCCTCGATCCTCGAGGAAGCCGGCACGCCCGTGCAGATGGCGGAGAGCTGGCAGGATGCGCTCGGCCTGTCGGCCCAGGGCAAGCCTGCAGCCATGATCCTGCCGATCGAAGCCAGCTTCGCCAATGACGAGATGGAGCTGCTGACCGAGCAGGACATTCTCGGCGACCGGCTGGTGCGACGCAAGAAGAAGCGCAAGAGCGCCGATGCCTTCCTGGCCGAACTGCAGGCGCTCAGCGTGGGCGATCTCATCGTCCACACCGAGCACGGGATCGGCAAATATCTCGGCCTCGAACCGATCGCGGTGGGCAAATCGAAGCACGACTGCGTGCAGCTCGAATACAAGGGCGGCGACAAGCTCTTCATTCCGGTCGAGAATATCGACGTGCTCAGTCGCTACGGCAGCAGCGAGGAAGCGGTCATGCTCGATCGGCTGGGCGGCGAGGCATGGCAGAAACGTCGTGCACGGCTGAAGGAGCGCATCCGCGAGATCGCGGGCGAATTGATGCAGGTCGCTGCGCAGCGAGCGCTCAAGAAGGCCCCGGTCATCGAGGTCGAGGATGGCACCTACAACCAGTTCCTCGATCGCTTCCCGTGGGAAGAAACGGACGATCAGGAGCGCGCGATCGCCGATGTGCTAAGCGATCTCGAGAGCGGCAAGCCGATGGACCGCCTGGTCTGCGGCGACGTCGGCTTCGGCAAGACGGAAGTCGCGCTGCGCGCCGCCTTTGTTGCGGCGATGAATGGCCAGCAGGTCGCCGTGGTCGCCCCCACCACCCTGCTCGCCCGCCAGCATTTCGAGAATTTTTCCAATCGCTTCAGCGGTTTTCCGCTGAAAGTCGGTCGCCTTTCACGGCTCGTATCCGCCAAGGAGATGAAGGAAACCCGCGAAGGGCTGTCCGCCGGCGACGTCGACATCGTGATCGGGACCCATGCCATCCTGTCGAAGCAGACCAGCTTCAAGAACCTTGGCCTGGTCATCGTCGACGAGGAACAGCGCTTCGGCGTGACGCACAAGGAAAAGCTCAAGCAGCTGCGCGCCGATGTGCACATGCTGACGCTGACCGCAACACCGATCCCGCGCACCCTGCAGATGGCCATGACCGGCCTGCGCGAGCTTTCGACCATTCAGACCCCGCCCGTCGACCGGCTCGCGGTCCGCACATATGTGATGGAATGGGACGACATGGTGATGCGCGAAGCACTGCTGCGCGAGCACCATCGCGGTGGGCAGAGTTTCATCGTCGTCCCGCGGATTTCGGACATGGAGGAATTGTCCGATTGGCTGCATGAGAACATCCCCGAAGTGAAGTTCGTCGCCGCGCATGGCCAGATGTCGCCAGGCGAGATCGAAGAACGCATGAGTGCGTTCTACGAAGGCAAGTACGAGGTCCTGCTCGCCACGACGATCGTCGAAAGCGGGCTCGACCTGCCCAGCGCGAACACGATCATCATCCACCGCGCGGATATCTTCGGCCTTGCCCAGCTTTACCAGCTGCGCGGGCGCGTCGGGCGGGCCAAGCTGCGCGCCTATGCCTATCTCACCTATGCCAAGGATACGCAGCTGTCCGAAGTCGCGGAGAAACGGCTCAAGGTGCTCGGCGATCTCGACAGTCTCGGCGCCGGTTTCCAGCTCGCCAGCCACGACCTCGACATTCGCGGGGCAGGCAATCTCCTCGGCGACGAACAGTCGGGCCATATCCGCGAAGTCGGGTTCGAACTCTACCAATCGATGCTCGAGGACGCTATCCTCGCCGCCAAGGCCGGCGACATGGGGCTCGAGGCGAAGCCCGAACGGGTCAGCCCGCAGATCACCGTCGATGCGCCGATCATGATCCCGGAAGACTATGTGCCCGATCTGGCGGTACGCATGGCGCTGTATCGCCGCCTCAACGATGCTGCGGACAAGGCCGAGATCGAAGCGCTTGCCGCGGAAATGATTGATCGCTTCGGCGATTTGCCCGCCGCCACTGCGAACCTCGTCCGGCTGATCGAGATCAAGCATCAGGCGATCGAAGCCAACATCGCCAAGATCGATGTCGGTGCACAGGGTACGCTGGTGACCTTCCACCAAGACGATTTCCCCGATCCGGTAGGCCTGCTGGCCTATGTCGACCGGTTGAAGGGCACCGCCAAGCTGCGCCCCGACATGAAGCTGGTCATCAGCCGCGCATGGGGATCGCCCGAAAGCCGCCTCAACGGTCTGTTCCAGCTGACCAAGGGCTTGTCCGGAGTGGTCCGCAAGGCCCAGAAGAAGGGGAAGAAGGCGGCCGCCTAGCTGTTGGCGAGCTTGAGGAAGTCCTGCGCCGTCATCGGCTTGGCGCGCAGGAATCCCTGATAGGCCTTGCAGCCCGCCGCCTGCATGAATTCGCGCTGCGCCTCGTGCTCGACACCCTCGACCACCACGGTGAGATCAAGCGCCGCCGCCATGGCGACGATGGCGTGGACGACTGCCTTGTCGCGTTCGTCCTCGAGCACACCATCAAGCATCGAGCGATCGAGCTTGATGCAATCGATCGGCAGCACCTTGAGATAGCGGAAATTGCAGAAGCCGGCGCCGAAATCGTCCAGCGCGATCTGCACGCCGAACAGTTTCAACTGGTCGAGCACGCGGCTCACCCGGTCGAGATCGGCGAGCAGGACCTGTTCGACGAGTTCGAGTGTGATCCGCCCCAACGGAAAGCCGATCCGCTCGGCCATCTGCGCGAAATCGATTGCGAAATTCTCGACAGCCAGATCGACCGGGGTGATATTGATCGAAAGCTGCAGGTGGTGGGGCCAGGCAAGGGCCTCTTCCAGCGCGCGCTCTACGATGTGGCGCGAAAGATGCGCGATATGATCTGCCCGCTCGGCAATCTGGAACAGCGCCCCGCCCCCGATACGGCCGACAACCGGGTGATCCCAGCGCGCAAGCGCTTCGGCGCCGATTATGCGGTCGTCTTCCAGCGAATATTGAGGCTGGAAGAGGATCTGGATCTCGTTGCGGTCGATCGCGGCAAGCAGATCGGCCTCGAACTGGCGGTTTGAACGCCCGGCATGCGCCGCTTCCCCCGTCGACCAGTCGATCCGCCGACGGTTGCTCTCGCGCATTCCCTCGGCCACCGCCGCCAGGCGTTCCAGCACGCTTTCGGGATCGTCCTTCTCGGTTACCCGCATGAGTGCGATGCGCGGCCATAGACGCAGGCTGCTTCCCCCGCCCTCGGGGCTGGCGATAGGCAGGGCGATGGCGTCGGCCAGTGCTTCGGCAAGCCATTGCCAGCGTTCGCGGCTGCATTCCTGCCGCGCGAGCAGCAGGAACGTGCCACCGTTCAGCCGTGCCGCAACCCAGGCATTGCTGCTTTCGAGCTCATCGGCGGCGAAGTGCTTGATCCGCTGCGCCACTTCGACCAGCGCACCGTCACCGGCCAGTTCCCCGAAAGCCACGTTCACATTATCGATCCGGCCGAGCGTTATGAGCATCGCCTGGATCGGGCAGGCGATGGTGTCCGAAGGCCATTCGCGCTGCCAGCGCGCGACCGTCTCACGCGCGGAAGGCTGATCGGCCAGACCGGTAAGTGCGTCGCGCGTTTTCCTTATCGGTTCTTTCGGGTTCGTGGCCATTTCCCAGTCCTTATCCGCGCGTAATGGCACCGTTATCAGTATTTCGGACGTGTTGCCAAATGGGACGTAGCTTCATAGGGACCGCGCGGGTACCGGGAAGCGGGTCTTGTCCTGAACGGGAGGGTCAACGGAAAGCATGTCCGAATACAACCGCCTGGCCTTGGTCGTTTCCGACGCCCCGCGGGCACAGGAAGCGGCAGAGCGGGAATTTCGCTCCGTTACGGACTGGGTCCCGCTCGAAGAAGCCGATGCCGTCGTGGTTCTCGGCGGCGACGGCTTCATGCTGCAGACGCTGCATGCCATGCTCGACACCGGCCGCATCATTCCTGCCTATGGGCTCAACCTGGGCACAGTCGGGTTCCTGATGAACCGCAACCGCAATCCCGAAACGCTGATCAAGCGGATCGGGAAGGCCAAGCCGCATCACATCGCACCGCTCAGGATGCAGGCCGAGACGCAGGATGGCGCAGTCCACACGTTCTGCGCCATCAACGAGGTCAGCCTGCTGCGCGAGACGCGTCAGACCGCCAAGCTGGAAGTCACGGTCGACGACAAGGTGCGCATCGCCGAACTGGTTTGCGACGGGGTGCTGGTGGCGACGCCGGCAGGTTCGACCGCATACAACCTGTCCGCCGACGGGCCGATCCTGCCGCTCGATTCGAACCTGTTGGCGCTGACACCGATCAGCCCGTTCCGCCCGCGCCGATGGCATGGGGCGATCCTGCCCGATCGCAGCCGCATCTCGCTCCGCGTGCTCGAACAGGAAAAGCGCCCGGTGTCCGTCGTAGCCGACCAGCGCGAACTGCGTCACGTCTCGTCGGTAGGGCTCGAAATCGCGCGCGACAGCGAATTGACGCTGCTGTTCGACCCCGGCCACGCGCTCGACGAACGCATCGTGGCCGAGCAATTCGTGGTCTGATGCACCTGCCCATGCGGCTGCGTGAAAGTTTTGCAAAATGCCCGCTTGCCAAACCGGAATCGCACCCATATAGGCGCACCCCTGCCCAGCGGGCTGCTCCCCGATAGCTCAGCGGTAGAGTAGGTGACTGTTAATCACTTGGTCGTTGGTTCGAATCCAACTCGGGGAGCCACTTTTCTCACAAATTCAACAGCAAGCGCCCGCCAACCCAGGCGGTGAGCGCAGCTGTGCCCCAGCGGATCCAGCGCTGCGGAAGGTATTTGAGCGCCAGCAGGCTGCCGACCTGGCCCGCGACGGCGACCGCGACGAGTAGGGGCAATCCCAGCTCCACCGCTGCGCCCAGACGCCCTGGACCGTTCTTGACGACCTGCCCCGCCAGCCCGAACAGCGAATTGACGAGAATGAACAGGCTCGCGGTTGCGGCGATGGCGCGCGCGTCGTTCCAGCGCACCAGATGCAGCAAAGGAGCGAGGAAAATGCCCCCGCCGATGCCCACCAGCCCTGCCAGATAGCCGAGCGGAACGGCCACCAGCGGCATCGACCTCGCAAATCGCGTCGGCCGGGAGGGATCGCCGCCAGCGACAGGCAGCAACATCGAGAGCGCGGTAAAAACAAGACTCCCCCCGAGCAAGGCGAGAAAGCCGGCCTCGCCGATAGGGGTCAGGCCGCCGATGAAGGCGGCCGGTGCGGCCAGCCCGGTCAGCAGGATCGCGCCGCGCCAGGGAGTGACGCCCGCCCGGCCGAAGCGTACCGAGCTGCCCGTCACCACCATCAGATTGCACGCGAGGGACAGCAGCGGCAGCAACCGGTAATCGACCTCGGCCAAGGCCAGCAGCGCGGTATAGGTCGATCCGCCGCCGAACCCGACGCTGGCGTACAACAGGGCGGTAACGAAGAAGGCAAGTGCGAGCGCGGCCATGCCTCCGCCTAGACGCTGGGTGCCGCCCGGGCTAGCGTCGAGGCGGAGGGAACAGGCCACTATGCGACCGGACGACATCACGCTGACGGGCGGGCTTGAACGCGCCCGGGCGGGCGACGCGCAGCGGGTCGGTGCGATCACCGCCGATGCCTTCCGCTACGATCCGTTCAATCTTTGGCTGTTCGGCGCGTTCGCCGGGATCGCCAATCTGTTTCATCTGCAGGCGCGGCGGATCTACGTCCCGCGCGGCTATTGCTACACGGCGGGCCACGAAGGCGCATGCATGTGGATGCTGCCGGGCGGCGATGCCGGGTTTTCGCTGCCCGATTACGCCGCCTTCGTCTTCCCCACGCTATGGCATTGCGGTCCGCGGGCGGTGCGGCGCGGGGTCCGGACCGGGGCCGCGATGGATAGCCGTCATCCCGATTTCCCGCACGCCTATCTCTTCAGCATCGGCGTGCGCGAGACGGCGCGCGGCAAGGGGTTGGGGCGCAAGCTCATCCAACCCGTGCTCGACGCGTGCGACCGGCAGGGCCTGCCCGCCTATCTCGAGAATTCGAACCCGGCAAACACCGGGTTCTATTCCGCCTGCGGGTTTGCGCCGCTCGGCGATCCGATCCACCCCGAGCCGGGTTCTCCCCCGCTGGTGCCGATGGTCCGTCAGCCCCGCCGCAGCTAGCAGCGGGGCTGCAGGTTCACGCCCTCGCGCCGGTGCCGATGGCACCGTGGCAATGCTTGTACTTGTTGCCCGAACCGCAGGGGCAAGGCGCATTGCGGCTGATTTCCATGTCGGCATAGGGATTTTCGCCCGCCGAGCCGCCCGGCCCCACGGCTGCGCGTGAACTGCCGGCCAGCGCGCCGAACAAGGCTTCGCGCCCAGCCGACCCGTCACCATCGTTCGAGTCGTCGAGCCCCGTCAGCGGGTCGATATGCCCGGTGAGGAAATCTGGCAGGTCGGGAAGGTTGACTGCCGGCATCGGCGTGGGCTCGGCCAGTTCGAGGCGGATGAGCTTGTTGGTCACCGTCTCGCGCAGTTTCTCGAGCATGGATTCGAACAGGCTGAACGCTTCCTGCTTGTATTCGTTCAGCGGCTGCTTCTGCGCATGTGCGCGCAGGCCGACGACCTGCCGCAGCGCGTCGAGCGTGGCGAGGTGATCCTTCCACTGCCCGTCGAGTTCCTGCAGCAGCACGCTCTTCTCGATCCGCCGCCACAGCGCCGGGTCGGCCGCAGCGATCTTGTTTTCCATGATCCGGTCGGCTTCCGCCACCAGCCGTTCCTCGATCATCTCGGGCTCGACCTGGTCTTCCTCGACCCATTGTTCGATCGGCGCATCGATGGCGAGGACGTCGTGGACGCGCGTCTTGAGCCCTTCGATATCCCATTGTTCGGGATAGGAGCCCGGCGGGCAGGCTTCGGTCACGATCGCATTGACTGCATCCTGGCGCATGTCGACGACCACATCGTCGACCGCCTCGCTGTCCATGATCTCCGCGCGCTGTTCATAGATCACCTTGCGCTGATCGTTCATGACATCGTCATACTGCACCACCTGCTTGCGGATCTCGTAATTGCGCGCCTCGACCTTCTTCTGTGCGGTCTCGATCGCCTTCGACAGCCATTTCGAACCGATCGCTTCGCCGTCTTCGAGATTCGAATTCATCATCTTGGAGAACAACGTATCCGGGCCAAAGATGCGCAGCAGGTCGTCTTCGAGGCACAGGTAGAACCGGCTCAGCCCGGGGTCGCCCTGACGGCCCGAACGGCCGCGCAGCTGGTTGTCGATCCGGCGGCTTTCATGGCGTTCGGTGCCCAGCACGAACAATCCGCCCGCTTCGAGCACCTGCTGCCGCTCGGCAGCGACCTCGGCCTTGATCCGATCGATTTCGAGGTCCTTCTTGGGCCCGTCCTCCAGTTCGCTCAGCTCGTCGTCGATCCGGAAATCAACATTGCCGCCGAGCTGGATGTCGGTCCCGCGGCCCGCCATGTTGGTGGCGATGGTCACTGCGCCGATGCGCCCCGCCTGCGCAACGATATGCGCTTCGCGTTCGTGCTGGCGTGCATTGAGGACCTCGTGCTCGACGCCTTCCTGTCGGAGGAATTCGCTGAGCATTTCCGACTTTTCGATCGACACCGTGCCGACCAGGACCGGCTGGCCGATGGCGTTCTTCTCGGCAATCGCCTTGGCGATGGCTTTGAACTTGTCCTGCGTGTTCTTGTAGAACTCGTCATCCTCGTCGATGCGCGAAACGGGGACGTTGGTCGGGATCTCGACCACGTTCATCTTGTAGATGTCCCAGAATTCAGCCGCTTCGGTCGCCGCGGTGCCGGTCATGCCCGACAGCTTGGGATACATGCGGAAATAGTTCTGGAAGGTGATCGACGCCAGCGTCTGGTTCTCCGGCTCGATCTTCACGCCTTCCTTGGCCTCGACCGCCTGGTGCAGGCCGTTCGACCAGCGCCGGCCTTCCATCATGCGGCCGGTGAACTCATCGATGATGACGACCTTGTCGTCCTTCACGATGTAATCGGTATCACGCTTGAACATGTGCACCGCGCGCAGCGCCTGGTCGACGTGGTGAACCACCTGCGTGTTCTCGACGTCGTAGAGGTTCTCGGTCTCGAGCAGGCCGCGTTCGATCAGCAGCTTCTCGAGCTGTTCGGTGCCATCCTCGGTCAGCTGGATGTTGCGCTGCTTTTCGTCCTTTTCGTACCAGTCCTCGGGGAAGGTCTTCACCACCTCGTCGATCGAAAGGTAGAGGTCCGACTTGTCCTCAGTCGGTCCCGAAATGATCAGCGGGGTACGCGCCTCGTCGATCAGGATCGAATCGACTTCATCGACGATCGCGAAATTGAACGGCCGCTGCACCATTTGCCCGCGTTCGTGCTTCATGTTGTCGCGCAGGTAATCGAAGCCGAGCTCGTTGTTGGTGGAATAGGTGATATCCGAATTATACGCATCGCGCCGCTGCTGCTCGCTGATGTTGGGCACGATCACCCCAACCGTCAGGCCGAGGAACTTGTGCAGGCGGCCCATCCATTCGGAGTCGCGCGCGGCGAGGTAGTCGTTCACCGTGACGACGTGCACGCCCTTGCCCTCGATCGCATTGAGATAGGTCGCCAGTGTGGCGACCAGCGTCTTGCCCTCGCCCGTACGCATCTCGGCAATTTCGCCGCGGTGCAGGACGATGCCGCCGACCATCTGGACATCGAAATGGCGCATGCCGAGCACGCGGACCGATGCCTCCCGCACCGTGGCGAAGGCTTCGGGAAGGATGTCGTCGAGCGTCTTGCCCTCGGCCAGGAGCGCCCGGAACTTGTCGGTCTGCGCGGCGAGTTCGGCGTCGCTGAGCGCTTGCATCTGCGGCTCCAGCGCGTTGATCCGATCGACGATCTTGCCGAGCGATTTGACGTAGCGGTCGTTGGCCGAGCCAAAGACGGATTTCATGATGGAGTTGAACATGTTGGGGCCTTCGAGCCTTCCGCGTGAACTTATGGATGGGAGGCCCGCACGCGCGGTGCGCGGCGGGCAGGAATACGGCAGCAAACGGGCGCGGGGCGCCTATTCGTAGGAGCGGTCGATACCGATGTGGACCGCGGGGATCGTCACCGCGACGGTCCGGACGCACTCGGCCGGCTGCGCGGCGGGCCGCAGGACACGCGCCTGGCCGGCGATCGGTGCGCCTTCGCGGGCCTCGTGCTGGATGCAGCGGTCGGTACCGGCGGTCAGTTCGACTCCGGAAACCCCGTCATAGGCCTGCGCATGCGCAGGTGCGCCCGCGGCGGCGAGGCCGGTAAGAAGCGCAAGCAGGGTAAGGATGCGACGAAGCATTGCAGCGGTCAGATAGGACGTGTGGCTATGCGCGTCCACCCCGCTTGACCGTTTACCCCGCCCCGCTCTGCGCCTAACGAGCGCCAATGGATCTTGCCCGCTCACCCCTCGCCCGCCCCTTTCCCGAACTGCCGCAGATCGGCGGCGTCACGCTGCGCGTCGCCTGCGCCCGGTACAAGGAGTGGGACCGCGCCGATCTGACCTTCGCCGAACTGGCCGAAGGGACCACCGTGGCGGGCGTCTTCACCCAATCCTCCTGCGCCTCGAGCGAGGTCGAGATGGGCCGCGAACAGGTGCGCCAGGGTCATGCGCGCGCATTGATCGTCAATGCCGGCAATTCGAACGCCTTCACCGGCTACCGCGGCCGCGAGGCGGTCGATCAGATCGTGCAACAGGTCTCCGCAGCGCTGGGCTGCTCCGCCGAAACCGTGTTCGTATCCTCCACCGGCGTCATCGGCGTACCACTGCCGAAGGACCGGGCACGCGCGGGCGTCGAGGCCGTTCTCTCCGCCGAGCCATGCAGCTGGGAAGACGCCGCACGCGCGATCGGGACGACCGATACCTTTACCAAGGGCGCGGGCGCGCATGCGATGCTGGGCGACACCCGCGCCGCGCTGGCGGGGATCGTCAAGGGCAGCGGGATGATCGCCCCCGACATGGCGACGATGCTCGGCTATGTCTTTACCGATGCGGCGGTGGCGCCCGAATTCCTGCAGGAAATGCTCGGCCGGGCGAATGCGGCAACCTATTCGTGCATCACCGTCGACGGCGACACGTCGACCAGCGACACCGTGCTGTTGTTCGCCACCGGCAAGGCCGGCAATACCCCGCTTGCGTCGTGGAGCGATGCGGGGGCGGACGCCTTTTACGCCGCGCTTCTCCAGGTGTGCCGCGACCTCGCGCAATTGGTGGTCCGCGATGGTGAAGGTGCGCAGAAATTCATCGAAATAGCGATTGCCGGTGCGGCAAGCGACGACAGCGCCCGGCGCGTCGGGCTTGCCATTGCCAATTCGCCGCTGGTCAAAACGGCGATAGCGGGCGGCGATGCCAACTGGGGCCGCGTGGTCATGGCGGTCGGCAAGGCCGGCGAACCGGCAGACCGCGACCGTCTGTCGATCGGCTTCGGCGGTATCTGGGCCGCGCGCGACGGACAGCCGCTGGCCGAGTATGACGAAGCTCCCGTGGCCGCCCATCTGGCAGGCGAGGACATTCGCATGGATGTCGATCTCGGCGTCGGCGACGGGCGCGCGACCGTGTGGACCTGCGACCTGACGCATGGCTACATCTCGATCAATGCGGACTATCGCTCGTGACCGCGCTCGACGACCAGATCCTCGATCTCATGCGCCGGGTTTCCGAACGCGCCATCCTGCCGCGCTATCGCAATCTCGCGGCGGGCGAAGTCGAGGACAAGGGCGGCAACGACCCGGTGACGATTGCCGACAAGGACAGCGAGGCGCTGCTGCGCGAAGGCCTGGCCGCGATCGATGCCTCGCTCGCGTTCGTTGGGGAAGAGACCGCGCATGCGGACCCGGCGATCCTCGAGCGGCTCGACCGGCCCTGCTGGATTGTCGATCCCGTCGATGGCACGCGCAATTTCGCTGCCGGCAAACCGCCCTTCGGCATCATCATCGCCCGCGCGGATGGCGGCGTCGCCCAGTCTGGCTGGATCTACGATTGCCTGACGGGCCGCTTCTGCAGCGCCCACCGCGGTGCCGGCGCCATGATCGACGGCGAGCGGGTGGCATCGCGTCCCACAGGACAGTCACCACCGGTTGCGGCGATTTCCCTGATCTTCATGGAGGAGCAGCGCCGCGACGCCACGCGCCGTCATATCGCCCCGGCGTACGAACTCGTCGACATTCCCTATTGCGCGGCGGAGCAATATCCGCGGCTGGCGCTGGGCACGAACGATGTTTCGATCTTCGAACGCACGCTCGCCTGGGACCATGCGGCAGGCGTGTTGTGGCTCAATGAAGCGGGGGGCAAAGCAGCGCGGCCCGATGGCTCACCCTATCGCGTCGACGAGGTGGGCCGCACGGGCCTGCTGGGTGCGGCAAGCCCGGCCCTGTGGGACGAGCTTGCCGATCTATATGCGAAAATGGATTAAAGTTCGCCTTCAAGCCACTGCTTGAGCTGGCCTTTCGGTGCTGCACCGCGCATCTGCGCTGCCTGTTCGCCATTCTTGAACAACACCAGATAGGGGATCGACTGGACGCCCATCGAACCCGGCACGTCGGGATTTTCCATGATGTCCATCTTGGCGATGGTCACCTTGTCGCCCAGCTCTTCGCTCAGTTCTTCAAGTGCGGGTGCGATCATCTTGCACGGGCCGCACCAGTCGGCCCAGAAATCGACCAGCACGGGCTTGTCGCTTTCGAGCACGTCGGACTGGAAGCTGGCGTCGGTAACGGCGGTGGTGGCCATGGGAATCTCCTGTAAAGCGTGTGGCCCATGATGTGGGCGGCCAAGGCGGTTACTCAACGGGCGGCAGGGCAAAACTTTCCTGCGGCGCCGCAAACGCGGTCTTGTAGGCAGCCAGCCGCGCGGCCGGCAAGGCGAACAACTGCGGCGTCTGGGTATAGAGCACCGCCGCCTCGACCCTGCGCCCGGGATAGATCGTCTCGAGCGCCGCGACATAGGCGGCCATCTGCTTGAGCGTGGCGTCGGGAATGGCCTCGGGAGACAGGGGCGGACGCCGGGCGGTCTTGAAGTCGACCACTGTCACCGCGTCGGCCGTGACCAGCAGGCGATCCGCGGTTCCCATGACCACTTGCCCCTCGACCGTCGCGGCCAAGGGCACTTCGGCCAGTGCGCGGGGTCCGAACACTTCCGCAAACGCCGGTTCGGCCAGGACCTGCGTTGCCCGCGCAAACATTTCTTCACGCTCCGCTGGCGCCAAGTCGCCCGCCTGCCGTTCCAGCCATGCGCGCGCCTTGCCTTCGCGGTCTTTCCCAGCGATCTGCGGCAAGCGCTCGAGCAACGCGTGTATCAACGTCCCGCGCCGCGCGGCCGCGCCGACACTGGCAGGTGGCAGCGGGGGATCGCTGCCCTCAGTCTCGCCTAGCCCCGACGGGGCGAGCGGGCGCGGCGGCCGGGGCTCCGGCCCGACCGGCGTGGTGGCCCAGTCGGGCAATAGCGGCATGCCGTCGCCATCCGTATCGGGCGCGGACGGCGCAACCGGGGCAGCGTGTTCGCCCAATTCCCAGCGGGCACCCCAGATGGGATCCGCCAGCGCCTCGTCTTGATCGAACAGTGCCGCGAGCCGCGCATACCAGCTATCGTCATGCGGACCGTTTTTCGCATCGCGCGGGCCGAGCGAGCCGGTAATGAACAGCGCCTCCTGCGCGCGCGTCAGCGCGACATAGAGCAGCCGCCAATGTTCCTGCATCGCCTTGGCCGCTTCCGCCGCGTCAGCCTCGGCAACAGGGCCGACCTTTTCTTCCTTGGTCAGACCCGGCAGCGGAACGGTGCGCGGCGTCGCCGATCCCGGCAGCTTTTCCTCCAGCACCAGATCGCCCGCGCCATCGGGCCGGATAGCGGCATCGGCGAGGATGACGATGGGCGCTTCGAGCCCTTTCGACCCGTGGACGGTCATCACCCGGACCTGGTCGCCGCCCTCCCCGGCTTCGCGCTTCAGTTCGCCATCGCCAGCATCGAACCAGCGGATGAACCCCTGCAGGCTCGCGGTATGCGCGCTTGCGTAGGCATTGGCGGCATTGAGCAATTCGTCGATCGGATCGTTCGCTTCTCGGCCCAGCCGCGCGACCAGCTTGCGCCGCCCGTCGAGCGCGCCAAGCAATATCCAGTGCAGCAATTGCTGCGGGCTGTCGTAATCGGCCCGCCGTAGTATCTCGCGCAGCGCATCGACCGTGCCGCGAACGAACGCATCGCTGCTGCCCCGCAGGTGCTCCCACAGGCGCGCGCCTTTCGGCCGGTAGCCGTGCGCCAGCAAATCCTCCTGGCTCCAGCCCAGCAAGGGCGAAACCAGCAGGCTGGCCAGCGTGAGATCGTCAAGCGGCTGCGCGGCAAAGCGCAAGGCGGCCATGAGGTCCTTCACTGCCAGCGGATTGCCGAGGCGCAGCCGGTCGACCCCGGCCACCGGGACACCGTGGCGGTACAGCCGCGCGACGATGAGCGAAGCGAGGTCGCGCCGTTTCTGGACCAGCACCATGATATCGCCTGCGCTGGCGCGGCGCTTGGTCCCGCGCGACAACGTAAAGCCATCGCCGGCAGGGTCGAGCCATTCGGCCACCTGCCGCGCGATCCTGTCGGCCAGCAAGCGGTCGTGCCGCGCCAGCCAGCCTTCGCGCTCACCGCCGTCGTCTTCTTCCTCGGCGACACGAACGACCTGCCACAGACCCACCAGTCCGGGTTCGCCGCTGCCCGTATGCGGATCGCTGCGTTGATCGAGCCCGAACCCCTCATGGCCGATCGCATCGATCGCCCGATCCACAAAACCGAGTACCTGCTGGTTGGTGCGATAGCTCCGGCCGAGGCCGTATTCCTCCAGTCCGCGAATATCGGGCGCACCGCGCGTATCGCGGGCCGCATCGGCGGCGGCATTCATCTTGTCGCGGAAGAAATCGCGCGCCTGCCGGAAGTTCTCCGGGCTGGTCCCCTGGAAGCCGAAGATCGCCTGCTTGTAATCGCCCACGGCAAAGATCGTCCGCACCGCCTCGCCGCGCGCGCCCGAACCGTCGAAATAATCGTCGGTCAGTGCCTTCACGATCGCCCATTGCGCCGCATTGGTATCCTGCGCTTCATCGACGAGGATGTGATCGAAGCTGCGGTCGAGCTTGTACCGAATCCAGTCGGCCATCGCGCTGTCGGACAGGAGCGTGGCTGCGCGGGCGATGAGATCGTCGAAATCGACCAGCCCTTCGCGTTCCTTCGCCCTGTGCCAGGCAAGCGCGAAGGCGCGTCCCGCTTCGAGCTGCGGGCCGAGGAATGCCGCCAGTTCGAGCAATGCCGCGCGTTCGCGCACCTTGGCCACGGCTTCGGCCACCCGTTCCTGGTTGCCCGGAAAGTCCGGATCGACTTTTTCCGCCCCGGCCATCTTGCGCGGGGTGCCATCGGCCTTGAGCAGTGTCTTGGAAAACCCGTCGATTGCGGCAAGCCGGGCCTCCGTATCATTCGCCAGCCAGCTTTCGAGAAAATCGGCGCAAGTCTGGCCCGTCTTTGCCGACCAGCCGCGGCTGGCGGCCAGGCAGGCGCGCAGGCTGGCGCAGGGAAACGCCGCGTCCGAACATGCGTCTGCAACCCATGCGGCATCGGCATCGGCGGGGAGGCCCAGCAAGCGAAACACGCGCGGCTGCATCGGCGGTTGCCAGCTGCCCGGCCCCTGCCACAGGTCCATGTGCCGCGCGCAGCGCATCAGCCAGCCGCGGACCGCATCGGGTCCCTTGCGCTTGCTCATCTCGGCGATCGCCCCGGCGATGCGCGGGTCGCCTTCGGCCAGCAGGCCCGAAAGAACATCGCGGCTCAGGAGATCGCGCTCGCGGTCTTCCATCGGACGCGACCCGGGCAGCATGCCCGCTTCGCCGGGAAAGGCGGCAAGCAGATATTGGGCGAAGGCGTGGATCGTATCGATCCGCAATCCGCCTCCGGGGCAATCGAGGACGCGGGCGAACAGCGCCCGGGCCCGGGCCCGCGTTTCTGGGTCGCCGGGCGCGCCCAAAAACGCCAGTTCGCGCGCCAGCTGCGCATCGTCCATCCGGACCCAGCGCGCCAGTACCGCGTTGACACGCACTGCCATTTCAGCCGCGCCCGCCTTGGTAAAAGTGAGGCACAGGACCTGCGAAGGATCGGCACCCGGTTCGAGCAGCAGCCGCAGCACACGCGCCGACAGGACCTGCGTCTTGCCGGTCCCCGCGCTGGCCGAAAGCCACACGCTGTCCTGCGGATCGACCGCGAGGCGCTGCTTGTCCTGCAGTTCGTAGACGGTCCCGCTCACGCCGTTTCTCCGCCATCCTGGTGCGCGATCCACTCATCGAGCCGCATCAGCTGATCATAGGTGTCATAGGCGGGATAATCGGGGTTCTCGCGCGCCGTGAAGGAGTCATTGCCCTTGATGAAGCGGTTGATGGCCAGTGTCAGCTTGTCCGCGGTCAGCGGCAGGAATTCCTCGGGCGCCACGCCCGAAGTCTTGCGCCCGACTTTCAGCGGGACGTCGACATAGCCGAAACCGTAGCGGTTTTCCGCATCCTTGGCTTTGCCAAGCGACCAGTATTCGTAGCCTTGCGCGTCGCCGACCAGACCTTCGAAACCGCCGCGTTCGGCGATCAGGCCGAGGACACCAAGCTGCAACGCGAAACCGGCCTCGACCCGGGCCGCGCTGGGCGGCGTACCGGTCTTGTAATCGATTATGGCAAGGCTGCCGTCCGCGAGCCGGTCGATCCGGTCCGCGCGGCCGTGGACATGGACGCCGTCGAAGGTCATCGCGCCCTGCTTCTCGACCGCCAGCACGCAGCGGTCGTCATAGGCACCGATCTCCTCTTCGATCCAGCGCAGCGCGGCTTCGAGCCGTGGCTGCCACAGCCCCCGCATCAGCGGATCGGCGTTCTCTTCGTCGAGCACGGCCTGCATGATCGGGGCGAGGCGGGCGGCAGGATCCCGCTCGCGCGTTTCGTGCCAGCGTTGCAGGATGGCGTGCGCCACCGTCCCCTGCCACTGCGCCGAAGGTTCGGCGTCCAGCGCGTCGAGATCCTTCAGCCCCATGATCCGGTCGGCATAGAACTGGTAGGGATCGCCAAGCAGGCGATCGAGCGCGGTCGCGGAAATGTCGACCTTGCGCTGTTCGGGCTGCGGCTGCGGTGCCGGACGCGGATAGGCCGGCACGCTCGGCGCGCGGGTCATCGCCCGCGCCAGCGCGACCGTCTTGCGGTCCTCGTAGCGATCGAGCAGCTCGCCCAGCAGCGCCTGCACGCGCAGCAGGAAACGTGAGGGAATGGCCGGGCCGGCCTCGTCCCTTTCGGAACGCGACAGGACCACCTCGGGCGCGCCGAGCGCCCCCGCGAGGTCATGCGCCGAAAGTCCAATACGGAAATCGGCCCCGGGCACGCCCAGCGCGCGGAGCACCGGCGGGGCGAGCAGCGCGTCGATCCCCCCGCGCACCGGCCAGACGCCTTCATTCAGTCCAGCGCAGATTACCAGTTCGGCGCGGTTCATCCGGCTTTCGAGCAGTCCGAGCACCTGCACCCGCGCATGCCCGCCATAGGGAGGCCGGACCGCGACCTGTTCCATGGCATCGCGCAGCGCAATTGCGGCCTCGCCGGGCGCCAGGGCGAACCCGGCCTCGCGCGCATGGCGGCGCAATTCCTCCACGAAGCCAGCCAGCGAACGGCCGTCCTCGCGTGCCCAGAGCTTTTCGCCGCACAGCGCTTCGCCGCTTTCGACCAGCGCATCGAGCAAGGCGTGCATAGGGATGGCATCCTGCCGGTGCAGCGCCACCAGCGGCGAAAGCGCCTGATCGACCGCGGCGTACCAATCGGCCACGCGGCCATGCCGCTGGGCCAGCCGCGCCGCGATAGCCGCGACGGGGGCCAGGCCGCCCGCTTTGCGCGGCCCGCGCAGCGCGCGTTCGACCCGGCGCAGCTGCCGTAGCCAGGCGCCGCGCTCCATCCCGCCATCGACCAGCGGGTGGCCCAGCAGCCCCATCAGCGAAACAGGGGCGGCATCTTCGGCGACGATTTCGGCAAGCAGCAGGAACAGCCGGCCGGCAGCGGTCTGCGACAAGGGGCGCCCGCCCGAATCGTCGGCCGTGATGTTCCAGCGGTCGAGGTGGTGGACCACGCGCCGCGCCAGCGCGCGATCGGGCGTGACCACCGCCACGCGCTTTTCCGGTTGTTCCACTGCCTCGCGGACCAGCAGGGCGACCGCCTGCGCCTCTTCCTCCGGATTGGCGCAGGTCATGATGCGCACGCCTGCCAACCGGCGTTTCTCGGCGGGCAGGTCGACCCATCCCTTGCTCGCTTCGGGCGGCAGGAACAGCGATCCGAGCGCATGGCTGCGTTCGGGCTGCGCCGCGGCGATGCCACGGCGATGCCACGGCTGCACTTCCTCGCGTGCGATCCCCATGCGGTTGAGCAGCAACTTGAGGTGGTATTGCGGATGCGTCACCGCATCCTCACGTGCGAAAGGCGTGGCGCCGGGTTCGGGCGTCGCCCCGGCGCGGCCCAATTCGTCCCACACCGCCTGCGGCATGGTGAGATCGAAATCGGGCAGGATCACCGCCCCCTGATCGCAATCGGCGACCACTCTCAGCAGCCCCGCAAGCGAAGGTGCGGCGCTGGTCACGCCCGCAGCGACGATGGGCGTTTCGGGCGGCGCAGCACGCCAGCGCGCGGCGGCCCAGTCGAACAGGCGATTGCGCCGAGCTGCCGCGTCGAGCGCATCCCATTGCTGCATTTGTTCCAGCCACTTGGCCTGAACAGTTGCAAAGAGATGGAGGCTGCGCTGCCAGTGATCGGACAATGATCCGAACAGGTCGAGCACGCTTTCGCCGACCAGTTCTTCAGGACCCACGCCCTCGACCAGCAGCCGGTCCATCGTTGCCCCGGTTTCACGCGCGAGCCGCAGCAGCGTTGCACCGCCGGGTGTCTCGTCGCCCATCGTGTCCGCGATCAGCCGGGCCAGTGCAAACAGCCGCCGCTGCGGTTCGATAGCGTGGGGTATGTCGGCGGCGCCCAGCGGGTCGAGCAGCGGGCCGAGCGTTTCATCGAGATCGAGATCGCCGACCACCGCCATGCGCGGCATCAGCAGTCCGGGCGTGCCCTGTTCGCCGGCGTGGCGGATGAAGGCTTCGGAAATCGTGCGCCGGGCTCGGCTGCTGGGGACGAGCAGCGTCAGGCGCGCCAGGCCGAACTCGTCGTCGGCATAACGCGGGACCAGGCCAGCGACGAGGGCATCGGCCAAGCCGCGATGTGCGGCAATCGAATAGACCTTCGGCCCCTGCCGCTCAGCCACCCTTGAGCGCTTCCTCGGTCGGGCGGATATGCGCAGGCGTGCCGACTTCGTACCACCGTCCGGTAAAGGCGACACCGTAGAGCCGCCCTTCGGCAATCGCGCGATCCCACAGGACATTGGTCGAAAACTTGCCGTCCGGTGCATCGCGCAGCAGGCGCTGCGATACCAGCTGGATCCCGGTGTAAATGAAGGGCGCGATCCGGCCGGGCAGCTTGCGCGTGAGCTGGCCGGCCGGGTCCATGTAGAAATCGCCCGAACCGTCGAAATTGTGGGCGCGCGCGTGCGTGACGAGCAAAAGCAACGCATCCATGCGCTCGGGATTCCACCCGGCCGAAAGATCGCTGAAGGCGTTTTGCGGGCCGTCTAGCCAGATGCTGTCGGCATTGCAGGCGAAGAACGGATCGGGCAGCTGCCCGGCGGCGGCGGCCTTGACCATGCCGCCCCCGGTCTCGAGCAATTGCTCGCGTTCGTCCGAGAACGTCACCGCGGGCGCCTTGCGCGCACCGACATGCGCTTCGATCGCATCGGCCAGGTAATGCACATTGACCACGGCCCTTGCGACACCGGCTTCCTCGAGGCGGTCGAGCGCACGGTCGATCAGGGGTTTTCCGGCCACGCGCACCAGCGGCTTGGGCGTGGTCGCGGTAAGCGGGCGCATGCGCTTGCCCAGCCCTGCGGCCATCAGCATTGCCGTGCCGGAGACGAGTGTGGTCACTGGATTTCCCCTCCGGCGGTATCGCGGATTTCCTGCGGGACGTTCGCGTCGAACCACGCGGCGACCGGCGCCAGCGCTTCATGCGCCAGATCGCGTTCCATCGCCTGCCAGACGCGCGGGACCATTGCCAGATACCGCGCCTTGCCATCGCGCTTGGCGAGACGCGTGAAAATGCCCACGATCTTGGCGTTCCGCTGCGCCCCGAGCCGGGCATAATCGGCTTCAAAATGGGGGCCCGGGTCGGCCGCGGCACGGTAGCGGCCCAGCATCTCGCATTCGAGTTCGGTCGATACTTCGCGCCGCGCATCCTGCAGCAGGCTGACGAGGTCGTAGGCCGGATGGCCGACCAGCGCGTCCTGGAAATCTATCAATCCCTGCGCTCCCGCCAGCTTGCCGGGTTCGAGCAGCATGACGTTTTCGGCATGGTAGTCGCGCAATACGGTGACGCCGGGATCCTGCCTCGCGAGCAGCGGCTCGAGTGCGGTTTCCCATGCGGCGCGATAGGCCGGCACATCGACCGTCAGCCCCATGGCCGGGCAATACCATTCGACCAGCAACATCGCTTCGCGCAGGTAGACGGCCATGTCATAGGGCTCGAACGGGCCGGGCGGCAGCCGGTGGAGCGCCACCAGCGTATCGATCGCCTGCGCGTAGATCCCGCGCTCGTCGGCCGGATTGGCATCGATCCATTCGCGCATGCGCTGGTCGCCGAAATCCTCGATCAGCACCCAGCCATTGGCGGCGTCCTCGCTCAGTATGCGGGGCGCGCGCAGGCCGTTCCTGTCGAGCCAGTGCGCCACGTGCAGGAACGGCTCCGGGTCCTCGTGCGGCGGCGGCGCATGCATCAGCATGGCGCTGTCACCCCCCATCCTTACCCGGAAGTAGCGGCGGAAGCTGGCATCGCCGACGAGAGGGGCGATTTCCGCGCCTTCCCACCGGGTGCCACCCAGAAACTCGTGAATCTCGTCGAAAGGCGCATCGCTCATGGCCAGCGGCTTTGCCAAGATGTGCCCGGGGTGACAACGGCCTCGCGGCCTTCGCCCACCTTTTCCAGCGCAATGGCGAGGCAGTTCGGCTCATGGGCGAAACCGCCCGCGTGATCGGGCCACTCGGCCAGCAGTACGGCGCCCTCCCGGTAGTCGTCGAGCCCCAGCTCGGCAGCTTCCGCGGGATCCTCGAGCCGGTAGAAATCGGCATGGACCAGCGGGACCGGCAGGCCGTCATAGGTTTCGATGATCGTGTAGGTCGGCGAAGGCACCTCGCCCTCGTGACCGAGCGCCGCGATGATCGCACGCGCCAGCGTGGTCTTGCCAGTGCCCAGCGTACCGGAAAGCGCCACGACATCGCCCGGCGCCAGCTTCGCGGCGATCTGCTGGCCGAACGCCTCCATCGCCGCGAGATCGGGCAGCGCGATTTTCACGGCAGGGTGATCGTTGCAGTGGTGCCGCTGTTCTTGCGGCTGCGGATCTCGAGCGTACCGCCATGCGCTTCGACCAATTGCCGCGCCAGCGGAATGCCCAGCCCGTGGCGGCGTTCGATACCCTTGCCGTCCGACGACATGCGGATGCCCTCCAGCGCACGAGCAAGCTCGTGCTGGCTCATCCCGCGGCCATTGTCGGAAATCACGATCCGCGTCTCGTCGCGCTTGCGCCCGATATCGATCGCGATCCGGCCCCCGGGCGGGGTGCCGTTGATCGCGTTGTCGAGCAGTTGCGAGATCGCGCGGCGGAGCTGGTGCGGATCGGCCGTCACCGATTTTTCCGCATCGCCCTTCAGGTCGAGCGTCAGTTCGCCATCATGGATGCGCTGTTCTTCCTTGCGCACGATCTTGGTCAGGAAGGGCAGCAGCGTGAAGGTGCTCTTGCGCAGCGGCATCAGGCCCGCTTCGGATTGCGACAGGTCGAGCACGTTCTCCACCTGCTCGGTCAGCTTCCCCACCGACAGCGAAATCGCCTGCGCATATTCGGTCGCCTGCGGCGACAGCTCGCCCGCGATGCCGCTGGTCAGCAGCTCTGCGAACCCGCCGATCGAGGTCAGCGGAGTGCGGAATTCGTAACTCATATTGGCGAGGAAACGGGTCATCACCGCATCGGCCTCCTCGAGCGCGCGATTGCGTTCGCGCAGCGCGACCTCGGCCTGCTGCGACGCGGTGACGTCGAGCACGGTCAGCATCCCATTGCCATCGGGCAGCGGCACGCCGGTGAAGTCGAGCGTCCGGCCATCGGCGAGCTCGATGCGGCCATTGCTCTTCTTGCGATCGAGCGTGGCCGCACGGATCACCTGGTTGAGCTGCGAAACCGAAGCGGGGTCCGAAAGATTGCGCGAGATCGCCTGCAACAGGTCTTCGGCCTGCGGGTGCCCGTCGAGCACTTCGGGATCGATCCCCCAGGCGCCAGGGAAACCCCGGTTCCACAGTTCGAGGTGCCCGTCGGGCGCGAACACGGCGAGCGCCTCGAACAGATTGTCGAATGTCGCGGTCCGCGTGCGCAGCAGCGTATCGCGCGTTGCCGACAGCGCGAGCTGTTCGGTGCGGTCTTCGGCAATCATCACTAGCCCCCCATCGGGCAGGGGCTGCGCGACGATACGCAGATGGGTGCTGTCGGACAGCGGCCAGGCTTCCTCGTGGGGCTCGTCGCGCTGGAACCACTCGGTCAATTCGTTGCGCCAGGCGGGGAAGTCGCGCACTTCGGGGATCCGGCCGTTTTCGCGTGCGATCAGCAGCATCTGCCCGAACGACGTGCGTTCGTTGACCACGCCGGGGGGGAGCGAGAAGACGCGGTGGAAGGGCTGGTTTGCGAAGGTCATGCGGTGGCCGGCATCGAACTGCGCCACGCCGATCGAAAGCTGGTCGAGCATCGAACGCTGCGCTTCGCGGAAGGCACGGAACTCGCGCGCCTGCTCCTCCATTTCCTCGATATCGACCGCATAGCCGGCGATCCCCTCGCCCATCAGCGGGAGGTCGGTGACACGGATCGTGCGCCGCGCGCGTTCGATCGTCGCGCTGAGGATGCGTTCGATCGGCTGGCGGCGGTCGGCCGCCTGCTGCGCGACCTCGGCCGCAGTGCGGCCATTGACCGTTTCGACCAGTTCGACCTGGTCGGCAACGACCTGGTCCGCGCTTTCGGCACCCACCGCGGCGACATAAGCCTGGTTGACCAGCCGCAGCTGCATGTCGGCCCCGCGGAACCACATCGGCATCGGGGCGGCCTCGATCAGTCCGACCAGCGCGCCGAAATCTTCGCGAGCGCGCGCCGCTTCCTCGCGCAGCTGAGTCAGTTCCGCCTGGCTGTCGCTGAAGTCGAAGACCCAGACGAGCGCCGACCCGCCGGGGGACACCGCCGGATCGGCCAGCGACCCCTGCAGCGCCAGCGACTTGCCCGAAGCGGGCGAGACATTGATCGCCATGCGAAACGGCTTGGCGGTCTTCTGCGTGCGCCGGACATTGCGTGTCAGCGTATCGATCTGCGCTTCGGTGAGCCCGCGCCCCTCGCCGCCAGCCAGCTCGCTGAGATATTCGGGGACTTTCTCAAGCCCGATCCACCGCGCCAGCCGATCGGGGGCCTCGATCCGCCCGTCGGCCCGTACCAGCAGCGGAATGGCGGGACCTTCCTCGATCAGCCGCGACAGGCGCTGGGCGGTCTTGCGACTGGCGATCGATCGCTGTTCGCGTCCGCTGGCGCGCAGCATCACCCACACCGCACCCGCGGTCCAAAGCGCCAGCAGAAGGCCGATGACGGCCAGCAGTGCGGGAGATGAGTCCATTACCCGCCAGCTATGCCTACGCGCGCGGGGATGCAATGCCCCCGCGCGCGTTCATGCGTGTGTATCCGGACCGGAACGGCCGTCAGTAACGGTAATGTTCGGGCTTGAACGGACCATCGACCGGCACGCCGATGTAATCGGCCTGCTTCTGGCTCAGCTTGGTCAGCTTCACACCCAGCTTGTCGAGATGGAGCGCCGCGACCTTTTCGTCGAGATGCTTGGGCAGGACGTAGACGTCGTTCTTGTATTCGTCGCCCTTGGTCCACAGTTCGATCTGCGCGAGCGTCTGGTTGGTGAAGCTGAAGCTCATCACGAAGCTCGGGTGACCGGTGGCGCAGGACAGATTCACCAGCCGGCCCTTGCCGAGCACGATGATTTCCTTGCCGTCGGGGAACTTCACCAGGTCGGTACCCGGCTTGAGTTCGTTCCATTCGTAATTGTCGAGCGCCGAGATCTGGATCTCGCTGTCGAAGTGACCGATGTTGCAGACGATCGCCTTGTCCTTCATCGCCTTCATGTGTTCGGCGGTGATGACGTGTTCGTTGCCCGTCGCGGTGCAGAAGATATCGGCGACCTTGACCGCTTCTTCCATCGTCACGACCTCGAAGCCGTCCATCGCGGCCTGCAGCGCGCAGATCGGATCCACTTCGGTGACCAGCACGCGCGCGCCGCCGTTGCGCAGCGACTGCGCCGAACCCTTGCCGACATCGCCGAAGCCGGCGACGCAGGCGACCTTGCCCGACAGCATCACATCGGTTGCGCGGCGGATCGCATCGACCAGCGATTCGCGGCAGCCATAGAGATTGTCGAACTTCGACTTAGTCACGCTGTCGTTCACATTGATCGCGGGGAACGGCAGCTTGCCCTGCTTGGCGAGATGATAGAGGCGGTGGACGCCGGTGGTGGTTTCTTCCGACACGCCGACGATGTTCTTTACCGATTTGGTCAGATAGCCCGGCTTGGCCTTGAGGAACGCCTTGAGCGCGCGCTGGAATTCGATTTCCTCGGCATTCTGCGGCTCGGGCAGTTCCTCGCCCGCTTCGACGCGCGCGCCCCACAGCGCGAACATGGTCGCATCGCCGCCATCGTCGAGAATGATGGTCGCTGTCTGGTCGGTATCCTCATCGGTCGACCAGTCGAAGATGCGGCCGACATAGTCCCAGTAGTCGGCCAGGCTCTCGCCCTTGATCGCGAAGACCGGGATGTCCTGCGCCGCGATGGCCGCCGCGGCATGATCCTGCGTCGAGTAGATGTTGCAGGTCGCCCAGCGCACATCCGCGCCGAGCGCCACCAGCGTCTCGATCAGCACGGCGGTCTGGATCGTCATGTGCAGCGAACCGGTGATCCGCGCGCCCTTCAGCGGCTTTGCCGCATACTCCTCGCGCAGCGCCATCAGGCCCGGCATCTCGGTTTCGGCAATAGCGATCTCGGCGCGGCCGTAATCGGCCAAGGCAATGTCCTTGATGACGTAATCGGTGAATTCGCTCACGGTAAATCCTCAGTCTATCGGGGTGGTGGCCGCCTGGGGGGAGTGCGCGGCTGCCGCATGGCAGCGGCCCTAGCCGCCCAGCCGAACGAGGGCAACATCCCCTCCCCCGGCCCCGTACCAACCACCGGGCCGCAACCCGCGCAGGGAGCTTGCGCATCGCCGCGGTGCAGCTTACCTCTCCCGGCACACGCGATAGACGGAGTTTTGTTATGACGATTTCGGTAGGCGACAAGCTGCCTGATGTAAAAATGGTCAAGGCGACCGAGAACGGCCCCGAGCAGGTAAGCTCGGCCGACTACTTCAAGGGCAAGAAGGTGGCGCTGTTCTCCGTGCCCGGCGCATTCACCCCGACCTGTTCGGCCAAGCACCTGCCCGGCTATGTCGACAAGGCCGGCGATCTGAAATCGAAGGGCGTCGACGAAATCGTCGCCACGGCAGTCAACGACGCCTTCGTGATGGGCGCATGGAAAAGCGCTGCCGGTTCCGACGACATCACCATGCTCGCTGACGGCAATGGCGATTTTGCCGAAGCGGTCGGCCTGACGATGGACGGTTCGGGCTTCGGCCTCGGCAAGCGCGGTCAGCGTTATTCGATGGTGGTCGAGGACGGCGTGGTTACCCAGCTCAATGTCGAAGCACCGGGCGATTTCTCGGTCTCGAGTGCGGAACACATGCTCGGCCAGATGTAAGCCATCGGCCCTGCCGACACGCAAACAGACGCCCCGTCCGGCTTGCTGCCCGGCGGGGCGTTTTTACTTGCGGGTTTGACCTCGGAGCCGGCCGCCCGGGCGGTCAGCCGTATCCCATCAGCTTGAGCACTTCTTCGCGGCTGCGATGGTCGTCGAGGAAGGTGCCCATCATCCTACTCGTGACCATGCCGACACCGGGCGTGCGCACGCCGCGCGCGGTCATGCAGGCATGCGATGCCTCGATCACCACCGCGACGCCCTGCGGCTGGAGATTTTCCCAGATACAGTCGGCCACTTCGGCGGTCAGGCGTTCCTGCACCTGCAGCCGCCGCGCGAAGCCATGCAGCACGCGCGCAAGCTTCGAAATGCCGACGACGCGGTCATGCGGCAGATAGGCGATCGCGGCCTTGCCTATGATCGGCGCCATGTGGTGTTCGCAATGCGACTGGAACGGAATGTCCTTGAGCAGGACGATCTCGTTGTAACCGCCCACTTCCTCGAACACGCGATCGAGGTGCACTGCCGGGTCTTCGGTGTACCCAATGCAATATTCCTTCCACGCGCGCGCCACCCGCTTGGGGGTGTCGAGCAAGCCTTCGCGCGCGGGATCGTCGCCCGTCCATTCGATGAGCGTGCGGATCGCATCCTGCACATGCTCCGGAACGGGCAATTTGCCGCGCGGATCGTCCTCGTCGGGTCCAACTAGGCTGCTCACGTTCCCTTGATCCTCCTGAACTTGTCGCGAAACCGCTTGAGCCTGCTCCCCTTGCGGAAAAGCCCGCCGTTTGCAAACGGCTCGAACATGTCGTCGGGGTCCTCCGGATCGAGCAGCGCGCTCTCGGCGAGGCCCTTTTGCACGTCGTTGAGTTCGGGAGGATGGTAGCGCCGCAAATTTCGGCCGCCGTCGCCTTGCGAATGGTCAATCAACGCGGCCATCGACCCGTGCCGCGACAGCAGTTCGCCAACCTCGTTTTCATCGATGCCGCAGTGTTCTCCGAGCAGCGAATGGCGCAGAGCCGCGATCGCATCGGCGGCGTGCGCATTGCCCTTGCGCGTCGAATCGATGAACACATCGCATTCGCTGTCGAGGCCCATCGAGCGGTTGTTGAGATTGGCCGAGCCGATCCGCAGGATCGTGTCGTCGACGATCATGATCTTGGCGTGGACGTAGATCGGCGTCTCGCCGGTGAAGGGGGACCAGAGCGAGAACCGGCGCTGCGGATCCGCTTCGCCGATCGCGCGCACCAATTCCGCCCGGGCATGATCCATCGCCTGCTGTTCGAGCCAGCCATCGGCGTGGCACGGATGCACGATGACGATTTCCGGCGGATCGTCCTCTCCCAGGCGGGCGATGATGGCTTCGGCGATCGCCCGCGATGCGAAATACTGGCTTTCGGCGTAGATGAACCGCTTCGCGCCGGCGATCTGGTCGAGATAAAGCTGCTCGATCTCGGTGATCTTTTCCCAGTCGCGGTAGGCAGCGCGGGTACGTGCCACGCCGATCTCGACATCTTCGAACTGGGCGGTCAGCGCATCGGGCCAAGGGCTGCCGGGGGCATCGGGAACTTCGGGCAGCTCGGCACCGCCGGCCGATGTCCACCGGTCGTCGCCCAGCTCGGCAAGCGCGGTGGCGACCTCGCCCTCCATCAGCATCGCGGCATCGTGCCACGGGCCGTAACTGCGCCCGTGCGGTGTCTTGCGGCGCGGATCGACCTCGTCGTGATCGCGCGTGTCCCAGCGCTTGTCGGTCATGTCGATTCCGCCGCACACCGCCACCTTGTTGTCGAGCACGGCGATCTTCTGGTGATGCGTGCAACCGATCGGATGCGCGGTATCGAAGTGGAAGTTGATCCGGCTATGACGGAACCAGCGGGCAAGATCCCACCACATCGAGGCACGGCCCATAGTCGACAGTGCGCCTACGCTCCACTTCAGGATACGGATGTCGAGCTGCTTGCGGTGGCGCGCCAGCCAGGCGATGAAACTGCCGAGCCGCGACGGGTACCCGCGTTTCCACGCGCGCTGCCACCAGCGCCGCCCGCGTTCCAGATGTATCCGCGTGTCGAAATCCCAGCCGATCAGCAGGATCCGACGGCGCGATTTGAGCATCGCTTCCTGCATGAAGGCGAAATAGTCGGCAGCATCGACGATTACGCTCGCGCGCGAGGCCCTGGCATAGCGCCAGACCCCGGGCTCGACCGAAGGCGACAGCGCCGAAGTGCGGCTCGGATCCGCCTGCTTGTCTTCACTCATGTGCCGACCCCCTGCGCCGCGCGCTATTCCTTCGCGTCTTCCTTCTTCTCGGGCGTCACTTCGGCTTCCGCCATTTCCTCGTCCTTGCGGCGCTCGAAGACCCGTTCCATGTGCTTCATGTCATCCTCGTCGAGGTGCCGTTCGAAGTCGGGAAAGTGGTCTTCCTCTTCCTCGTCGATATGGTGCCGGTACTGGTGCTCGAAGCTCTTGAATTTCGTCAGCCAGCCACCTTCGGACATATCAGTTGCAGCAAGGTCGTTGAGCGCCTCTTCGATCTCGTGGTGCTCGGCCACCGAATGGCGCGTTTCGCCGGTCGTTGGCGGCTTGCGCAGCATTGTGGAATACAGCGCCTGCTCTTCTGCGGCAGCATGGCTCTTGAGCTCCTTGGTCAGCTCTTCGAACAGCGACTTGCGCTCGGTCGTATCCCCGCTCGTGTCGAGCAGCTTGTCCAGCAGCTCGCGGTGGCGGTCATGATCTTCCTTCAGGCGTTCGAAAATCTTCGTGGCATCGGCCATGTTTCTTATCTCCTTTGGAAGATGAACCGGTCACCGGCGGCACGGTTCCGGTCTTGTGGGGCCCGGCCGGCAAACCCATATCGGCTTCACCATGCATGACCGACAAGCGCCCACGCGGGCCCAGATGCAGACAATGGCCGAAACGGCTTTCGCCGAACTGCCTGCGCAGTTCCGCGACCAGATGGGCGATGTCGTTCTGCAGGTCGAGGATTTCGCGACCCCCGAGCAGCTGGCATCGGTCGATATCACGGACCGCTGGCATCTTTCCGGCCTCTACGAAGGCGAACCCCTGCCCGACCAATCGATCTGGCAGAGCGGGCAGCTCCCGCCGCGCATTTGGCTGTTCCGCGAACCGCTGATTGCCGAATGGCGCGAAACCGGGGTCCGAATGGACGATCTGGTGCGCCACGTGGTGGTGCATGAGGCGGGCCATCACTTCGGCTTCAGCGATGACGACATGCACTGGCTCGAAGACGAGGCCGACTGACCGCCCTACTCCGCGGCTTGCGGGCACCGGCACCCTTACACCTCCTCCAGAACCACAAAAGGCCACCCTTCCGGAGAAGGATGGCCTTTTGTGGCGCGCCCGGAAGGATTCGAACCTCCGGCCCCCAGATTCGTAGTCTGGTGCTCTATCCAGCTGAGCTACGGGCGCGCTTGGAGGGCGCCACATAGGCAGGCACCCACAGCTTGGCAATCCCTAAATCACCCCTTTTGCAAACAACTTTGCCGCCAGCTCGACATCGAGCGGGGGTTTGGCAAGTAGCTCCGCCTCCTCAGGGGTAAACCAATCGATTTCACCCCCCTCGAGCGCACCCATACCGCTCCCGTCCCAGACCGAAGTGTAAAGCATGATGACAATCGGCGGGCGCCCTTCCCCGCTGGTCTCCTCGGCGAAGCCGACGGGCGCACAGGCCGCCGGTTCGATGACCAGGCCAAGCTCTTCTTCGATCTCGCGAACCAGCGCATTGCGCGGGGTTTCGCCCGTCTCGACCTTGCCGCCGGGAAACTCCCAGAGCCCGCCATGGTGCTTGTCCGCGGGGCGCCGATGCATCAGCCAGCGCCCCTTCCCGTCGCGCAGCGCCAGCGCGACGACGCAGGTCCATGTCGGAATATTTTCCACTTTCGCGACCACTCTCAACGATTTCTTAACCCGCCCCAGCGTAAACATCCCATGTCAGCTTAGACAAGCGACGAGTGGGGGCACCGGGCATGATCAAATTCCTGCGCATGTTGGAACGCGATAATCGCGGCGCCACTTCCGTCGAATACGGGCTGATCCTCGCCCTGATCTTTCTCGCCATGATTGGCGGGCTCCAGGCTTTCGGCGCGTCTGCGACGACCATGTGGTCGAGAATCGCAACCGCGGCTGCTGCCGCAATGGGCGGCTGACCGCAGCGGTTAGGGGTTTTTAAACCACTTCGCTGCAGAACGCATAATTGTCCGCTCTACATTCTTGGAGTGGGCCGGGTACGAAGACTGAACCAGGAGACGAATTATGAAGTTTTTCCGCAAGCTGCGCCGCGATGAAGAAGGCGCAACCGCAATCGAATACGGCCTTATCGCTGCCCTGATCGCCGTTGCCGCGATCACCGCGATGCAGAGCCTCGGCGGCCAGCTGAGCACGACGTTCAACACCGTTTCGACGACGATGAGCGGCAGCTAAGACGCGGGGTAACTCCCGACGAAAATCAGGGGCGGCGGGTTCAACCCGCCGCCCCTTTTCTTTGTCCCGATCAATTGCTGCAGTTCATCGCCCGCGGACGACGATCTTCACCTTCTGCCCAACGCTGAGGCCTTCATTCGAAGTCAGCCCGTTGAGCACGCGGAACCGGTCGATCTGGTTGTCGCTGTAGGCCATCCGGCGCGCGAGCGAGGCGACCGTATCGCCGCTGCCGACCGTCACGACATCGACCACCCGCGGAATCACATTTGCCGCGGTCTGCGAGTCGATCCGCTGCATCGATGCAAACATGTCGTTGAACGCCGAAGTCTGGCCAGCCGGGGTTATCGCGAGAAAGTGATACGCCCGGTCGCTGGCGAACTCATAGGCGAAGACGGTCACGTCGACCTGCCCGTTACTCGATGCGACGCGCGCCGTCCCGTAGGCGGCGGGCAAACCATTGACGGTGGTCCGCTGGATCGATTGCGGCCGGATCTGCTGCTGCTCGCTCACCCCGGCGAAGACGCTGGTGACATAACTGTTGAGGTCATTGTTGTACGGCGCGAGCGAGAATTGCGCCTGCCCGCTCTGGCCATTGATCGTGACCGCTCTCGTCCCGTTGATCATGTAGAAACCCTGCGGCGCCGTGAATGCCAGCCGCAGATCGGGATGGATGAAGCGCCGGCCCTCGACCACGCCTTGCGACGGATCGTCGCCATAGGTCAGCCCGTCGATCCGGGTCAGGAAGGTATCGCGATTGGTGACGCCGCCGGTGACGCCGGTGGCCTGCGCTTTCGCCAGCGCGGTCTGCACACGGCTGGCCGGATCGGGGTGGGTCGATGCCCATTCGGGAATATTGGCATTGTCGCGTCCCTGCACGCGGGCATCGAGCGCATTCTGCAGCGCGAGGCTCTGCAGCACCGTGCCCATCGCGCGCGGATCGTAGCCCGCCGAGTTGAGATAGCGAATGCCGAGCTCGTCCGCCTCGAGTTCCTGCGAGCGCGAGAACTTGAGCGTCAGCAATTGCGATCCCTGCAAGGCAGCCTGGCCGAGCTGCTGCCCGAGCCCGCTATTGCCGAGGAGGACACCCGACAGGATCGCACCGGCCGCGCCGAGCAGCGTGTTGCGCTGTGCCGTGGCCTGCCGGCGCTGCGAATGGCGCGCGGCGACGTGGCCGACTTCATGACCGAGCACCGCCGCCAGTTCGGCTTCGTTGTTCATCAGCGCAACCAGCTGCCGGGTCGTGTAGACGTAACCGCCGGGGATCGCGAACGCGTTGTTCACCGGGCTGTTGAGCAGCGAGACGGTGAAGGATTCGCGGGCATTGCCGAGGCCCGACTGGACCGCGATGTTCTTGCCCACCTGTTCGACATATTGCGCATGGCTGCCGCTCATCGCTCCGCCGAACTCGTTGAGCAGCTGCGGATGCGCCTCGGCGCCCATCTGCGCCTCGCTCTGCGTGATCGGGGTGGACGCACTGGGGATGTTCCCCGTGCCCATGCAGCCGGCCAGCGCCAGCGAGAGTGTCGAAACGGATGCGGCGGCGGCGAGTGAAATGCGCGTCATGAACGGCGGTCCCCATATATCTGGCACGCGGCCGCCGGACATTCCCGGCCGGTCGCGCGAGGCGTTGAATATGTTGGGAAGAACCGGGTCATGCGGCGGTTTGTTCCCGCCGGGGTACCGCGTCCTCAGCCGGCGAGCGCGAGGAAACGCTCTTCGCGCAGCCGCTTGAGTTCATGCGGCGCATGCCGCGCCAGCGCGTCCAGCTCTTCCACGATCGCATCGCCGAGCGCGGTTGCCGCCACCCGCGGATCGCGATGCGCCCCGCCGACAGGCTCGGGCACGATCCGGTCGATCACGCCCAGCGCGGCCAGATCCTGCGCGGTCACTTTCATCGCCTCGGCGGCATCGGGGGCCTTCTCGGCTGTCCGCCACAGGATCGAGGCGCAGCCTTCGGGAGAGATCACCGAATAGACCGCGTGTTCCATCATCAACACCCGCTCGGCGCTGGCCAGCGCGACTGCGCCGCCCGATCCGCCCTCGCCGACGATCGCGGCCACCATTGGCACCGGCAACGCCAGGCAGGCCTCGGTCGAACGCGCAATGGCTTCGGCCTGGCCGCGTTCCTCGGCCTCGATCCCGGGAAAGGCACCCGAGGTGTCGACCAGCGTCACCACCGGCAGGCCGAACCGTCCGGCCATTTCCATCAAGCGGATCGCCTTGCGATAGCCTTCGGGCTTGCCCATGCCGAAATTGTGGCGGACCCGGCTGGCGGTATCGTTGCCTTTTTCATGGCCGATCAGCATCACCTTGCGGCCATCGAGCTTCGCGAACCCGCCGAGGATCGCCTCGTCGTCGCCATAGCAGCGGTCCCCGCCCAGCGGCACGAATTCGTCGAAGGCATATTCGACATAATCGCGGAAATGCGGGCGCGACGGGTGCCGCGCGACCTGCGTTTTCTGCCACGGGCTGAGCGCCTGATAGGTGCTGGCAAGCAGGTTCGCGCTCTTCAGCTCGAGCCGCTGCAATTCATTGGCGATGTCTACATCATCGCCCTCCGCTGCGCTCCGCAGTTCGGCGATACGTTGTTCAAGCTCGGCGACCGGCTTCTCGAATTCGAGATAGGAAATCATGCTACGGCGCTAGTCCGAAGCGCGCGCGCGTGCAAGCGGATGGCGTTCGTTGACCAGTTTCACCAACCGCGCGGCATCGACATGCGTATAGATTTGCGTGGTCGAAATATCCGCATGGCCCAGCAGCGTCTGCAGCGCGCGCAAATCAGCCCCGCCTTCGAGCAGATGCGTGGCGAAGGCGTGCCGCAGGACATGCGGGCTGAGCTTCTCGGGCGCGAGGTTGGCGCGCACCGCCAGCGCCTTGAGCAGCTGGAACAGGCGCACGCGCGAAATGTGCCCGCTGCGCGAGGGAAAGAGCCAAACCGAATCGGATCCGCGCAGCGCCAGCCACCGCTTGAGCGCGGTATCGGCCCGCTGGCTGACGGGGACCATGCGCGCATGGCCGCCCTTCCCGGTAACGGTGAGAAACGGCGCATCGCGCGGTACTGCGGAAAGCGGCAGCGAAACCAGTTCGGTGGCGCGCAGCCCGGAACCGTAGAGCATTTCGAGCAGCGCCAGCATCCGCACCGCGAGCAAGGCATTGCCCCGGGCCTCTTCTTCCGCGGTCGCGAACAGCGCTTCGACCTCGGCATGCGACAGGATCTTCGGCAGCGGGCGGCGCGTGGCAGGGCGCGGCAGCGCATGCGTCGGATCATCCTCGCGCAGCCCTTCATCGACGAGGAAACCGAAAAATTGCCGCAGGGCTGAAACCTTGCGCGCCAGCGTCGCCGGGGCCAGCGACGACCAGCCCTGTCCCAACCGGGCGAGCTGCGCCGGCTGGGCGTCCTCCAGCCGGGTTCCGATCAGTTCCTCCGCCTGTTCGAGGTCGCGGCCATAAGCGAGAACCGTATTTCGCGCCGCCCCGCGCTCGGTGGCGAGCATGGCGAGGAAATCGGCGATCGAAGCGCCCATGTCAGGCGCGCGCGACCGCCTCCGCGGCGATCATTCTGGCTTCGGCTTCCAGTCCCACGCGCCGCAATGCGGAAACGATATGGAAAAGGTGCCGCGCCGTCATGCGGTCCCAGCCCGATCCCTGCATGCCGAGCCCCGCCAGCATGGTGACCAGCGCCGGATTGTCGACTTCGGCCGCGCGCTCGATCATCCGCGTCCAGCGTGTCTGCGCCGCCAGGTCGACCCCCAGCCGCTCGCCATACTCGGCTATTTCGGCATCCGCGACGCGCCCCAGGCCCGCGAGCCCCGCGAGCAGCATGCGCGACTTGTGCTGCCGCGGCGAATCGTCATCGTCCACGAAGCCATCGAGTTCGCCATCGCTGACCATTGCCGAACCGTCGGGATCGGCCAGGGCCAGCATGGCCCAACCGACACTGCCGTCATCCACCTGGCCGGCCCAGCGCATCGCATCGCGATCGAGCCCCGCCGCGAGCATGGCCGCGACCAGGCCGTCCGCATCGTCGGCCAATGCATCGTCGACCGGAAGACGCGCGGCGGCATAGGCAGTCAGCACCACCCTGCCATAGGAAAAGTCGCCGCCGCCGCCCCAGATATCGCGGATCGCGGCGAGCCGCTGCAGCGGATCTGTTCCGACATACGCTTCGCGCAGGCGCGACGCGGTGACAGCGGCATCGCCCTCGGCGCCCTCCTCCGCGAAAATCTGGCTGTAGAGATCGACCATTGCCGCCGACGACAGGATGCCGCTGGCCGCTGCAATGTCCGCCGCGCGGGCGCGCTGCAGCGGTGTAAGCGCGGGGGTGAGCGCCGCGGTCCGCAGCAGGTCCGGCTCCGCATCGCCTAGCAATTCGTCGGGCACGGGCTCGCCCAGCGCATTGGCCAGGGCAAACCGCCACGGGGTCAATCCCGCGATCCCGTCCCATTCGATGGTTACCGCACGGCGTCCGCGCCCGGCGGAGCCCGCCACACGCTGCGCCAGCAGCACGTCGATACGGTCGTCCTCGGTGCGCGACAGCAGGCGGCGCAGGTCGTTCTGCGCACGGGTCGCCTCGCCCGCATAGGCATTGCAGATCCCCGCCAGCATCTGCCACTCGGCATCGTCGCGCTGGGTATCGACCAGCCGCACCGCGGGGCAGGCGCCGATAATGTCGGCACTGCCGATAAAGGCCTCTACCGCCGCATCGGTGAGCGCGGGCGAATAGTTTGCCGTGTCGATATCCTGGACGACGGCGCGGGCGACGACATGTTCGCCCAGCGCGTTGAGCGCGCGGACCCGCAACGTCGCGAACTCGACCGGATCCATTTCCTCAGGCGTCGCCAGTCGGCTGGCCAGGGCGCGGCGCAGCAGGATGTGCCCCCAGCGCGAAACCATCGGACGCGTCGTACCGGCCAGCACCGCGCGCACCAGCGCGGCAGGCTGGCGCGCCAGCGAAGCAGCCGGCAGACCGCCCTCGCGCTGGCCGAGAATGCCCACCTGTTCCATCGACCGGCGTGCCGCGGGCGGGATGTCGAATTTCGGCTTCAGGCCCAGCAATTCGTCGAGTTCGTCGGTCGACATCGCCTCGAGCTCTTCGAGCGTCGGCAAGTCGGCCAGGTCGAGGTCGGTCCCGCCGACCGGCGCCGGCTGTGTCGGCAGGGGCTGCACTACTTCGTCCGATTGCGATGCGCCGGCTTCGCCCGGGTCGCGTGGTGCCGCAGCCGGTCCCGGCGCGGCGGGAGCCTGCGTCGCCCGCGGTGTCGGCGTCGGGGTCGCTGCCGGCGCGGGTTCGTCGAAACCCGGCGGCAGCAGATCGACCGGCGCGTCCTGCGCGAGAACCATCGCCGAGCTCAGCGCCAGTGCGGCGCCGCCCGCCAGCCATGCGGATTTCATCGTGCAGCCTCCGGCATATCGATACCCTGTTCGATCGGATGCAGCGGTTCCTCGCCGCCATCGATCAGCGCCGCGATCACCAACACGGCGAACAATATTGCCAAGAGACCTGCAATCCTTCTCCCGCTCATCGCCAAGATTTTCGCGTCCCGTTTCAAGTGCTGATACCTTGCCCGCGCCCTAGCCCAGTTCTAGGCACGGCGGCAATGACCCATGCAACAGCCTTCACGCCTGCCGAAATCGGCGGCCTTGCCCGGCGGATCGATCGCCCCGTGGTGCTGGTCGGCCTGATGGGGGTCGGCAAGTCCACGGTCGGACGCCGCCTCGCGGCGCTGCTCGACACCGACTTCATCGATGTCGACGAGGAAATCGAACGCGCCGCCGACCGGTCGGTCAGCGAAATCTTCGAAGCGCATGGCGAACTCTATTTCCGCGCCGGCGAACGCCGGGTGATTGCCCGGCTGGTCGAGGAAGGCCACGGCGTGATCGCCACCGGCGGCGGCGCCTTCGTCGATCCCGAGACCCGGGCCCTGATCCTCGACCGCGCCATCGCGGTGTGGCTCGATTGCGATATCGATACGCTGGTCGAACGCACCGCGCGGCGCGACAGCCGGCCGCTGCTGCGCAAGGGCGATCCGCGCGCAATCCTGACGCAGCTCAAGGACCAGCGCGGCGACGCCTATGCCGAGGCGCAAGTCCATGTCGTCACCGACGATGCGCCGCACACCGAAACCGCGCTGAGCATCCTGAGTGCGATAGACGCATGGCTGTAATTCCCGTCGAACTGGCCGGCCGGGGCTACGAAGTGCGTGTCGGCAACCGGTTGCTGACCGATCTGGCAGCGCAGGCCCGGCCCTTCCTGCGCAAGCGCCATGCCTGCATCGTGGCCGATGCCAACGCGCGCCGGCACTGGGGCGAAGCCGTCGGCAATTCGCTTTCTACCGCGGGCATCGAACCGCGCTGGTACGATGTCGCGCCCGGCGAAACATCGAAGAGCTGGGACAGTCTCGCCCGGCTGACCGACTGGCTGCTGGACCAGGGTGTCGAACGCGGCGACCATGTCTTCGCGCTGGGCGGCGGCGTGGTCGGCGACCTGACCGGCTTTGCCTGCGCGATCCTCAAGCGCGGCTGCGGCTTCGTGCAGCTGCCCACCACGCTGCTGGCGCAGGTCGACAGTTCGGTCGGCGGCAAGACCGCGATCAACACCGCGGCGGGCAAGAATCTGATCGGCGCGTTCCACCAGCCTTCGCTGGTGCTGGCCGATCTGGGCACACTGGGCACGCTGCCCGAACGCGAACTTCGCGCCGGTTATGCCGAAGTTCTCAAATACGGCGTGCTCGGCGATCGCGGCTTTTTCGACTGGCTCGAACAGGACGGCCGGGCCGTCGTCGCCCTCGACCCCGCTGCCACCGAACGCGCCGTCGCCGCCAGCGTTGCCGCCAAGGCGCGGATCGTGGCGGAGGACGAACGCGAGACCAGCGGTGCCCGCGCGCTGCTCAACCTCGGGCATACCTTCGGCCATGCGCTCGAGGCGGAAACCGGCTTTTCCGACCGTTTGCTGCATGGTGAAGGCGTCGCGCTGGGGATGGTCCTGGCCGCACGCTATTCGGCGCGGCGCGAGGAGATTTCGCTGGCCGACGCGCAGCGCGTGACTGCCGCGGTCGATGCTGCCGGCCTGCCCGCGGAAATTTCCGCGCTGGGGCTCGAGTGCGACGGTCGGCGGCTTGCCGACCACATGCTCCACGACAAGAAGATGGACGCGGGCACGCTGCCGTTCATCCTGCTCCGCGCGATCGGCGAAGCCTATCTCGCCCGCGATGTCGAAATGACCGACATCGCGGCATTCCTCGACGAACAATTGCAGGCGCATTGACCGCCGATCCGGCCGCGCGCATCGTTGCGGGAATGGTGCTCGACATCCTCCCCGCCCACCTTTCCGATCCCGCAGTGAGGGAGCTGGTCGCCTATCACCAGCGCGACATGCTGGCGATATCGCCGCCGGGTACCAGCTTTGCGCTCGACGAGAGTGGCCTTTCCGGACCGGGCATCACGCTGCTGGGTGCATGGCGTGGACGAGTGCTGGTCGGCATCGGGGCGATGAAACGCCTGTCCGCCGATAGTGCCGAACTCAAATCGATGCGCACCCATGCGGACCATCTGGGCCGCGGAGTTGCATCGGCAGTTCTCGACCGCCTGATCGCGATCGCCAGGGCAGAAGGGATTTCCCGGCTCAGCCTCGAGACGGGCACGAACGAGCGGTTCGCCCCCGCGGTCGCACTGTATGCCAAGCGCGGATTTATCGCCGGCGAAGCTTTCGCGGACTACGCCAACGGTCCGCACAACCAATGCTACCACCTCGCGCTTGCGCCGGCAGCGACCTGATCAGCTGAGCCGCGTTTCCAACCGCGTGACCGAGGCCGCGCCCACCGGCTCGTACTCTGCCAGCATGCGGTCGTGGTCGGTGAAAAGCTGCTCGATCTCGCTGCGGCGATGCAGCAGCGTGTGCGCTATACCCGGAGCGAGGCTTTCGCCGTCGCCGATCTTGCCGAGAATGGCCGACAAGTCGCTGATGGTCGCCTCGTCCGGCGTTTTGAAATAGTGGCCCTTCGCATCGAAGAAACCGGTACCCATGCGTGCCATGTTCGAAACCTCCTGCGTGGATGCACAAGGCGAACCCGAAGACACGGATTATCTACCCCTTGGCGCGGGGATTCCAGAGCATTTACCATTTTGGCCGGCTCGGCGGGGAAACCTGCGCGAAACGGAAAGCGCCGTTGAACCGATCTTGCGCAGGAAGTTCCGTTTGCACCGGATCCGCGAACTATTCGAGTTCGAGGATCACCTCGTCCACCGCGAGGGAATCGCCTTCCGCCGCGTTGATCTTCCCCACCGTCGCCTGCTTTTCGGCGCGGAGGATGTTTTCCATCTTCATCGCCTCGACGGTGGCTAGCGGCTGGCCCGGCTGGACCTCCTCGCCTTCGGCTACGTGCAGCTTCACCAGTAGCCCGGGCATCGGGCAGATCAGCATTTTCGACAGATCGGGCGGGGTCTTCTCGATCATATGCGCCGCGAGATGCGCGACCCGCGTCTGCAGGATCCGCAAATGGTGCGTCGCACCGCGCGTCGTGATGGCATAGCCGGTCCGGGTGGACCGCAGCTGGAGCGTGTAGCGCGCGACCGGATCGGCATCGTCGTCCGCTCCGTTTTCGAACAGCGCGACATCGACCATCGTTTCGCCCGGAGTGTACTGCATTTCCAGCGTGACCGGTTCGCCATCGACGGTCAGCGCGGCTTCCTCGAGCCGCACTTCGTGCGATGTCGAGCCTTCCTCGCGTTCGCCGATGCGCACGGTCCAGTCGCCGGGAGCGTAGAGGTCGTCGGACAGCTGCCCTTCGACGCGCCGCGCGCGGTCGGCATCGGCCGTGGCGATGACGCCGGCGACCGCGGCCAGAACCCGCGTCAGCTGGTCGGACGCGGGCGCGCCGGTGAAGCCATCGGGATATTCCTCGGCGATGAAGCCGGTCGTCAGTTCGCCCGAACGGAAGCGCGGGTGCTGCATGATCGCGCTGAGGAAATCGACATTGTGCCCCAGCCCCTCGATGCGGAAGGCATCGAGCGCCGCGATCTGCAGATCGGCCGCCTCGTCGCGCGTTTCGCCCCAGGTGACCAGCTTGGCGATCATCGGGTCGTAGAACATCGACACTTCGCCGCCTTCGAACACGCCGTCGTCGACGCGAACGCCGTCGACGCCGCGGCGGCCATTCTCCTGCCCGTCATCGGCCCAGGGTTCGACCGGCGGCTGGTAGCGCACCAGGCGCCCGGTGGACGGCAGGAAGCCGCGATAGGGATCTTCGGCATAGACGCGGTTCTCGATCGCCCAGCCGTCGATCTTCACATCGTCCTGCGTCATCGCCAGCTTCTCGCCTGCCGCGACACGGATCATCTGCTCGACCAGGTCGACCCCGGTGATCGCCTCGGTCACCGGATGCTCCACCTGCAAACGGGTGTTCATCTCGAGGAAGTAGAAGCTCTCGCCGGTCTTGTCGGCGCCGCTCACGATCAGCTCGACCGTGCCCGCGCTGTGATAGCCCACCGCCTGCGACAGCGCGACGCATTGCTCGCCCATCGCCTTGCGCATCTTCGGCGTCACGAAGGGCGACGGGGCTTCCTCGACCACCTTCTGGTGGCGGCGCTGGATCGAGCATTCGCGCTCGTTGAGGTAGATGATGTTGCCGTGCTTGTCGCCGAGGATCTGGATCTCGATGTGGCGCGGATCCTCGATGAACTTCTCGATGAAGACGCGGTCGTCGCCGAAGGAGTTGAGCCCTTCGCGCTGCGTCGCTTCGAAGCCCTCCTCGACATCCTTGTCGTTCCAGGCGAGGCGCATGCCCTTGCCGCCGCCACCCGCGCTGGCCTTCATCATCACTGGATAGCCGATGTCGTTGGCCCATTTGAGCGCGTCTTCGGTGGTCTCAATCGCATCGGGCGATCCGGGAACCGTGTTGACCCCGGCGTCCTTGGCGATGCGCTTGGATTCGATCTTGTCGCCCATCGCGGCGATCGCCTTGACCGGCGGGCCGATGAAGGCGATATTCTCTTTCTCCAGCGCTTCGACGAAGCTCGCGCGTTCGGACAGGAAGCCATAGCCCGGATGCACCGCTTCGGCGCCGGTCTGCTTGGCCGCGGCAATGATCTTGTCCGCCACCAGATAGCTTTCCGACGCGGTTGCGGGGCCGATGTGCACCGCCTCGTCAGCCATGCGGACGAAGGGCGCGCGCGCATCGGCATCGGAATAGACCGCCACGGTCGCGATACCCATGCGCTTCGCCGTCTTGATGACGCGGCAGGCGATTTCACCACGATTGGCGATGAGGATTTTCGTGAACATCGGTGTCAGTTCTCCGTTCCGGGTTTCGCTTCGCCGGACATCTGATTGCGCGTCAATTCGCGCAGTTCTTCGGTTCGCCGCTCGGTCAGAACGGTCATGCAGGTGCTGTGGAGGAGCGGTTGCATCGTTCCCCCGCGCGCATCGTAGCTCGACAGCCGGCAGTGCGCGTCGCGGTACGCGATCCAGGCGCGCTGGGCTGCCAGCAGGCTTTCCCAATAGCCCGGCTGGTCATCCTCGACCGCATAACCATCCTCGCGCTGCATGACCGCGCGCACTTGCGGCCACAGGGCGTTCAGTTCGGCATCGGCCTGCTCCCATTCCCGATGCGCGCAGATGTTCATCTCGCTTTGCACTTGCGGGTCGGCGCAGTCGGGCATGCCGGCAGCGGCCTGCGCAGTCAGCAGCAGGGACGACAGGATGATCATTCCGCCGGCTCGGCCACTTTGCAGGCGCGCATCGGTTCTTCCTGCTGCAACGCCGTCAGGCCCAGCTTGGCGAACAATGCGGCGTCGGTGTCGTCGCCCGCATTGGGCGCGGTGAGCAGCTTGTCGCCGGTGAAGATCGAATTCGCGCCCGCCATGAAGCACAGCGCCTGCGTGGCCTCGCTCATGCTCTCGCGTCCGGCCGACAGGCGCACCATGCTCATCGGCATACAGATGCGCGCGACCGCGACGGTGCGGACGAATTCGATATCGTCGATCTTGGCTAGCGGCGTATCAGCCAGCATGTCGCCCAGCACCGTGCCCTTGACCGGGACCAGCGCGTTGACCGGGACGCTTTCGGGATGGCGTTCGAGCGTGGCGAGCGTGTGGACGAAGCCCACCCGGTCGCTGCGCGTTTCACCCATGCCGACGATCCCGCCGCTGCACACGTTGATCCCCGCATCGCGGACGTTCTGCAGCGTATCGAGACGGTCCTCATACTTGCGGCTGGAGATCACGCGTTCGTAATATTCGGGGCCGGTGTCGACATTGTGGTTGTAGTAATCGAGGCCCGCTTCCTTGAGCATGTCGGCCTGGTTCGGCGTCAGCATGCCCAGCGTCATGCAGGTCTCCAGCCCCATCGCGCGCACGCCTTTCACGATCTCGACGATCGCGGGCATGTCGCGGTCCTTGGGATTGCGCCAGGCGGCGCCCATGCAGAACCGCTGGCTGCCCGCATCCTTCGCCTGCGCCGCGCGCTGAAGGACCGATTGCACTTCCATCAGCTTGGTCGCCTCGACCCCGCTGTCGGCCTTCACCGACTGCGAGCAATAGCCGCAATCTTCCGGGCACCCGCCGGTCTTGATGCTGAGCAGCGTGCACAGCTGGACTTGGCTTGGCGGGTGAAACTCGCGGTGGATGCTCGCGGCCTGGAACAGCAGTTCGGTAAAGGGAAGGTCGAACAGCGCCGCGATCTCGTCGCGGGTCCAGTCGGTGCGGATTTGGGTCATACAGGCTTCCTGGCAAGGTAAAGGCCGAATGCCATGACCGCCAGCCCGAGCGCGCGCTTGGGGGTAATCGCGCTCTGGATGGAGCCAAGCAGGCCGAAATGGTCGATAATCGCCGCAGCGACGATCTGGCCCAGCAGCACGAAGAAGATCGCATTGCCCAGCCCGATACGCGGCGCGGAGTAGGCCACCGAAGTGGCGTAGAACAGCATCACGACGGCGCCGATCCACAACCAGGGCCGTTCGAAAGTGAAGGTGCTGGCGGCGGGAAACCCGGTGAATACCAGCATCGCAGTGGCGATGACGAAGCCGATCGCGAAGGTCACCGCCGTCGCCGCCACGGGCCCGCCAAGCTGTTGGCCAAGCCCCGCGTTAAGCGCCGCGAAAACCGGAATGCCCAGCCCGGCCGCGAACATCATGGCGGCAAGCGGCAGGAAGGCAGGGGACGAAGATGCGCTCACTACTGCGCCGCCTCGTCCAGATCCTCGCCCGCGGGCGGCATGTTGTGGCCGAGCAAGCGCAGCACGTCGGCGGCGCATTCGACGACATTGCTGCCCGGGCCGTAGATGCCCTGCACCCCGGCATCGCGCAGGAAGTCGTAATCCTTCTGCGGGATCACCCCGCCCGCGATCACCTTGATATCGGCACGGTCGGCATCGCGCAGGTGCCCGATCAGCTCGGGGATCAGCGTCTTGTGTCCCGCGGCAAGGCTGCTGGCGCCGATCGCGTCGACATCGTGTTCCAGCGCCATGGCGCAGGCTTCACCGGGTGTCTGGAACAGCGGGCCAGAGAGGACTTCGAAGCCCATGTCGGTGAACGCGCTGGCAATGACATTGGCGCCGCGGTCGTGCCCGTCCTGGCCCATCTTGGCGACCATCAGCCGGGGCGCGCGCCCGAGCCGGCGTTCGACCGCCTGCACGCCTTCGACGACCTGCTGGTAGCGATCGTCTTCGGCATAGGCGGCGGCATACACACCGCGGACCGGCTTGGGGATCGTGTCGTAGCGGCCATAGGCGTCTTCCATCGCCTGGCTGATTTCGCCCAGCGTCGCATCGTGACGCGCAGCCTCGACCGCGAGGGCAAGCAGGTTCCCCTCACGCTGGGCGGCCCCGCGCGCCAGGGCGTCGAGCGCAGCGCGGCAGGCGAAATCGTCGCGCTTGGCGCGCACTTCTTCCAGCCGCGCGATCTGGCTCTGGCGGACCTTGTGGTTGTCGATATCGAGCGTGTCGATCTCGTCTTCCTTATCGCGGCGGTACTTGTTCACGCCGACGATGACGGTTTCCCCGCGGTCGACACTGGCCTGCTTGGCGGCCGCCGCCTCCTCGATCTGCGCCTTGGGTTTGCCGCTGGCGACATATTCGGTCATCCCGCCGGCCGCCTCGACCTCGTCGAGCATGGCCTTGGCCTGTTCGACCAGCGCGGCGGTGAGGCTTTCGATGTAATAGCTGCCGCCCAGCGGATCGGCGACATTGGTGATGCCGGTCTCCTCCTGGATCACCAGCTGCGTGTTGCGCGCGATGCGGGCGCTGAAATCGGTCGGCAGCGCGATCGCCTCGTCCAGCGCATTGGTGTGCAGCGACTGCGTTCCGCCCAGCACCGCCGCCATTGCTTCCACCGTGGTGCGGATCACGTTGTTGTAGGGGTCCTGCTCCTGCAGCGAGACGCCGCTGGTCTGGCAGTGCGTGCGCAGCATCTTCGACTTGGGGTTCTGCGCCCCCAGCCCTTCCATGACATCGTGCCACAGCGCGCGCGCGGCGCGCATCTTGGCGATCTCCATGAAGAAGTTCATGCCGATGCCCCAGAAGAAGGACAGGCGCGGCGCGAAGGCATCGATATCGAGCCCCGCTTCCATCGCGCGCTTGGCGTATTCCTTGCCGTCGGCGATGGTGAAGGCCAGTTCCTGCACCGCCGTCGCACCGGCTTCGTGCATGTGATAGCCAGAAATCGAAATACTGTTGAATTTCGGCATGTTGGCCGAAGTATATGCGATGATGTCCGAAACGATCCGCATGCTCGGTTCGGGCGGATAGATATAGGTGTTGCGGACCATGAACTCCTTGAGGATGTCGTTCTGGATGGTCCCGGCCAGCTTGTCCTGGGCGACGCCCTGCCGTTCGGCGGCAACGATGTAGAAGGCCAGCACGGGGATGACCGCGCCGTTCATCGTCATCGATACGCTCATCGTGTCGAGCGGGATCTGGTCGAACAGGATTTCCATGTCGCGCACCGTATCGATCGCGACGCCCGCCTTGCCGACATCGCCGACGACGCGCGGGTGATCGCTGTCATAGCCGCGGTGCGTGGCGAGATCGAATGCGACCGACAAACCCTTCTGCCCGGCAGCAAGGTTGCGGCGATAGAAGGCGTTCGATTCCTCTGCCGTGGAGAAGCCCGCATACTGGCGGATGGTCCACGGGCGCCCGGTGTACATCGAGGCATAAGGCCCGCGCGTGAACGGCGCGATCCCCGGCACCCCGGGATCGACCAGCGCGGCAGTGTCCTCGGAGGTATACAGCGGCTTCACCGCGATCCCTTCGGGCGTGTGCCAGGTGAGATCGCGCCCCTTCACTTCCTTGTCGGCGAGGGGCTTCCAATCGTCATAAGTCGGCTTGTCGGTCATGCACGGTCCTAAACCACAATCGTATGCACAGGAAAAGAGCGGGTGCGGTGCAAACCACCCTCCTCCCCCGTCACCCCCGCGTAGGCGGGGGTCCAGATAAGGGTGCGATCAATGGCAAGCTTCGCTGGATCCCCGCCTTCGCGGGGATGACGAAAGACTTGCGGCGTTCGCCTCTTACTCGCCCTTGAAGTCCGGCTTGCGCTTCTGGAGGAAGGCCATGCCGCCTTCCATCGCATCCTTGCTCGCACCCGCCAGGCGCTGGCCCTCGGCCTCGGCCAGCAGCACCTCGGTGATGGTGCCATCCATCGCGGTGGCGATGTTCTTCTTCATCGTGGCGTAGGCCAGCGTCGGACCATTGGCGAGCTTCTCCGCCAGCGCGCGGGCTTCGCCGATCAGCGCTTCGTCATCGACCGCCTTGTAGATCAGGCCCCAGTCCTCGGCCTGGCTCGCACCGATCTTCTCGCCCAGCATCATCATCCGCGTGGCGCGCGCACGGCCGATCGAGCGCGCGAGCAGCCAGGTCGATCCGCCATCGGGCACGAGGCCGATGTTGACGAAGGCCTGGAGGAAATAGGCGCTCTTGCCCGCCAGCACGAAGTCGCCCGCCAGCGCAAGGCTGCAGCCGACGCCTGCGGCGGGGCCGTTAACCGCGCAGATCACGGGCACGTCGGCGCGCAGCACCTGGTTGATCGCCGGGTTGTAATGGTTCTGCAGGGCGCGGTGGCTGCCGCCCTTGTTCTGCAGCGCGCTGCCCTCGCCCCGCGCAGCGAGATCGGCGCCCGAGCAGAAACCCTTGCCCGCGCCGGTTATCAGAACTGCGCGGCTGTCGCCCAGATCGTAGAAAGCCGCGCCGATTTCGTCCGCCATCTGCGGCGGCATCGCATTCAACCGGTCGGGCCGGTTGAGCGTGATGGTGGTCAGCGGGCCGTCCTTCTCGACGACGATGGTTTCGTAGCTCACGCGTCTCTCTCCAGGGTGTTATTGGTTAGTTTCGTTTCGTTTCGCAACCGACCTTGGCTGCGATGACGCCCGCGTGCAAGAGGCTTGCGCAGCGGGTGGGCTTCAGGCGGTCGCGCTGGGCCGTGCCGATACCCGCTCGTGCCATGCCGCCAGCGCCGCGCATTCCCCGGGCATTTCGAGCCCGACGAACTTGGCGAAATCGACCGTGGTCAGCAGCAGGATATCCGCGGCGGAGAAATCGTCGCCGGCAAGGTGGTCGCGCGCGCCGAGCGATTCGTCGAAGAAGCGCATCGCCTCGGCCACCCGCGGCCGGTTCGCCTCGCCCCATTCCGCATTGCGCCCAGGCAGGGCGGCGGTGAAGGGATGCGTATGGACCCATACCGCGCCGACCGGCGGCATGAGGATCATCTCGACCCGGCGGCACCACATCTCGATTTCCGCGATTTCGCGCGCGGTGGTGCCGAACAGCGGCGGCTCGGGATGCTCGGCCTCGAGATAGCGCATGATCGCGACGCTTTCGGCGATCACCGTGCCGTCATCGAGCTCGAGGATCGGCGTCTGCCCGCGCGGGTTCTTGGCGACGAAGTCCTCCGCCTTCTGCTCGCGCTTGGGGATCGAGACTTCCTTGCTCGGCAGCTCGATGCCCTTCTCTGCAGCGAAGATACGCACACGGCGCGGATTGGGCGCCGGGTTGGGACTGTCGTAGAATAGCATCGAAGTTCCTCTCATTTTCCGCCGTCTTTTCCCGTCATCCCCGCGCAGGCGGGGACCGAGATAACGGTCGCTCAAACTCGCAAGGTCAGCTGGACCCCCGCCTGCGCGGGGGTGACGAAAAAGGTCGGTCGGGCGCGATCAGATTTCCCAACCCCCTCAGTTCGACCAGTGCGCGTCGTCCTTGGGCGTTTCCATGATCTCGGTCAGCTGGCCCATCATGTCCTTGGGGTGAAGGAAGAAGATCGGCGTGCCATGCGCGCCGATACGCGTGGGGCCGAGGATGCGCTTACCCATGTCCTCGAACCACTTACGCGCGTCCTCGATGTCCTCGACTTCGTAGCAGACATGATGCTGCGCGCCCGACGGGTTCTTTTCGAGGAATTTGGTGATCGGGCTGTCTTCGCCCAGCGGCTCGATCAGCTCGATCTGGGTGCCGTTGGTGCCGTTTTCGCCGGGCGTATCGACGAAGCACACCTTCACTCCCTGCGCCTCGAGATCGAAGGGTTTGTGGAACTTCGTCGCGCCCATCACCTCACGGTAATAGCGGACCGATTCCTCGATCGAAGGCGTGGCGACGCCGATATGATTGAGACGGCCTAGTTTCATCTTAATTTCCTAACCATGCTCTGAACCCAATCACTGTAAAAATCACCCCAGCTAATGCGAATGCGATGAAGCAAAACCAAAATTGAAAGGCGTTTTCCTGACGCTTGCTTTTGGAGAGTTCCGAAAAGACACCCCTGCGCCAACCCCGAATCGCATACCAAATCGACAATGGCCCGAGGACCAAACCTCCCAGCGCTTGGCGAGATGGCGAAGCGGTCCCGAAAGGATCAATAACGGCCAGTAGTCCTATCACCAAGACAATCAGAAAAAACGCCATGTAAGTCGCATCAGATCGACGTCGGCGCATCACAGCGGAATATTGTCGTGCTTTTTCCACGGGTTCTCGAGCTGCTTGGTCCGCAGCTTTCTGAGCCCCAGCGCGATGCGCTTGCGGGTCGAGTGCGGGTAGATCACCTCGTCAATATAGCCGCGGCTTGCCGCCACGAAGGGATTGGCGAAGCGGTCTTCGTATTCCTTGGTCTTCTCGGCAATCTTGTCGGGATTGTCGCGGTCCTGGCGGAAGATGATCTCGACCGCGCCCTTGGCGCCCATCACCGCGATCTCGGCGGTCGGCCAGGCGTAGTTGAGGTCTCCGCGCAGGTGCTTGGAGGCCATCACGTCATAGGCGCCGCCATAGGCCTTGCGGGTGATCACGGTGATCTTGGGCACGGTGGCCTCGGCATAGGCGAACAACAGCTTCGCGCCGTGCTTGATGATGCCATTGTGTTCCTGGCTGGTGCCGGGAAGGAAGCCGGGCACATCGACGAAGGTCAGGATCGGGATTTCGAAGGCATCGCAGAAACGCACGAAGCGCGCGGCCTTCTTCGAACTGTTGATATCAAGCACGCCCGCGAGCACCATCGGCTGGTTGGCGACCACGCCCACCGTGCGGCCTTCCACCCGGCCGAACCCGCAGATGATGTTTGCCGCATGGCCCGGCTGCACTTCGAAGAAATCGCCTTCGTCCAGCGTCTTACGGATGACTTCGTGCATGTCGTAAGGTTGGTTCGCATTGTCGGGGATCAACGTGTCGAGGCTCGGCTCCTCGCGGTCCCAGGCATCGCTCGTCGGGCGCTCGGGCACGTCCTCGCGGTTGGACAGCGGCAGGTAATCGAAGAAATCGCGCGTCGCGAGCAGCGTCTCGATGTCGTTCTCGAAGCTGTTGTCCGCTACGCTGGTCTTGGTGGTATGCGTCTTCGCACCGCCCAGCTCTTCCTGCGTCACGACTTCGTTGGTTACCGTCTTCACCACGTCGGGGCCGGTGACGAACATGTAGCTCGAATCTTCGACCATGAAGATGAAGTCGGTCATCGCCGGGCTGTAGACCGCCCCGCCCGCGCATGGCCCCATGATCAGGCTGATCTGCGGCACCACGCCGCTGGCGAGCACGTTGCGTTGGAACACCTCGGCATAGCCGCCGAGGCTGGCGACGCCTTCCTGGATACGCGCGCCGCCGCTGTCGTTGAGGCCGATCACCGGCGCACCGACCTTCATCGCGGTATCCATCACCTTGCAGATCTTCTCCGCGTGGCGTTTCGACAGCGAGCCGCCGAAGACGGTGAAATCCTGGCTGAAGACATAGACCAGCCGGCCGTTGATCGTGCCCGATCCGGTGACCACGCCGTCGCCGGGGATCTTCTGGTCCTGCATGCCGAAATCGACGCAGTCATGTTCGACATAGGTGTCGAGTTCCTCGAAGCTGCCTTCATCGAGCAAGATGTCGAGCCGTTCGCGCGCGGTCAGTTTGCCCTTGGCGTGCTGCGCGTCGATCCGCTTCTGCCCGCCGCCCATCTTGGCGGCATCGCGGCGGCGTTCCATTTCGGCGATATTGGCGGACATGCTCTCTCCGTGAATAGGTTTTGATGTGCGACTAGTGCCAAGCGAGGCGCAAGGTCAATCGCGCGGCGCGCTTCTCTCGGCGCTGATGAGGAACTCGACATTGCCTTCTGGCCCGGTGATCGGGCTTTGGGCGACGCCCTGTACGGTAAAGCCCAGTCCCTCGATCCAGTCGCGCACTTCGTCGCAAACGCGGCGGTGCAGTGCGGGGTCGCTGACCACGCCCTTCTTGCCCACTTCCTCGCGCCCGACCTCGAATTGCGGCTTGATCAGCGCGACGAGGCGGCACTGCGGCGCCGCGAGCTGGAGCGGACGATCGAGTACCTTGGCCAGCCCGATGAAGCTGGCATCGCACACCACCCAGTCGCATGGCCGGTCGATCATGTCCGGCGTTAGAATGCGCGCGCTGGTCTGTTCGAGCACGGTGACGCGCTCGTCCTGCCGCAGTTTCCAGGCCAGCTGGTTGGTGCCGCTGTCGATTGCGAAGACATGCTCCGCCCCGCCTTGCAGCAATACGTCAGTGAAACCGCCGGTCGAACTGCCGATGTCCATTGCCACCGCGCCGCGCGGGTCGAGGTCGAAATGTTCGATCGCATGCGCCAGCTTGATGCCGCCGCGCGAAACCCAGGGATGATCGCGCCCGCGTACGTCGAGCGCCGCGTCCATCGGTAATTGCTGGCCGGGCTTGGCCAGTTTCTGTTCGCCGCTGAACACCAGCCCCGCCATGACCAGCGCCTGCGCGCGCGTCCGGCTCTCCACGAGCCCGCGGTCCACCAGCATCTGATCGAGGCGCATCTTTTTCGTCATTGGAAACATGCGCGTTAGCAATCATTGTGCAGGCATGAAACCGATCTATGTGCATCTGGGTGGCGCGCTGGCGCTGAGCTTCACCATCGCGGCCTGCGTGCCCGCGCCCGATTCGACCCCGGCGCCCACGCCAACACCGACGCCGACCCCGTCGCCCACCGCCACCGCGCCGGCCCCGCAGCGGCCCGCACCGCCCGCATCGGAAAACTGGATCGACCGTCCGCAAACCGCAGGCGACTGGAGCTACCGCGCCGGGGCCGATGGCGGCGTGGCCATGTTCGGTGCAAATGCCGACCAGCCCCTGTTCGCGATCGATTGCGACCGCGGTGCCGCGCGCGTGACCCTCAGCCGTATCGGCAGCGCCGCCGCACCTGGGACAATGACGATCCGCACCGAAACCACCGATCGCACGCTTGCCGCGGCGCCTGCTGCGCGCGAACTGCAATCGTTGACGGCGACGCTCGCAGCGAATGACCCGGTGCTCGATGCGATGGCGGTGACGCGCGGACGATTCGCGGTCGAGACGCCGGGGTTGTCCACACTTTACCTGCCGCCCTGGGCGGAAGTTTCCCGCGTGATCGAGGATTGTCGCTAGGCGGAGTCGCGACCCGCTTCGCTCTCGCGGCACGCGGGATCTCGCGGCACAAAAAAGGCCCGGAAAACGACCCGAGCCACAAACGCCAAGTCTGACGTGGGAAAACTTTTTTACAAGGGTTGTTTTGCCCCCCTCGAAGACTCCAATATGCCTTCCAAGATCAGCGGCGAAACGCGATCTTGGTCCCCGGAGACGGGGTACTTTGGCTCTAAACAGCGCGAAAGGAGGTGATCCGATGTCTCATGGTCCAGCAGAGAGGTCGGCAAGTTTCCGCACGGGGCACTATCGGTAGAACATACCTTTAGAGGCTTCGTAAGCGGCACTTCCCGCCGCTGACCATGCGAAGGGCAGTTCCACCTACGGGCGTGGGGCTGCCCTTCTCATTTTGCCGCGCCGGCAGTTCGCGGGCATTGCGCGCCATGATCCGATTGCCCATTCCCGGCCTGCTCCAAAACCTTGCCTCGCGCGCGGCTTCCCATTACCCGCGCGCAGATGGATTTCGAGCACCTACCCCATTCCGCCCCCGTCCCCGGTGAAACACGCCAGCAGGCCCTGATGGACCCCGGCTTCGGCACGCTCTTCACCGACCACATGGTGGTCATCGATTACGATGCCGATCTTGGTGGATGGCACAAGGCGACGCTGGGCCCGCGCGAGCCGATCAGTCTCGATCCGGCGGCAGCGGTGCTGCATTATGCGCAGGAAATCTTCGAAGGCATGAAGGCGTACAAGCGCGAAGACGGCACGCTGGCGCTGTTCCGCCCCGAACAGAATGCCCGGCGCTTCAACGAAAGCGCGCGCCGTATGGCGATGCCCGAACTGCCCGAAGACCTGTTCCTCGAATCGATCCGTAAGCTGGTTGCCAAGGACCGCGACTGGGTACCGGGCGATCCCGATGGTTCGCTTTACCTGCGCCCTTTCATGTTCGCTTCCGAAGCCTTTCTCGGCGTGCGACCCGCGCGTCAGTACAAATACATCCTAATTGCATCGCCGGTCGGGCCCTATTTCAAGGGGGGCGCCAAGCCGGTGAAGATCTGGGTCAGCCGCAATTACACCCGCGCCGCGCCCGGCGGCACCGGTGCCGCCAAGACGGGCGGCAATTACGCCGCCAGCCTCGTGCCCCAGGCCGAAGGCATCGAGAATGGCTGTGACCAGGTGGTCTTCCTCGACGCGGTCGAGAAGAAATGGGTCGAGGAACTGGGCGGGATGAACCTGTTCTTCGTCTTTGACGACGGGACGGTGATCACGCCTCCGCTGACCGGCACAATCCTGCCCGGTATCACCCGCGACAGCCTTATCCAGCTCCTGCGCGAAGAGGGCCTGCAGGTTCGCGAGGAACCCTACAGCATCGACCAGTGGCGTGCCGATGCCACCAAGGGCCGCCTGCTCGAGACGATGGCCTGCGGCACCGCCGCGGTGGTCACGCCGGTCGGAACCGTGCTCGGCCCCGATGGCGAATTCACGATCGGCAGCGGCGGCATCGGCCAGATGACCAATAAGATCCGCGAGCGGCTGGTCGGCATCCAGAAGGGCACCGTGGACGATAGCCACGGCTGGACGCTCCGCCTCGACTGATCAGAAGCGCGGCCGCACCAGGAAGCGACGGGTGAAGGTTTCGCTCGGCCGCAAAACGATGATCGCCACGCCTGCGAGCGCAATTGCGCCGCCGATGATCAGGCGTTCGCCGATCGCATCGCCCGTCAGCCATGCACCGAACAGGATCGTTAGGATCGGCGTGAACAACGTCAGGGGCACGATCATGTTTGCATCGAATTCCTGCATCAGCCGGTAATAAGCGGTGTGCGCCCCGACCGACACCACGATACCGGCGAACAGCAGGCAAGCCGCCAGCTTGTAGGGCGAGGTGGCCAGCGAAGCGATCTGCCCGGTTTCGAGCGTAGCCGTCAACGGCAGCAGAACGGCGACCGACGCGACAGCTGCCCATGCCTGCAGGCGGATCGATGGCAGGTCGATACGCTTGACGAACACCGTTCCGAGCGCGCCCACCACGGCGGACAGAAACACCAGCAACAGGCCGGTGCTGGTCTCCATCTGGTTTTCTCCCGCCATGGCGAACAATACGCCGCCAAACGCCAGCCCGATCCCCAGCCCGCGCCGCCAGCGCACGCGCTCGCCGAGGAACAGGATCGCAAACAGGACGGTCATGGGCGCACCGCTCAGGCTGACGACTCCTGCCGCAGAGGGGCTCGCGGTCTCGAGCCCCATGAACAGCAACGCGAAGGACCCGCCGCTGATCGCCAGGCCGACCACCAGTACCCGCCACAAATTCGCGGGCAGTGGTCGCAGCAGTGGCACCAGCACTGCGGCCACGATGACCGAGCGCAGCAGCGCATAGAACAGCGGCGGCGACCCCAGATCGACGATCGCCACCTTGCTAACGACGACGTTAAGCGCCCACACAACGTTGCACAGCATCATCACGAACAGGGCACGCGCGGGCATGTCAGTCGTCCAGCGGCGGCAATGCGGCGGCCAGTTCGGCAAGCCAGGTATCGGCGACCGAATCGCTCGGCGCACGCCAGTCGCCGCGCGGGCTCAGCGCCCCGCCTGCGCTGACCTTGGGCCCATTGGGCATTGCCGAGCGCTTGAATTGGCTGAAACCGAAGAACCGCTTGAGGAACTTCTCCAGCCAGTCCGCGATCGTCGCGAGGTCGTACTGGTTCTTCGCCTCTTCGGGGAAATCGATCGGCCACTGGCCCGCTTGCACATCTTTCCACGCATGCCAGGCGAGGAACGCGACATGGCTCGGCTTTTGCCCCCAGCGTACGATGTGATGAAGGAAAAAGTCGTTCAGCTCATAGGGCCCGATGATCGATTGCGTGCTCTGTATCGCGCCATCTTCTCCGGCCGGCACCAGTTCGGGGCTGATTTCGGTATCGAGAATAGCGGCGAGCACGGCGTCGACGCCTTCGTCGAACTGGCTGGTCTGGGTCGTCCAGCGGATGAGATACTGGATCAGCGTCTTGGGCACGCCCGCATTGACGCCGTAATGGCTCATCTGGTCACCCACGCCGTAGGTGCACCAGCCCAGCGCCAGCTCGCTCAGATCGCCCGTGCCGATCACCCAGCCGCCATGCTGGCTGGCAAGGCGGAACAGGTAATCGGTGCGCAGGCCCGCCTGGACGTTCTCGAAAGTCGTGTCGTAGACCGGCTCGCCATCGGCGAAGGCATGGCCGATATTCTCCAGCATCAGCCGCGCGGTGGCGGTGATGTCGATCTCCTCGGCGGTGATGCCGAATGCCTTCATCAGCCGCCAGGCGTTCGACTTGGTGTCGTTCGACGTCGCGAAGCCGGGCATGGTATAACCACGGATATCGGTGCGCGGGCGCTTCAGCCGGTCCATCGCCTTGGCCGCCACGATCAGCGCGTGCGTGCTGTCGAGGCCGCCCGAAATCCCGATCGTCAGGCATTTGGGGTTGGTCGCCTGGATCCGCCGCATCAGTGCATCGACTTGGATGTTGAACGCCTCGTAGCAATCCTCGTCCAGCTTGTCGGCGCGGTTCGGCACGAAGGGAAAGCGCCGGATGGGACGATGCAGGCCGATGTCACCGCGCACGGCCGCATGGTCGAATTCGACGCGGCGGTACCAGTCCTCGGGCCGCCCGGCCGCTTCGGCGGCATCGTTGAAGGTCTGCATGCGCATGCGTTCCGACAGGATGCGCTGCGTATCCACGTCGGCGATGCTCAGCTCGGGCTCCAGATCGAAGCGCTGGCTCTCGGCCAGTAGATCGCCCAGCTCATAGATCATGCCCTGCCCGTCCCACGCCAGGTCGGTGGTGCTTTCGCCGTGCCCGCTCGCCGAATAGGCATAGGCGCATAGCGTCCGGCTCGAACTGGCGCGTGCCAGCAGGTGCCGTTCGTCCGACTTGCCGATAACGATGTTCGACGCAGACAGGTTGAGCAGGATCGCAGCGCCGGCAAGCGCAGCCATGGTCCCCGGCGGATTGGGCGCCCAGAAATCCTCGCAGATTTCTATTCCGAAGGCGAAACCGGGCAGATTGCTTGCTGCGAAAATCAGGTCGGTGCCGAACGGCACTTCCTGCCCGCCGCAGCGAATGGTCAGCCCGACGCAGTCGCGGCCATGGGCAAACCACCGCTTCTCGTAATATTCGCGGTAATTGGGCAGATAGCTCTTGGGAACGACGCCCAGCAGTTCGCCCCGCGCCACGACCAGCGCGCAGTTATAGATGCGTCCACCGCGCCGCAGGGGGGCGCCGAACACCAGCACGGGTGTAAGATCCCGCGATGCCTCGACGATCGCGGCGACCTGCGCCTCGACCGCGTCGAGCAAGGCCATCTGCAGATGCAAATCGTCGATGGCATAGGAAGAAAGCGCGAGTTCGGGATAGAGCAGCACGTCGACATGCTGCGCGTGGGCCTGGCGGGCAGTCTCCAGAATGCCTGCCGCGTTATACGCGATATCCGCCGTGCGCACCTTGGGCGTGCTGGTCGCCACGCGGACAAAACCATGCGTGTGAAGATCGTAGAAGGAATGCGTGTCGCTGCCACTCATGCGGGCTGGGCCTTTCGGGTGGGGATATCCAGATGCGGGTGCCGGTTCGAGCCAGTCCGCTGGCTGGCAAACGCCCAGCTCGGCCAAGCGTTTCTGGACCGAGCCGCGGGCAATCTTGCCCTTGGCTTCCCAGCCGTAGACGGTGCGGCTGGGCCACGGATTGGGAAGGCCATAGCGCGCGCCGAACTGGTCCGCGCTCAGGGGCGGGTCATGCGTTTCGCGCCAGCGGCGCAACTTGAAACCGGCCAAGTGCATTCCCGGGCGGTATCCTTTTAGGCTACCCTAGGCAAGTTCGCTCTGGTCCTCGCGCCGCATTTCGGTGCGATAGCCGTTGAGGATCGGCCCGGCGTGGTGGGTCGCTTGCGCCTGAGTGGCGAAGGCCGCAAGCAATTGACTCCCCAGCCCGCCGCTGGGATCGGTCGCAGCTTCTGCGCCTATTCCGTTGTCTTCGATGGTGAAACGCCAGCTTCCACCGCGCTCGTTGAAGAACACTGCGATCGTCCCCGGTCGCTGTTCGGGGAATGCGTATTTGCAGGCATTCGCCACGGCTTCGTTGAGATAGAGGCCGATCGCCACCGCCTCTTCGGGCGTAAGCGTCGCCTCGTCGATCTCGCGGAACAGGCGGACCGAAGGCGGCAAAGCCGATGCCTCGATCCGGTCGAGCAGGAATTCGAGATAGGGCTTGATCGAGACATTCGGCTCGTCCGACTGTTCGAGCGCCAGCGCCGAATACGCATCGGCGAAGGTCCGTACCCGTCCCACCGCATCGTCGAGCGGTGCGTGCAGTTCGGCCTGCGGGATGCGCCGTTTCTGAAGTTCGAGCATGCTGGCGACCAGCGCGAAATTGTTCTTCGTGCGATGTTCGAGCTCCGCCAGCAACGTCAGCCGCCGGTCGGCGCGTTCGCGGATTTCGGATAGCGTCGCCTGGGCGGCGCGGCGGAATGCCTCGGCGAACACCACGACCACCACCGCGCTAACGGCATTCAGCAACACACGCACCGGATCGGTGGGGTCGGCGAACAGGAAGGATCTCGCCGGCGGGAGGATGAAGAACCACGCCCAGCAGAAAGTGACTGCCAGCGCGACCACTCCGGCACGCCAATGGCCGTACAGCGTGGCAAGCAGGACGGTGGGGTAAATCAGCGCGAAGGGTCCCGATACCGGAGCCCAGACGTCGATCAACGAGCGCACCCCGATCATGGCAGCCGCACACATTCCGCCGAACACGATCTGCGCTGCCACCTTGCTGCGCCGGGCAAGGAACTGGCGGCTGACATCGAAATTGGCAAGCCGGTGCATGATGGCAGTCTTCCGGCGGAGTACAGATGCCCGCCGCTACCGTGATGCATAGGCGAACGCTCGACGGCTCCGCACCATCGGTCCGGTCCATTTACTGCGTTAAATCAAAAAGCGGAAGAGGCTTGCCACGCTCACGCCTCAGGCGGCCAGCAGATCCTCGGCTTTCGGACATTCCTGCAAGAGCTCGATCAGAGCGCGTTCCTCGCGGGTCAGCCAGCGCGTCGCGCGCGGCAGCCGGAGCTCCTTGCGCCAGCCTTCCTGCCCGTCGAGCAATCCGAACAACACCGGGTGAATATAGCTTTTGCGCGCCACGGCGGGCGTGTTGCCGAGATGGTCGGAAACGCACTCCAGCAGTTCCTTCATCGGGATCGTACCCTCGGCCTGGTGCAGGCAGGTCAGCGCCTTGACGCTGGCGTGCCAGGTGCGGAAGTTCTTGGCGCTGAAATCCTGCCCCATGATCTCGCGCAAATAGGCGTTCACGTCGCTCGAACCGACCGTATGCTGCTCGCCGTCGTCATCGATGTATTTGAACAGGTTCTGGCCGGGGAGGTCCTGCATCTTGCGCACCACCCGGGCGAGGCTGCCATCGGACAGGGTGACTTCGCGCAGCTTGCCGCCCTTACCCTTGTAGCGCAGCCGCAGGGTCTTGCCGGTCAGTTCGGCATGGCGGTTGCGCAGCGTGGTGGCACCGAAACTCTTGTTCGTCCTGGCATAGCCCTCATTGCCGACACGCACCGCGCCCAGATCGAGCAGGCGGACCACGCTGGCGATGGCGCGGTTGCGGGTCAGCCTGTTTCCCCGCAGATCGTCCTCCACCCGCTTGCGCACGAGCGGTAGGAGATTGCCGAATGTGATGCAGCTGTCGAATTTCTCGCCCTCGCGGGCAGCCCGAAACTGCGGGTGGTACCGATATTGCTTGCGCCCCTTGGCGTCGATGCCGGTCGCGAGGATGTGGCCATTGGGGGCCGGGCAGAACCATGCATCGGTATAGGCGGGCGGCAGCGCCACGGCATTGAGCCGGCGCTTCTCCGCCCGGTCGGTGATCAGGCGTCCTTCGGGATCGTAATAGGCCCACCCCTTGCCCGCTCCCTTGCGGGAGATACCGGGCAGATCGTCGTCGACATAGATGAGCTTCGTCATGGCGAAGGGAAGAACCTTGGTACGGCATGGACGGTTCCCCAACTTGCGACGAACGGGAGGCTGCATTACCCCCGCACCAGAGGAGAACGATCTTGGCCGACCCCACCTACACCCCGCCGGAAGTCTGGCAGAACGACACCGAGAACGGCGGCCGGTTCGCCGGGATCAATCGTCCCACAGCCGGCGCGCGCGAGGAAAAATCGCTGCCGGTGGGCGAGCACGATTTCCAGCTTTATTCGCTTGCCACGCCCAATGGCGTCAAAGCCACGATCATGTTCGAGGAACTGCTCGAGGCGGGCCATTCGGGCGCCGAATATGATGCCTGGACGGTCAATATCGGCGACGCGGCGCAGTTCACTTCGGGTTTCGTCGATCTCAATCCCAACTCGAAGATTCCCGCGCTGCTCGACCGCAGCGGGCCCGAGCCGCTGCGCGTGTTCGAAAGCGGGGCCATCCTGATGCATCTGGCGGAAAAGTTCGGCGCTTTCCTGCCCACCGACCATAGGCGCGCCGAAGTGCTCAGCTGGCTGTTCTGGCAGGTCGGCAGTGCCCCTTTCATCGGCGGCGGGTTCGGCCATTTCTATGCCTACGCCCCCGAGAGATACGAATATCCCATCAATCGCTATGCCATGGAGACCAAGCGCCTGTTCGATGTCGCCAACCAGCGGCTGGCGGAGAGCGAATATCTGGGCGGGAGCGACTACACCGTTGCCGACATTGCGACCTACCCCTGGTTCGCCCCCTTCGTATTCGGCAACATCTACAACGAAGCCAGGACCTTCCTCTCGATACACGAATACGAACATGTTGATCGCTGGGTGAAGCAGATTGCCGAGCGCCCTGCCGTGCGGCGGGGCCGCATCGTCAACAAGACCTGGGGCGAGGACGACACCCAAATGCTCGAACGGCATTCGGCCGCCGACTTCGAAGGCAAGTCGCTCTAGTACGCTCGTCGGCAACCGCTTGACTCGGACGCCGCGCTGCCCTCTCCTCGGCTCAACGGAGAGAGGGCACGCGCGTTGGCTAATCAGGATCCCCCGGTCGGGAGGCTGGAGAAGCTCGGCTATGGCGTTGGCGATCTCGCCTCGTCGCTCTACATCAACTTCTTCAACATCTACCTGCTCTATTATTTCGTAGAGCTGGGCGGCGTCGGCCCCGCGGCAATGGGCCTGATGCTGCTGCTGACCAAGTTCTTCGATGCAATCACAGATCCGGTCATGGGGGCCATCGGCGATCGCACGCGCACGCGCTGGGGCCGCTACCGGCCCTATCTGCTGTGGGGGGCGGTGCCCTTCGGCCTGTTCGGCGCCGCCATTTTCGCGGCCCCGGAACTTACCCCCGGATCGATGCTGGTCTGGGCGTATGTCACCTATACGCTGACCATGGTTGCCTTCACCGCGACCAACGTACCCTATTCGGCGCTGATGGGCGTGATTTCACCGAGTGCGGATACGCGTTCCTCGGTCGCCGCCTACCGAATGATCTTTTCCGCGCTGGCGGTGGTCGGCGTGGCGGTGGTCGCGACCACGCTGGTGCGCGAATTGGGCGCCGGCGACGAACGACGCGGCATCATGCTGACGATGTTCGTGCTGGCGGGCGCCGGCATGCTCGCACTGGTCATCGCTTTCGCGTCCACGCGCGAACGTATCCCCCCTGCTCCCACCAACGGCCGGATCCGCGACGATATCGGCTTGCTGATCCGGACCCCGGCGTGGATCGCGGTCGCCGCCGCGGCCGTGCTCACGCCCGTTGCGCTTGCTTCGCGCGCTTCGAGCGCGCTGTTCTGGTTCCGCTATGTCGCGGGCGACGATGGCCGTACGGTCTTCCTGTTCCTCGACCGGGTGGGCCTTTTCTATACCGGCTTCGCGCTGGGGCAGCTGATCGGCGTGCTCGTCGCCGCATCGCTGGCCCGCCGGTTCGACAAGGCGCACCTCATCATCGTCGCCGGCATCATCGAAGTCGCCGCGATCAGCGCGTTTCACCTGATGCCGGTCGATGCAGTCTGGCCGCAGACCGCCGCGCAGGTCTTCGTCGGCGTCGGACTGGGCATGATGATGATGCTCGCCTATTCGATGTTCACCGATATCGCCGAATATCTCGAGTGGTCGACCAAGCGGCAGATGACCGGTCTTGCCGTATCAGGCGCGGTCTTCGCGGTTAAAACCGGCGTGGCAATCGGCGCCGCGCTGCCCGGCCTGTTGTTCGCCCTGACCGGCTTCGAGGCAGGGGCCGTGCAGACCGCCGACGCCCGCCTGGGCATCGATCTGGCCTTCGCCATCGTGCCTGCGGCAATCATAATCCCCGCGGGCGTGGCGATGCTGTTCTACAAGCTCGACCGGCGGACCATCGCGCACTTCGAAAGCGAACTTGCGCAGCGCCGGATGCAATCGGCCCCGACCCCCTTCCCTTCCCCGCCCGAGACGCTATAGGGGCGCGCACTGCTGGGGTGTAGCCAAGTGGTAAGGCATCGGTTTTTGGTACCGACATTCGCAGGTTCGATCCCTGCCACCCCAGCCACTATCCTGACATTTATCAAGCGCTCGCGAAGCGTCAGCTTCCCACCCGCTCAAACCACGTGGCACCCTGCCGCGGTCTTGAGAACAGCAGCATGTATCGCACCAATTCAGCCGGATGGGAGAAGACTACCGACCGCGCCTGTCGGAACCGTCTATTCGGCTAATATCTCCGGCGCCTCAGCGAATGGCTCGATACCGAAGAAAGGGTAGATTTCGCTCGGGAAGTAAACCGTCCCGTTCGATACCACCATCTGGATCCTCTTGATTTCCTTCAGATTGGCAGTCGGATCACCGGGCACCAGGAAGAAATCCGCATACTTGCCCTTCTCGATCGAGCCCAGTTCCTGATCCTGATTGAGGTATTCGGCCATGTCATAGGTGGCCCGCCTTAACACCTGCGCCGGAGACATGCCGAGCGTCCCGAAGAGTTCGAGTTCGCGGTGATACGCAAAACTGCCGCCGAGGTCCGTGCCAGGAACCAGGAGAATGCCCTTGTCATTCATCAGCGTGAGCGTCTCGATGATCGTGTCGAAAGCCGCTATGTAGGCATCTCTCTCCGCCTGGTTTTCCGTGCCGAACAAAGCCTGCTTCATGTACCGCTGCGTGTTGACCGGCATGTTGTCGAACACGTCGATCGAGCCTGCGGGAACCTGCCCGTCGATGGCCGTCAAACCCAGTTCGTGAATGGCAATGGTCGGATCGTGCGCAACGCCCTTTTCCGCCATCTTGTCCAGGGTCGACTGGACCAGGTCGCCGTCCAGGTCGAGCGAGGGAAATCGTTGCATCGCGGTGAAACGGAAGAGGGTGCGTGTGTCTTCTCCCTCGTTCAGGACCCAGCCGAGCATCAGTTGATTGACGTGCGTGATCTCGTCGAAACCGGCATCGATCATGGCGTCTGCAGTCGAAAAAGCTGGCACATGGCCGGCTACGCGCATGCCGAGATCATGGGCTTCGCCAACGACGGCATCCGCCCATTCGGGATTCATGGAATTGTACAGCTTCACCTGCGGATAGCCGCGCGCGGCATACCAACGCACAAGATCGATGGCTGCCTGCTCGTTGGCTGCGATTTCACCCGTCGCTGCGGAAAATTCGGATTGGCCCTCGATAAATCCCGACCGGCTGATGCGAGGCCCCGCGATAATACCCTCGTCGATCCGTTCGATGAGCCCGTCCAGGACTTCGTTCTCATTTCCCATGTCACGGACTGACGTGACGCCCGCCACGATGTTCATCAGGGCATTGTCCTGGCCTATGTGGCCGTGCATTTCGTACATGCCGGGAACAAGCGTGCCCCCCGCCCCGTCGATCACGGTTTCGCCTTCGGTCGGGAGACTGCCCAAGTCCTCGATACTGGCAATGCGCTCGCCGTATATGACGAGATCCCTGGCTTCCGTCAGGGCAAGCGTTTTCGGATCGAAAATGCGCACGTTGCGAATGCGAACCGGACCATCGAAGTTGCGGGCGGCCTTTGCCTGTATTTCAACAAAGCGCTGCGTCGAGTAACGTTCGGCTTCGGCGCGAAGCGCCTCGTCAGCCGCTTCATAGCCTTTCCGAACGATCGCAAAACGAGGGTCCGCGACCGAGAATAAATTCAGGTCCTGATCAAGGGTGATATGGGCCGGATCGGTCGACAGCCCTGTGATTTCGTAGGTGGTGACGGTCACCTCCCCGTCGGCCCCTTCGTAGGTCGCAGTATCACGCGCCCTGATCCGGGCAGTTCCGCCGGGAAGCACCGCCATTTGAGCGTCCGGAACCGCAAGCAGGGCTTTGGCGAGCAAGGAAATGCCCCAAGGGCTGCCGTTCTGGTCGATGTAGAATGAACACGCGTCTGCGGAACCTGGGCCAGTCGAGTCCTGCCAACTCGCTTTCCCGTCAGTGCAGGCATAGCTCTCGTTCACCGGGTTCCCGAAAGTGGTGCGGCCCGTGATGGTCCAGTTGGTTGGGATGCCCTCCACATCGACCTCCACCTTCTCCGTGATGGTCGGACCTCTGCCATTCTGCTTGTAGTCGAACTCGATGTTCGACGTGTTGCCGGCGGTTTCGACTTCCAACCCGCCTACATCATCGCCGCCGAAGAGGACGCGATACTGGTGGGTCTCCGCCGACGCGGCAGTTGAAAGCAACGCGGCAACGGAAACGACAAGAAACTTCATGGCAGGCCCCCCTGGTTGAGGCGCCAACCTTAGGCGGGATTGGTAACTTTACAATCAGATTGGACGCAAATCTGGCTGCTGACACGCTCAAGCACCCTGGGGGCGCCTGGATGCACGGCGGGGTCGTCGGGACCGTTTTCAGCGCCCAGTTGCGGAACCAAGGGAAATTGCTGCACTTCACCTCGGCGATCCGGATTGCGGTGCTGCTTCAATGCTTCTTTTACGGCTTCCATGGACGCGATTGAATCGACAGGATGAGCTACCCGCTTTCCGATGAAGCTCGGAACACTCTTCGCCAATCGTGGGGGAACGCGGAGCGTCTAGCCGGCCGTTTCGGCGTCGTCCCAATACAGTCTCATGGGATTGTCCACCAACAGTTTGCGTTGCAATTCGGCTGTCGGCGCAATGCGCGGGATCATGTCGACGATGTGACCGTCATCGGGGACTTCGTCCTGCATGTTGGGATGCGGCCAGTCGGTGCCCCAGATGCAGCGATCCGGATAATTGGCAACCAGCGGAGCGACTGCCTTGGCGAAAGCATCCCAAGGGTCGCCCTGCCCGCCTTCGTTCTTCGCGTCGAGCCGGTCCGGGCAAGTGGGTTTGAACCACAGGTCCTCGCGGCTGTCGAGCAGCGACCTGAACGCCTTCATATCGGGGCCGTCGGGCCCCTGGGTAACATCGGGCCTGCCCATGTGATCGATCACCACGGGAACGGGAATAGCATCGATGAAGGCGCGCAGTTCGTCCAGAATGTCCGCTTCGAAATAGATCACCACGTGCCACCCGGCAGGTAACCGCTTGGCGACATCGAGAAACCTGTCCTTCGGTGCGTTGTCGACTAGGCGCTTGAGGAAATTGAACCGGACCGCCCGCATACCGCCATCATGCAAGCGATGCAGATGGTCCTCCGAGATCGCCGGATCGACCACCGCGACACCCCTTGCCCTGCCTTCGGACCTGCCGATCGCGTCGAGCGTGGCGGAATTGTCGGTTCCGTGGCAGCTCGCCTGGACGATGACGTTCCTCGAAAAACCCAGGTGATCGCGCAGGGCGAAAAGCTTTTCGGGCCCGGCATCGGCGGGCAGGTACTTGGCCTGCGGGCTGAACGGGAAACGCGCCTGCGGGCCGAACACATGGCAATGGGCATCGACGGCGCCGGCGGGCGGCGTGAAAGCGGGCCGCGAGGGTGCGTCGTGCCAGCTGACGATACGATTAGACATATACAGTGCCATCCATCAGCTTGCGCGCTGTCCTGAGCAGCGCGGCGGAAACCACCCCCCCTGCGGGATCGACTTCGAGCACGCAGCTCATTTCGCCGGTCGGATGCTCGATGCTCAAGGTTTTACGGGCGCCTTGCGGCACCTTCGAGACCGCCGCCGCAGGCGAACCCGGAATCAGGCAGGCAGTCGCTGCCGTCACCGCGCCCAGCACTCCGATGCTGGCATGCGCACGGTGCGGTATGAACACGCGCGTCGTCACGGCCCCGCCACGGCGCGGCGGCGCGACCAGCGTCATCTTGGGAACGGTCTTGTCACGCACATCCCCCAGCTGCATCAGCGGGCCTGCTGTCAGCCGGATGCGTTCTATCCGTTCGCGAACCGGGGCGAATGCCGCGCTTTCGAGCTCTTCGCGGCTTTCGTAGCCGGTAGCGCCGACGTCTTGCGCGCTGAATACGACGCAGGGCATGCCGTTGTCGATCAGCGTGCACGCGATCCCGGCGACATCGTCGACCGGATTGCCAGTCGGCAGCAGCGCCCCGCAGCTCGACCCTGCCGTGTCGCGGAACTCGAGGGGAATGGGCGCATGGGTCCCCGGCACGCCGTCGATGGCCGCATCTCCGGCATAGCTGACCGAACCGCCGGGCGTTTGTACGCTGGCGATGGCAGTTTGGCCCGTGTTTTCCATGTAGATCGCCACACGCGTTTCCTCACCCGCGGGTTCTACCAGCCCGCGTTCGATCGCGAAGGGGCCGACCCCGGCGAGGATATTGCCGCAGTTCTGCTGGTCCGAGACCAGCGCCTCGTCGACAGACACCTGCAGGAACAGATAATCGACATCGATCCCTTCGCGCGCCGACGGCTTCACGATGGCCACCTTGCTGGTCAGCGGGTCGCCGCCGCCCATTCCGTCGATCTGGCGCGGGTCGGGGCTGCCCATCGCACGCAGCAGGAATGCGTCGCGTGCGTCCCGGTCGGCCGGCAGGCCGGAGGCGAGAAAGTATCCCCCTTTCGACGTTCCGCCGCGCATCCACATGACAGGCGCGCTGGTCTGCATCAGACGTACTTCAGCCCCTCGGCCTCGAGCCGCTCGCGCATGGCATACATATCGAGACCCAGTTCACCCTTGGCCAGGCGCTGCCGTTTTTCTTCCTCGTTCGCTTCGCGTGCACGCGCCTTTTCGAGCACGGCCACTGCCTGCGCGCGCTTCACCACGCATACGCCGTCGTCATCGGCGACGATCACGTCCCCCGGCTCGACATGAGCCCCGGCGCAGACCACCGGCACATTCACGCTCCCGAGCGTGTTCTTGACCGTCCCTTGCGCAAAGACCGCCTTCGACCAGACGGGGAAGCCCATTTCGGTCAGATCGCGAACATCACGAACCCCGGCGTCGATAACCAGCCCCTGGCACCCCCGCGCGATCGCGCTGGTCGCCAGCAGATCGCCGAAATAGCCGTCCTCGCAGGGACTGGTGGGCGCAAGCAGGAGGATGTCGCCCTCCTGCAGTTGTTCGATCGCGACATGGACCATCCAGTTGTCACCGGGGGGCGAACTGATCGTGACCGCACTCCCGGCGATGCGCGCGCCGGAATAGATCGGACGCATATAGCTCGCCAGCAGGCCCTTGCGGCCTTGCGCCTCATGGACGGTCGCGACGCCGCAGCGAGCCAGTCCGGCAATAGTGTCGCGGTCGGCCCGCTCGATGTTCTGCACAACCACGCCCATGGCGATCTCCTTCGGCGGGTTACCTGCGCCCGCCATTTCGGCCATGCTAATGCGAAGCTTTGCCGTCGTATAACATTTTGCTAATCGTACACGATGATCGAACGCCTGCCCAATATCCGGCATCTTGCCGCTCTCGTCGCAACCGTAGAGCATGGCACGGTGACCGAAGCGGCGCGTTCGGTGCACCTCACGCAGCCGGCGCTGACGCAGGCGATCGCCCGTCTCGAACGGACGCTGGAATGCCGCCTGTTCCAGCGTGAACCCGATGGGATGAAACCGACTCCGCCGGCACTGCTGCTTAACGCGCGTGCGCGAACCGCGCTCGAGCTGATCGGGTCCCCCCGCGTGACTGCGACGCAGATGCGCGCCTTTATCGCCCTTGCCCGGACGGGCAGCTATTCCGCTGCCGCGCAGCTTGCGGGTGTGGCCCCCGCCTCGCTCCACCGCGCAGTCGCCGACCTCTCGCTCGCCCTTGGGGAACGTCTGGTCGAACGGCGCGGACGCTATCTTACCTTCACCAGGAAGGGCACGCTGCGTGCACGCAAGTTCAGTCTGGCACAGACTGAGCTGCGCAACGGGCTTTCGGAAGTCGCGGTGTGGCTCGGTAACGCCAAGGGGCGCGTGGTCATCGGCGCCATGCCGCTGTCGCGGGCGCGGTGGCTGCCGCGCGCGCTTCTGGCATTTTCCCGCCGCCATCCGGGGGTGGAAGTCGCCGTGATCGAAGGCAGCTATCCCGAACTGGCCGGCCCCTTGCGCGATGGCGAGATCGACCTGCTGCTCGGGGCGCTGAGACTGGACGATCCTTCGGACGACCTGGCGCAGGAGGTCGCCTTTACCGATCGCCCGCAAATCGTCATGCGGGCGGGACATCCGCTTGCAAGCGGCAATCCCCTGTCGCTAGCCTCGCTGCGCGATTATCCCTGGATTTTGCCTTCGAGCAATGCGCCCCTGCGGCAGTATTGGGAAACGATGATCGGGGCCGACGGCGGTGCGGAACCAGAGGTGCGCATCGAATGCGGTTCGGTGCTCACGATCCGTGAATTGCTGCTGGAAACCGACATGCTGTCGCTCCTGTCGCCGGACCAGCTGCGCGTCGAGATCGAAGCGGGCCTCATCGAGACTTCTCCGCCCCCGAGCGAGGTTTCGCGCACCATCGGGATCACCACGAGGCGCGACTGGCGTCCGACCGCCGCGCAACGTTCGATGCAACTTGTCCTGCGAGAGATCGCGCAAGACTATTCGTAAAAACTTATTCGCTGGCCGGGCTATTCATTGGTTCGCGCAGGCGCTCGGCTGCATCCCGTCGGACATGGAACGCGATCTTGCCCTTATCGGATTTGGCGAAGCGGGCAGCACCTTCTGCGCCGCTGCACGCTGGGCCAAGCCCGCATGCGCGTTCGACCCCGACCCTTCGCGCAAACAGGCAATTGAAGAAGCTGGCATAAGCGCTTCGACCGATGTTCGCAGCGCGCTTGCCGATGCCCGGATCGTGCTGTCGCTGGTTACCGCCGATCAGGCGCTGGCTGCGGCGCAGACGGCCGCAGCGTTCCTCCAGCCGGGCGCATGCTGGATCGACATGAATTCGGTTGCGCCCGACACCAAGCGCCGGGCAGCGGCTGCAATCGAAGAGCGGGGCGGCGTCTACGTCGATGCCGCGATACTAGCACCGGTCCGTCCGGCCGCGCTGAACGTCCCGGTCCTGCTTGCCGGAAACATGGCCGAAACGGCGCGCGAAAAGCTCGTATCGCTTGGCTTCACCAATGTACGCGTGGTGGGCGAGGAAGTCGGCAGCGCATCCGCGATCAAGCTCATCCGCTCGGTCATGGTCAAGGGCGTGGAAGCGCTCACCGATGAAATGATGAGCGCGGCCGAAGCGGCGGGCGTGGTCGACGAGGTTCTGGCTTCGCTCGACGCCAGCGAAAAATCGGACAGCTGGTTCAGCCGGGCCGCCTATAACCGCGAACGCATGGCGACGCACGGCATCCGCCGCGCTGCCGAGATGGAAGAAGCGGCCAGCACGCTGCAATCACTGGGCGTCGAACCGGTCATGACGCAGCGCACCGTCCGCCGTCAGCGCGCCGCCGCGGCCCCGATCACCACGGAGAGAAACGCGGCATGAGCCTGATTATCGATTGTCACGGCCACTACACCGTCCTGCCGAAAGGCCATGATGCGTGGCGCGAAGAGCAGAAGGCGGCCTTCGCTGAGGCACGCCCCGCCCCGCCCTATCCAGACATCACCGACGACGAGATCCGCCAGACGATCGAAGACAACCAGTTGCGGCTGATCAAGGAACGCGGCGCAGACCTGACGATATTCAGCCCCCGCGCCAGCGCCATGGCGCATCATGTCGGCGACCAGGACGTGTCGGCGACCTGGGCCCGGCATTGCAACAATCTCATCCACCGGGTGACGCAGCTCTTCCCCGATGTCTTTGTTGGCGGCTGCATGCTTCCGCAAAGCCCGCAGGCGGATCTCGAAGCGAGCGTCGCGGAATTGCGCCGCTGCGTCGAGGAACTGGGCTTCGTCTCCTGCAATCTCAATCCCGATCCGGGCGGCGGCCATTTCCAGCATCCGCCGCTGACCGACGATTACTGGTTTCCGCTCTACGAGGTGATGGAGGAATTGCAGGTCCCCGGGATGATCCACGTATCGGGCAGCTGCAACCCGGCAATGCATGCGACCGGCGGATACTATCTCGCCGCGGATACCGTCGCCTTCATGCAGCTGTTGCAGGGCGACCTGTTCAGCCGTTTTCCCGGCCTGCGTTTCATCATCCCGCATGGCGGCGGAGCAGTCCCCTATCACTGGGGACGGTATCGCGGCCTGGCCGATATGCTCAAGCAGCCGAGCCTCGATACGCATCTGATGAACAACGTGTTCTTCGACACCTGCGTCTATCACCAGCCGGGGATCGATCTGCTGGCCGATGTGATCGAGAACAAGAACATCCTATTTGGCAGCGAGATGGTTGGTGCGGTCCGCGGGATAGACCCGCAGACCGGGCATTATTTCGACGATACCAAGCGCTATGTCGATGCCCTCGACATCTCCGAGGACGAACGGCGCGCCATCTTCGAAGGCAATGCCCGGCGCGTCTTCCCGCGCCTCGATGCCCTGCTGAAGGAGCGCGGGCTATGACCGACAAGCTCGACATTCACGCCTATCTTGGCGAGTTCGATGACATTCCGGGCACACGCGTCTTCACCGCGGCGCGCGCGCGGCAGGGATATCACCTGAACCAGTTCGCGATGAGCCTGATGAAGCCGGACAACCGCGAGCGGTTCAGGGCCGACGAAAAAGCCTATCTCGACGAATGGAAGCTGACCGACGCGATGAAGGCGGCGGTGCTTCGGCGCGATTACAACGCGTTGCTCGATCTGGGCGGGAACGTCTATTTCCTGTCGAAGATATTCTCCACCGACGGGGTCAGCTTTGCCGAAGCGGTTTCGACCATGACCGACATGGATTTTCCCACTTACCGCGACATGATGAACAAGGGCGGGCGTTCTCCCGAAGGCGTCCGTTCGATCAAGGACAAACGCTGATGGCCCGGATTACCGCAGGAGTAGCGACCAGCCATGTCCCGCTGCTCGGCGTCGCCGCCGATCAGGGCAAGGCGGGCGACGAGTATTTCGCGCCGATCTTCGCAGGCTATGAATGGTCGCGCGAATGGATCGCCCAGAACCTCCCCGACGTGATCGTGCTGGTCTATAACGATCACGCATCCGCCTTCGACATGAAGATCATCCCCACATTCGCGATCGGCTGCGGCGAAAGCTACGCCCCGGCCGATGAAGGCTGGGGACCGCGGGGAGTCCCAGACGTCGAAGGCCATCCCGATCTGGCCTGGCATATCGCGCAGAGCCTGATCCTCGACGAGTTCGACATGACGATCATCAACGAGATGGATGTCGATCACGGACTTACCGTGCCGCTGACCATGATGTTCGGCGCGCCCGACAAATGGCCCTGCAAGGTCATCCCGCTGGCGGTCAATGTGGTCACTTATCCGCCGCCTTCGGGCAATCGCTGTTGGGCGCTGGGCGAAGCTATCGCCCGGGCAGTGGACAGCTTTGCCGAGGACCTCGACGTGCAGATCTGGGGCACGGGCGGGATGAGCCACCAATTGCAGGGTCCGCGCGCAGGGCTGATCAACCGCGAGTGGGACAACATGTTTCTCGACAAGCTTTGCGGCACCACCGACGACCTGCGCCACATCCCGCATATCGAATATCTGCGCGAGAGCGGGTCCGAGGGGATCGAGATGGTCATGTGGTTGATCATGCGCGGGGCGCTGGGCAGGGAAACCCGCGCCCTGCACCGCCACTATCACGTCCCCTGCTCGAACACCGCCATCGGCCATCTGGTGCTGGAACCGGTCGACGGAACCGTGCCTCCCTCGCCCACGATCGAGGGCAACAGTCCGGCCGCGCAGTCCATGATCGAATGATTTTCAGGAGTATCCCATGATCCGCATCGCCCTCGTCGGCGCCGGCGCCTTTGGCGAAAAGCATCTCGTCGGTCTCAAGAACATCCCCGACGCCGAAGTGGTCACCGTGGTGAGCGCATCGGAGGAAGAATCGCGCAAGCTCGCCGAGCCGCACGGCATTTCAGACGTGTCGGACAGTTACGAGGCGACATTGCGCCGCGATGATATCGACGCCGTCATCCTCACCACGCCGACCCCGATGCATGCCCGCCAGGCGATCCAGGCCATGGATGCCGGCAAGCATGTCGAAGTGGAAATCCCCGTGGCGGATAGCTGGGCGGATGCGCAGGCGGTGATGGCGAAACAGCGCGAAACGGGCCTTGTCTGCATGGTCGGCCACACCCGCCGGTTCAATCCTTCGCACCAATATGTGAAACAGCGGATCGATGCGGGCGAGTTCGCCATCCAGTCGATGGATGTGCAGACCTTCTTCTTCCGGCGAACCAACACCAACGCGAAGGGCGAACCACGCAGCTGGACCGATCATTTGCTGTGGCACCATTCCGCCCACACGATCGACATCTTCCAGTACATGACCGGCGCGAAGGTCGTTCAGGCCAACATCCTCCAGGGGCCGAAGCACCCCGAACTGGGGATCGCGATGGACCAGTCGATCCAGATGAAGACGGACCAGGGGCAGATCCTGACGCTGGCGCTGTCGTTCAACAATGACGGGCCGCTGGGCACCTTCTTCCGCTACATCGGCGATACCGGCACCTATATCGCGCGCTACGACGATCTGGTGAACGGGCGCGAAGAGCCCATCGACGTGTCGCAGGTCGACGTCAGCATGAACGGCATCGAGTTGCAGGACCGCGAGTTCATCGCCGCGATCAAGGAAGGCCGCGAACCGAATGGTTCGGTCGCGCAGGTGCTCGACTGCTACCGCGTGATCGGCGAACTGGCAGGCAGCCTCGAAGCGCAAGACGGCTGGTCGTGAACACGCGGCAATTGTGCGGACGGCCCGTCCGCCCCATCGGTCTGGGCTGCATGAATCTCTCGTGGGCCTATGGTGATCCTCCGCCGCACGAGGACAAGGTGCGCTTGCTGAATGAAGCGCTCGACCTCGGCTATGATCATCTCGATACCGCCAATATCTATGGCAAGGGAGCCAACGAAGAGTTGCTCGGTGGCGCCGCCATGCACCGGCGCGATGAATTCCTGCTCGCCAGCAAGACCGGCATCATCGTCGATGGCCCGCGCCGTGGGATCGATTGCTCGCCCGAGGCGATTAGCAGTTCGCTCGATGCCAGCCTGAAGCGGCTGGGCACTGATCATATCGATCTGTTCTACATGCACCGCTTCGACCCGAAAGTCCCGGTCGCGGACAGCGTCGGCGCGATGGTCCGTGCGATTGAGGCGGGCAAGATCGGGGCTTACGGCGTGTCCGAATGGTCCGCTGCCCATATCCGTGAGGCGCATGCGGTTCATCCCATGGCCGCGGTCCAGACCGAGTTCTCGCTGTGGACCCGCAACGTCGAACTCGGGGTGCTGGACGCCACCCGCGAACTCGGTATTGCGCTGGTGGCCTTTTCGCCGGTTGCCCGCGGCGCGCTGGGCGGCGAGCTGAAGGATCCCGCGACGTTGGGGGACAAGGACCTGCGCCGGTCGCATCCTCGGTTCGATAGCGCAAACTGGCCGCACAATCGCGCGCTGATCGACCAGTTCGACGACCTGGCGCAGAAGAACGACCTCCGACCGGCCCAACTCGCGCTCGCCTGGGTGCTGGCGCAGGGCGATCACGTCCACGCGATCCCCGGCACCACCGACATTGACCATATGGCCGACAATTTCGCCGCGTCCGACAAAACGGTGCCAGCCGAAGTCCTCGACCGCGCGGGGCAACTGATCAACCAGCAAAGTGTGCGCGGTCACCGCTATCCCGAAGTGATGCGGGGCACGATCGACACCGAGGATTACGCTTAAAGCGGCAAGCCCGCATAATTCTCTGCAATCGAGGTCTGCGCTGCCCTGCTGCTCGCGATGTAATCGAGTTCCGCCAGTTGCATGGTCCGCTCGAAGGGACCGTCTTCGGGAAACCGGAGCATCAGCCGCGTGAGCGCCCAGCTGAAGCGTTCGGCCTTCCAAACCCGGGCCAAGGCCGTTTCGGAATACTCCGCGATGGCATCCGGGTTGCTGCGCTTGAAGAAGCGGACCAGCGCATTTGCCCCGTAATAGACGTCGCTGGCAGCCAGGTTCAGATGCCGATCAGCCGCTCACCCTCGGCGAGGTTGAAGCCATCATGCGGCATGCCTTCGGTCTTCACCCGGGCGTCGAGCCCGAGACGTTCCATCAGTCCGACAGTGACCTGTTCGAGTACGCCGGCCCGGATCCGGCCGAGCACATAACCGGGCGACTGTCGTTCGACCACGATGCAGTCGATGCCCTCGGCACGCAGCAGGTGCCCTAGGGGCAGTCCGGTGGGGCCTGCACCGCCAATGCAGGCCGACACTTTCACACCTGGACGACTTTCTGTTCGATCGCGCCAAACGGCAGCCCCCCATCGAGCCCGCGTGCAGCCATCCGGACCGTATCGCCAAACGCCATGAAGGGCGTGGTCGCCGGGCCCTTGTCACGGATCATCTCGATGGCCCGCACTTCGGAAATGCAGCTCGAACCCACCTGAGCGTAGTCGGCGTTCGAGACGGTGCCCGAGCCGATTATCGTTCCTGCGACGAGATCGCGCGTAAAAGCCGCATGCGCAAGGAGGTCGTGGAAGCCCACATCCATTTCCCGCCCATTAGCCGCGCCGAACCGCTTGCCGTTCCAGTCGATCTCTAAGTCGAGGCAAACGCGGCCGTCCTGCCACGCATCGCCGAGCTCTTCGGGCGTCACCGCAAAGGGCGCCATCGAACATGCCGGCTTGGCCTGAACCCAGCCGAAACCCGTTTTCATTTCGACCGGCGCAATGGCACGCAGCGACCAGTCGTTGATCTGCACGATCAGCTTGATGTGCTTCATCGCTTCGGCGGCATCGGTGCCCATCGGAACGTGGTCGACGATCACCCCGTACTCGCCTTCGAAGTCGATCCCGTGTTCCATGCCCGGGAATGGCACGTCATCGACCGGGCCGTAGAAGCGATCGGAAAGACCCTGATACATCAGCGGTTTCTCGGCTTCGATCGGATCGAGACCGAAGGCGACCTGCATCAGTTCGCCATGCGTCGAAAACGCCGATCCGTCGAGCCATTGCCAGCTGCGTGGCAGTGGGGCGGCGCAATTGGCGGGATCGAAACCATCCCCTTCGCCCTGTTCCAGCCGGTCGGCGAGTTCCGAAAGCCGCGGCATGAGCGCATCCCACCGCTCGATCGCTCCGAGCAGATTGGGGGCAGTGTCCCCGACCTCGAGATAGCGGCGCCCATCGGTGGATATGACGACCAGGCGGCCATCGCGGGACTGTGAGGTGAAAGTTGCGAACCGCATGGGTTTCTCCGGAATATCTTGCGAGCTTCGGGCGCGCCGTCACACGCGAGGATGGCGGTGCTTCAGCCCTTCAGTTCTTCGCTGAATTCGCCGTCGATCAGGATGAAGGCGATGCGGCAATTCCGGTCCGTCCGGTTGGCCCAGCCGTGATTGGTGCCGCGCTGGACGACGATGTCCCCTGCCCGCACGGTTGTCTCGCCCTCGTCCATGATGAGGACCAGCTCGCCTTCGATGACGATGCCGTAGTCGACCGTTTCGGTACGGTGCATATGGGCATGACGCGATTCCTTGCCCTCGAACGACGAGGCGTCAGCCGCGCCGATTTCGGCGAAGTGCGCGCGCGCCTCTTCCGGCGTCATCTCTGCAAACGACGGATCGTCGGGCGGAATGTCGAGCACGCGGATGCGCGTCCCGTTCTTGGGCGGCGCGAGGATGATGCCCTCTTCCGGTGGTTCGCCCGAGGCGGGATCGATCGGGGCCGGCGTCGCCCGCGTGTTCCACACCTCGTAGAACATGGGGCCGGTGTCGCCGCCAATCTTCTGGATGCGCGGGACGATGCCGTCTTCCTGGATGATGGCGCGGCCGGATGCATCATGGCCCGTGACCACGCGGCGGATCGGTGCGTTACTCATATTCGGTCCTCTCAACTTTTCTGTGTGGTCACTCGAGGCGGCGTGAATGTCAGACCGCGCTCCTCCAGGTCCTGCTGCGCGCGGGCTTCGTGCTCCAGTGCCCGTTTCGCCGCTGCGCGTTCATTGGCGCGCCCGGTCATTTCGGCGATTTCGGGGAATGTCGCGGCATCGAACCCCGCACCGGTTATGCGGAACCAGATCCAGGCCAGATAGGTATCGACAATCGACCAGTCGGGCCCGAGCATCCATCGCTGCTGCGCCAACTGTTCCGCAATCGGCTGCAATTGCTGGATCAGCAGCTCTTCCGCCTTGGCCCGAATTTGCGGGGCCGCCTCGTCCGACTGGAGCATCATGCCCGGCAGGACGAACCGCGTCACCAGCGGATGCAAATCGCTCGATAAGCGGAAGAGTGTCGAAACCGCCGCCGCATCTCCGAGCGGATCGCCGGTCAGCGGGAGCAATCTGGCATCCGGGTGCGTTCGCGCCAGGTACAGCAGGATCGATCCGCTCTGCGTCACGATACCCCTCCCGGTATCGAGCGCAGGAACCTTGCCCGCAGGATTGACCGCAAGATAGTCCGGTCGGCGATGCTCGCCCGCCTTGAACGCAATCAGGCGGGTTTCGAACGGCTCACCGATCTCTTCCAGTGCCGTAAGGCTCACGCGCGCGCAGGTTTGCGGCGCCATGTAAAGGATTGGCGCGTGCTCGGTCACCCGGTGCGGCTCCCCAGGCGGAATGAAAGGGCAGCGACGATGCTACCCACGGCCACGACGCCTGCATAAACCAGCAGCGCACTGGCCAAACCTGACGTCGCACCGACAACCGCTGCCGCAACCAGGGGGGCGAGGAACTGGCCGAGAAAAAATGCCCCTGTCCAGAGCCCGGTTCCGCGGCCGCGAAACTCGGGGGGGAGACGCCGCATTGTCCATGTCAGCATGTTGGGCAGCAGGATGCCGCTGCCGACGCAGGCGAGCGCGGCGAACCCGGCGACCGACGGCAAGCTCGTCGAATAAGCGGCCCCGGCGTAGCCCAAGGCGGCCAGCAGGAGGCCCAGCGCCAGCGGCATTCTTCCCGCGTGCTGCTTGAGTTTGTGAAAAATGAAGCTCCCGCCACCCACTGACAGATTTGTAACCGCACCGACCATTCCGATAGTCGCGGGCGAAACGGGCCCCGAAAGTTCGAGGATGGGCCCGAGCTGGACTATCAGCGTGTAGAAGACGATCCCGACCCCAAGAGTAATCGCCACGAGCGGCAGGACCCTGGCGAAGGGGAAAGCGGTGGCGCCAACTCCGGTCGATCGGGCGTGGTCCTCGGGTTCGAACAGGATCATTGCGGCCATGCCGGCTATCGGCAGTCCGAGAAGGTAAAGCAGGAACGGGCCGCGCGAGCCGAGGATCTCGCCCAGCAAACCGCCGACTGCGATAAGAACGATGGCCGATACACTGGTGGTTGCCACCTGCAGTGCGATCCACTTCTCCCGACGCTCGTCGACAAAGTAATCGCCGATCAACGTGGTCGCGACGGTCATGATGACCGCCTCGGTCATCCCAAGCGCGATCCGGGCGGCGATGATCTGGAACAGATCGTCCAGAAACCACGGAACGATGCCGCAGGCGGCGTAGAGGACGAGCGCGGAAACAAGCAGTATCTTGCGGCCGATCCGGTCTGCCAGCCAGCCAGCAACGGGCGAGAACAGGGCGACACACAGGGCCGGAATGGTGAGCGCGATGGGAACGAGAAACTCGCTGCCCGCCACCCCGGCGAATTCGCGCATCAGCAATGGCAGTACAGGAACCAGCGAGATGATCGCCATGACCGGCATGACCGAGGCGGCCAGCAGCACAACCCCGTGGCGGGTCGCGGCGATATCCCGCGTGCGCGGTGCCGGATGCAATGGCGGGGTACCCGTCATTCGCTGGCTCCGGGCTCGCGAGGGGCAACATCCTCCCAGTGGTAGGAGAGGCCGTCTTCGCGAAACGCGAAACGGGCGACGTGCCGCTCGACCGCGCCCTTCAGCCCTTCGAGCTGTCCCGGCTCGCTTGCCTCGATCCGGCACAGGAGAATTCCGTCCTCCGGCTGCAACGTGACCAGGGCTTCGCCGGACCACGCCGCCCCCCGCGCATCCCGCGGGAACGTGATCCGGCGCATGTCGCCGCTTTCTTCTACCGCAAGCTTGTGCTGCCAATGCCTGCCCAATTGCAGCGCGTACTTGCGCGCATGGGGTGTCGGCACCCGGGCCTGCGAGACTACAGTCATTGCGCTAGTCCTCGGGCGCGATCGCGAGCTGCAGTCCGTCGAGCGCGTCGGTATACGTGATCTGGCAGGAGAGCCGGGACTTCAGCGTACGGTGATCCGAGCTTTCGAGAAGGTCGTCCTCGTCTTCGCTCATGGCAGACAGCTTGTCGAACCATTCGCCTGCCACGTGCACGTGGCAGGTGGCGCAGGAACAGCAACCGCCGCACAGGGCCAGCAGTTCGTCGATCCCGGCATCCCTGATCGCTTCCATGACCGAACTGCCGTCAGCGGCCTCGACGGACTGATCGGTCCCGTCTCGAAGGGTGACGTTGATGGTGCCCATCAGTACACGACCACCGCGCGGATGCTCTCGCCGGAATGCATCAGGTCGAAGCCCTTGTTGATCTCGTCCAGGCTCAGCCTGTGGGTAATCATGGGATCGATTTCGATCTTGCCGTTCATGTACCAGTCGACGATCTTGGGCACGTCGGTACGGCCCTTGGCGCCGCCGAAGGCGGTCCCGCGCCAGTTCCGGCCCGTCACCAGCTGGAAGGGGCGGGTTTCGATGGTCTTGCCCGCTTCGGCAACGCCGATGATGATGCTGGTGCCCCAGCCCTTGTGGCAGCATTCCAGCGCATCTCGCATGACCGCGGTGTTGCCCGTGCAGTCGAAGCTGTAATCGGCCCCGCCGTCGAGCATGTTGACCAGCGTTTCGACGACATTGCCGACATCCTTCGGATTGACGAAATCGGTCATTCCGAACTTGCGGCCCCATTCTTCCTTGGAGGGGTTGATATCGACGCCCACGATCCGGTCGGCGCCCGCCAGTTTCGCGCCCTGGATCACGTTCAGGCCAATTCCGCCGAGGCCGAAGACCACGACGGTGTCGCCCGGCTGGACCTTGGCGGTGTTGGTTACCGCGCCAACGCCGGTCGTCACGCCGCAACCGACGTAACAGGTCGTGTCGAACGGCGCATCTTCGCGGATCTTGGCTACTGCGATTTCCGGCAGGACAGTGAAGTTCGAGAAGGTGGAACAGCCCATGTAATGATAGATCGGCTGGCCCCGATAGCTGAACCGCGTGGTCCCGTCGGGCATCAGGCCCTTGCCCTGTGTCTCGCGGATCGCGCTGCACAGGTTGGTCTTGCCGGACAGGCACATCTTACACTGGCGGCATTCGGGCGTGTACAGCGGGATGACATGATCGCCCTCCTTCACGCTGGTCACGCCTGCGCCGACTTCCCGCACAACGCCGCAGCCTTCATGGCCGAGAACGGAGGGAAACAGCCCCTCGCTGTCCAACCCGTCGAGCGTATAGGCATCGGTATGGCAGATGCCCGTTGCCATGATCTCGACCAGAACTTCCCCCGGCTTGGGGCCCTCGAGGTCAAGCTCCACGATCTCGAGTGGTTTCTTCGCTTCGAAAGCTACGGCAGCTCTGGTCTTCATTTCGGGTACTGGTCCTATTTTATTGATCGCTGCGTGCGGCAGCGAATGGGTGCTTCTGATCAGGCCGGTTCGACTTCGACCGGCACGCTGTCGATAGCGTGGAGCGTATTGTTGAGACGTCTTACCGGGGCACCGGTGAGCCGGATGGAAGCGACACGTTCGGCAATCGCGGTTCCGATCAGCTCGCCCTCCAGCCTGGCGACCATCTGGCCGAGACACTGGTGGATCCCGAAACCGAAACCGACATGCCCACTGGTGTTGCGCTCGATCCGGAAGGCATCGGGTTCGTCCCAATGCAGAGGATCGCGGTTTGCCGCGGCGAGAAACAGGAGAACCTTCTGGCCTTCGGGAATTTCGGCCCCGCCCACTTCCACCCGCTTGGTCGTCGTGCGGAAGAAGGTCTGGACCGTTGAATCCCAGCGCAGGCTTTCCTCGAATGCCCGCCTGACCAGCGAGGGATTGCTGCGCAGCTTCTGGTATTCCTCCGGATGGCCGGCGAGGGCCAGCACCATGTGGCCGATCCCGTTGACCGTGGTGTCGACTCCCGCCGAAAGAAAGGAACGCACAAGCCGCTCGGCCTCTTCATGCGTGCATTCACCGCGGTCGGCGGCTTCGAAAACGGCCATTCCCCAGCCGCCTTCCTTCAGGTTGTCGCGTTTGCAAGCCTCGGCCACCCATTCGATGGCTGCTTCCTTGCCTTCATTGCCTTCCCGCAGCACGTCATTGTCGGGGCCGAAGGCGTTGAACACGATCGTGGCATAATCGAGCAAATGCTCGCGGCCATCGTCGCGGAGGCCGATCGTGTCCGGAAAGATCATCATCGGGAAGATCTCGGACAGGTCCTTGACCGCATCGAAGCGGCGCCGTTCGACAAGGCGATCCACCAGTTCTTCGGCCTTGGCCTGCCAGCGGGGGCGCAGTTCCTTGAGCGCTTTCAGCGAAACAATGCGGTTCATCATGCTGCGCGTTCGATCATGCAGCGGAGGATCCGCCTCGAGCAGCAGAGACGGCGGCCGGAAAGGGGTTTCCTTGGCGAAATCCAGCGTGCCGACCCCGCGGCTTGAACAAAAGGTCTCGTGATCCCTGAGGCTGTCCTTCACCTCCTCGTAGCGTGCATGGCAAAGGCGCCCACGCTATCGAGCCATACCACCGGGCCGGCTTCCCGGATCATATCGTGATACGCGTAGGGATCGCCGAGGAAGACCTTGTCGAAGGGATCGATTGCCAGGTTCGGCACCGCTTCGGCTTCGGCAGGCTTCATCACGCCGCTCCGGTGTTTCCGCCCAGGGTTTCGGCGAACCAGTCCGACAACAGGTCGAGGCCGTAGGCCATGTTGTCGGCGCCGACGTGCTCGACGCCGCCTTCGCGGCGCGTGAACACGACCTTTTCACGCCGCGGCGAGTTGACCAGCTGGTCGTAAAGATCGTCGGCATAGCTGGGGCTGATCTGCCGATCGTTGGCGCCATGCGTCACAAGGAACGGAACCTTGATCCGGTCCATATGGCCGTTGAGGTTCATATCGGTGGACTTTTCGAGAAAGTCCTCCTGGCCCTCGGCACCGAACGCCCAATGGACGTGGGCCCAATAGTGCGGAACGGGGTTCTCGCCCTCGCGCTCCATCCGCTTGTCCTGCACTTCGCGCCAATTGTGGTTCGCGCCCCAGACCGCACCGCTGGCAAAGCGCGGTTCATAGGCAACCGCGCGCGGGGCGAAGTGCCCGCCGAGCGAGATGCCGGTCATGCCGATCTTGTCGGCGGCCACATTCGGCTGCTGTTCGAGCCAGTCGACGGCCTTGGAGGCCCAGCTCTCGCTGTGCGGATCGACAGGCAGGCCCTGCAAGCGCAGCGCCTCGCCCGACCCTGGCTGGTCGACGCACAGGGTGGAAATGCCGCGACGCGCCAGCTCTTCGGGAAGCCCCGTCCAGTAGAGCAGTTCCTTGTTGCTATCGAGGCCGTTGCAGAACACGACTGCGGGCTTCGGCCCATCGCCGGGTGCGCGCGTCCAGAGCGCCGGCATCGTGCCGGTTTCAAGCGGGATTTCGACCCGCTCGCGGTTCAACTGTCCGAGCTTGGTCGACCGGTCGAACGCCTCGCGCGCCTTGGCGAAGGTTTCCTTGCGTCCCGGGTGGCCATGGCCCTGCATCCGTTCTGCAGTGATCAGGTAGAGTGACGCCCGCTCCAGCTTGTTCGACGCGGAGAAGTTGCGCCCCTTGGCCTCGTCTTCGGCCGCTAGCTCGAGCAATTTGTCGCCCATTGCAGCCCATTGTTTCATGAACTGCGGCGTGCCCGCATCGGCACCGCTATCGGCGGCGTCCTTGATCGGCTGGCACATGTCGACGATTTCACCGATCTTGCCGCCGCTCTCCATCGCGATCGCGACCGACAGGTTCCAGATGTAATTGGGGAAGTATTCGAACAAAGCCATCGATCACACCTCCGCCGACTGGAACAGGCAGGGATCGGCCGCCGGTTTGGGCATGGTTTGCGGACCGCCCGAACCGACCCCCCACTGATCCATCACCTGCGGTCCCGGTTCGTGGACCGTGGGTTCGTGCGTCTCGAAATCGACCTCCTCCAGTTCGGACGTATATTCGACCGCGAAGCCAGCGGGCGTGCAGAAATAGCTGAAGGTGTTGTTGCCGGCGGTATGGCGGCCCGGGCCCCAGCGAATGTCGCAATCGCGCTTCTTGAGCCGGCTCGCTCCGCGCATCATGTCGTCGACCGTCAGCATGTCGTAGGCGACATGGTTGAGGCACGGCGGCCCCGGCAGCAGGGCGAAACGGTGATGGGCTTCGTTGCAGCGCAGGAAGCACATGAAGTCGCCCAGCCAGTCACTGACCTTGAAGCCGAGCACCTCGGTGAAGAATTTCACCGCGGCCTGGTGATCGGGCGAATGCAGGACGATGTGGCTGATCTTGAGCGGCATGCCCTCCCACCGCTCCATCGCGCGGTGATTGCCGCGCGCGACGTCGGAGGAAATTTCGAAGGGCAGGCCATCGGGTGAGAAAAACCGGAACCCATAGCCGCCGCCCGGCCCGTCGATCTCGCCCGGCTCGCGGATGATCTTGCACCCCGCATCGCCGACCTTGGCGCGCAGGGCATCGACATCGTCGCGGCTGTCGGCGCTAAGCGCGATCACTTCGATGCAATTGGTATCGCGCTTGTGCAACCGGACAACGTGGTGCTCGTCATGTCCGTGGGTCTTGAACCAAGCCAAGTCTTCGGTCGCCTCGACCTCGACCAAGCCCCAATCCTCGGCATAGAATTTCCGCTCGGTAGCGAAGTCTTCGACGCCGTATCCGACATAGCGAATTTCGGTTACTCGGCTCATATCCAATTCCTCGAAATCTTGATTAAATCGGCTGCGAAACGATGCCGAACATCTCGTGCGTGGCAGCAGCGTTATCGACTGGGGGCCCCTTGCCGAGCTGGCCGTGGCAAATGGCCAGCGACTTCTCGACGATGTATTTGCAGCGATCGAAGCGGCGATCGCGATAGGCCTTGAAGGCCTCCTGCGGCGTGTCGTGCCTGGTGATCTCGTCGGCCAGGACAAGGCTGTCCTCGATCGCCATGCCGGCGCCCTGCCCCAGATGAGGGGTGGTCGCGTGAACGGCGTCGCCCAGCAGGACCACCCGGCCACGGTGCCAGTCGCCATAGAGCATCATCTGCTCGAGCGGGCGGTAGACAACCCCGTGGTCGTCGGCGATCTCTTGCGCGAGTTCCTGGATCTGGGGCGGCGCGTTGGCGAGCTTCTTGCGCATCGCCTCGGCACACCCTTCCCTGGGATAGTGCGGATTGTCCGGTTCGGGCGTCGTCACATACATGTACATCAGTTCTTCGCTGATGGGCACGAGACCGATCCCGGTCGGGCCGTTGTAGACGTGCAGAGCGTTGAGGTCGGCAGGACGCTTGAAATTGTAACGCCAGACCGATTGCCCGGTGAATTCGGGCTTCTCGGCATCGGGCATGATCTTCTGCCGCGTATCGGAATAGACGCCGTCCGCGCCGACGACGAGATCGAAGTCCCCGCTCTCGCCAGCCGAGAAAACGACGTGGACGGCATCACCGCGATCATCGAGCGATTGTGCAGTAACGCCGAGGCGAACGTCCGCGCCCGAGGCGATCGTGCGGTCGCCCAGCACCTTGTGCAACGCCGGCCGGCCGATCCCGACATTCGCGGGGTAGTTTTCGGTCAGGCGCGGAGCGGGGATTTCTGCCACCTTGGTTCCGTCGGGAGTGTGGATGGCAATGTTGTCGAAGGGGACCCCGGCAGCAAGGTAATCGTCGAGAAGTTCGAGTTCCGCCATCGCCCGGATGACGTTGGACTGCTGGATGATACCCACGCCGTAGACGGACCAGTCGGGATCCTTCTCGATCACCGTCACGGTGTGTCCGGCGCGGCGCAGGGCGATCGCGGTCGTCAGTCCGCCGACCCCCCCTCCGATTACAAGTACATTTGCGTTTCGCATGGCTCAGTACACATCCATATCGTTGGCAATGACCACGGGGCCGTCATACTGCTCGGCAATGTCGCGCAGATATTCGAAGTGCTTCGGATCAGCGCGTTCGCGGCCGGCAAAATGGGTCACGACGAGCGCTCCAACGCCGGCGCTTGCCGCCATCTGGCCAACATCGCTGGGCAACAGATGATGATTGCGAAGGTGCTGCTCGATCCCTCTGGCTACAACCTCGGGCATATTCGGATTGTCGCGGCGGATCTCGGCGATGGTATCATCGACATCCATCATTTCAGCTACGAGCAGGTCTGCTCCGGCAGCCAGTTCCTCGACCTCTCCGCTTGGCCCTGTATCGCCCGTATAGACGATGGATCGCCCTGGCAGATCGAAGCGGAAAGACAGGGACTCGAACCGACTGGCCAAATCACTGTCCGCTGCAAAACTGTAGTGCGAATTGTTTCGCACCGTCACGGTCATGCCTGCAAGTTCGACGCCGGCCTTGTCACGCAGTTCGAAAACTTCAGCGAGTTCGTTCAGGTCGGTTTTTGGTGCCCCGGGAACACCATATCCCGCCGTCGCACCAGGGACCATGGAAGCAAGCAAGCCGGCGACCATTTCCTTCGTCCCCGGGGGCCCGTAGATGCGGAGGCGCGGGGGCGAATTCGTCTGGGCGCGCAGACCGAGGAGTGCTGCGAGGCCGCCAGTATGGTCCCAGTGCAGGTGGCTGATAAATACCGCGTCCACCTGCGCCGTGCGGAGGCCAAGCTTGGCAAGCTGCCCTGCCGTCCCGTCACCGACGTCGACCAGAATGTTCTGGCCACCCGCGATCAGCAGGTTGGCCGGCTGCGAACGCGTGGGACTGGCTACCGGACCGGCAACCGTCCCCAGCGTCACCCAACGACCAGCATCGACCGCCACTGCGGTTGCGTCAGGTGCGGCATCGACCTCCTGAGCATGGAGAGGTGCGCCGGCAAGCGTCAGGGCGCCTGCCAATGCAGTTGCGAATTTAAACATTCTTCCCTCTCCGATCAGAAGTCGATTTTCGCCCGCACACCGTACGTCCGCGGCGGGTTATGTTCGCCGTAGAATGCTCCGGAGCTGCCTACGTTGGTATTGACCAAATACCGCTCGTCGAACGCGTTGTTGACGAAGGCAGAGATCGACCAAAGAGCGTCCGCCGGCTCAAGCGTGAGCTGGAAGTTCGCGGTGATGTATTCATCCGAAACGGTCTGCGGCGTGAAGGACAGGTCGGTCTGTTGCTCGCTGCGATAGGATGCATCGGCAAAGAACGTCAGATCGAAGTTGCCCAGGACGAAAACCTGCTCAAGCGCCAGATCAAGCGCGATTTCGGGAGAATAGAGAAGCTCGGTGCCGGCACATTCGAATGTCTGCAGGCCAGAAACCACGCCAACATTTTCGCACCCGAAACGGCCAGTGCCGGGATCGGAGACCAATGTCAGCTGGTCCAGCTTCGCATCCAGATACTGGAACTTCACCCCCAGTGTCGTGGTCGGCGTCGCAGCCCAGAGCACGTCCAGATCGATACCCATGATCGTCGAATCGCCATTGGCCGTACCGAAGTTGGGCGCATCGTCGATCGTCGAGAAATAGGTGATCTGCTGGCCCTTATACTCCCAGTAGAAACCTTCGATATTGACCTGGAGCGTGTCGCCCAGAAATCTGTTTTTCGAACCGATGGTGAAAGCATCGATAAATTCGGGATCGAAGCTCAGTCCGCCACCGGCACCGACCGCCGCGAGCTCGACACCGCCCGCACGGTAACCGCGCTCATAAGTCGTATAGAGCAGGCTGTCGGGCGTCAGATCGTACTCGACGCCGACACGGTAGGTCGGCTCTTTCCAGCTGTCCTCGCTCGTCAGGCCCTGGCCCGCGCCGCCGTCGACGATAAAGCCCGCCGAGCCGTTGATGAGCGGATAGAAGCCATCGTTGATCGTCGAGCCAGGCGGGATGAAGCCACCGGCGATCAGGCTGTCGATGTAGACCTGCGGATCCGTGGTCGGCGGCAGGACGGCCGGATAGTTCTGTGCAGCGCATCCGGCAAAGTTCGGGATCGTGAACGGGGCTCCGGGGAACGGCGGAACTTCGAGCGGACAGATCGTCAGGAAGGCGAAATCGTCGCCTCTGACGAACTTGTTGTCCTCGGTGTAGCGGCCACCGACGTTAATCCGGAACTGGTCCGTAACGTCGAACGTGACTTGGGCGAATGCGGCCCAGGAATCCCCGCCGTTGGTCCAGTTCTGGATCGGTGCAACCGCAACCTGGTAGAAGTTCGCCGCAAAATCGACCTCTTCCTCGAAATAGTAGAGGCCGAAGACGCCGTTCACAGGCCCGTCGAAATCGGATGCGAACCGTGCCTCGATCGAGAACTGTTCTCCACTCTCTTGCGTAGGCGCAGGCGCGAAACCCGGGCCTACGAAAGTGTAGTCCTGCGAGTATTCCCGCCAAGCAGGGATGATCGTGATCGTTCCGGCATCGAGCTCATAGGTGAGTTCGGTTTGCAGCCCGCCGTAGGACAGGTCCTGGAAGAGGTCGTCGCAGCTGATCGGCGGCAGCAATGCGAAGGAGGGACCCTGGAAGGTCTGCACCCGGAACGCATTGGAAGCGGCGCTGCATGCGCCGCTGTCGATGTCGATCCCCGTGGGCGTGAATTCGGTCTGCTGCCCCGGCGTGTTGCTGAAAAAGCCCAGCAGCGAGCCGGTAGAGCCCTTGCCCCCGACCGACGTGTAATCGAATCCAAATCTCAGGCTCAGACGGTCGGTCGGTTCCATCAACATCTGCGCGCGCACAGAGGTCGCTTCCAAGTCGGAAGTCCCATCGTCGTTGTAACCGTCTCGCGACTGATGGCTGGCAGCAAGCCTAACCGCCATCCCGTCGGTCAATGGTACGTTGACCGCCCCCTGGACACCGATCTTGTCGAAGTTGCCGTACTCGGCCTGAACGTAACCGCCGAACTCGCCGACTTGCGGTTTCATGGGGATGTAGTTGAGCACGCCGCCCGTCGCGTTCCGGCCGTACAGCGTCCCCTGGGGACCTTTCAGGACCTCCACACGCTCCATGTCGTAGAAGTTCTGGCCGGCGGCCGAGCTGGCGCGGCCCAGGTATACGCCGTCGTAGTTCTGCGCGACGCCCGAATCCTGCAGCGGATTGACGGTCAGTGCGCCGACACCGCGAATGAAGAGGCTGGTCAGCGGGCCGCCACCCGGGTTGACGCCCAGCGAAGGGGAAATGCGCCCAAGATCGTTCGCGCTTTCAATTCCCGCCCGCGTAAGCTTTTCAGACGAAAGCGCGTCGATCGGGATCGCTGCGTCCTGCAAGCTTTCCGCCCGCCGCTGCGCAGTCACGATGATCGTATTCAGGCCGCCCGGGACGTCTTCCGTTTCCGACAGTTCGGCTTCACGTTCAGCCTCCGTTTGCGTGGCCATGTCCTGCGCCATGGCAGGACTGGCGACCGCAACCGCGGCTATGGCACCGACAGCGCTTCCCAGCAGATAAACCTTCCGCATCCTCAATCTCCCAAATTTCATCTTTTGTTATTACCCTGCAGACTGCGCCTCACCTTATCATCAGTCCAATTTTTTGTTTTTCTGAATTGCTATCGATGATATCGATGCATGATGCGGCTGGACAATTTCGATCTCAATCTGCTCGTCGCGTTCGAGGTTCTGCTCGAAGAGCGTAGCGTGACGCGTGCGGCCAAGCGCCTCAATGTGACGCAATCCGCGATGAGCGCCGCACTCAAGCGACTGCGGGAGAGTTTTCAGGATGAACTCCTGATCCTCCATGGCAAGAAGATGATCCCCACACAGCATGCGCTGACGCTGGCGCCCGAGGTCAGCACGACCTTGATGCGGCTCAAAACGCTCATCGCCACGGGCACCGGTTTCGATCCGGCGACATCGAAGCGGCGTTTCCAGATCAACGCATCGGATTACATCACCACGGTCCTGCTGGTGCCGCTGATCGAACATCTGCAGATCGAAGCGCCCGAAATCCGCCTGAACCTGTCACTGCCCAGTGCGCAGAGTGCCCGCCGGCTCGAAGCAGGCGAAATCGACCTGTTGATGACACCCAACGAGTTCCTCGAAACCGATCATCCGCGCGAACTGTTGTTCGAAGAACGCCATGTCGTCGTCGGCGCCAGGGACAATCCGTTCCTGCAAGGCCCCCTGTCGATCGAACAGTTCAACGAATGCGGCCATGTGGTCGTGCGCATATCGAACCAGGATACCTATATTGAGGCGATCCTGCGCAAGCTCGCCCCCGACCGGCGGATCGACGTGGCGGCGCAATCCTTCATCCAGGTGCCCTGGCTGCTGCGCGGGACGAACCGCCTGGCCGTCATGCACGAACGCCTCGCGCGCGTAACCCAGCCCGTCTTCGACCTCGCGATCGTCGACCTCCCCTACGACCTGTCGCCCATGCGCGAAATGATGCAGCACCACGTATCGCGTACGCGCGATGCGGGATTGACCTGGCTACGCCAGAAGATCCTGCAATTCGCGAAGGACAGTTGAACGGCGTGAGCGGCGGCGATGGCGCGCCCGAACGGCGCGACGCTGCGTCGCGTTCAATCGAACGCGATGCTGATCTTGATACTGCCGGGCGCGACGCCGAGTTCGTCTGCCATCGACTGGCGATGGCGCTCGACGACCTGGTTGAGCGATGGCTGAACCTTCCCGACCGGTTCGTCGTCTTCGGCGCGCGCTGCACCGTCGCCCATTTCCATTTGCAGGGCCTGCTTGAGATTGGCGAGGTTCTCTTTCGTCGGGCGGCTTTTTCCCGTTTCCCACGACCAGAGAGTGGGTCTGCTGACGCCAGCGCGCCGGGCGAGCTCGGCAGCGGACAGGCCCGCGCTGCTGCGCGCGGCCCTTATCGCGATTGGCAGCTGGTCCGCCGACGCCCCGTCGATCGCCTCGCCGATCAGCCTCGGGACGGTCCAGAGCCGCGCTTCCTCGACGATGGTTTCGGGTATGGGCTGGAAAAACTGGCACCCGTACAGCGCGTCGCCGCCCCAAATGATCTTGGCCTTGTACCGCAGCTCGGGGTTCTCGTAGAATTCGATCTGGAGCGTTTCGCCCAGCTCAATGCGCCGTTCCGCTTCGATAAGGCACCCGTTCTCCGAAAGATCGAGGACCAGCGCATTCGAGGTTTCGTTCTCGAATGCGAGGTCGACGGGCAACACCAAGCGGTGACGCGGGCTCCGGCGAAGATCGACGCCCCGTCTTTGCTCCGGGTGATCCTCCCGATCCGATCCCATCACCGCGCTCCCGTGTTCGGCGTTCCAAAGGCCATACCCTGTACGCATCCCACCTCCTGTTCAAGTTAACGCCCCGAGGCGGAGGCCGGTATCAGCCGTCGACCTGAAAGGTGATCGTCAGGACATCCGAATACGTCCCGGCGGCCGCACCGTAATTCGGTTCGACCTCGATGCGGAACGGGACGATCGTTCGGTTCGAAAGATCCCCTGCGATCGCCTGGGTGAGTCGGTTGCTCGAGAGATCTATCCGATTGCCGCCGACCACCAGGCTGTACGGGATACCGGGCGCACTCGCCTGATGCGCCAGAAATCCCTTGTTCTGCGAGTTCGCACCGACGCGTATCGGGGCGTTGCTGCGCAGGCTGAAATCGAGCACGCGGACGACACCCGGAGCCAGATTGCCGAGGTCGATCTTCAGGGTGTTTGCTCCCGGGCCGGCATCGATACTATCGACCTCCAGCGTATCCGCCACCGGTGCCGTAATCGCGAAGGACGCCTGATCCATCAATTCGGGCGAACCGAAATGGTCGGCAAAAACGCGCAGCTGGACCTGGTCGGAATAGATCCCCCCGCCGACGTTCTGTTCGGGCGGGATCGCCACGTAAAGCACATATTGCTGCGCCCCGGCCCCATCCGGGAAGCGCCCATGAAGGCGTGTCAGTTCGTTGCCGGCGTAGTCAGGCGAGAGAAGCGATGGCCCGCTCGGTTGCCGCAGGACGTCATAGGCCAATGCGCCATAGGGCCCCGTGAGCAGATTCTCGTTGCCGCCCTCCTGGGGCATTCCGGTGAGGAAATAGTCACACGCCTGCCCTTGGTGGCGGACCACGACGCTGACCACCTCGTACGATTCTTCCCCGCTGAAAACCTCGTACCCCCGCCCCAGCTGGCCGCGCCAGTCGACGTTGTTGTCGACGGACAGCTCGAGCAGGCATTCGGGACCGCCTGCGGTTTCCTGCGCGAAGAGCGGAGACGTGGCGACGCCAGCAGCCACGCTGCCTATCAAAAGCTTGTGAAGTAAACTCATTGCACTTCTCCCGGTGACAAGTCTCGCGGCCCGATGACTTCTGGATCTTCCAGCCGAAGTATCCCGACGGTTCCTTCGGGGATCGGCACGACCGTCTCGATGGTTTCGTCTTCGCGGCTGATGGTAAGTCGATAACTTGCCCCCGCGACCACGCCCTCGAGGAAGAACCGGCCCGAACCATTGGTAAACAGCGGAATTGGCGCATCCTCGTTCGAGCCGACGCGGACGGCTTCCCCGATACCGAAAACGATCGGTTCGCCATCCTGGTCTATCAGAGTTCCGAGCAGCGCGGCATTCGCTTCGCTGCCGACCTCTAGATGGTAGCCGCTACGGTATCCCGGTTTGATCGCGAAGACCTGCCCACCGAGCGAGATCCCCGCAGGCGCATCAGGGGCATCGACCTGCAGGCTGCGATTGAAATAGGGGGTGAGCGTAGGCACCACCGCGGGCCCCATCCAGTCGCTGTAGGCCGAATAGAGCGTCTTGCTGGAACCGAAGCCCGTCCTGGGTTCTACCGCGATACGATAGTCTTTGGCCTGTTCGTTCACGCTTACGATCGCGAAGCTGTTCGAAATCGGCCGGCCGACGGCCACGACGCCGTCCGCCATGGCCAGCGAACTGCCGAAGGTCAGCCGGGTCCTGAGATCGTGAAACCCGTCGGCGCCGGTTGCGCGCGCCTGCTCGACACCCGTTTCGAACCGGTTCCCGATGTAGGACAACCTGGCATACTGGCGATCGAAGTCGTCGCGCCGCTCGATCCCGGCGGCGGCGCCGATCGACCCTACGCCAAGCGCGGCGAGCCTGGTGTATTCGGCACGGGCGGCATTGTCCTGCGATGTGTAATTGGCGGACAGGTTCCCTGATCCGAGCGGCATCGAATAGGACAAGCGCACGACAGGACCCGAATCCTCGGGCGATTTCTGGTATTCGGCCCCGAAGGACAGCGTTCCGAAATCGAACTGGTGGGAAAGGTTGATCCCTCCGTAATACCGTTCTCCGAACGCACGCGCTTCCTCGTATCCGGCATAGAACTGACCGCGCCATTTCGGGCCGAATGATTGCCCGGCGCGAAACTGGCCGGACAGCTTCACGTTGTTGCCGCCGAAGATCCGGTTGAGGGTCTGATAGCCCTCGCCGGTCATCACGACCTGCGCGTCGATGGTCCTGCTCCGCGCGCGGTCGGTATCGCGCCACGAATACTGCAGCGCGAGCCGGCTGCTCGATGGTTTGGGGTCCCGGATATTGGTGGCCGAATTGATCGCGAAGGAGCCGATCGGCGACGCCCATACCGCGTCGAACCCCACGGTATCGAAATCGCGATTGCCTTCCCACGTAAGGCCGGCTGTGAGCGTCGGACTCAAGCCTTTGCGGACGTAGCCGATGACGTTGTAATCGCCGTCGTCATAGACCCGCCGCCCATCTTCGTCGCGATAGGACACGCCCGCGTTGAACCCGAAATCGACCAGACCCGGCTCGAGCAGTTCGATGTCGTAGAAAGCGGGAAAGGCCAGCACTTCGACGCGCCCGCTGGCATAGGTCAGGCGCAGTTCCACGTCGTTTGCTGCGGAGGGGACAAGCGGGATATCGCGCAGATTGTAGCGCCCGCTGCCCAGTTCGTAGGTCCGCACCGGAGCACCGTTCAGATAGACATCCACCCGGGCGGGTTCATCGAGCTGGAACCCCTGCTCCGACACTGGGCGAATGTTACGATAGGGATCGATCGGGAATTCGCGATAGGCCGAGATGCCCGCGATCCTGGGGGCCAGTTGGAACGGCCGCCTGCCGACGCTCAGATCACCCAGTTCGTAGCGAATCTGACGCTCGACGTCGTCATACGTCAATCGGACATCGCGGCGACTGAATTTGCGGGCCCGGCGCTCGTCATACCGAAACCGGCCCTGCAGCGCCACGCCGCCAATATTGACCCCCGTATCGATGTCGGCGACAAACCCTCTGAACCCTTCGCGCTGCGACGTCGACCTTTCCACCAGATCGAGTCCCGCGCGCACCGAAACGAAGGCGGAAGTGTCGGCCTGCCCCGCGAATTCCTGCGTCGCACGATTCCGCGCGCCTCGCAGAACCAACTGACGCGCATCGCGCCGTTCTGGCGGAATAGCCACGCGAAGGACCAGTTGTCCGGGGTCGAAATTGACCGCCATGTCCAGTGACCGAAGCTCGTCGAAGGACACGCGGGGTTGTTCCGCCAGGCGGCGAAGCGCCGCTTCGGTCTCGTCGATCGCGATCGGTATCAGCGCGGCGACCAGCAGGCGAGCATCGACCGAACCTCCGTCGCGCTCCGGATCCATCCGGTATTCGCCGACATTGATGTTGTCGACGATGACGGAGTAGTCCCCGGCGGGCGTCAACGGCCGTTCCTTGCCGAAGACCTGCCGATAGATGCTGTCGGCATCGCGGTTTTCGGGCGCAATATATGCCGGGCTTCCGGGACGGTCCGCTTCTTCGGTGGCGACCTCCCCTTCCGGTTCGGTCCTCTTTCCTACCTCGTCCTGCACTTGCGCAGGGTCGGGTTGCTCGTCATCCCCGGCGACGGGGACATCCTGGGCGAGCAATGCACCCGCATGGGGCACGCCGGCGATGATACCGGTGGCGAAGCATCCCACGGCCGCTCTTCTGAAATTTTTCACGGAGCCGCCACCCTTACTGGAGAATGATGTAGCGGGTTTCCAACGTGCCAGTGAGTGGCCCGGCGAATAATTGCTGCGGGAGGGGGATTTGAACGCGGCGCTCGGCGCCGGGCAGGACGTTCAGCCCTTGCAGAGCCGCCGCCTCTTCTCCTTCGATCGTATACGTGCTGCCGTCGCTGCCCGACAGGATGATGGAAGGCTCGTCCAGGATTGCGCGCATCGTGCCGTTGGATGCAATAGCCAGTTCCAGGAACTCGCTGCCATCTTCGCCCGTCACGCGGCTGACCGAAGTGAGCGCGGCATCGGGCTCCGCGCCATCCGGCATGATATAGAGGGCCGCTTCGTAGCGGTAGCGGACGGTCACGTCCGCAGTGCGTTCCCCGACGGACTTCTTCTCGAACTTGATCGGCAACTGTTCGGTAACGATCCGGAACGCCAGTTCCCTGTCGACCACCGGTTCGCCGACCCAGCGTACCTGGAAACTCTGGCTGGTCTCGGGTGGGAGGACCATCTGCGGCGGGTAGATGAGCAGGTCCTCGTCCTCGGGCGTCAGTTCATCGTCGCCCGATGGCAGTTGCTTCCTGCGGAAAGCCTTGACCTCGATGGCAATGGGCACCGTGTGCGTGTTCGAAATGACCATTGTCTGGCTCGACCCCGGCCCGCTGGGCTCGAGTTGAACTACGATCGGTTTGAGATCGTAGGCCCACAGGCCAACAGGTGCCGATGCCAAGACCAGCGATCCGATCGCTGCGGCGCTCTTAAAGAATTTCAAAAACATTCCAGATCCCCCATCTGAAACCCCGCCCAAATGGTGAACCGGAGGAGCGAGAGCCCCTCCGGTTCTGACGCAAACACTTAGGCCGGGGAAGCTTAGTAGTTTGCGGCGAGTTCGATCGTCAGTTCGTCTTCATAGGTGCCGGCAACGGCATATTCGCTCAGCGAATCGAACGAGAGATCGAGGTTGCCGGTGCGGGTGCCGCCGTTGAGCAGGATGTTGGCCCAGTCATTGTCGGTGACGATCACGACGGGGCTGGCCTGCATCGATGCCGAGTTGGTCGAGGTCGCACCGAGACCGATACCCAGGAAGCTGGCTTCCACGTCGTAGTCGATCACGACCGAACCGCCGCTTTCGCTGTGGCGCATGCCGCCGTTCAGCGACTGCAGCGACACGGTGTAGGGCGAGTTGCACGAATAAGCGATCGTGAGGGCACCCTGGTTGCCGGTTTCGAGCATGTCGACGGCGAAGCTGCCGCTTCCTTCGGGAACGAGTTCGCAGTTGCTGTCGACCGAACCCGACAGGGCGAGTGTGAAGCTTTCAGCGTCCTGTGCGGCAACGGGAGCAGCGGCGAACAGTGCAGGAATGGTGGCTGCAGCTGCGAGTTTTGCAAAGGTATTCATTGTAATTCTCCATGGTCGATACTTCGAGACAATAGAGACCGTGCCAGCTGCAGGCAGACCGAACTTCGCTATAATACAATTGCGAATTCGTTTTACTGCGGCAGGCGTGCCCTCCGACAACAAGAATAGTCGGACCGAGGCGCATGACCAGCGCACTTAAGGCACCGAATCAGGGTTAAAAAGATGTTAAGAAAAGCGATTCCGTGACTCGCAAGCGCTAGATAGCGCCTCGTGAGCACGCAAAGGATTCTGTTTCCCAACTAAAGTTGCTGCGGCTTACCTAACGTTGTCTAAACGCATAATTTGTCGCTTTGTCGCCTCCCTACAATCCCGCTCTAGGACAGAGGCGTTAAACAAATGTTGTTGGCAGGCCGAATCGTTTAGACGGCGTTAGCCATACGGAAGCCGGGGGATGAAGAATGAACAGCTCGATCGAGGTGGTCGTCGTGTGCGTCACCGGGATGGTATGCGATGCCATCGCCGATGCTTTGGAATGCGATTCCATAAAAGTAAAAACGCGCGCCAGTACAATAGCCGATATCGACGCCGCCCAATTGAAGGATACGGTCGTCATCTATATCTGGGGCGGCGGTGATGACGAGTTTGCAGCCGATGAGGCCACGCTCATGGCCGATTGCGACGTCAAATCGTGGATCGTGCTCAGCCAAGATCTCGACAATCCGATCATCGAGAACCTGATTGCCGCGGAACGGCCGGTCTGCACCGCGCCCATTTCGATCTGCCGGGATGACCTGCGTCATCTTATCTGCCTGGCAGAGCGCAACGCGCGGGTATGCATCGGCCCGGTCTCGTACGAAAAGAACGCGCTGGCGACGCAGATGCTCAAGAACGCCAATCTCGGCCCCGATCATGTGACATTGCTGCGTTACCTGTCCGACGGATTGTCGAACAAGGAGATCGCGCGCGCGAAGGACTGCACCGAAGGTACGGTCAAGGTCCACATCCGCCAATTGATGCTGAAACTCGGCGTGGCCAACCGGACGCAGGCAGCCGTTCTCGCCGTCCGCGCCGGATTGTCGAGCGGGACCGCTTTCATCGACAGGATCGCCGGTTCCGCCCAGAAGTCCATGAACCGCGTCGATAGCAGATTCGAAGATCGCCCCTTCGCCGCCTCGCGTACGGCAAACTGGGAACGCAGCGCACCGCCGACGCTCAAATCGTTCGACAGAGGCCGGAAGGTTTCTGCTGGCGGGACCGCGCAGTCCGACGAGTATTAAGACGGCTTCCACCACCTTCGCGCACCCCCTACCCGGTTTCTTTCTCTACAGCACAACCTGGTCACCCCCGAAGGCTTGGCCGAACTCGGCGGTCCACAGCTCCCTGAAACTCTGGATGATCCGCTCAAGTTTCGGTTGCAGCGTGCAACCTGCTTGCTAGGCATGGCGCTGAGAGGAGAGCGAGCGTGACCGAGCAGGATCCAGAGACCATTCCCGTTATTATCGGTGTTGGCCAGATCAACGATCGGCCCGAACAGCCGGGTGACGGCCTGGACCCCGTCGGGTTGATGGCCGAAGCGCTGCGGCGCGCGGATGCCGATGCCGGCGACGGCGTACTCGAGGACTGCGATTCGCTGGCGGTTGTCGCGCAGCTGGCGTGGCCGCAACTCAATCCAGTGGATGGCAAGGTCGCCGAGGCGCTCGGCATCGATCCGTCGCATTGCATGCAGACGGCCATGCCCAACGGCGACAGCCCGATCCTGCTACTCAATGAGGCTGCCAATCGCATCGGTCGGGGAGAATCCCGGATTTGCGCGGTTGCCGGGGGCGAGGCGCTGCGGACTGCGGGTCAGCTGGCTGCACTCAAGGCCCGCGATGGCAGCGAGAAACCCAATGCGCTGCGCGACGCATCGCACCGCGTGCGCAAGGGCTATGCGCAAAGCTATGGGCTTACGGTCCCGACCGATGTCTATCCGCTGTACGAGAACGCCGGCCGTGCGGCCTATGGCCAGACGCTCGCACAGGGGCAGGCCGAAAGCGGGACCATCTGGGCGGGCATGAGTGAAGTCGCGGCTGCTGGCGAGGGTGCGTGGATTACCAAGCCGGTGAGCGCGGAGGACGTCATCACGCCATCCGATCGCAACCGCCCGATCGCCTTTCCCTATACCAAGCTGCAGGTGGCCAATTCCTCGGTCAATCAGGGCGCGGGCTTCCTTGTAACTTCGCTCGCGGAAGCACGGCGGCGCGGGATCCCGGACGAGGCGCTGGTCTTCATCGGCTATGGCGCAGCGGCGCATGAAAGCGACAATTTCCTCGACCGGGACCGCTACGATGCTTCACCCAGCCTCGCGACATCGATCGAACGCGCGATGCAGTTGAACGCGGTCGGCACCGAAGATCTGGCCCATGTCGAACTTTACAGCTGCTTTCCCTGTGTCCCGAAAATGGCTCGCCGGGTGCTTGATTGGCCCCTCGATCGGCCGACGACGGTGTTTGGCGGACTAACCTTCGGAGGCGGCCCGATCGGCAATTACATGAGCCATTCGGTCGTCGCCATGGTGCAGAAGCTGCGCGGGACCGGAGATAAGGGCCTGTTGTTCGCCAATGGCGGCTATGCAACGCACAATCATACCATCCTGCTTGCAGGGACGGCCACCGGCGCTGTCTTCCCGCACGACTTCGACTATCAGGCCGAAGCCGACGCGCGCCGCGGCGCTGTCCCCCCGCTCGACCGGACCTACGAGGGGCCGGCGACGATCGAGAGCTATACGGTCCATTATGGCCGCAACGGTTCGCCCAAATCGGGTGTGATCGTGGCCCTCACCCCTTCGGGCAGCCGCACCCTTGCCGGCGTGGCAGGAGACGATGCGGCCATGATCGCGTTCCTGACGGACGGCATGCATGAACCGGTAGGCAGTGCTGGCAATGTGACCCGCGGCGACGGCGACCTGTCAATGTGGGTGCGCGGCTAGCCACCCGTTCAGAACAGCAGAGCGGATACCGTATTGCCTGCTTCCAAGCCGGCCTGGCTGGATGGGCACCGGATCAGCCAGTCGGCGCGGGCCAGGCCGCCCTGCACTCCGCTGTCCTGGTTGCCCAGTACTTCGAGGCCTGCCTGGCCCCAATGCGCCCTGGCGAAGGTCTCGCGGTCACCCGTCGCAGGCAGCGGCGTGGCCAGCGGCATGTCGCGCCAGGCATGATACCCCTCGCCGCCCTGCAAGCGCTCGAGAATCGGAACGAGGAACAGCCGCGCGGTCACCATGGCCGAACTGGGATTGCCCGGGAGTCCGAGAACGAGCCGTGCGCCAGCCCGCCCGAGCCACACCGGCTTGCCCGGCTTGATCGCCAGCCTGTCGAAGACCAGCGCGAGCCCATGCGGGGCGAACATGGGTTTGGCGAAATCACGATCGCCGACCGATGCTCCGCCGATGACAATCACGATATCGGCACTCTCCAGCAATTCGCCCGCCTGTCGCTCGAGCGCGGGCAAATCGTCCTGTGCGCGGCACCGCGAAGTTACGCGGGCACCGGCATCTTGCGCCAGCGAGGCGATTGCCAGCGAGGTCGTGTCCGGAATGGCGTAGGGTGCCAACTGCGCGGATCCCGGTTCGGCCAATTCGTCCCCGGTGGCGATGATCGCAATCGCTGGCTGACGATGCACGGTGATCTCGGCGACATCGGCGGCCGCTGCCGCCACCAGCGTCTTCGCATCAAGGCGGCTGCCCCTGCGCAGCAGGACTGCGCCTTCCTCAAAATCGCTGCCACGCTGCCGCACGTGTTTCGCAGGGCCGAACCCCGCGGCGAACCGTACTGTGTCCGCATCGCGCTGCGCATACTCCTGCATGATCACGCAATCGGCACCGTCGGGAAGCGGTGCGCCCGTGAAGATGCGAACCGCCTCTCCCGCCGGCAGGACGCTGGCGAAAGGGGCGCCGGGCCGCGCTTCGCCCGCGACCTGGACGGGTTCACCCCCAGCGATATCGCTTTCGCGCACCGCATAGCCATCCATCGCTGAAACGCTGTGCCGCGGAGACGGAATCGCCGCGCGAATATCTGCAGCCAGCACGCGCCCGGCGCCTGCGCTCAGAGGGACGGTTTCGATTTCCAGCGGCGCGACATGGGACGCGATCAGCGCCGACGCTTCACCGAATGTCTTCATAGCAGCTCTCATCGCGGGAGCTGCCAGGCGCCCGAAGCGCCGCCCTCCTTCTCGGTCACGCGGATTTCGCCGATGGTCATGCCCTTGTCGGCTGCCTTGAGCATATCGAACAGTGTAAGGCAGGCGACCGATACTGCAGTCAGCGCCTCCATTTCGACCCCGGTTCGCCCCTCGGTACGGACTACGGCTTCAACGATAAATCCGGGCAGGCTCAGGTCCATGGCGATCGCGACGTCGATCTTGCTGAGCGGCAAGGGATGGCACAGCGGGATCAGATCCGCCGTGCGCTTGGCAGCCATTACCCCGGCCAACTCAGCCGTTGCGATCACGCTGCCCTTGGGGGCCTTGCCTTCCTCTACCAACGCCAGCGTTTCGGCAGAACACGACAAGCGACCCTGCGCCCGCGCGCGCCGGGCGGTGACCGGCTTGTCCCCCACATCGACCATTCGTGCACGACCGTCCTGATCGAGATGCGATAGCTTGGGCAAATGCGGATCCTTGTCGGGTGAAGAAGAGTACCGCCGCTCTATCGCGTGAGCGTATCCGGCGACAACCCATCTCGCTGGGAAGAATTACCGCAAAACGGACCATAGGACCTATATCTCAAGCAAGCTTTACCTTTGCTAAGGTGATGAGCCACTCTGGCGGGCTGGCTCCGGAGACGGATGATGTGATGGCACGTGCGAGCGAGATGTCCCGAGCCCAACGCCGCCTGTTCGGCGGTGCTATTTCTCGCGCGTCAGCGGAAGCGGCCGCGCGGACGGTGCCAGCGCTTCCTGCCGGTCGAGTTCCCAGTTTGCGAGGCTGCGCACCTTCGTGCTGTGCGGCCAATGGTACTGTGCCAGCAGGTCCCGCGTGCCCTCTTCGTCGAGCGGATAGCCGAGGTGATAACCCTGCCCGAACTCGGCACCAAGCTCGCGCGCGGTTTCCCGGTCGCCCGAAGTAGCGATGAATTCGGCGACGCTTTCGAGCTTCATCGCGGCGATCATCTTCACCACCCCGCGGAGCATGTCGCGCCCTTGAGGATGGCGCGCGCGCTTGATCAGCGACCCGTCGATCTTGACCTTGTCGAAGCGGATCTCGCGCAGATAGACCAGCGAGGCGAAACCGGCGCCGAAATCGTCCAGCGCCACCCGGCATCCGGCCTCGCGCAGCATGTCGACATTGCGCCGGGCGGTTGCAAAATCGACCAGCATGGCGGTCTCGGTGATTTCCAGTTGCAGACGCTCGGCCGGGTAATTCTTCTGCTTGATCAGGGCGACGATTTCGCTCGCCGCGTCGCCGCCGCAAATATGCGCTGCGCTGAGATTGAACGACAGACGGCACGATGCCGGCCATTCGGCAGCGAAGTCCACTGCGCGCGAAAGCAATGCGAGAGTGATCGGCCGGATGCAGCCGATCCGCTCCGCGATCGGGATGAACTGCCCCGGAGATATATTGCCGAGCACCGGGTGCTCCCAGCGCGCCAGCGCTTCGAACGACGAGAGCTGTCCGGTCCGCAGGTTGAAGATCGGCTGGTAGGCCAGCGAAAGCTGATCCAGCGCGCCCTCCTCGAGCAGCGCGGTCTCGATCGCGTGGAGACGCTTGTTCTTGTCGCGTATCTCTGCGTCGAACAGCTTCGTCTCGATCATATCGTTGCGTTTGGCAAAATAAAGCGCTGCATCGGCATCGCGCAGCGCCTGGTCGACATCCGGGGCGTCCTCGCCAAGCAAGCGAGCGCCAGCGCACGCCCCGATGCTGACCTGCGCATTCGCCAGACGCATTGGTTTGCACAACTGCCTTAGCGCCTTGTCACACACATCGACCAATTCCCCCAGTTCGGCGAGGCAGGAAGATCCCGCGATGAATACGCCAAATTCGTCGCCGCCCAGACGGCCCACGACCGTTCCCTGGGGCAGAACGCGCTGAAGTCGAAGCGCGACCTGACGCAAGACTATGTCGCCCGCATGGTGGCCGTACAGATCGTTGATCGGTTTGAACCGGTCGAGATCGATCACCGCCAGCAGGCCGCACTGCCCACCGTCGAGCTTCGCCTCGATGTCGTGGATGAAGGCCAGCCGGCTACGCAATCCGGTAAGATTGTCGGTTTCCGCCTGATATTGCGCGTTGCGCCGCGCATCGGCCAGCTCGGTATTGGTGCGCTCCATTCGCAGCAACGCCGCGTCCGCATCGTATTTGGCCTGGAACAGCCGCAACTGCGTCCGGTGACTGGTTTCGGCAATATAGAAATTGACGGCCGTAAGGACGACCGTCGCGACCGAAGCCGGGATATTGGATGCAGCGAAAAGATAGAGAACCGCGGCGACGACCGGCATGACGAAGCAGAAGAAAATCACCCTTGAGGCGAAAATGATCCCGGTGAGTGCGGCACCCTGCGTCAGTGCGGCTAGCAAACCCAGCGCAAGGATGGGTAACCAGCTCGGCGTGCCGCCGGCCATGCCGTCGAGATCGAAGGCAAGCGTAAGGTAGAACGCGGCCTGGGTGCAGGACAACAGCACCACCATAAAACCGGTCAGCCGGGCGGCGTTGCGATTGACGTCCTCGGTTTTCCCTTCGGGTACCGGAAGCATCCAGTGCCGGAAACGAAACGCGACGGCCAGCGCCAGAATGCACGCCACGATCCGGGTGACGAGGTGATCCCATGTTACCCAAGCCAGCCCGGCGTAAGGAGCAAGTATGGTAAGGTAGTAATAGTGAATTGTTTCGCGGACCGACTTGACGCGTTCGCGGCTGAACCTGTCAGCAATCTCGTCGTCGGATTCGAATCCGATCAACCTGTCGATGTGCTGCAACAATTTCACCCGATCCTCGATCATTCGGTCGCAGTGCCATGCACAGCCCAAATGATGGTTAAGTGATAGTCAGGGAAACTACTGTGCCACGTGACCTTCGATGTCATTCCCCGGTTCCCGAGCCTTTCCGAGTTTCGAACTCGCTCTACCATTGACCCATGTCCTTGGTGCTTTTCGCGGCTCGGCGAATAGGAAAAGGGGCCCCGCCGCTCACGCGGCAGGGCCCCTCTCTTATCGGTTGCAGCGATGGCGCAGCGTTTCCGCGATCAGCCGACGCTTTCCATATGGAGCACCTTGCCGACCCATTCCGGCGATTCCGCCGCATCAGCAAGCAATTTGGCGACATCCCCCCGGGCAGCCTCGCCCTTGGGGTCGACATTCTCGCCCAGGCGGACCTCGCCGGTCCCGCTTTCATCGGTCAGCGCGACCGGCCGCAGGATCGCATATTCGAGATCGGTCGCCTTAAGGTGTTCGTCCGCTTCGTGCTTTGCCTGCAAATAATGGCCCAGCTCATGGTCGGGATCAGGGTCGCCCGCGCCGATGCTGCTGAGCATGACGAACCGGCGCACGCCGTTCGCCACCGACAGGTCGATCAGCTTCTTCGCCCCGTCGCGATCGACCTTGTCGGTCATTTCGGCCGAAGTGTCGCCGCCCGAACCGGCGGCAAACACGACGACGTCGCAGCCTTCGGTGATGTCGTCGGACAGGTCGGTGAGATCCGCCTGGCGCTGGGCGACACCCTCGGGCAGGCCCGAGGTGTCCGAGCTTTCGCGGACCATTGCGACGGGGTTGAGCCCGCGCTCGTGCAGTTCGCGGACGAGGCGCTGGCCGGTGTTACCGGTTGAGCCGGCTACAAGTACTTGCATAATAATTCTCCGAATTTCTTTTTGGGCGTGCGGGCGATTCACTGCTCAGGAAGGCAGGAAGATCGCCTTCGCATTGACGAATTCCTTCATGCCGAAGCCGCCGTGTTCGCGGCCGTAACCGGAATCCTTCACGCCGCCGAAAGGCATGTTCGGGTCGGCCGCGCCGAACGAGTTGATCCGGACCATGCCGGTGTCAAAATGGTCGCGGGCCAGGCGGACCGCCTTGTCTTCGTCCTTGGTAAAGATGCCTCCGCCGAGGCCGTAACGGCTGTCATTGGCAATCCGCATCGCATCTTCGTCGTCCTTGGCGCGGATGACCGATGCAACCGGGCCGAAAAGTTCATCGTCATACGCGGGCATGCCGGGCTTGCAGTCGGCGAGTACGGTGGCGGGATAATAGCAACCGGCATCGTCTGCGGGATCTCCGCCGCAAAGCAGCGTGGCGCCCTGGTCGATGCTTTTGGAAACCTGCTCGACGATCGTGTCGAACTGTTCCTTGCTGGAAAGCGGCCCGAGCTGCGTGTCGTCCTTGGTCGGATCGCCCATGGTCACGCCCTTCATCCGTTCGACGAAGGCGGAAACGAATTCGTCATAGACCGCGTCGGTCACGATGAAGCGCTTGGCCGAGACGCAGGTTTCGCCATTGTTGTACAGTCGGCCCATGACGCAGGTCTTGACCGCGGTTTCGATATCGGCGTCTTCGAGCACGAGATAGGCGTCGTTCGAGCCGAGCTCGAGCACCGTTTTCTTGAGGTTCTTCGATGCCAGTTCGCCGATATGGCTGCCGGCGCCGTCGCTGCCGGTCATGGTCACCGCGCGGATGAGCTTGTATTCGATCACCTTGTCCGACAGGTCATGACCGACGATGATGACATCGAACAAGCCCTTGGGCAGGCCGGCTTCCTCGCAAAGATCCCGTAGCAGCAGCCCACTACCGGTACAGATCGAGGCATGCTTGAGGATTACCGAATTGCCCGCGATCAGGTTGGCGGCAAGCACACGGACCGGCTGGTAGAGCGGGAAATTCCACGGCTGCACGCTGTAGATCACGCCGATCGGCGAGAAGGTCACGATACCGCGCTTCTTGCCGCCGCTATGCGTCCGCTCCTGGTCGGCCAGCTCTTCCGGCCCCTTGTCGGCAGCATATTCGAACAAGCGCGCGCAAAGCTCGACTTCGGTCTTCCCGTCGCGCAGCAGCTTGCCCATCTCGCGCGTCATCAGTTCAGAGAAACGCTCCGAATTGTCGCGCAGCACTCCGGCGATCTTGCGGAGATAGGGTGCGCGCTCTTCATGCGACTTGCTTCGCCAGTCGAGGAACGCTTCATGCGCGTTGTCGATCTTGGCGAACACTTCCTGTTCGCTCATCACCTCGTAGGTTTCGAGCACTTCGCCGGTGGCCGGGTTGCGGGTCTGTATCTGGGACATGGGGGGCCTTCTCGCTTGCATAGCGCCAACGCGCCCGGCGGATCCGGACGGCTGGCGCAGCTGATTGCATGTTCACCAGACTAACGGGACCCCCGCCCCGCCGTTCCTGTGTGACACGAGGAATGCCGCTCAGCGCGCCAGAGCGTGTGGGAAGCAGGACGGTGCCCGCAGGCGCGGCGTACGGTCAGGCGGTCTGCCGGCCTACAAGCTCGGGCGGCAGCACCACGCTCGCGGTGTTCTCGCCCCCCATCCGCCGCAGCAGGAGGTCGGCGAGGCGCGCGGCGCCCGCAGCGATATCCTGCCGGATGGTGGTCAGCGCCGGCCGGGTCTGCGAGGCAATTGGCAGATCGTCGAACCCGACGAGCTTCATCCCGCCGGGCACGTCGATCCCGCGCTTCTGCAATTCGGTCATGCAGGCAATCGCGAGCATGTCCGAGGCGGCGAAAATTCCATCGATACCCGCCATATCGCTCGCCAGATGCGCTGCAATCTCGTCGGCGGCGTGTTCGGGACTGAGATGGGTCGGCAGAGCACGGATCGGGACGCCCTTGTCGTCGGCAACAGCCTTCGCCCCCGCGTAACGGGCGGCAAATTCGATCGGGTCGGTTGATCCCAGAAAGCCGATCGTGCTCGCTCCCGCGGCGATCAGGCGCTCGGCGGCCAGCCGCCCACCGGCAAAATTGTCGGTCCCGACCACGCAATGGCGCTGGCCTTCCTGATGGTTGCCCCACACCACCATGGGCAGGAAGCGCGCCGCGGCAGCTTCTATCCGCTCGAACTGGTCCGACTGGCCGATCACGATAACCCCGTCGACCATACCCGACCCGACGAAGCGATCGAGCCAGTCCCCGTCGCGATCGGGGATGACCCGGCGCAGCATGAGGTCATAGCCGCGTTCGGTAAGCTCGTCCGCCAGATAACCGAGCAGCGTCATGAAGAACGCATCCGAAATATGCTGCCGGCGGTCGTGTCCGAGCGGGATGGCGACGCCGATGACGCCGGTCTTCTGCCGCCGCAACCGGCTCGCCATCTGGTTGAGGCGAAAGCCATGTTCGCGCGCCAGCGCCTCGATCCGCTCGCGGGTCTTGGCGTTGACCAAGCTCTTGCCCGCAAGCGCGCGCGACACCGTACCGGGCGATACACCGGCAATCCTGGCGAGATCGGTGATCGTGCGCGCGCGCTCGGGCGGCGGCGCGAGCTCCTGCGCGGTTTCGTGCGTGGGTTCGGACATCGGGTTCTAGTTCGCCTCCGGCCGCAGGCTTTTGGGCACCGGGCGGCCCGCGTCAACGAACATCGTCGCGACCGCACCGACCAGCATCAGCACTCCGCCGAGCAGCAGCACATTGCGCGGATCGCTGCCGAGCAGCGGTTCGTAGAACAGCGGCATGGTCAGCGTCTGGATAAGCATCGGAATCACGATGAACATGTTGAAAATACCCATGTAAATGCCGTTGCGTTCGGGGGGGATGACATCGGCCAACATGACGTAGGTGTTGCCCATCATGCCTGCCCAACCGATGCCGATACCCAGCATCAGCACGAACAGCGCGGCGGGCGTCTCGACTCCGGGGATGAGCAGCATCGCCGCGCCCGACGCGCTCAGGCAGATGGCATGCACCAGCCGCGCGCCCAGTTTGCGGACGATCGGGATCAGCAGGAGCGCGCCGAGGAAGGCGATGAAATTGTAGAGCGCCCCGGCCTGCTGCGTCGTCAGCGTCGCGTCCCTGAATGCCGCGCTGGAGGGATCGGAAGTGTCGTAGATCGAACGGCCGACTGCAAAAGTGATGTACTGCCAATAGGCGAACATCGCATACCACTGGCACAGCATCGCCAGTGACAGCTGCCGCATCGCCCTGGGCATGTCCTTGATCGCGCTGCCGATTTCACCAAGCGTCGCCTTGACGGTCATGGGCTTGCCGACAAGGTCCGCCTTTTCCTGCGCCGTCATCGGCAATTCGGGTACCCGCCAGACTGACCAGACAATAGTGCTTATCGAGAGGATCGCGCCGATGATGAAGGCAATCTTCACAATGACGGGAATGCCATTCGCATCGAGCACGTCCTTGGCAACGAAAGCAGTCAGCAGCGTCGGCGCAAGATAGGACAGGGTCTGCGCCAGGCCGGTAAACGCGCTCTGGGTCAGGAAGCCGGTGGCGCGCTGATCGGGCACCAGCCGGTCGGCGACATAGGCGCGGTAGGGTTCCATCGTGATGTTGTTGCCGGCGTCGAGGATCCACAGCAGGCTGGCGGCCATCCACAGCGCGCTGGAATAGGGCATCAGGAACAGGCTTATCGAACAGATGATTGCGCCGATCAGGAAATAGGGCGTGCGCCGGCCCCAGCGCGACTGGGTGCGGTCGCTCATTGCCCCGATGATCGGTTGCACCAGCAGGCCGGTCATCGGTCCGGCGAGCCACAGCAGCGGCATCGTCGCCTCGTCCGCACCGAGGAAGCCGTAGATCGGCCCCATGTTCGCCTGCTGCAGACCGAAACTGAACTGCAAGCCGAAGAAGCCGACGTTCATCTCGATGATTCGTAGCAGCGAAAGCCGCGGTTTTCCTGTGACTTGCATATCCGGTACTCTCTCCCAGCCCCACCTGTAGCAGCGACGTCGAGCAAGTTGGTGTCACAAACAAAGCCCGATTGCAAACGTTTGCATTTTAGTATTGCAAACGTTTGCACCAGCGGTATGTCTAAGGGGCGAATCGAAAGAATTCCATTTGGGAGAGCAATGATGAAACTTCGCAACGTGCTTGCTGCCGGGGTCGCGCTGTCGGCGATATCCGCCCCCACATTCGCTCAGGAAGGCGCACCCGCTGCCGATGGCGACCCCGTCCTCGGTGACAATGTCATCATCGTCACCGCGGTCGCACAGGGCCAGAACCGTCTGGAAAGCTCGGTCTCGGTCAGCGCGCTCGACGCGGAATCGATCGCCGATCTCAACCCCAGCTCTTCCGCCGATCTTATCCGCCAGATCCCCGGCATCCGTTCGGAAGCCTCGGGCGGCGAAGGCAATGCCAACATCGCGGTTCGCGGCATTCCGGTCTCGACCGGCGGCGCGCGCTACATCCAGCTGCAGGAAGACGGGCTCCCGGTCCTCGAATTCGGCGATATCGTGTTCGGCAATGCCGACAATTTCGTGCGCGCCGATCGCAATGTCGGCCGTGTCGAGGCGGTCCGCGGCGGCTCGGCCTCGACCTTTGCCTCGAACTCGCCGGGCGGGGTGATCAACTTCATCTCGAAGACCGGGCTCGAAGAAGGCGGCGCGGTTGCCGGCACGATCGGCATCGATCACGAAACCTACCGGCTCGACTTCGATTACGGCGGCGCGCTCGACGCAACCAGCTATTTCCATGTCGGCGGTTTCTACCGCACCGGCGAAGGCGTTCGCGACACCGGTTTCAACGGCAAGGAGGGCGGCCAGATCAAGGCCAACCTCACCACCGAATTCGACGGCGGCTACATCCGCGTACACGGCAAGTATCTCGACGACAGCACGCCGACGATCCTGCCGCAGCCGGTGGCCGTGACCGGGACCGACAGCGATCCGGATTATACCGCGATCGCCAATTTCGACCCGCGCACCGCGTCGCTCTACAGCCGGTACATCCCGGCGGCGCGGACGCTCGATGGCGACAACAATCCGACGACTTACGACATCCACGACGGCCTGTCGGTCAAGAGCGCTGCATTCGGCGTCGAGGCGGAAGTCGAGTTCGCCCCCGGCTGGACGCTGACCAACCGCTTCCGCTACGCCGACAACAGCGGCAGCTTCGTTTCGCCCTTCCCCGCCAGCGTGGGCGATGCGCAGGCGATTGCCGACGGGATCGGCGGCGCCGGTTCGAGCATCGTTCTGGCCAGCGGCCCCGATGCGGGCCAGGCAGTCGCCAACCCGGCGACCCTGGGCGGCAACGGCCTGCTGACCAATGTCGTATTGTTCAACGTCCGCCTGAACGATCTCGACTACCTGGTAAACGATCTGCGGGTCGCCAAGGATTTCGATGTCGGCAGCGGCAGCGCGACCTTCACCGCGGGCTTCTATGGCAGCCGCCAGGACGTCGACACCGACTGGCTGTGGACGTCCTATGTCCAGACGGTCGAAGGTGACGGCAATTCGGTCCTCGTCGATATCGTCGATGCCGGCGGCAACGTCGTCACCGATACGGGCGTGGCCGGTTACAGCGCCAGCTTCTTCGGCAATTGCTGCCGCCGCAATTACGATGTGCGCTACGACACCTATGCGCCCTTCGCCTCGCTAGCCTTCGATTTCGACCGCGTGACCTTCGACGCCAGCATCCGCTACGATTTCGGCAGCGCCAAGGGCACGATCACCGGCTCGGATACCGGTTTCGGTGCTGGCGTGACCGCATTCGACTTCGACAATGACGGGGTTATCAGCCCCGCCGAAGCGCAGACCGGCGTGCTCCCGCTCGGCAACGCCCGCCCGGTCAATTACGATTACGACTATTTCTCCTTCTCGGTCGGCGCCAGCTACCTGCTGACCTACGACCTGTCGCTGTTCGCCCGCTACAGCCAGGGTGGCCGCCATACGGCAGACCGCAGCCTGTTCTCCCCCGCGATCAGCGCGGTGGACGGCAGCCTGCCGGGCGACGACGACAACGGCGTGATTGCCTCGGTCGACCAGCTCGAAGGCGGGCTGAAATACCAGGGCGGCAATGTCGATCTCTACGCGACCGCCTTCTATGCCGAGACTGCCGAAACCAATGTCGAAATCGCCCCGCTGCGGCTGACCGACAACACTTATGAAGCCTTCGGCCTCGAACTGGAGGGAAGCTATTCGGTGGGTCCCTTCTCGCTGTCGGCCGGTGCCACCTGGACCGATGCGGAGATCAAGGAATCGCTCAACGCCGCGGTGATCGGCAACACGCCGCGTCGCCAGGCCGATCTCGTCTTCCAGGGGACCGCGCAGTACGAGAACGATGTCTTCACCGTCGGCCTCAACGCGATCGGCACCACGGACAGCTACACGCAGGACAACAACCAGCTGAAGCTGCCCGGCTATACGCAGGTCAATGCCTTCATCGCCGTGCGTCCGATGGACCGGCTCGAGCTGTCGCTCAATGCCAGCAATCTGTTCGACGTCTACGGTTACACCGAAGCCGAAGAAGGTGCGATCCCGGGCAATGGCCTGGTCCGCGCCCGTTCGATTGCCGGACGCAGCATTCTCGCTTCCGCCCGTATCGACTTCTGACCCAGTGTCAGGACACCGGGCCGGCCGGGTCCCCTACCCCCGGTCGGCCCACCCTTTCCTCCCATCTGTGGACGCTGAGATGACAAGCGTATGGACACGCGAAGACGCCAGCAGGATCGACCCGCGTCCTGAGAACCGGATTTCCGAAATCACCCGGCCGCGCCGGAGCGACCTCGACCGCAACCGCGTCTATTGGGACATGTGGCCGATCCAGGACCGCGACGGGTGGATCGCCGATTGCCGCGGCCGCGAATTATGGATGGCGCTGACTGCACCCGATCGGGGCGATCCCAGCCTGCGCCATTTCGAAGCCAAGATCCGCCTGCTCGAACGCAAGCCGGACGGCTGGACCGATCTCGGCGACGTGCTGCCCGATCGCGCAGTGCCTTACGAACGCGAATGGGCGGGTTCGGCCGTTACCGATGGCACGACCGTCAGCCTGTACTTCACCGCCGCAGGCACTGCCGAGAAGCCCGGCGGTTACCAGCAAGTGCTCTATGAAACGCATGCGCGGATGCGCGAGGACGGGCTGCCGGTCGACTGGTCGGTTCCCGCCCCGTCGGTGCCGGTGATCACCGATGACTACCAGCCTGCCGACGCGCACGAAGGCGAGGCCGGGAAGATCAAGGCGTTCCGCGACCCCGCCTATTTCCGCGACCCCGCCGATGGCCGCGAGTATCTGGTCTTCACCGCCTCGCTCGCCAATGCGCAGAGCGAATTCAACGGCGCAGTGGGCATTGCCCGCAAGGATGGGGCGCAGTGGAACCTGTTGCCGCCGCTGGTCCATGCCGATGGCGTCAACAACGAGCTCGAGCGCGCGCATGTGGTGTTCCACGACGGGCGCTATCACCTGTTCTGGGTGACACAGAGTTCGACCTTCGCCCCGGGTTTGCGGCATGCCCCCAACGGGATGTACGGCATGGTCGCAGACAGCCTGTTCGGCCCCTACCGCCCGCTGAACCACAGCGGCCTGGTGCTGGCCAATCCCAGTGACGAGCCGATGCAGAGCTACAGCTGGTTCGCCTCGCGCGAACTGATCGTGTCGAGCTTCGTCGATTTCTGGGGCATGGACGGGCGCGAATTGCCGCGCGACCATTCCCAGGTGGCCGACCGCTTCGGCGGCGTCCCCGCGCCGCTGCTGCAGTTGACGATCAAGCAGGACCGCTGCGAACTGTTGCAGACGATCGACGCATGACCGGTGCGCGGCCCCTGTTCGGCGGGATCGAGGCGGGCGGGACCAAGTTCGTCCTTGCAGTCGGCCATTCGCCAACCGAAATCCTCGCGCGCCACGCCCTCCCCACGCGCGCGCCCGAGGCCACGCTGCGCCAGACCGAAGCATGGTTTCGCGAACAGGGCCCGCTGGCCGCGCTCGGCATCGCCAGTTTCGGCCCGGCGGTGGTCGATCGGGCGGACGGCAGCTGGGGCCATATCGCGACGACGCCCAAACCGGGCTGGTCGGGCTGCGACCTTGCCGGCCATTTCGCGCGCGCATTCGATGTTCCGGTCGGCTTCGACACCGATGTGAATGGCGCCGGTCTGGCGGAAAGCGCTTTCGGGGCCGGCCGCGAGCTGGCCTCGCTCGCCTATGTCACCGTGGGCACCGGGATTGGCGGCGGGCTGGTTGTCGATGGCCGGGCTCTGCACGGCGCGGCGCATCCCGAGATGGGGCACCTGTTCCCGCGGCGGCATCCTGCGGACGGCGAATTCGAAGGGATCTGCCCTGCGCATGGCGATTGCCTCGAAGGGCTCGCCTGCGGGCCGGCGATCCTGCAGCGCTGGGGGGCCTCGCTGTCCGACCTGCCCGACGACCACGAAGCGCACGCGGTCATTGCGTCCTATCTCGGCCAGCTGTGCCACGCGATCTTCGCCATGACCGCCGCCGAAATCGTCGTGCTGGGCGGCGGGGTAATGCACACCCCCGGCCTGCTGGAGCGCACGCGTGAAGCGGCAGCGCGCCTCGATCGGGGCTACCTACCCGGCGGGGCCCGCCACGCGATCGTGGCCCCCGCGCTCGGCCCCAATGCGGGAATTGCCGGGGCGATCCTGCTCGCGCAGGCGGCCCGCGCGGAAAACAGCTAGGCGCCCACCGCACACAGGCGGCGGGCGCCTTGACGCGCTTATTTCGCCTGCGGCGTTCCGACCATCGCGGCCACGGCCTCATTGCCCTGTGCCCGCGCGACCGAAGCCGCAGAGTTGCCTTGGAGGTCGACCACCCCGGCATCCGCGCCCTCCGCCAGCAGCAGGTCGATCTGGCGTTCGCGGCCGAACATCGCCGCCATCATCAGCGCGGTCTGGCCCATCGCATTGGTCGCGTTGATATCGCAGCCGGTGGCGATCAGCTGGCTGGCGATCGCATCATGGCCGCGGAAGGCGACACCCATCAGCGCCGTATTGCCGCGTGCATCGCCGGGCTTGCAGGGATCCGCGCCGGCTTCGACCAGTGCCGAAACCATTTCGCCGTGACCGGCATAGGCCGCGAGGATCAGCGGGGTGAAGCCCTGCTCGTTCGTCGCGTCGAGATCGGCGCCCAGCTTGACGAGGCCATCGACCAGATCGAGCCGGTTTAGCCGCGCGGCATCGAACAGCAGCGCCTGCGCGCGATCCGGTCCGGGAAGTTCGGCCGAAGCCGCGGGTGCGCCCTCTTCCGCGGGCTGGGGGTGTTCATGCCCGTGGGCATGGGCGTGCGCATGTTCCTGAGCTTGCAGCGGCATCGGTGCGCAGGCCAGCGCCGCCAGCGGCAGCAGCCGCGTCGTGAATGTCATCATGGAATTGGTCTTTCGTGGGGGGAGGTGTGGCGGCACCGCGCCTGCCCGCAGAGGCGGGACGCGGTGCCGCGAAGTGTGGCGTCAGGGGCTCGGGAAGGTCTGCGGCGCCGCGGCGTTGAATTCGGCCACGGCCTGCATCACGTCCGGCATGGCCACGTCGACCGCTCCGGCCAGCCGCGTGCCGTATTCGGGATCGGCCTGGTAGAAATAGCTCACCATGATCGTCCGCGTGCGGTCCGACACGACCTGGCCGAGGTCGCCCGAAAGATTGGCGATGAGCTGCGCCTTGTCGGCTTCGGACAGCGACCGCCAGAAGATGCCGGGCTGCTCGAAATCGGGCGTCTTCTCGATCTGCTTCTGATCGATCATCGCCATGATCTCGTAATTCGAATAGCGCGCCCGCGCCGGGGTCTGCTTGGGAGCCATCGCCGAGGGGAAGTAGTTGACGTGGCTTTCGCGGCCCGAACGGTTCAGCTGGCCGTTCTGGTTGTTGTTGAGCGGCCCGTCGCCGGCCTCGGCCACGCGCGGCGCGTTCACTTCGAGATCGAACAGGTTGGCACCCACCCGGTAGCGCTGCGTATCGGCATAGGAGAACAGCCGGCCCTGCAGCATGCGATCGGGCGAAGGCTCGATACCCGGGACCATGTTGCTCGGGGCGAAAGCCGATTGCTCGGTCCATTCGAAGAAGTTCTCCGGCACCTCGTCGAGCGTCATCTCGCCGATCTTCATCCACGGACGGTCGAGCCATTCCTTGGTGTCGTCGAACGGATTGTAGTCGAGCGACCCGATTTCGGCGACGGGGAGGACCTGCATCATCAGGTTCCAGCTTGGGTGGTTACCGCGCGAGATCGCGCCGTAGAGATCGTCGGTCAGGTAATTGAAACCCGCTTCCTTGGCCTGCGCCGCGGTATAGTTCTTCACGCCCTGGTCGCTGATCCAGCGGAACTTGGCGAACACCTGCTCGCCCTCGTCGTTGACGAGGCGGAAGGCGTGCACGCCATTGCCGTCCATCTCGCGGTATGACGCGGGCGTGCCGAGATTGGTGTAGAGATGCGTCAGCATGTTCGTCGCTTCGGGAACATGGCTGAAGAAATCGAAGAAACGGTTGGGATCCTGCCGGTTGGTCACCGGGTCGGGCTTGAGCGAATGGACCATGTCGGGGAACTGCATGGCGTCGCGGATGAAGAACACCGGCAGGTTGTTGCCAACCAGGTCCCAATTGCCCTCGTCGGTGTAGAACTTGGTCGCGAAGCCATGCGGATCGCGCAGATATTCGGGGCTCAGATGGCCGTGGATGACGCTGGAAAAGCGCACGAACACAGGCGTTTCCTTGCCGGGCTGGAACAGGCTGGCCATGCTGTAGTCCGAAATGTCGGCAGTGGCGCGGAACATGCCCTTGGCGCCCGTACCGCGGGCGTGGACCACGCGCTCCGGAACGCGCTCGCGGTCGAACCGCGCCAGCTTCTCGATCAGATGCGCGTCTTCGAGCAGCACCGGCCCCATGTCGCCGGCGGTCTTCGAATTGCGGTTGTCACCCACCGGCGCGCCATTATCGCGGCGGTAGATCGGGGCCGCGCCCGTCGGCGTCTCGATCACGCTCATGGGGACGACTTCGACGCGCTCGGCGGTCTGCATGCGCGATGCGACCTGCGCCTGCTGCGGCGCGAGCTGCTGCGCGGCGGCGGCCGTGGCCAGCGACGAGATCCCCGCCAGCAGGGCGGTGCAACGTGCGAATGTAATGAAAGCAGTCTTGGCGGACATTCATTTTCCCTTTTACCCGCGGCGCACCAGCGCGCCGCTCGATTGAACTGTGTCGCGGGCTGGTGGCAGCAGAAGGGAACAGAACGAAACGCGGAATATCGTTCACGACAATCGATATAATTGAATATGTTAGACGGGCACGCTGTCAATCGCGCGCCAACGCGGGGCACGGCGGCTGCCATGGCCCCCGCGTCCCCGCGCGGCGAAATACGGATCACATGGCGCGCCCAGAGCATACGGGGCGGGACCCGGCCTGGCCCCCGCGCGGCGCCAATTCTCGCCGATGGCCCGCCGCCGGTAAGGAGCGCTCCCCCTCCCCGCCGCAGCGGCCGCGGGGTTCGTCAGAGGCTCTGCAGCGCCTTGTCCAGATCGGCGATGATATCGTCGACATGTTCGATGCCGACCGAGATGCGCACCACGTCCGGCCCCGCTCCCGCGGCGACCAGCTCGGCCTCGCCCAGCTGGCTGTGCGTGGTCGAGGCGGGATGGATGATCAGCGAGCGCGTATCGCCGATATTGGCGAGATGGCTGAACAACTCGACCTGCGAGACCAGCTTCACCCCGGCGTCGTAGCCACCTTTCAGCCCGAAAGTGAACACCGCCCCGCCCTTGCCGCCGAGATATCTGTCGGCGAGCGGCTTGTAGGCATTGGTCTCGAGCCCGGCATAGGACACCCATGCCACCTGCTCGTGGTTCTCCAGCCATTCGGCCACGGCGAGCGCGTTGGCGCAGTGCCGTTCCATGCGCAGCGCGAGCGTTTCCATCCCGGTCAGCGCCAGCCATGCGTTCTGCGGGGCCATGGCCGGCCCCAGGTCACGCAGGCCAAGCACGCGGCAGGCCGTGATGAAGGCGATCGGCCCGATGGGCTCCAGCGCATCGACGAGCACGGCCCCGTGATAGGATCCGTTGGGCTGCGTCAGGCTGGGAAACTTGTCCCCCGCCGCCTTCCAGTCGAACTTGCCCGAATCCACGATCACCCCGCCGACCGCATTGCCGTGACCGTTAAGGAACTTGGTCGTCGAATGCGTCACGATGTCCGCGCCGTGTTCGAACGGACGGCACAGCATCGGCGTGGCCATCGTGTTGTCGACGATCAGCGGAACGCCGTGGTCATGCGCGACATCGGCAATCGCCGCGATGTCGGTGACCACGCCGCCCGGATTGGCGAGGCTCTCGACGAAGACGCAGCGCGTCTTGTCGTCCATCGCCGCGCGGACATTGGCGGGATCGTCGGCATCGACAAAACGCGTTTCCCAGCCGAACTTGCGGAATGCCTCGCCCATCTGGTTGAGCGAGCCGCCATAGAGCTTCTTCGCCGCGACGATGTTGCACCCCGGTTCCATCAGCGTGTGGAAGGCGACCAACTGCGCGGCATGGCCGCTGGCAACGCCCAGCGCGCCGACCCCGCCCTCCAGCGCGGCGATCTTCTTCTCGAGCGCATCGTTGGTGGGGTTCATGATCCGCGAATAGATGTTGCCGAACTGCTTGAGCGCAAACAGGTCCGCGGCATGCTCGGCGCTGTCGAAGACGTAGCTGGCCGTCTGGTAGATCGGCGTGATCCGTGCATTGGTCGCGGGGTCGGGCTCGCACCCGGCATGCACGGTGAGCGATTCGAGTTTCAGATCTGTCATGGGGCATCCTGTCCGGTGGAATTGCCCCGAAGGGAGCAGCTAAGCCCGCCCCCCGTCAACCGCATTCTCATGCTCGGCGAAGCTTGCATTCCGCCGAGGGAAGCACCCGGCCTGCTTTTGAATCACCCGGGCGCGAAGCTGCGCCGCGACCGGTTTGCAATCGCCACCAAGGACAGCATTACCGGAACCTCGACCAGAACGCCCACGACCGTTGCCAGTGCGGCACCGCTTCCAAGTCCGAAAAGCCCGATAGCCACGGCCACGGCGAGTTCGAAGAAATTCGAAGTGCCGATCAGCGCACACGGGGCGGCTACCGCGTGCGGCACCTTCCACGCCTTGGCCCAGCCGTATGCGATCAGAAAAATCCCGTAGCTCTGAACAATGATCGGCGCGGCGATCAGCGCGATCAGCAGGGGCCGTGCCACGATCGTTTCCGCCTGAAAGCCGAAGAGCAACAGCACCGTCAGCAGAAGCCCGATGATCGACAGCGGCTTCATGCGTCCCGTAAATTCTGTGACCGCCGCTTCATCGCCGCCATGCGCCGCAAGCAAACGATGGCGGACGAGGGCGCCTCCCCCCAGTGGCACGACCACATAGAGCGCGACCGAGAGCAGCAGAGTCTCCCACGGCACCGCGATGTCGGTCACCCCGAGCAGCAGTGCGACGATCGGCGCGAAGGCCACGATCATGATCAGGTCGTTCGCTGCAACCTGGACCAGCGTATAGGCCGGATCGCCCTTGGTGAGCTGCGACCAGACGAAGACCATCGCCGTGCAGGGCGCAGCCCCCAGCAGAATGAGACCTGCGATATACTGCTGGGCATCGGCGGGGGCGATCAGGCCGGCAAAGACCACTTCGAAGAACAGCACGCCAAGCGCTGCCATGGTGAACGGCTTGATAAGCCAGTTGACTGTCAGGGTGATGATCAGGCCTTTCGGCTTGTCCCCGATACGGCGCACCGCACTGAAATCGACTGCGACCATCATCGGGAAGATCATCGCCCAGATGAGCACGGCAACGACGAGATTGACCGAGGCATATTCGAAAGCCGCGAGGGCGGCGAACGCATCCGGCGCGAGGTTGCCAAGACCAATCCCGCCGAGGATCGCCCCGCCAACCCAGACCGAGAGCCATTTCTCGAACAGGCCCAGTCCTGCCGCGCCGGCATCGATGTCGGAAGTGACTGTGGTCATTGATCGTCCGCCTCGTAGCCGATGGCCTGCAACTGGTCCCGCAAGGCGATCTGATCAAAGCTGGCGATAGGCAGCGCCAGCATCAGGTCGATGCGCCGCTTGAGCATCCGGAAAGCATCGAGGAAGGCCGCCGCCTTTTCCGCATCGCTTCCCTCGACCGCTGCCGGGTCGGGAATACCCCAATGCGTCGAGGTCGGACGCCCCGGCCAGACCGGGCAGCTCTCCGCCGCCGCGCTGTCGCAAACGGTGAAGATCAGGTCGAACTCGGGGCCTTCGGCAAACTCCGTCCAGTTCTTGGAGGAATAGCCCTCGGCGGGATAACCCAGCGTCTCGAGCGTGTGAAATACCCAGGGGTTGACCTCACCGGTGGGATTGCTCCCGGCACTGTAGGCTTTGAAGCGGCCTGCACCGTCATGGTTGAGGATTGCCTCGCTTAGGATCGAGCGTGCAGAATTGCCGGTGCACAGGAACAGCACGTTCAGCGGTCGGTCTGACATGGATGACCTCAACAGCAGGAATTCTTGGGGGACGCCATCTGCGGCGCGCAGCAGGCGCTCGATGCGGCGTTGGCGGAAGCGAGCTGGCCGAGGTCGGGACTGCCGCCATAGGTCGTGCTCTCGCCATCGGTCATGAAGGCTTCCCACACCACGCCGTCGGGATCGGCAATCCAGCTCTTTTCCGACTGCGCATAGCAGCACGTCGTCGCGCCTTCTTCTAAAACGGGACGGTCGGCAGCCTTCAGACGGCCGTAGACCTCTTCGAGTTCGGCCTTGTCCTCGACCTGCAAGCCGACATGCTCGACGCCCTTGGTCGCATCCTCGCGCATCGAGATAGCGAAGTTTATGCGGGGATCTTCAAGCATCCACTTGGCGTAGTCGCCCTTCACCACGGAAGGCCGGGCAGCGAACAGGCTTGAATAGAAGGCTACGGACCTGTCGATGTCGGTTACGCCGACATGCACATGAAAACGTTTCATCGGGCGCTCTCTCTTTCGGGTGATGAAGCGACGGCAGGGTCTTCCGAACACGACACGCCGCCACAGCAATTTTCGGTGAGATAGCCCATCAGGCCGTTCATCGCGGCATAGTCGGCCGAATAGATGATCGACCGGCTTTCGCGCCGCTGCGTGACCAGTCCTGCATTAGCGAGCTGCGCTAGGTGGAAGCTCATCGAGGATGCAGGGACGTCGAGTTTTTCAGCCAGCACCCCGGCAGCAACGCCCTGTTCGCCTGCCTGCACGAGCAATCGGAATGCTGCGAGGCGGTGCTCCTGCGCCAGCGCGGAAAGTGCGCGGATGACCCGATCGGCTTGCATCTTTTTCTCCAACGATTCGATAAATATCGAAATATGGAATTGCGGGGTGCCGGTCAAGGCTGCATTGGCCTGCTTGCAATCGAAATTCCGAAACGGATCGACCAAGGTTCCCAGCCGCAGATGGTCCCGCCTTGCCGAGCGCATCAAGGCCTGCGGGAAGTGCTTTCATAGCCGGGACCGGACATCATGCGCATGACGACCGGCTTCGCCGGATGACTGTTGACCAACCATATCGGGAAAATGGTAGCGGAGGAGGGACTTGAACCCCCGACACGCGGATTATGATTCCAACGGAACCGGCGGGTAGACGCGTCTACATTGGCGCGTTCAGCTCCAATTTGGGAGGTATGCGATTGGGGTTTAATTAAAACCGAATGGTCAGCAGACTTAACTACAGCGAACCCGACAAGACTGAGCCACGAGCGAGCAGCTCGAAATCGCGCCAGGGCATTTGGCAATCATAGATGGACGGCGTCAGCTGTGCACCTCGCAATACGGGACTATCAATATAGATGCATTCCGGGCGGTATTGGTGGATTGGCAGAACGGTTTTGTAGGGCTTCCGCGACTAAGACGCCTGCGATAAGCTGATCGTCCGAGAGAGGCTTGTGGAGACACCCGAGTGCGATCTCTCCATGATTTGGGCCGGGACAATTCCCCGTAGCGAACAAAACGGCGACGCCGATGTCGCGCATTTGCCGAGCCACGACCAACCCACTACCGCCTCCTGAGAGCCGCATATCAACCAGCGCGAGATCGGGCTTATAGTGAATTGCAGCTAAGATCGCCGACTCTTCATCATCAGCTATTTTGATTACTTGGTGTCCCTGTGCTTCAAGAACGTCCTGCATGTTCATAGCCACTAGGGCTTCGTCTTCAACAATTAGTATCTTCATAAAAATTCGAACTCACAGCCGATCAACCGCGAGGAAGAACTATGCTTATGTGCGTTCCGCCAGCCTTAGTCTGCGTTTCAACTTTCGCCCGAATTTGCCCCGTAAGGGCGTGCACGATTTTTGAACCCAATCCGGTGCCAGTTTCTGCACTGTCCGCGACGCAGTAACCTACGCTATCGTCAAGCACGGTAACGGTGATTTCCGTTTCCGTTGAACTGAGATGCACGCCCACGGTTCCCTTCCGTTGATCAGGGAATGCATATTTGAGGCTGTTGGTGAGCAGTTCCGAAACGACAAGCGCCAAGGGCACTGCTCTATCCATTCCTATTGCGACACCAGACTGAAGCTCGAGTTCGATTCCGATGTCATCCAATCTGCTCATTGATCGCACCGTGGCCGTAACCAGCTCAGCAAGGAAATCTCCGATGTCCACCATCGAGTAATCGCCATTCATATAAAGCCGCTGGTGAATAGAAGCCACCACAGAGACCCGGTGCCTTGCTTCCGACAAAGCAAATTTGAGACCGTCATCGGTCGCTTCGCGAGCATGAAGCTGAAGTAGTGCCATAACCAACTGTAGGCTATTTTTTACACGATGATTGACTTCTTGAAGAAGGACCTCGCGACCAGCCAAAGCAGCCTCCAAGTCTCTTTCTCGATCCTCAAGTGACCGTTTCAACTGATTTTCGCGGGTGACATCGCGGATGGCAGCGAAGAATATTGGCTCGCCATCATTTTCGAGCAACTGAAGGTGAACCGACACGTCATATAAGGACCCGTCTTTGCGCCGGTGAACCGTCTCGAAGACCATGTCGCCAGAGCCTGTTTCCAAGAGCGGGCGAACCTTTTCACGAAATTGAGCCTCGTTCAGATGCGGCTTCAGGTCCCACGGTGCGAGTTTACGCAACTCGTCGAATCCGAACCCGAGGTTGTCGCGCGCGCCTCGATTTACCAGCAAGAACCGAAAATCGGATGCAGAGAAGATGTAAATTTCGCTAGCCGCATCCTCTACGATGAAGCCCAGCTGCGCGGCGCTGATTGGCTTGGAATTTCTAAGAGGCATCAGTCTTGCTAGTGATCAGCGGCGCTAATTTGCAAGCTCAATCTTTTGGCTCCAACAGCGCAGCACCCTGTCCGCTTCGAAGGTTCGTCATCCGCCCAGTTGGCTTAAGATACCTCGTATTTGTGCATTAACCAGAAAATGCCTATTCGAGGCTATGGCTCGTATGATGCAGTGGGTCTTAAGGTTCCTGTTCCCAGCGGACAGCCCTCGCGAGCAACGCGAGCAGATTACTGGAATCTTTGAGAGCTTAAGGAGGCAGATCCCGCTACTCTATGGGGTCGCGCTCGTGAACCTTCTGGGCCTCCATGTGGCGACACATGGCGGTGAGCTGCGCTGGTTCTCGCCGCTAACTATCTTATCAGCCATCCTATTATGGCGGATGATCTATTGGATCGCGATTCAAAAACCTTCCGAGGATTTCGCGAGGATAAAACGCGAACTGGTCACGATGGTCATCTTCACAACCATCTTGTGTCTCGGGTTTTCGATCTGGGCTCAGTCTCTCATAACCGCCTACCCAAGCGAGACGATGACCATCCTGCTTTACAGCGTTCTTGCTGCGCTGGGAGTCGCTTATGGATTGAGCAGTTTTCCGCGGGCGGCGCTTCTTCCGTTGTTGATACTCGGTCTACCCGTAGCAATCCGGTTGTTCTGGATGGGGAAGCCGTCAGATCGAGGGATCGCCCTCAGTCTGATATTCGTCTTAGCCCTCTTCATTTGGCAGCTCCATGTTCATAATAGAGCTCTTCTGGGCTTGGTGCGTGGACAATTGGCGATCGCTCGCGAGCGAAACAGAGCTGTTGAGGCTGAGCTCCAAGCGACCAAGCGAGCCGATGAAGACGTGTTGAGCGGGATTGCCAATCGCGGAAAGCTTGTTCGCGAGATTGAGAAGGGCATGGTCCGCGGCCCGTTGACTGGGGGCGGCAGCGTGCTTGCTATTTGCGATCTTGATGGGTTCAAGTCAGCGAACGACGCATTCGGTCACGCTGCGGGCGACGAGATACTGCGCGAGTATGCTCGACGGTTGAAGGATGCTTTCGGAGCCGAGGCGCTAGTTGCCAGGCTCGGAGGCGACGAGTTTTCAGTTTTCTGGAAGGATGGATTATCGAGACCTGGACTGGAAGCTGCGTCAACTCAGATCTGTGAGCTAGCAAGCCAACCGGTCCTATGGGATGGAAAGGAGCTATTCGTCGGTGCTTCGTGCTGACGTGACCCCCAGCTTTCCCCCAGCTGGGATTAGAGTCTGGCCGCGTTGTTGCGCATAAGCGCGGTTGAAGCAATGGGCTGCGTAGCGGAGCCCGTAGGGCGTAGCGAAGCAGGCCATTGCTTAT
>Ga0207906_1000056_pt1 | contig 163208 bp, 166 predicted proteins | sample LinPmetageLP37_FD_184050 | JGI IMG/M metagenome (GOLD analysis project Ga0207906, IMG submission 184050) | Marine viral communities from the Pacific Ocean - LP-37 (SPAdes) | ecosystem: Environmental > Aquatic > Marine > Oceanic | place: Pacific Ocean | collected 2010-06-16 | reverse complement strand
CCTTGGTGCTGACCTGCGCCGCCGGGGCCGACCGGCTGGAATAGACCGGTGCAGCCTTCACCGGCGCGGCCTTCACCGGCGCTCTCTTGACGGGGCGGGCATCGCGGTGGATCGGCGCGGCATTGCGGTAGCGCAGAACACGTTTCACCACTTGGCCGTCCCGTTCAACAATCTTGACCACCCCCAGCTTGCGGCGCTGAGTTTCGATATCAAGATAGGGGTAGATCAGCGGCACTTTGGCGGTCACATCTTCGCCGGTGGCCTTGTTCACCAAACGGCGCGGCACGGTCTGGGTCCAGACCAGCAGCATATCGGCGCGGCCTTCCAAGGTCTGCTCGGCGCGGTGCGGGTTCAGACGGTCGTCCTCCCAGACCTTACGATAGCCGTGGGGAACTTTGACGTTTGTCGTGTTCAATCGGTTGATCGCCACATGTTTCGGCACGATCCGTGTTTGGGTGCCCACGGCCCGGGCAGGCGGCGCGCTGACCACCGGCGCCGCAACCACGGCGGGGGCGACGACACGTGCGGGCGCTGCGGCCACGCCGGGCATCATCCCTGCACTACGGTAAGGCTGAGGGGCCGTGCCGCGCTGTGGGGTGGTGGGCGCAAGACGGCCTGTCACGATAGGTTCGGCCTGCGGGCCACAACGCACGCTATAGCCATCCCCGCGCCGCATATAGCGCTGCGACAGAGGCGAAGCGCCGGGGCAAGCGGTGACGAACCCAGCCGGTGCCGGAGCAGCCAGAGCGACGGGTCGGCTCGGCACCACGGGCACGGGGCGCGGTGCGGTTTCGCGCACGACGTTGGGGGCGGATGCGCGAACCGGGGCCGGAGCCACACGGCGCACCACCTTTTGCGGTGCGGGCCGGGCCACGGGGGCTTGCGGTTTCACCTTGGGCGCTTGCACTTCGGCGACGCGGGTCGGCGGCGTTTTGGCGGGGGCGGCTTCGACCTTGGTCTTCGCTGCTGTTGTCGCCTGTGCAGCCGCCACTTGCACGCCGTTCGTGGGCTGGAAACCACAGATCTGCTGGCGCGCGCGGCTCATGCGGGGCACCCATGACACATTGCCATCGATCCCTGCGCGGATGAACACACATCCCGCGCTGTCGACATATTGCTTGCCCTTGTAAGAGGACGGCGGAAATTCGGCAGGCTGGCTGCGGCTGTCTTGCGCTTGGGTCTGCGATCCGCCGACGCCCAAAGCGGCCACGATCACTGCCATGGCAATACTTTTGGTAAGTGTCATCTAATGCCCCCACACTATCTAGTAGAACGATGCCTCAGCGCGCGGCCTGAGTAAAGCACCACGCGCTGAATAGCGAAACTTACCGGATCACTTTGTGCCGAACATCCGGTCGCCCGCGTCGCCCAGACCCGGAATGATATAGCCCTTCTCGTTCAGCGCCTCATCCAGCGAGGCCGTGACGATGCGCACGTCCGGATGCGCGGCCTTCATCGTGGCCACACCTTCGGGCGAGGCGAGCAGGCAAAGGAAGATGATGTTGGTGGCCCCGGCCTCTTTCAGCAGGTTGATCGCCGCGACCGAGGAGTTGCCGGTGGCCAGCATCGGATCCACAGCAATGACCAGACGATCTTCCATCGCCTCGGGCACCTTGAAGTAATACTGCACCGGCTGCAGCGTCTCTTCGTCACGGTAAAGACCAACAAAACCGACCCGTGCCGAGGGGATCAGCTCCAGCACCCCGTCCATCAGCCCGTTGCCCGCCCGCAGGATCGAGATCAGCGCAAGCTTCTTGCCGTCGAGCGTCGGCGCGTCCATCTCCTGCATCGGGGTCTCGACCCGTTTGGTCGTCATCGGCAGGCCACGCGTTACCTCATAGGCCAAAAGCTGGCTGATCTCGCGCAGCAACTGCCGGAAGGCGGCGGTCGAGGTGGTTTTGTCGCGCATGATGGTCAGCTTGTGTTGCACCAGCGGATGGTCAACGATCGTCAGATGATTGGGGGTATCGGTCATGCGGCAGGCTCCTTTATTTGCCTCGCTTCTAGCCGCACAAGCGCCCCGCTCGCAAGCAAAGGCTGCGCGGCTAGGCTGGCACCTCTACCCCCAGATGCCCAGCGACAAGCGCTGCCACATCAGCAAAACCGATCTGACCCAGCTCCCCTGCCCCGGTCCCGGCGACCAGCACCGGCACCCTTTCGCGCGTGTGATCGCTGCCTGCCCATGTCGGATCATTCCCGTGATCCGCCGTCACGACCAGCATGTCCCCCTCGCGCAGCGCGGCGATCACCTTGCCGATCTCGGTGTCGAACCACTCCAACGCGCGGGCATAGCCCGACACATCGCGGCGGTGACCATAAAGGCTGTCGAACTCCACGAAATTGGCAAAGGTCAGGCTGCCGTCTTCGGCCTCATCCACCAGATCATGCAGGTGTTCCATCAGCTTGGCATCCGGCCCTTTGCGCAATTCATCAATGCCTTGCATGGTAAAGATGTCGCCGATCTTGCCCACCGCGTAGACCCGCCCACCGGCGTTTTGCACCCAATTGGTCAGCACTGGTTTCGGCGGCATGATGGCATAGTCGCGGCGGTTCGCGGTGCGCTGGAATGCACCCGGTTCGCCGGTGAAGGGCCGTGCGATGACACGGCCCACCTTCATCTCATGCAGGCGGGGTGCGATGTCTTCGCAAAGCTTCAGCAAACGGTCGAGGCCAAAGGTCTCTTCATGGGCGGCGATCTGGAAAACACTGTCGGCTGAGGTATAGCAGATCGGCCAGCCGCTCCCGCAGTGTTCCGCCCCCAGCCGTTCGATGATCGCCGTGCCGGAGGCGTGGCAATTGCCCAAGATGCCATCGGTGCCCGCCAGCCGCGCGACCTCTGCGGTCAGGTCTGCAGGAAAGGCGGGAGTCTCATCGGGGAAGTAATGCCAAGCCCATGGCACCGGCAGCCCGGACAATTCCCAATGGCCCGAGGGGGTGTCTTTGCCCTGCGAAACCTCCGTCGCAGCCCCCCAGAGGCCTTCGGCCGCAGCACTCAAACCAGGCGCTTCCATCCCGCTGGCGAGCTTCAGCGCAGCGCCCAGACCCAACCGGTCAAGATTGGGCAGCGCAAGCGGTCCGCTCCGCCCCTCTTCGGCCTCTCCCGCGGCACAGGACTGCGCGATATGGCCCAGCGTGTTGGCCCCGGTATCGGGCAGATCGCCGTTAAAGAAATCCCCCGCGTCCGGCGCGCCGCCGATGCCCACGGAATCGATCACGACCAAGAATGCACGTCCCATCAGCCGATCCTTTCCAAGATCAAATCCGGCGCTTTGACCGGCGTATCGCCAAGCGTGATTGCCGCCAGAACCGCCGCTTCCGCCGCATCCGCAGCCGCGTCCCCCGCCGCATGGATCAGCGCCAAGGGCTGGCCCGCACGGACCTCATCGCCCAAGCGCAGCACTTCCGACAGGCCTACTGCCGGGTCGATCTGGTCCGCCTCGACCACCCGGCCCCCGCCGAGATTGACCACCGCCATGCCGAGTGCCGCGCCGTCGATCGCGCTAACGTAGCCACCGCGCGGCGCGGGGACCGCTCGGATCACAGGGGCTTTGGGCAGGATGCGCCCCCAGTTTTCGGCGAAATCGGCGGGCGCGCCCATGGCGCTCAGCATGCGGGTGAAATGTTCCAATGCGCGGCCATCGCGGACCGCCGCGCGCAGGGCATCGGCCCCCGCCTCGGCACTCGCGGCCAGTCCTCCATTGGCGAGCAGACCGCCCCCCAGTTCAGCCGTTACATCAAGGATTGGCCCGGTGGCCGCTCCGGTTAACACCCGCATCACCTCGGCCACTTCCAGCGCGTTGCCAAGGCTCGGCACCAGCGGCTGGTTCATATCGCTGATCACCGCCGTCGTCGGGCAACCCGCCGCCGTGGCGGTGCCGCTCAGCGCCTCGGCCAAGGCGCGCGCCTGCGACAGTTCCTTCATGAAAGCGCCCGAGCCGACCTTTACATCCAGCACCAGCCCATCCAGCCCGGCGGCGAGCTTTTTCGACAGGATCGAGGCGGTGATCAGATCGAGCGAATCCACGGTCGAGGTCACATCCCGCACCGCATAAAGCCGCCGGTCCGCCGGGGCGATGTCGCCGCTGGCGCTGACGATGGCGCAGCCCACATCCCGCACGACCGCGCGAAACTGTGCCTCTTCCAATTGCGTGCTAACGCCGGGGATCGCCTCGAGCTTATCCAGCGTGCCGCCCGTGTGCCCCAAACCCCGGCCCGAGATCATCGGCACGTAAGCGCCGCAAGCCGCCAGCGCCGGGGCAAGGACCAGCGACACGCAATCGCCCACGCCGCCGGTGGAGTGTTTGTCGAGCACCGGACCGTCCAAGTCCCAGTCCAACACCTGCCCCGAATCGCGCATCGCAAGGGTCAAGGCCACACGGCCCGGCTGGTCCAACCCGTTGAGGCAGATGCCCATGGCAAAGGCCCCGGCCTGCGCGTTACTGACACGGCCATCGGCCAGCGCGCCTGCCATCCAAGTCAGGGCCTCTGCGTCCAATGCCTCACCATGGCGCAGCCGCGCCAGAATATCCCGCGCGCTCATGCGGTTAACCCTGCATATGGGCAGCGCCAAAGGCCCCCGGCAGCAAATCGCCCATGGTCATCTGCTGCTCTTTGCCCGCCACGGTCGCCATGGTCACCGACACCTTGTCGCCCGAAAACTCCGCCAATTTCTGGCGGCAGCCGCCGCAGGGGGTCACCGGCAGATCGCTGCCCGCCACCACATAGACCTCGGCGATGTCACGCTCGCCCGCTGCGACCATGGCGGCAATCGCCCCGGCTTCGGCACAGGTGCCCTGCGGGTAGGCGACGTTTTCGACATTGCAGCCGCTGAATACCGCGCCCGAGGCCGTGCGGATCGCCGCGCCGACCTTGAAATTCGAATAGGGCGCATGGGCGTTTTCCCGCACCAACACAGCCGCGTCGCGCAAATCAGTCATTAGGCTCTCCCTTTTCTCGGACTATAGAAAATTGCCCCGCCCTGTGCGATGCAAAACCACATGCCCCCTCAATTGCCTCTTAAAGCCTGCGCAAAATGGCCCGCAAGGGCGACGCTGGGGCAAAGCCACCCGCCGCCAAGACCGACCCGCTCAAATGCCGCTTTGCTTGCGCGCAAAAATTAGTTTAACGCTAAACCATTATTCGGGAGGAGCATGAACGATGTCCGACACCCCCAACTTGCGCCAAGCTGCATTGGACTACCACGAACACCCCCGGCCCGGTAAGCTGGAGGTCCGCGCGACCAAACCGCTGGCCAATGGCCGCGATCTGGCGCGCGCCTATTCGCCCGGCGTGGCCGAGGCCTGCATCGAGATCAAGAACGACCCCGACACCGCCGCCCGCTACACCTCGCGCGGCAATCTGGTGGCCGTGGTCACCAATGGCACCGCGGTGTTGGGGCTGGGCAATATCGGCGCGCTGGCGTCGAAACCGGTGATGGAGGGCAAGGCCGTGCTCTTCAAGAAATTCGCCAATATCGATTGCTTCGACATCGAGCTGGACCAAGCCGACCCCGAAAAGCTGGCCGAGATCGTCTGCGCGATGGAGCCAAGCTTCGGCGCGATCAACCTCGAAGACATCAAAGCCCCCGATTGTTTCGTCGTCGAAAAAATCTGCCGCGAGCGGATGAACATCCCCGTCTTCCACGATGACCAGCACGGCACCGCCATCGTCGTCGGCGCGGCAGCGAAAAACGCGCTGCATGTGGCGGGTAAGAAGTTCGAGGACATCAAGATCGTCTCGACCGGTGGCGGGGCTGCGGGGATCGCTTGCCTGAACATGCTGCTGAAACTGGGTGTAAAGCGCGAAAACGTCTGGCTGTGTGACATCAACGGGCTGGTCTATGAGGGCCGGACCGAGGACATGAACCCCAGCAAAGCGGAATATGCGCAGAAATCCGATCTGCGCACGTTGGATGATGTGATCGACGGGGCCGACCTCTTCCTGGGCCTCTCCGGCCCCGGTGTGCTCTCGCCCGAGATGGTGGCGAAGATGGCCAAGCGCCCGATCATCTTTGCGCTGGCGAACCCGACGCCCGAAATTCTGCCCGATCTGGCCCGCGCCGTGGCACCAGACGCGATCATCGCCACAGGGCGCAGCGATTTTCCCAACCAAGTCAACAACGTGCTCTGCTTCCCCTTCATCTTCCGGGGCGCGCTGGATGTGGGCGCGACCACGATCAACGACGAGATGAAGATCGCCTGTATCGACGGTATCGCCGCCCTCGCCCGCGCCACGACGAGCGCGGAGGCGGCAGCGGCCTATCAGGGCGAGCAACTGACTTTTGGTGCGGAATACCTGATCCCGAAACCCTTTGATCCGCGCCTCATCGGCGTGGTCTCTTCCGCCGTGGCCAAGGCCGCGATGGAGACGGGCGTGGCGGCGCGGCCCATCGAAGACCTCGACGCCTATAAACGCAAACTCGACGGGTCGGTGTTCAAATCGGCGCTGATCATGCGCCCGGTTTTCGAATCCGCCCGCTCCTCCCCCCGCCGTCTGGTCTTTGCCGAAGGCGAGGACGAGCGCGTGCTGCGCGCTGCGCAAGCGATCATCGAAGAGACGGTGGAACGGCCCATCCTCATTGGCCGCCCCGAGGTGATCGAACGGCGCATCGAAAAGGCCGGGTTGAACCTGCAACTGGGTCAAAACGTCGATCTGGTGAACCCCGAGAACGACCCCCGCTACCGCGACTATTGGGAGACCTATCACAGCCTGATGTGCCGTCGTGGTGTCAGCCCCGACATCGCCCGCGCCATCATGCGCACAAACACCACCGCCATCGGCGCGGTCATGGTGCACCGCGGAGAGGCCGACAGCCTGATCTGCGGCACCTTTGGCGAGTTTGGCTGGCATCTGAACTACGTCAATCAGGTGCTGGGCCGCGACGGTTTCCGCCCGCACGGCGCTTTGTCGATGATGATTCTCGAAGACGGACCGCTGTTCATCGCGGACACCCAAGTGAACCTGCACCCCACCCCCGAACAGATCGCCGAGATCGCCATCGGGGCTGCCCGCCACGTCCGGCGCTTTGGCATTGAGCCGAAAGTCGCGCTTTGTTCGCAAAGCCAGTTTGGCAATCAGGGCGAAGGGTCGGGCAAGCGCCTGCGCGCGGCGCTGCAAATCCTCGACGCGGGCAACCACGATTTCGTCTATGAAGGCGAGATGAATATCGACACCGCGCTTGATCCAGAATTGCGCGCGCGGCTGCTGCCCTGCAACCGGATGGAAGGAGCCGCCAATGTGCTGGTCTTCGCCCATGCCGACGCGGCCTCGGGTGTGCGTAACATCCTGAAAATGAAGGGCGATGGGCTCGAGGTTGGGCCGATCCTGATGGGGATGGGCAACCGAGCGCATATCGTCTCACCCTCGATCACCGCGCGCGGGCTGCTTAACGTGGGCGCCATCGCGGGCACCCCGGTCGCGCATTACGGCTAAGGCCTCAAACAAAACGCCGCCCCCTTCGGGGGACGGCGCTGCGTGTTCGGGCGTTTGCTTATTTACGGGGCGTGGCGGGCTTGATGTCCGCGACGGTGGACGGGGCCTTGGCGGCGGGTTTTGCCGCGGCCTTGGCTTGCTTCTTCTTATTGCCGATTTTGTCACCCATGGTCGGGCCCTTTGTCATGCGAGGGGCGCTGGCATCATGCCGCGCCTGTGCTCATCATGACAAAATGCGCGCCTCAAGCTGATCCGTTTTCGACCGAGATGTCGCAAAAGGCGCGCCGCCCCGAGAGGCGGCGCAATGCCGCTTAGAACCGCCAGTTAAACGCGCGGCTCACGCCGATGCGCATGGTCCATTGATCATCAGAACCGGCCTGCGTGATCGGGCTGTCGGCCGCGTCATTCAGCAGACGTTGATAGGCCACGGCCCCCTCAAGCGCCCATGCCTCGTCCAGACGGTAGGTCGCTTGCACTTCGACGCCCGCGCCCAGCAGACCGCCTTCGGCCTCATAGGCCGCCAAGGTCGGTGTGGCCGTGTCGACGCCGAAATAAGTGTCGGCGTAGGTGTCATTGCCAAGGCTGAAACGCGGGCCTGCAGTGATGGTCCAACGCTCATCGGGGCGGAAGATCACATCAGCGCCGATGTCGCCGGTCACGCCTTCATGCCCGCCAAACCCTTGGCGCACTTTGCCGAAGACCTGCCAGTTCACCTCGCGGTAGACCACGCCAAAGCCCAGTTCGACCGCCGCATCGATGTCCTCAAGCCCCGCCAGTTCGGGGTGATCGGAACTGTCACGCTCGCCCAGATAGCGGAACGCGCCGGTAAAGCCGAAACCGGTTTTGGGCGCTTCACCGATGTTGGTACCGATCTTGCGCCCGCCCCATTCGAGCGAGCCAAAGGTAAAGGCCAAATCCGGCGTCGCGCGGTAGCTGCTGGCGCCCGGATAATCCGGTGCCGCCCCCACCCCGCCGCGCAGGGCGAAGTTGAAGGAACGGTCCTGCGCCGCAACCGGCAGCGCGGCAACCATGGCGAGGCAGGAAGCAAGGGGCAGAGAAAGGGCGAGACGCATGTGGGCAGGCTCCAAAGGTAATAGGGTTTCGGGGCAATCTAGCATGACGCGCCGCAACTGACAGGAACAATAGCGATCCGCTTGCCGAAATCTTTCTAAGCGGCCAGAGTGGCTGGAAATATTTGCGCGTCAGTACAGCTATACCCGGCCCGCGGGTTTGCCGCACAGTGCAACAGGAGGAGGAACACCATGGGATACCGCGAAACCTACGACCGCTGGCAGGCCGATCCGGAAGCCTATTGGCTGGAGCAGGCCGAGGCGATCGATTGGGACATCGCGCCGACGCGCGCGCTGTATGACCGGGGCGACCATATCTATGAGTGGTTCGCGGATGCCAGTGTAAACACCTGCTACAACGCTGTGGACCGCCATGTCGAACAGGGCAACGGCAAGCGCGTGGCGATCATCTATGACAGCCCGATCACTGGCAATAAATCGACCCTGACCTATAGCGAGTTGCAGGCCCATGTTGCCTCGCTCGCCGGGGCGCTGGTGGCCCAAGGCGTCGAGAAAGGCGACCGCGTGGTGATCTATATGCCCATGGTCCCCGAAGCGGTGGAGGCGATGCTGGCCTGCGCACGGATTGGCGCGATCCATTCGGTGGTCTTTGGCGGTTTTGCCTCAAGCGAGCTGGCGGTGCGGATCGACGATTGCAAACCCAAGGCGATCATCGCCGCCTCCTGCGGGGTCGAGCCGTCGCGCGTGGTCGATTACAAACCCTTGCTGGACGGGGCCATCGAACAGGCCACGCACAAACCCGACACCTGCATCATCCTGCAACGCGGCCAGAAACCCTGTGAGTTGAACCCCGAGCGGGACATCGACTGGTACGCCGCTCAAGACGGCGTGCGCCCGGCCCCATGCGTTCCGGTTGAGGGGAACCACCCGGCCTATATCCTCTATACCTCTGGCACCACCGGCGCGCCCAAAGGCGTGGTGCGGCCCACCGCGGGGCATCTGGTGGCACTGAACTGGACCATGAAGAACGTCTACAATGTCGAACCGGGCGAGGTGTTCTGGGCCGCCTCTGATGTGGGTTGGGTCGTGGGCCACAGCTATATCTGCTACGCGCCACTCATTGCCGGGAACACCACTGTCATCTTTGAGGGCAAGCCCGTGGGTACCCCGGATGCGGGCACCTTCTGGAGGGTGATCGAAGAACATAAGGTCGCCAGTTTCTTCACCGCCCCCACCGCGATCCGCGCCGTGAAACGCGAAGATCCCAAGGGCGAGGAGATCAAGAAATACGATCTATCGAGCCTGCGTGCGCTTTACCTCGCGGGGGAACGGGCCGATCCCGATACCGTCGAATGGGCGCAGGAGAAACTGGGCAAGCCGGTCTACGATCACTGGTGGCAGACCGAGACCGGCTATACCATCGTCGGCAACCCGGCGGGGCTTGAGGCGCTGCCGGTCAAGGTCGGCTCGCCCACCGTGCCGATGCCGGGCTATGACGTGCAAATTTTGGATGAGCGGGGCGAACCGCTGCCTGCCGGAGAGTTGGGCGCGATTGCCATCAAGCTCCCCCTACCCCCCGGCACCCTGCCGGGGCTTTGGAACGCCGAAGACCGCTTTCGCAAATCCTACCTCGCCACCTTCCCCGGCTATTACGAGACCGGCGATGCGGGGCGGATTGATGAGGACGGCTATGTCTGGATCATGGCGCGCACCGATGACGTGATCAACGTCGCGGGCCACCGGCTGTCGACCGGCGCGATGGAAGAGGTCTTGGCGGGCCACCCCGATGTGGCCGAATGCGCCGTGGTGGGGGTCAGCGATGACCTTAAAGGCCAGTCGCCCGTCGGCTTCTTGTGCCTCACCAAAGGCGTCGACCGACCGCATGAGGAAATCGTCGCGGAATGCGTCACCCGAATGCGCGAGCAGATCGGCCCCGTTGCAGCCTTTAAAAAGGCCGTGGTGGTGGACCGCCTGCCCAAAACCCGCTCGGGCAAGATCCTCCGCGCGACCATCGTGAAAATCGCGGATGGGGAGGATTTCAAGCCGCCCGCGACCATCGACGACCCGGCAATCTTGGACGAGATTCGTGACGCGCTGAAAGGCATCGGCTACCCGCAAAGCTAACCAATCAGACCTATGGCGGTGGACCTTTGCAGGACTGGCGCTAAACTCAGACCCAAGGAAACGCGCGTGCCGTCCAGCCCGCGCGTTTTTTTACAATTGCGTTGCTTGCGCGAAATATGCGAAGCGCCACCGGAAATGCCCCCAAGCGGGGCCAACCACGACAGCACATTCAGTGGGTCTTTTCCCTCCCGGAGCTTGCCCTCCGGCCGCGCAGAAAGGTTTTCGACGTGCAGACACCCTATTACCTGATCGACAAGGCCAATCTCCGCGACAATATGGAGAAGATCGCCCGCCTGCGTGCCCTCTCAGGCGCGCGTTGCCTGCTGGCGCTGAAGTGTTTCGCCACTTGGTCGGTCTTCGATTTCATGTCCAAGTATATGGATGGCTCGACCTCATCATCGCTCTATGAGGTGCGGCTGGGGGCCGAGAAATTCCCCGGTGAGACCCACGCCTATTCCGTCGCCTATGCCGAGCATGAGATCGACGAGGTGCTGGGCCACGCCGACAAGATCATCTTCAACTCCATCGGCCAGCTCGACAAATTCGATACCCAATCCTCGGGCCACATCCGCGGCCTGCGGGCGAATCCCGGCGTCTCGACCTCGGAGTTTGATCTGGCCGACCCTGCGCGACCCTTTAGCCGTCTGGGTGAACACGACCCGGCGGCAATTGACGCCGTGGCAGACCGGATCACCGGGCTGATGTTCCACAACAATTGCGAGAACGATAGTTTCGAGCGGTTCGACGAGATGCTCACCTTGATCGAAGACCGCTTTGGCGAAGTGCTGCACAAAATGGACTGGATCAGCCTTGGCGGCGGCATCCATTTCACCGGCGCGGACTACCCGCTTGATGATCTGGCGCTGCGGCTGAAATCCTTCGCCGAAGCCTTTGGCGTGCAGGTCTACCTTGAGCCGGGTGAGGCCGCGATTACCGGGGCGGCGACGCTGGAGGTCACCGTGCTCGACACGATGCACAACGGTAAGAACCTCGCCATCGTCGACAGCTCGATCGAGGCGCATATGCTTGACCTGTTGATCTACCGCGAACCGGCCAAGATCGCGCCCGACACCGGCGACCACGAATGGATGATCTGCGGCAAGTCCTGCCTTGCGGGCGATATCTTTGGCGAGTTCCGTTTTGACGCGCCGCTGAAGGCAGGCGACCGCCTCTCGTTCCAAGACGCTGCCGGTTACACGATGGTCAAGAAAAACTGGTTCAACGGCGTCAAAATGCCCGGCATCGCAGTGCGCGAGTTGGACGGAACCACCCGAATGGTGCGCGATTTCGACTATGACGATTTCGCCGCCGCCCTGTCGTGACAAGAAAGAGGTCAACACTATGAAACGCAATGTTCTTATCATCGGCGCGGGCGGCGTCGCACAGGTTGTAGCGCATAAATGCGCCCAGAATAATGATCGTTTGGGTGAGCTTCATATCGCCAGCCGCACGGTTTCCAAATGCGAGGCGATCATCGCCAGCGTGCATGAGAAAAACGCGATGAAACAGGACGGCGTGTTCAAGGCGCACGAAGTCGATGGCATGGACACCGCCGCTGTCGCCGCCCTGATCAAGGAAACCAGCTGCCAGATCGTGATCAACGTGGGCTCGCCTTTCGTGAACATGACCGTGCTGCAGGCCTGCATCGACACCGGTGCCGCCTATATCGACACCGCGATCCACGAAGACCCCCGCAAAATCTGCGAGACGCCGCCGTGGTATGGCAACTACGAATGGAAGCGCCGCGAGGCCTGCGCCGAGGCGGGTGTGACCGCGATTCTAGGCGCTGGCTTCGATCCGGGCATGGTCAACGCCTTTGCCCGTTTCGCGGTTGATGAGTTCATGGACGAGGTCAAATCCATCGACATCGTCGACATCAACGCAGGCGACCACGGCAAGTACTTCTCGACCAACTTCGACCCCGAAATCAACTTCCGCGAATTCACCGGCACCGTTTACAGCTGGCAAGAAGGCGAGTGGAAAGAGAACAAGATGTTCGAGGTGGGCCGCGAATGGGATCTCCCCGTCGTCGGCAAGCAAAAAGCCTATATGTCGGGTCATGACGAGGTGCATTCGCTGGCCGCGAACTACCCCCACGCCGACGTGCGTTTCTGGATGGGTTTTGGCGATCACTACATCAACGTCTTCACCGTGCTGCAAAACCTCGGCTTGCTCTCCGAACAGCCCGTGACCACCGCCGAAGGGCTGGAAGTCGTGCCTCTGAAAGTGGTGAAGGCCGTACTCCCCGACCCGTCGAGCCTTGCGCCGAACTACACCGGCAAAACCTGCATCGGTGATCTAGTGAAAGGCGTGAAGGACGGCGAAGAGGTTGAGGTTTTTGTCTACAACGTCGCCGATCACAAGGACGCCTATAACGAGGTCGGCAGCCAAGGCATTTCCTACACCGCAGGCGTGCCGCCCGTGGCCTTTGCGATGCTGATCGCCGATGGCACCTATGATGGCGGCACCATGGTCAATGTCGAAGAACTGGACCCCAAACCGCTGTTCGGTCTGCTGGATGACATCGGCCTGCCGACCCGCGTGGAAGACAACAAGGGCGACCGCGCTTGGCACGAGGCCTGAGCCTCTCCTGAAACGTAAAAGGCGACCCCTGAGAGGGTCGCCTTTTTTTAATGCCAGCTACGAAAATCAGTATTTCGCAGCGAAGTCATCGACTTGACGCTCGGCCTCATCTTTGGCGATGCCATAGCGTTCTTGAATCTTACCCACCAACTGCTCGCGGTTGCCGCGCGCTTCGGTGATTTCATCATCGGTCAGATCACCCCATTGCGATTTCACCGCGCCGGTCATCTGGTTCCAATTGCCTTCGATACGGTCCCAATTCATGTCAGGTCTCCTTTCATAGGCTGTGAAGATGCGGGATTGTCCCGCTCTTGCAGGTACAACGCTGGCGCGAAGTCAGGGTTCCCTGCCCGAGGAGCGCAGAGGCGGAAAGACGCCGTCTGCAGGGCCGCAGTGACGGGGGACGTTAGTTGAACTGTTCCGAGATCAACCGCTCTTCCAACCCATGACCGGGATCGAAGAGGATCCGATGGCTCACGCTTGGATCCGAAGAGACCTCAACCGTGGTCACATCGCGGTGCGATTGCCCGTCGGCATCCGCCATCACAGGGCGTTTTTGCGGCTCTTGCACGTCAAAGCGCACCGTCGCCCGTTTTGGCAGCAACGCCCCGCGCCAGCGGCGTGGGCGAAAGGCCGCAATCGGGGTCAAGGCCAGCACATCCGACCCAATCGGTAGGATCGGCCCATGCGCGGAGTAGTTATAAGCGGTGGAACCCGCAGGTGTGGCCACGAGCGCCCCGTCGCAGACCAGTTCCTCCATCCGCTGCCGCCCGTCTATCGTGATGCGCAGCTTGGCCGCCTGCGGCCCCGCGCGCAGCAAGGACACCTCATTGATCGCAAGCGCGGTTGAGATGGTCCCGTCGATATGGGTGGCGCGCATGACCAGAGGGTTAATCACCGCCTCTTCCGCCGCCGCCAGCCGCGCTTGCAAGTCGCCCTCGCGGTAGGCATTCATCAAAAAGCCGATGGTGCCCCGGTTCATCCCATAGACCGGCGCGTCCATGTCTTGGGTGCTGTGCAGCGTGTGCAGCATGAAACCGTCACCCCCCAAGGCCACGATCACCTCGGCCTGACGCAGGGACACGTCACCATAGCGCCCGATCAAAGCGGCCCGCGCCGTTTGGGCCACGCTGGCCCGGCTGGCCACAAAAGCGATCTTTAGAGACATGTCAGCAGGCTCATTCCGGCGAAGTTTCCGATCATCGGCGTTTGGGGCCAAAACAACCACATTATTCCGCGCGCCACCAGTGTTGACGCACATATCTTGCAACCTGTCGGTTTACAGCCTTCACCTCGGCCCGCGTTTCCGATAGGCAACACGCGAAACCAGCCCCAATGAGGATCCCCTGATGTCCGATTTCTTCACCAAATCTCTTGCTGATTCCGACCCGGCCCTCGCCGCTGCGATTGATGCCGAACTGGGCCGCCAGCGCGACGAGATCGAGTTGATCGCCAGCGAGAACATCGTCTCTGCTGCGGTGCTTGAGGCGCAGGGCAGCATCATGACCAATAAATACGCCGAAGGCTATCCGGGCCGTCGGTATTATGGCGGGTGCGAGCATGTCGACGTGGCCGAGAACCTTGCTATCGAACGCGCCTGTGCGCTGTTCGACTGCGCATTCGCCAACGTCCAGCCGAACTCGGGCAGCCAAGCGAACCAAGGTGTCTTTACCGCGCTGCTGCAACCCGGCGACACCATTCTGGGTATGAGCCTTGATGCCGGGGGTCACCTGACCCACGGGGCCAAGCCGAACCAATCCGGCAAATGGTTCAACGCCGTACAATACGGTGTGCGCAAACAGGACAACCTGCTGGATTACGACCAAGTTGCCGAACTGGCGGCTGAGCATAAGCCCAAGATGATCATCGCCGGTGGCTCCGCCATTCCGCGCCAGATCGACTTTGCCAAAATGCGTGAGATTGCCGACAGCGTGGGCGCCTACCTGCTGGTCGACATGGCCCATTTCGCGGGCCTCGTGGCTGCGGGTGAGCACCCCTCCCCCTTCCCGCATGCGCATGTGGCGACGACCACGACCCACAAGACCCTGCGCGGCCCGCGCGGTGGCATGATCCTGACCAATGACGAAGCGATCTCGAAAAAGATCAACTCCGCCATTTTCCCCGGCATTCAGGGTGGCCCCCTGATGCATGTGATCGCAGCCAAGGCCGTGGCCTTTGGCGAAGCGCAGCGCCCCGAGTTCAAAGCCTATGCCAAACAGGTCATCGCCAATGCACAGGCCCTGTCGGATCAGTTGATCAAAGGCGGCCTCGACACCGTGACTCATGGCACCGACACCCATGTGGTGCTGGTCGATTTGCGCCCCAAAGGCGTGAAGGGCAATGACACCGAGAAGGCTCTGGGCCGGGCGCATATCACCTGCAACAAGAACGGCGTGCCGTTTGATCCCGAAAAGCCGATGGTAACCTCGGGCATTCGTCTCGGCTCCCCCGCAGGCACGACGCGCGGCTTCGGTGAGGCCGAGTTCCGCCAGATCGCCGATTGGATCATCGAAGTGGTCGACGGGCTTGCGGCCAATGGTGCCGACGGCAATGCCGAGGTTGAGGCGAAAGTCGCCGCCGAAGTGGAAGCGCTGTGCCAGCGTTTCCCGATGTATCCGAACCTGTAAGCAATTGGGCCCTCGCAGCGATGCGGGGGCCTTTCTTTGCCCGGAATCAAGGCGCCCTGCGCCGCCGGGCAGCGCCCGACCGCCCCATGGGCGGGCGCTTCTGCGACGAAGCACGTCAAATCACCCCCACATCAAACTTGAGAAATAAAGTGGTCTCGGCGCGGTTGCGATGCCCACCCGCGGTCGGGCGCTGCCCTCTAATGCTCTGTCACGCTCCCCCTTGCCGATCCCCCCTCCCCGCGCCACATTCTTGTGCAAAGGAGAACCGCATGATCATTCACCCCAAAGGCAGCCGCCCCTCTGAGCCCGGCCCCGAAGATTACTTCACCGGAGAGGTCGAGATGGCCCCGCTGATCTCTGCCCCGGCCCCCGCCCGCCTGCGCGGGGTGACGGTGACCTTCCAGCCCGGAGCGCGCACAGCGTGGCATGTCCACCCCTTGGGCCAGACCCTGATCGTCACCGAAGGCACCGGCCGCGCCCAGACCGAAGGCAGCCCGGTGCAAACGCTTAACAAAGGCGATGTCGTCTGGTTCGGCCCCGGAGAGAAACACTGGCACGGCGCCGCGCCAGACAGCGCCATGACCCATATCGCCCTGCAAGAGGCGCAGGTCGGCGAGGCTGTCGAATGGATGGAAAAGGTGACGGACGCGGATTACGACCCGGCCTAAGCCCTTGGGCGCGGCGGCTTAAACGTAGCCGCGCCACCAAAGCCAGATCACGAAGCCCACGAAAACCACGAGGATGTTAAAGGCCACCACCGCCAAACGATCCAGAATGATCCCGCGCCGCCGGGCCTTGGGGTCGATCTCACGCAAATGCGCCGTGACCCGGTTGAAGGCCGCCCAAACGGGGGCATCCTCCAACTGGCGGGCGATATGAGGGTTGGCGACCAGATGTTCGGTCTTGCTCAGCAACACCCCATCGCTGCGAATGCCGCGCGGCAGTTCCGGCCCGGCGCGGTGAAACGCCTCGCGCAGATCGCGGGCTTTGATGCGCAGCCGATCCTCGAACAGGGGGCGCAGCGCCTCGGCGCGGGTGTTGAAATCTTGGCGGTCAATCATGCGCGCATCTAATCGCTCTGGTCCCCGGGCTGCAATGCCCGTAATTTGACCGCATGTTGAATTACACCGAATATGGCGAAGCCGCCGCCGACCGTCCGTCCCTGTTTATCGTTCATGGCCTCTATGGCTCTGGCCGCAACTGGGGCGTCATCGCGAAACGTCTTTCCGACAATCGCCACGTCGTCACGGTGGACATGCGTAACCACGGCAGCAGCCCGCATCACGACACCCATAGCTATCCCGAGATGGCGCAGGATCTGGCCGAGGTGATCACCCATCTTGGCGGTCCGGTGGACATTTGCGGCCACTCTATGGGCGGCAAGGCGGTGATGATGCTGGCACTCACCCGCCCCGAATTGCTGCGCCGTGTGATCATCGCAGATATCGCCCCCGTCACCTATGGGCACACACAGCAGATGTTCATCGACGCCATGCGCGGCGTGGACCTCACCCAGATCGAACGCCGCTCGGACGCCGAAGCGCAACTGGCCACAGCCGGGGTAGAGCGCGCGTTGCAGAGCTTCTTTACCCAATCGCTCGACGTGCCCGGAAAACGCTGGCGGCTGAACCTTGACGCGCTAGAGGCTGAGATGCCCAAGATCATCGGCTGGCCTGATGATGTGAGCGGGCAATTTGCCGGGCCGACTCTGTTCCTCTCGGGGGGGGCCTCGGACTATGTTCAGCCCGAACATCGCGAGGCGATCAAGGCGCTTTTCCCGCAAGCGCGCTTTGCCAAAATTCCGGGCGCGGGGCATTGGCTCCACGCCGAACAACCGCGCGAGTTCGAGGCGACGCTGCGCATCTTCCTCAATACCGAAGGGTCAGATCAGCCAGGCTGATCCCTTCTCCAGCCCCACCAGCCCCCGGATCGCTGCCCTAGAGGGGGTGAAGCCACAACGCCACCCTTATTTCTCGGGCCGTGATGGCCATTCCCCCCTTGCAGCCAGAGCCGCCTTGCCTATAAGGCAGGACAATTTGCAAATTTAGGGGGCCGCCATGCCGAAACGTACCGACATCCAGTCGATCATGATCATTGGTGCGGGGCCGATTGTCATCGGACAAGCCTGCGAGTTTGACTATTCCGGCGCTCAAGCCTGTAAGGCGCTGAAAGAGGAAGGCTACCGCGTCATCCTCGTCAACTCCAACCCGGCCACGATCATGACCGATCCAGGGCTCGCCGATGCCACCTATATCGAGCCCATCACACCCGAGATCGTCGCCAAAATCATCGAAAAAGAACGCCCTGACGCGCTGCTGCCCACCATGGGCGGCCAGACGGGCCTTAACACCTCGCTCGCGCTCGAAGAGATGGGCGTGCTTGAGAAATTCGGCGTCGAGATGATCGGTGCCAAGCGCGAGGCCATCGAAATGGCCGAAGACCGCAAGCTCTTCCGCGAGGCGATGGACCGTTTGGGCATCGAAAACCCCAAAGCCACCATCGTCACCGCGCCCAAGCGCGAGGACGGCAAGAAAGACCTCGCCGCTGGCGTGAACCTCGCCCTTGAGGCGCTGGAATACGTCGGCCTTCCCGCGATCATCCGCCCCGCCTTTACCATGGGCGGCACCGGCGGCGGCGTGGCCTACAACCGCGAGGATTACGAATTCTACTGCCGCTCGGGCATGGATGCCTCGCCGATGGGGCAAATCCTCGTCGATGAGTCGCTGCTGGGCTGGAAAGAATACGAGATGGAAGTGGTGCGCGACACCGCCGACAACGCCATCATCGTCTGCTCGATCGAGAACATCGACCCGATGGGCGTGCATACCGGCGACAGCATCACCGTGGCCCCGGCCCTTACGCTCACGGACAAAGAATACCAGATCATGCGCAACCACTCCATCGCGGTGCTGCGCGAGATCGGGGTGGAGACCGGCGGCTCAAACGTGCAATGGGCCGTGAACCCCGCCGATGGCCGCATGGTCGTGATCGAGATGAACCCGCGCGTTTCGCGCTCCTCGGCGCTGGCGTCCAAGGCGACCGGCTTCCCGATCGCCAAGATCGCGGCGAAGCTTGCCGTGGGCTTCACGCTGGATGAACTCGACAACGACATCACCGGCGTCACGCCCGCGTCTTTCGAGCCGACCATAGACTATGTGGTCACCAAGATCCCGAAATTCGCCTTTGAAAAATTCCCCGGGGCCGAGCCTTACCTCACCACCGCGATGAAATCGGTGGGCGAGACCATGGCCATCGGCCGCACCATCCACGAGAGCCTGCAAAAGGCGCTGGCCTCGATGGAATCGGGCCTCACCGGTTTTGACGAAGTGGCCATCAGCGGTCTCAACAGCGACCTGCCCGGCGACGCGCCTGAGAATATGGCGGCACTCATCAAAGCCGTGTCGGCCCCGACCCCTGACCGGATGCGCACCATTGCCCAAGCGATGCGTCACGGCATGTCTGACGACGACCTGCACGCGCATACCATGTTCGACCCGTGGTTCCTTGCCCGGATCCGCGAGATCATCGAAGCCGAAGAGGGCATCCGCGCCAGCGGTCTGCCCGACGATGCCGATACCTTCCGCGAGTTGAAAATGATGGGCTTCACCGATGCCCGGCTCGCCATGCTGACCGACAGCCGCGAGGCGCAGGTTCGCGACGCGCGACTGGCTCTCGGCGTCAAAGCCGTCTTCAAACGCATCGACACCTGCGCCGCCGAATTCGAAGCACAGACCCCCTATATGTACTCCACCTACGAAAGCCCGCTGATGGGCGAGGCGGAATGCGAAGCACGGCCATCAGACCGTAAAAAGGTCGTCATCCTCGGCGGTGGCCCGAACCGCATCGGCCAAGGCATCGAGTTCGACTACTGCTGCTGCCACGCCTGCTATGCGCTGACGGATGCGGGCTATGAGACCATCATGGTCAACTGCAACCCTGAGACAGTTTCGACCGACTATGACACGAGCGATAGGCTGTACTTTGAGCCGCTGACCTTTGAACACGTCATGGAAATCCTGCGCGTCGAGCAGGAGAACGGCACGCTGCACGGCGTCATCGTTCAGTTCGGCGGCCAGACCCCCTTGAAGCTTGCCAATGGCCTGCAAGAGGCCGGCATCCCGATCCTTGGCACCACGCCCGACATGATCGATCTGGCCGAAGACCGCGAGCGTTTCCAGCAGCTTGTGCTGAACCTTGGCCTGAAACAACCACACAACGGCATCGCCCATTCCGACGCCGAAGCGATGGAAATCGCCAAGGAAATCGGCTTCCCGCTGGTGATCCGCCCCTCCTACGTTCTGGGTGGCCGCGCGATGGAGATCGTCCGCGATCAGGCCAGCCTTGAGCGCTACATCACCAATGCGGTGGTCGTGTCCGGCGACAGCCCCGTGTTGCTCGACAGCTACCTCTCGGGCGCGGTGGAACTGGATGTCGACGCCCTTTGCGACGGCGAGAATGTCCATGTCGCGGGCATCATGCAGCATATCGAAGAGGCGGGCGTTCACTCCGGCGACAGCGCCTGCTCCCTGCCGCCCTACTCGCTCCCGCGCGAAATCATCGCAGAGGTCGAAGAGCAGACCCGCGCGCTCGCAAAGGCGCTTAACGTCGTGGGCCTGATGAACATCCAGTTCGCGGTGAAAGACGGCGAGATTTACCTCATTGAGGTCAACCCCCGCGCCTCGCGCACCGTGCCCTTCGTGGCCAAGGCGACGGACAGTGCCATCGCCTCCATCGCCGCGCGGATCATGGCCGGGGAGCCGCTCAGCAACTTCCCGCAGCGCCCGCCCTACCCCGATCAGGCCGCATATGAAGACACCCTTCCGCTGGGCGATCCGATGACACTGGCCGACCCGAACATGCCGTGGTTCTCCGTCAAAGAAGCGGTGCTGCCCTTCGCCCGTTTCCCCGGCGTCGACACGCTTTTGGGGCCGGAAATGCGCTCCACCGGCGAGGTCATGGGCTGGGACCGCGACTTCCCCCGCGCCTTCCTCAAGGCGCAGATGGGCGCTGGCAACCCACTGCCGCGCAACGGCTGTGCCTTCCTCTCTGTCAAGGATGCCGACAAGGGCCAAAATATGCTGGAGGCCGCGGAAATCCTGCTGGACCAAGGCTTTACCCTGATCGGCACCCGCGGCACCGCGGAATGGCTCACTGCCAATGGCCATGCCTGCGATGTGGTGAACAAGGTCTACGAGGGACGCCCCGACATCACCGACATGATGAAAAACGGCGATGTACATCTGGTGATGAATACCACCGAAGGCGCGCAGGCGGTCGAAGACAGCAAGTCGATCCGCTCTAGCGCGCTTTACGACAAGATCCCCTACTTCACCACCGCCGCAGGCGCCCATGCCGCGGCACTGGCGATCAAGGCGCAGGCCGAGGATGCAATCGGTGTGAAAGCGCTTCAGGGGTAAGAAATCGGGGCTGCCGACTAGGCAGCCCCTTTTTTCAGGCGGGGCAGTGCCCGCTTAGCTGATGATGCACCTGATCCAGCAAAGCTGGGGCGCAAAACGCATTCTTGTGGCGTGCGATACGCTGACCTCTTTGGCTTCCAAGCCAATCTGCGCAATCGGTTCGTGGGTAAAACTTGTCTCGACCAGCACCAGACGGTCGCCATCGGCCATCAGCGGCACGCGCTCACGCGAGAGGCCCGCGATAAAGTCGAGATCGAGCAGGCTGTCCAGACCGATCCCCTGCGAAAAATCAACCGCGAGGATCCGACGGCCCAGACTGTCACAGTCCAGAATGCAGCGCACCTGAGTGATCCGCAAAGAAACCTCATACCCGGTGAGCTGCTCTGCGACCGATTGCAGCCCCAAAAGGTCAGCGGCGGTGATTGGCGTCGTCTGGCGCGACAGGCTGTCGGCAATGACGGCGGTGGCATCGGTCGCCATCCCGCGCACCCGAAAGGCATCCGTGAAGGTCAGCATCGCCATGATCGACCAGACCAGCAAAGGCAGCAGCACCAAGAAGGCAATTGTCTGGCTGCCCTCTTCGGACTGGAAAAAACGCTTTAAAGAAATCGTCCTCATCCGCGTGGCTCCGTTACGAAAGCGGTGGTGACCCGCACGCCGTATTGCCCGTCGGACCCTTCGGGCAGTTGACGGCCCAAACCGGTCCCCGGCAAAAGTGGCTCAAAAAGACGACATACGCGCATCATCATCAGATTGTTCTGCTGGCCGGGCAGAAAGCCGTTTGCCGGGTCGAAATCTTCGTCCCGGTCCACGCAAGGCGCAGGCCCGCCCAAGTCGGCCCAATCCGCAATCGGCATGGCGCGCATCTCGATCCGGATATTTTCTAGGCAGCCCGCATCAAAGACCGAACGCTCGCAAATCAGCGCTTTCATCGCGTCATAGCCCGGCGTGGCGCCAGTCGCCAGACGCACGTCCCGCACGGCCAAATTGGTAGCACGGCGCAGCATGATCTCCCGCGCGCTCCACAGACCGGTCTCAAGCGCAAGGAAGAAGAAGTAAAAGACCAGCGGCAACAGAATGACGAACTCAACGGTGACCCCGCCCGCCTCGGACCGGCGAAAGCGGTCTTTGAGAAAGCGGATCATTTCGTCAGCCTCAGCATAGAGATGGACGCGGCGATCATGTCGAATGCGGTTTGGATTTCCAAACCCTGAACGTCGAAGTAATGGGCCTCGGATGAGGCGCAATCTTTCAGGAGGTTGAGTGAATTCGTGTTATCGACATCCATGCCGATGGAATAAATAACAACCCCCGCGGCATTAGCCACGCCGCAAATTTGGCGGAGGCGTCGGTCTTTTTCCGTAGCATCAACCGTCCACTGAACATAGTCGCGATAAAGCGCCGCGCGGTAACTCCAATAGTTATCGAAGCGCCGCCCGTACATGTTGTAGCCATAGTAATAAGGTGACATTTCCGCCCAGACTTCGGGCCAATCGAGACGCTCTTCACTGGCCCGGTCCGCAAAGCGGTAGCCTGAGTTGTTGGCGATTGTGTCAGTGCTCCACATGCGCTGGCTTCCAAATGGATGCTGAGCATAGAAATAGGCTTCGGGATAAGTTCTGTCGCCGTCGTTCTCAGACCAGTTCTCCGAAGATTCTACAGTGTAATACGTGCTGCTACCGTAGGTCGTTCTGATCAAATCTGATCGACCCGATGCGAATTCGGGTTTCAAGCGATATTCCTCGCGGTTCTCCCCGTCGGTCATTAGCACCAATACCTTCATGCTATTGTCGGCACCATAGACATGAGGACGCCCCTGAAATGCCGGGTCGATCTGGCCCGCGGCGATCAATCCCGAAACGGGATCTTGTGCCGATGGGTCTAGCAGGGCGAGCCCCCATTTTGCTCCCATATCGATTGAAGTCGAACCCAAACCGGTGAGCGCGGAAATTTGGGTCTTTAACTCGGCAGGGGAACTCGACAGAGGTGTCACCGCAAAACCCCCATCGAAACGGCACACCCACTGTCCTGTCATCGGCGTCCAAGTGGAGTCGCTGCCAATGAGGAAATGACCGGTGCGCTGCAATTCCGCCCTCGTGTTGATCCCTAGATTGGTGAAGTCGCTCGCATCAAAGTCGACGCAATGTGAATAGTCATGCTCCTGAGTGGCCGTATACTGGCCCAACAACGCCGAGCCGGGGTTCACCTTGGTCGAATACGGAACGAGCGAAATCGATACACGCCCCTCTTCGGAATCGCTCAGGATCGTCTCTACAAAATCACTGGCCGCATTTTTGAGCAGGTCAAGTTTGATCATCCTACTGCCGTCGCTGGACCTTTCAGTCATCGAGCCCGACACGTCGAGCACGAGCGAAATCTCGATATCTTCCACCCGCTCGGTCGCCTCTGACGTGATCGTCATGCCAAGCGTGTCGATGTCGAAAAACCGAAAGAAATAGGTGTTCAGCCCGGCGGGAAGCGAGGCTTCGACCGTCCGCCCCACCAAAATGCCGCCGATCTTTTCTTCGCTCGTGTCGATCGCCACCTCGGAGGGGTCAAGCCCCGCAGACGTCAGGTAGCTGCGCACGACCTCTTCGGGGTCGAGGTTTTGCGACAGGCTGGCCGCGGCCAGCACGGCGTTGTCGAGGTGGGTCTGAAATGTGGTCCGCGTCCGCTCGTGGTTCGCCAGATCCACGGCCAGACCGCCAAAGATCGTAATGCCGAAAAACACGACCAACATAAGGACCAGCATCCCGCCGGCCTCGTCCTTGGAAAAACGCTTCACCCGATCGAAAAACATTCGACTAATAACTTTGCGCCTCATGACACCTCTCTTTTTCGGAGGTTGAATTCGTGAACAAATTCTGTGCTCTAGGCTGCGGCATCCGTCATTGATGGACCTGTAAATCACGCGCCGAAATGGCCGCTGCCCTTAAAAAAATCTGTCTGTTCTTGTTCAATTAATGATTGCTAACGAGCGATCACTGCGCCCTGCCGGTTGCATAGTCAAGCCAGCGCGCATTGTCATAGGCGATCAAATTTTTCGACTGTAGCGGCATTCACACGCCTGCCACCTCAAAGCCGTGGCAAGTCCCGCGCGGTTTCGCTAAAGTATGAAACCTGCACCTTGCTGCCCCTGCATCAGAGTGCGCCGACCATGACAACGGCCCCTTGCAATTCCACCGGGGCTGCTCAGCTTTAGTAGACCAGCCACGCCGTTGGAGAGAAAGGGATCACACCGATGTATCAAGCCGCCATCACCGGCACGGGCGTTTTCACGCCTCAGCAGACCATCACCAACGCCGAACTGGTCGAAGCCTTCAACGCCTATGCCGACCTCTACAACGCCGAGAATGCCGAGGCGATCGACGCAGGCACCCTAGAGGCCAAGGCGCATTCCTCGGAAGAGTTCATCGTCAAAGCCAGCGGCATTGAGCAGCGCTATGTCATGGACAAATCCGGCGTGTTGGATCCCAATGTCATGCACCCCCTGCTGCGCCAGCGCGCGGATGAGGAACCCTCCCTAATGGCGGAAATGGCGGTTGATGCTGCGCAAAAGGCGCTCGCTGCCGCTGGAAAGTCCGCCGATGATGTGGATGCGGTGATCTGCGCGGCCTCCAATCTCGAGCGCGCCTACCCCGCCGTGGCCATCGAAATTCAAGAGCTTCTGGGCGTGAAGGGTTTTGCCTTCGACATGAACGTGGCCTGTTCTTCGGCCACATTCGGCATTCAGGCGGCGGCGGATATGATCCGCTCCGGCTCCATCCGCTCTGCCTTGGTGGTGAACCCGGAAATTTGTTCGGCTCACCTCGAATGGCGCGACCGGGATTGCCACTTCATCTTTGGCGATGTCGCCACCGCCACGCTGCTGGAGCGTGCCGAAGATGTCGAAGGCCCCTGTTTCGATGTCATCTCAACCCGCTGCGCGACTGAGTATTCTAACAACATCCGAAACAACAATGGCTTCCTCCGCCGGTCCCGCCCCGACGGGCTGAGCGACCGACGCGACATGCAGTTCATGCAGAATGGGCGCAAAGTGTTTAAGGAAGTGTTGCCCATGGTGGCCGATCATATCGGCGGGCATATGGCCGACAATGGGCTGGAGTCCGACGACCTTAAACGCATTTGGCTGCATCAGGCGAACAAATCGATGAACGATTTCATTGGGCGCAAGGTGCTGGGCCGGGAGCCTGAGCTGGGCGAACAGCCCAACATTCTGCAAGACTACGCCAACACCTCCTCCGCTGGGTCGATCATCGCTTTCGCGAAGAATTCCGATGACCTGCAAGACGGGGACACGGGGCTGATCTGCTCTTTCGGGGCGGGCTATTCCGTCGGATCGGTGATCGTTAAAAAGCGCGGTTAACCGCCCGCGCCTTGCCCCGCCCGCCAGCGAGATCGAGGCGGGGTTTCTATCTTGATCCGCTGTCATGGGCGGCGTAACACCCGGCCCATGGCAAAGCTTTACTTCAATTACTCCACCATGAACGCTGGCAAATCCACGGTGCTGCTACAGGCGGCGCATAACTATGTGGAGCGCGGGATGGTGCCCTATCTGCTGACTGCGCAGTTCGACAATCGCGCGGGCGAAGGGCGCATCGCCTCGCGCATCGGCATCGGGCAAGAGGCCGATACTTTTGCCCCGGGCGAAGACCTTTTGGCCAAGATCGAAAGCCGGTTAGAGCAAGGCCCCTGCGCCTGTATCTTTGTCGATGAGGCGCAGTTTCTTGAGGTCGAGCAGGTCTGGCAACTGGCCCGCGCGGTGGATGATCTGGGCGTGCCGATCATGTGCTTTGGGCTGCGGGTCGATTTCCGTGGTGAGCTTTTCCCCGGCTCTGCCACGCTGCTCGCGCTGGCCGATGAGATGCGCGAAGTGCGCACCATTTGCCATTGTGGGAAGAAAGCCACGATGGTCGTCCGCCGCGACGCCGAAGGGCAAGCGATGCGGGATGGCGCACAGGTGCAGATCGGCGGGAACGAGACCTATGTCTCCCTCTGCCGCAAACACTGGCGCGCCGCCGTGGGCGATGGTTAAACCCGGTTCGGCGGGGTCTCTCCTTCGATAAAGGCTTGCAGATTGGCCACAGCCATCAGCCCCATATCGACGCGGACCTCGTGCGCCGCGGTGCCGAGGTGCGGCAACAGCACAGCGTTGTCGAGATCGCGCAGCGCCTGCGGCACTTTGGGTTCGAACTCATAGACATCCAGCCCCGCACCGCCGATGCGCCCCGCTTGCAGAGCTTCGATCAATGCGGCCTCCTGCACCACATCGCCGCGGGCGATGTTGATCAGATGGGCATGGGGCTGCATCGCCCCGAGCACGGTTTCATCAATCAAATGCCGTGTCTCGCCGCCGCCGGGCACGGCAATAACAAGCACATCTACGGCTTCGACCAGCGCAGTCAGGCTTTCGACACGGGAAGCGGGGAAATCGAGGTCTTTCTCACTGCGGTTAAAATAACTGACCTGCATCTCGAACCCATAGTGACACCGCCGCGCGATGGCCTGCCCGATCCGGCCCATGCCGACGATGCCGACCCGCTTGCCGGTCAGGTGCAGCCCCAGCATCTGCGTCGGGTGCCACCCTTCCCATGCGCCCGAGCGGACCAGCCGCTCCCCTTCGGCGGCACGGCGGGCGGACATCAGCATGAGTGTCATGGCGACATCCGCCGTGGCATCGGTGACGGCGCCGGGCGTGTTGGTCACCTCCACCCCCGCGGCGCGGGCCGCGGCGGCGTCGATATGGTTATACCCAACGCCGAAATTCGCGAGGATCTTGCAGCGTGGGGCGGGCACATCGGCAAAGACTTCGGCCGAGAATACATCCCCCAAGGTCGGCATCACCCCGTCATAGTCGCGCAAAGCCGCGCGCATTTCCGCGGCCGAGAGGGGCACCGTTTCCTCGCGAACGGTTACCTCGCAGCCCGTCAACGTGCTGGTGACCTCCTTGGGCAAGGGTCTGGCAATCAGTATCTTTTTCAATGCATCCGCCCTCCTTCGGGCACTTTTTGATCGGGCGACAAGAGCACGATCTCTCCGTCCTTATCCGGCAGGCCAAGCACCAGCACTTCGGACATGAAAGGCCCGATCTGGCGCGCGGGGAAGTTCACCACGGCCATGACCTGCCGCCCCACCAGCGTTTCGGGGTTATAATGCGCCGTGATCTGGGCAGAGGTCTTACGCTCCCCAATCTCAGCGCCGAAATCCACCCAGAGTTTGATCGCCGGTTTGCGCGCTTCGGGAAAGGCTTCGGCCCGGGTCACGGTGCCGACGCGAATGTCGACCTTGAGAAAATCGTCAAAAGTGATCTCAGCCATTGGCCAACTCCCGCGATCTGTCTGCGGCAGCGGCCACGGCGCGTTTCAACAAAGGCGGGAAGCCCTCGGCCTCATCCATCAGCACTTCAAGCGCCGCTTGGGTCGTGCCATTGGGGCTGGTCACGTTGACGCGAAGCTGGGCGGGGTCTTCTTCGGCCTGCATCGCCAGCGCCCCTGCCCCGGCCACGGTCGCCTTGGCCAATTGCATGGCCAGTTCTTCGGGCAAGCCTTGGGCCACACCGGCGGCGGCCATGCATTCGATCATGTGAAAGACATAGGCCGGGCCCGAGCCGCTGACCCCCGTGACCGCGTCGATCTGCGCCTCTTCCGACAGACGCACGACTTCACCCACGGCGCTGAGCAGGGTCTCGGCCTCATCCAAAGACCGGCTGCCCGCCTTGGCGTTGCCAACGATGGCGGTGATCCCTTTGGAAATGGCAGCAGGCGTGTTGGGCATGGCCCGCACAACGGGCGTGTCGCCGCCAAGGACGCTTTCGAAATAGCCGATGGTGGTGCCCGCTGCGACGCTGACGAAAAGCGTCTCCCCATTGCCCATCGCCTGAAGCGTCGGCAGCGCGTCCGCCATCATCTGTGGTTTGACCGCTACCAGCACCACCGCTGGCGCAGCAGGCAGATCGGCGTTCAGGTTCACGCCCGCGCTTTGCAGCCAATCGGAGGGCTTGGGGTCCACGACCCAAACCGAGCTTGCAGGCAGTCCCTTTGCCAGCCAGCCTTCCAACATGGCGGATCCCATTTTGCCACAGCCCAGCAAAACCAAGCCATCGTGCGCCACTCTGCCGTCTTTCATCGTCATCCCCCGAAGTTGTTCGGGGACTTTGTTACGCCCGGCCGTAAGCCTCTGCAATGGCGACGTCCATCGCGGCCTTGGGGGTTTGATCGCCCCAGACGAGCAATTGCAGCGCGGGGTAGTAGCGTTCGGCGCTCATGACAGCGGCACCGATCATCGTATCAATCTGCTCTGGCCCCGCGACCTGCCCACCGGCCAGCACCAAGCCGTAACGGTAGACCATCAACTGCTGATCCGGCCAGAAACTGAACGCCCCCGCCCAGCATTGATCGTTGACGAGGTTTAACAATTCGTAAAGCTGCGGAAGTTTTTCGGCAGGCGGCTCCATCTCGAAGGTGCAAATCAGGCGCAGCGTTTCGTCATAGGCAGACCATGCCAGCGTTATCGAATATGTTCGCCATTGCCCTTCGACAGCCATGGCGATCTGGTCATCCGCCACGCGGTCGAACTCCCAATCATGGTGCGCCGCGATATTTTCAACGATATCAATCGGGTGAACGTCTTCTTCAAGGTAATGCTCGGACAGGGCCATTTCGCCACCTCTCAATCTGTTCCACGGGGCGGGACGTGGCCCACCATTCATGGAAGCCTGCACAAATAGGCGTGTAGGTTCACATCACCTATACAAGATATGGTGCTTCTAGCGGAACAGTCTGGCAAGGTTTTTCTTGGGGATAACCACAATTGATAGGGGATAACCGCAATAACTTGTGGGTAAATCGCGGAAAACGTCTACAATTTGGAGAGAGGTGCTGCGCCGGGGCAAGATTAGCCTCTGTCGGCGCGGAGGATCGCCGCCCCAACCTTGGGGGCGGCAGATCAGATTTGGCCTGGGCTCGGGCCTCAGCCCTTGGTTTCGAGCTTGTCGAGCCGCGCTTTCAGCGCTTCGTTCTCTTCGCGGGCCTTTTGCGCCATGGCACGCACCGCGTCGAATTCTTCGCGGGTGACAAAATCACGATCAGCGAGCCAACGGTCGAGCATGCCCTTCATGGCAGTCTCGGCCTCATCCTTGGCACCTTGGGCGACGCCCATCGCGTTTGTCATCATCTGTGATACGTCATCGAAAAACTTGTTACGGGTCTGCATGTCTGGCCTCCGGAGGTTTGTTAGCCTCTATATGGGGCGCGAAGCCCTTACTCGCAAGGTTGACTTCCCCGCGCGGCCTTGTTCAATCAGCACCATGATAGCCATGCTCCCCTTCCCCGATATCGCGCCGGAAATCTTTTCGGTTAACCTGTTTGGTGCCACCTTCGCGCTGCGCTGGTATGCGCTGGCCTATATCGTGGGCATTCTGCTGGGCTGGCGCATCGCCACCGCAGCGGTAAAGCGCCCACAACTGTGGAAGAATGACACGCCCGTCATGAAGCCCGGTCAGGTCGAGGACCTGCTCTTTTGGGTTATTCTGGGCGTGATCCTTGGCGGGCGGTTGGGCTATGTGCTCTTTTATCAACCAGCCTATTACCTGTCGAACCCCGCCGCGATCTTGCAGCTTTGGGAGGGCGGCATGTCCTTCCATGGTGGGGCGCTTGGGGTCATTTTGGCCGGGCTCTTCTATACATGGCGGCATCGCATCCCGGTGATCTCGACCGGAGATATGGTGTGTTTGGGGTTGGCGCCGGGCCTGTTTCTGGGGCGGCTGGCGAATTTCATCAACGCCGAGCTCTGGGGCCGTCCGACCGATCTGCCTTGGGGCGTGGCCTTCCCCGGCGAGGCAGCGCAGTTCTGCCCCGACGTGGCCGGCATCTGCGCCCGGCACCCCTCGCAACTCTATGAGGCGCTGCTGGAGGGGCTGGTCTTGGGCGGCGTGCTGATCTGGATGGCATGGAAACGCGGTGCGCTGAAAATGCCCGGCCTGATCGGCGGCACCTTCCTTGCGGGCTATGGCGCGGCACGTTTCGCGGTTGAGTTCCTGCGCCAGCCAGATGCGCAATTCGTCACCCCCGGCAACCCACTGGGGCTGGCGTGGCATATCGGCGGCTGGGGGCTGACCATGGGGCAGATCCTGTCGCTGCCGATGATCGCAGTAGGCATCTTTCTGATCATCCGAGCGCGGCGACAGGCATGAGCCTGAAGGACCATCTGCTCGCGCGGATCGCCTTGGAAGGGCCGATGCGACTGGACGACTATATGCAGTCCTGCCTGTTGCATCCCGACTGGGGCTATTACACGACCCGCGCGCCCTTTGGCGCAGAGGGGGATTTCATAACGGCGCCGGAGATCAGCCAGATGTTTGGCGAGTTGATCGGCCTGTCGCTGGCGCAAAGCTGGCTGGATCAGGGTGCGCCCGCGCCTTTCACGTTGGCCGAGCTTGGGCCGGGGCGCGGCACATTGATGGCCGATATGCTGCGCGCCTGCGCGCAGGTGCCGGGATTTCTGGCCGCTGCGAAGATTACGCTGGTCGAAGCCTCCCCCGCTCTGCGCGACGTGCAGCGTGAGACGTTGCAAGGCCATGACATCACTTGGTTGGATAGCGCTGCAGACTTGCCCGATGCGCCGCTTTTCCTGATTGCGAACGAGTTTTTTGACGCGCTCCCGATCCGCCAGTTCATCCGCCAAGGCGCGGGCTGGGCGGAGCGGCGGGTCGGCGCGGCAGAGGGCGCGCTGACCTTCGGCCTTGGGCCCGTGACCCCACAGCCCGCCCTCACGCACCGGCTGGAGGATACGAAGGACGGCGATCTGGTCGAGCGTTGCGCCCCAGCGGCAGAGATCATGCAACAGATCGGCAGCCGCATCGCAGCCCATGGCGGCGCCTCGCTGATCGTCGACTATGGCGATTGGCGCGCCTTGGGCGACACCCTGCAAGCATTGGCGAACCACGCCCCCGTAGACCCGCTGGCCAGCCCCGGCCACGCCGATCTGACCGCTCATGTCGATTTCGAGGCGCTCGCCCTCGCTTGCCCCTGCCCCCATAGCCGCGTCGTCACCCAAGGCGTTTTTCTTGAGCGTTTGGGCATCACCCCCCGCGCGCAGAAATTGGCCGAACTCCTGACCGGTGACGCGCTTGGCAGCCACATTGCCGCACATCGGCGGTTGACGCACCCGGCGGAAATGGGAAACCTGTTCAAAGTAATGGGGCTCTACCAAAAAGGTCAGACCCCGCCCCCGGGGACAGAAATATGACGCTCGAAATTCTCACATCAGATGCGCTTGCCCCTCTGCGGCACGGGTTTTTCACCCGCCGTGGCGGCGCGTCATCGGGAGTGTTTTCCGGGCTGAACTGCGGCAGCGGCAGCTCGGACCAGTCCGAGATTGTACGCATCAACCGCGCCCGCGCTGCCGAGGCGATGGGCCTGCCCGCTGACCACCTTGTCGGGGTGCATCAGGTCCACTCTGCCACCGTCGTCACCGTGACGGAACCGCGCGACGACAAGCCCCGCGCCGATGCGCTGGTGACCAAAACCCCCGGCATCGCCCTGTCGATCCTGACCGCTGACTGCCAGCCCGTGCTCTTTGCGGATGCGCAGGCCGGTGTGGTCGGCGCTGCCCATGCGGGCTGGCGCGGCGCACTTGATGGGATACTTGAGGCGACCGTCGATGCGATGGTTGATCTGGGCGCCACGCGCGAAAAGATCACTGCGGTGATTGGCCCCTCGATCAGCCAGCGCGCCTATGAGGTCGGGCCAGAGTTTCTAGACAACTTCATGAGCGCCGACCCCGAGTTTGCCCGTTACTTTGCCCAAGGCGAAAGTGACCGTCTGCATTTCGACTTGCCGGGCTTTGGCCTGAACCGTCTGCGCGCGGCGGGTGTGGGCCATGCGGAATGGACGCGGCATTGCACCTATGCCGACGCCTCGCGATTCTATTCCTACCGGCGCACGACCCACGCCAAAGAGGCTGACTATGGCCGCCTGCTCTCGGCCATCACGCTCTGAACGGGGCAAGATTGGGGCGAAGGTCGCCCGCTTCATGCCGCATTACTGTCGCCAGACTGGACGCAATCGCGCTCGTTTTGCTTAACTGTTTCACGACCAGGCGATAACTGTAGGGTTTTAAACACTTTATAGATTGTGGCCTTCCCGCCCCAAAGCGCCCAACTCAGCCGTCAAATTTGCGCAAGTTTCTCATCCACCGTCAAAAACCGGCCCGATTGCACTGCGATAGTGAATCCAACGATGCCCGCATGACCGAAGAGGAACCTAGCCATGAAAAAGAACCCGCGCTTCATCAAGTCCGTCGTCGAGACTGCCGCAAAGACGGACACCGTCATGCCATGGGCGCGTGGCGCGCGCCGCGCTGCCTTTATCGCAAAGCGGGCTGGCAACGCCCCGGTCCGCAAGACCGCCTGAAAAGTTTCCCCCGGTACCGGCGCCAAAGTTTCCGGTACAAATGACCGCCCCTCGGGACATTGATTCGTCTCGGGGGGCGTTTTCATGCAAATATGGCAGCCAAAAGCCGGGCCAAGAAACATACCGCGATTTTAGCCGAAATTGGCGCGGGATAGGCTGTGAATATCCCGGATATTTTGACAATTCCGGCAGAACATGGCGAATTACCTGTCAGTCCGCGCCCAAAAAGGGCCGCGTTCCGCCCCGCTGCGCCGGGTAGATAAGGGGTTTCGCATGACACAGACCGCCGCCACCGATCTGGAAGTTCCGCCGCCTGTGCCAATGCGCAGCTATGAAGTTGCCGCCCTGCGCGCCGATGGTTCGCTCTATATCGGGCAAGACACTGCGCCCGCCGCGCCGCTTTTCGAATCCGCCTTTGCGGCCTTCGCCCGCGGGACGCTGATCCAGACGGTGCAGGGCGACATCGCCATTGAGGACCTTCAGCCCGGCGACATGATCAACACCTCATCGGGGGAACCGGCGCGATTGATCTGGATCGGGTCCAGCAGCTTTATCCCGGCGGACAGCGGGCGGCGGCTTTCGCTGATCCGCATCATGCCCGACAGTTTCGGAGAGGGGCGCCCCAGTTCGTTCCTCACCCTTGGGCCCGCCGCACGGGTACTACACACGCCGCCTCACCTGCGGGCAGAGGCGGGCAGCGCCCGTTTGCTGACCCCGGTTCGCGCGTTTTTGGATGGAGTCAACGTGATTGAGGTCGCCCCGCCGACCCCGGTGCGCCTGTTCCATATTTGCCTGTCGCGCCATGCGGCGATCAAGGCAGGCGGGTTGGAGATGGAGACCTTTCACCCCGGTGCGCAGGCTCTGCGCGACGCCGCGCCCAGCCTTCGGGATCGGTTTCTGTCGATGTTTCCGCAGATCGCGCATGCGACCGATTTCGGCCCCCTTGCCCATCCCCGCGCGCCTGAAACCACTAAAGACAGTCCAAAGGACTGATTCAGGGCGCGGTCGACAGCCGCGCTTCCAAAACGTCAAAGGGTACGCCGGGATCATCCTTGGCCCCACGGATCACAAGGCTCGTTTTTACGCTTTCCACATTCGGCGTCGTCAGCAATTGCCCCGTGAGGAAACTTTGAAAGCTCGACAGGTCCGGCGCCACGCATTTCAGGATGAAATCAACCTCACCGTTGAGCATATGGCACTCGCGCACCAACGGCCAACCGCGACATTTCTCTTCAAAAGCGCTCAGATCGGCCTCGGCCTGACTGGCAAGTCCGACCATGGCGAAAACCTGCACCTCAAAACCCAGTTCGCGCGCATCTACATCGGCATGATAGCCTTTGATGTAGCCTTGTTCTTCCAAGGTGCGGACCCGGCGCAAACAGGGCGGCGCAGAGATGCCCACGCGCTTGGCCAGTTCGACATTCGTCATCCGGCCATCCGATTGCAATTCGGCCAAGATCATCCGGTCGATCGGATCTAGTCGTGTACCCGCCATATCATCCTCAGTGAATTTTCGATTCTTATAGCAGCCTGCGTGGTACGCGCAATAAAGTTTCACACAGGCGCAATATTCTTTGTCTCACCCATCGAGCCGAACCAGCCGCCTGCTCACGCGAGCGTAATGGCAGAGCGGTGACGGTGGGGGTTTAACGGCTTCCCCGCTATCGCTATATGAGGCGGGCAATATCAATGACAGCCCGGGGGCGCCAGATGGCCGAGACACGTAAAACCAAGGTACTGATCATCGGCTCCGGCCCTGCGGGCTACACCGCCGGGGTCTACGCGAGCCGCGCCATGTTGGAGCCGATCCTCGTTCAAGGGATCGAGCCCGGCGGCCAGCTGACCACCACCACCGAGGTCGAGAACTGGCCCGGCGACAGCGAGGTCCAAGGCCCCGACCTGATGATCCGCATGCAGGACCACGCCAAGGCGATGGGCACCGAGATCATCGGCGACATCATCACCGATCTTGACCTCTCAAGCCGTCCGTTCCACGCCAAAGGCGATAGCGGCAGGACCTATGTCGCCGACGCCGTGATCCTTGCCACCGGGGCGCGGGCCAAATGGCTAGGGCTGGAGAGCGAGGAAAAGTTCAAAGGGTTCGGCGTGTCGGCCTGCGCCACCTGTGACGGTTTTTTCTACCGGGGCCAAGAGATTGTGGTGATCGGCGGCGGCAACACCGCCGTGGAAGAGGCGCTGTTCCTGACCAACTTCGCCTCCAAGGTCACGTTGATCCACCGCCGTGATGAACTGCGCGCTGAAAAAATCCTGATCGACCGACTGATGAAGAACCCCAAGATCGAGCCGCTGTGGTTCCACGAGCTTGAGGAAGTCTATGGCACCAACAGCCCGCTGGGTGTCGAAGGCGTGAAGGTTAAACACGTTAAGACCGGCGAAATCACCGATATCCCGGCCAAAGGTGTCTTTGTGGCCATCGGTCACGCGCCCTCGAATGAATTGGTTAAGGACACGTTGGAAACCCACATGGGCGGCTATGTCGTGACCAAACCAGACAGCACCGAAACCTCCATTCCGGGGGTCTTTGCCGCGGGCGATCTGACGGACCACAAGTATCGCCAAGCGGTGACAAGCGCTGGCATGGGCTGCATGGCCGCGCTGGAAGCTGAGCGTTTTCTGGCCGAAGTGGGCGATGATGAGGGCAAAGACACCTCCCTTCCGCTTGGCTATGGGGCCGAAGTGAAGGAAGACGTTTAAGTCAACCGAAGGCGCGGCGGAGATAATTCTGGTTTCCGCCGCCCTTGCACACCCGAATTGCAGGCCATCCCGAGATCACAGGATAACAGCCTTTAACGATACGATCCCCCCTAGAACTATAGACTTTTTACGCCTTTTGCAGCTATGGCAGCCAAGACCGAAGCCGCCTGCCCCCTGAAGAAAAGTGATAGTTATGATGCCCAGCAACCTTGCGCCGATCCCCGAACTCTATGTCTCATACGAGTCTGCGCAGAAATTGAAAATCGAAGCCGGCAATTTGGTGAGCCTTGATCTCACTCCGCGTCAGATCTGCGATCTGGAGCTTTTGATGAACGGCGGTTTCAACCCGCTCAAAGGTTTCCTGTCCGAGGAAGACTATGACGGCGTGGTCGAGAACATGCGGCTGGCGGATGGCAGCCTCTGGCCCATGCCGATCAACCTCGACGTCAGCGAAGCCTTCGCTGAAAAGCTGGAACTGGGTCAGGACATTGCCCTGCGCGACCAAGAGGGCGTGATCCTAGCGACCATGACCATCACCGACCGTTGGACCCCCAATAAGGCACGCGAGGCCGAGAAGGTCTTTGGCGCGGATGACGATGCGCATCCAGCGGTGAACTATCTGCACAACCAAGCGGGCAACGTCTATCTCGGCGGCCCGGTGACCGGCATCCAGCAGCCGGTGCACTATGATTTCCGTGCCCGTCGCGACACGCCCAACGAACTGCGCGCCTATTTCCGCAAGCTGGGCTGGCGCCGCGTTGTGGCCTTCCAAACCCGCAACCCGCTGCACCGTGCGCATCAGGAACTCACCTTCCGTGCCGCCCGTGAGGCGCAGGCCAACCTGCTGATCCATCCGGTCGTCGGCATGACCAAACCCGGCGACGTGGATCACTTCACCCGCGTGCGCTGCTATGAGGCGGTGCTCGATAAATACCCGGCGGCCACCACCTCGATGAGCCTCTTGAACCTCGCCATGCGCATGGCTGGCCCGCGTGAGGCCGTCTGGCACGGGCTGATCCGCAAGAACCACGGCTGCACACATTTCATCGTGGGCCGCGACCACGCTGGCCCCGGCAAGAACTCCGCCGGTGAAGATTTCTATGGCCCCTATGACGCGCAGGACCTGTTCCGCGCGCATCAGGAGGAAATGGGCATCGAAATGGTCGATTTTAAACATATGGTCTGGGTGCAGGAACGCGCTCAATATGAGGCCATGGATGAGATCGAGGACAAAGACAGCGTCACCATCCTGAACATCTCGGGCACCGAACTGCGCCGCCGCCTGCGCGAAGGTCTGGAGATCCCCGAGTGGTTCTCCTTCCCCGAGGTCGTCAAGGAACTGCGCCGCACCTCCCCGCCGCGCTCGAAGCAGGGGTTCACCGTGTTCTTCACCGGGTTCTCCGGCTCGGGTAAATCCACCATCGCCAACGCGCTGATGGTCAAGCTGATGGAGATGGGTGGCCGCCCCGTGACGCTGCTGGATGGCGATATCGTGCGGAAAAACCTCTCCTCCGAGCTGGGCTTCTCCAAAGAGCACCGCGATCTGAACATCCGCCGCATCGGTTATGTCGCCTCCGAGATCACCAAAAACGGCGGCATCGCGATCTGTGCGCCGATCGCGCCCTATGCCACCACCCGTCGCGCAGTGCGTGAGGATGTGGAGAACTTCGGCGCCTTCGTAGAGGTGCATGTCGCGACCTCCATCGAAGAGTGCGAGCGCCGGGACCGCAAGGGGCTCTACAAGCTGGCGCGCGAAGGCAAGATCAAGGAATTCACCGGCATTTCCGACCCTTATGATGTGCCGCAGAACGCCGAGCTGGTGCTGGAGACCGAGAATGTCGAGGTCGACAACTGCGCGCATCAGGTGCTGCTGAAGCTTGAGAACATGGGGCTGATCGCGGGTTAAACCGCTCGGCCTTCGTAGAATGGAAACGCAGCCCCTCGGGGCTGCGTTTTGCGTTTCGGCTCAGGCCACCTCGGGCATGAAGACTTGGCCCGACATTACCACACGCCCCTGCCCCGCGACGCGCACCCCGGAGATCGCATCGCGGGGGCCCAGCACTTCGACCTCTGCCCGCCCCGGACGGCCCATGAGGTGCCCCTGTTCGGCGACAAATCGGGGGCTATCGATCAGCCCCCGCGCCCAGAGATAGGCCGCCATCGCGCCTGTTGCCGATCCGGTGAAAGGGTCTTCGGCGGGGCTGGGCGGGGCCAATAGCAGCCGCGCATAGGTATCGCCCGCCGAAGTTGCGCCGTCGAGTGTTACCCAAAAAGGCTCCATCATATCGCTGTCTTGCCCCAGATGGGCGTTGTAATCCGCCAGCGCCCGGGGATCGAGTTTCAGCCTTTCCAGCGCCCTGCGGCTGCGCAAGACCGTGATGCAAAAGGGCAACCCGGTAGAGACCACCTGCGGCTGCCCGATGATATCGGCCGGTTCCAAACCGCCCACGTCTGCGACGAGATCAACAGGCACTTCGACCCCGAAAACCGGCGCGATCTGGGTCATTGCGATCTGGGCACCGCGGACATCTATCTCCACGATACCCGCGCCCGTCTCCAGCCGCAGCGGCCCTTCACCGATCAGCCCGCGATGGCGCAGGGCCGCGACGGTGGCGATGGTCGGATGGCCGGCAAAGGGTATCTCTCGGCTGGCGAGGTAGTATTTCACCTTGAAGTCTGCGATCTCGGACGGCCCTGTAAAGGTGCATTCTACCAAAGATGTCTCACGCACATAGGCCGTGCAAATGGCATCAGGCAGCACCGCCCCGCCATGCACCACGGCACAGCCATTGCCGCCAAAGACCTGATCGGTGAAAGCATCCACCCAGTCGAAATCGAACTCCATACGCCCGCTCCCAATAACAAAAGGCCGCAGCGGACTGCGGCCTTGCATCGGGCTTAGCGTATCGTCGTGCCGCGCGGCGTCAATGCACCATCACTGGCCGGTAGTCATGCTCTCGCGCCAGCGAGAAAGCGAGCTTCTGATCGCCGACCAGCGCCAGTTGCTGCCCTTCGGCATCGTGAACGGCATAGAGAAGCTCAAGCCCCTCGGCCTGATCGCGCACTTCGCGCGGCAGATCGGCGACAGCGATGGTTTTGACATAGACCATACGGTCATTTCCGTGGGTGATTGCGTCTTGCATGATGTTACCCCTTCTTGATCTTGATGGTTTGAACCACCGTTTCAGGCTTGGCGCGGGTCAGGTCGACATGCAGCAGACCATTCTCCATAACGGCTTCGCCCACATCGACTCCATCGGCCAGAACGAACGAGCGCTGAAATTGTCGCGCGGCGATCCCACGGTGCAAAAACACCCGATCTTCGCCATCGTCAGACTGACGCCCACGGATCACGAGCTGTCTATCCTCAACTGTTATCGACAGATCCTGTTCCGAAAAACCAGCCACGGCAAGTGTGATCCGATAGCTGTAGTCAGATGTTTGTTCGATATTGAACGGCGGATAACCTTCGTTTCCGGCTTTGGCGCTGCGTTCAAGCACCCGTTCCAATTGTTCAAACCCAAGCATATGTGGGTAAGAGGCAAGCGTTAATTTCGTCATGCGACACGTCCTTATCAGGTCAAGCGACAGTGTTTCACAGGCCCCGCATTCGGCAACCCGTTGCATTGAATATGGGGGGGCTTTCTTGCCTGCGCAAGGGCTATGCCAAATGATCTCAAGCGCTTATATTCAAGGTTCAGATGCCCAACGGAATCACCTACCCATGAATGCCCCTACCGATCTGTCGATGAAAACGGATGAAGTGCTGCGTGTTGAGCTTGAGGTCTTCCGACGGGAACATCGCGATCTGGATGACGCCATCCACGCTCTTGTTGAAAAAGGAACTGGCGATCAACTGACCCTACAGCGGCTGAAAAAGCGCAAGCTGCGGCTCAAGGATCTCATCGCCCAGATCGAAGACCGCCTGACCCCCGATATCATCGCCTAAACCTTGAACTCTGTTGCCTGCGGCAATCATCGTTGCCACATGGGCCGGGATGGGTATAGTGCGCGCTCTGATCCACCAAGAGAAGGCCCTGCGCAATGACCACGCCCCCGGTTGGCATCATCATGGGGTCCCAGTCCGACTGGGCCACCATGCGCGAAGCAGCAACCCTGCTGGAAGAGCTTAACATCCCCTTTGAGGCGCGCATCGTGTCCGCCCATCGCACGCCAGACCGGCTGTGGGACTATGGCAAAACGGCGGTGGACCGTGGTCTGCAAGTGATTATCGCAGGCGCTGGCGGTGCGGCGCATTTGCCGGGCATGATGGCCTCCAAAACCCGCGTGCCGGTGATTGGCGTGCCGGTGCAGACCAAAGCGCTCTCGGGAGTGGATTCGCTTTATTCCATCCTGCAAATGCCACGCGGCTTTCCAGTGGCGACGATGGCGATCGGATCGGCAGGTGCAGCCAATGCAGCCTTGATGGCGGCGGGCATCCTTGCCTTGCAAGATGCGGAACTGGCCAAGCGGTTGGACGATTGGCGCGACGCGCTGAGCGCCTCAATCCCCGAGGTGCCGCATGACTGAACCATTGCAAACCGGCGCCACCATCGGCATTCTGGGAGGTGGCCAATTGGGCCGTATGCTCTCTGTCGCCGCCGCGCGGCTCGGCTTTCGGACCCATATCTTTGAGCCGGGTGCCAACCCGCCCGCTGCCGATGTGGCCCATGCGGTGACCACCGCGGGCTATGACGACCACAAAGCGCTGGAGGCTTTCGCCCGCGCCTGTGACATCGTGACCTTCGAGTTTGAGAACATCCCCACCGAGGCGCTCGACGTGGTGGAGGCGATCACCTCGATCCGCCCGGGCCGCGAAGCCCTGCGCATTTCCCAAGACCGGCTAACCGAGAAGACCTTCCTCGGTGACCTTGGTTTGCGGGTGGCGCCTTTTGCCGATGTCACCGACGCCGGGACTTTGAAGGCCGCCGTGGCGCAGATCGGCACGCCCGCAATCCTCAAGACCCGGCGTTTCGGCTACGATGGGAAAGGCCAAGCGCGGCTGAAAGACGATGCCGATCTCGATACCGCTTGGGCCGAGATGAACGGCGCGCCTTCGTTGCTCGAAGGGTTCGTGAATTTTAGCGCCGAGATTTCCGTCATCGCCGCGCGCAGCGCCACGGGCGAAGTCGCCTGTTTCGATCCCGGTGAGAACGTCCACCGCGATGGCATCCTGCACACCACCACCGTCCCGGCAAAGATCAGCAACGCGCAGCGCACCGATGCGGTCTTGCTCGCCGGTCGGGTGCTTAACGCGCTTGAGTATGTCGGCGTCATGGGGGTTGAGCTTTTCGTCACCCCGCAGGGGCTGATCGTGAACGAAATCGCCCCACGGGTGCATAACTCGGGCCATTGGACCCAGAATGGCTGCGCGATCGACCAGTTCGAGCAGCACATCCGCGCCGTCGCGGGCTGGCCCTTGGGCGATGGTCAGCGCTATGCGGATGTGGTGATGACCAACCTCATCGGTGACGATATGGACCGCGTGCCAGAACTTGCTCGCGCGCGCGACACCGCGCTGCATCTCTACGGCAAGGCCGAGGTGAAACCGGGCCGCAAGATGGGCCATGTGAACCAGATCATTCGCGCCTGAGGTCAGGCGACGAAACGCTCCGCAACCGCGCCGGACATGAAGCTTACCCGCCCCGCCACGAAAGTGGCGGCGACGCGGCCTGTGGCCTTGTCCAACACAACGATATCCGCGCGCTTGCCCGGCGCCAGCGTGCCACGATCGGTAAGCCCCAGCACCTGCGCCGGCCCGGATGAGACCAGCGCCCATGCCCCCGCAAGGTCGAGCAGCCCGCTTTGCGACAGCATCAGGGCGGCACGGCGCGGCGAAGGGTAATGATAGTCTGACGCCAAGGCGTGACACAGCCCCATGCTGATCAGATCCAGCGCTGACAGGTTGCCGTTATGCGACCCGCCGCGCACCACATTGGGCGCGCCCATGATCACCGCATCGCCCGCCCCATGCGCGGCCTCGGCGGCCTCCTGCGTCTCGGGAAATTCTGCCAGTGTCACACCCCGGGCCCGCCACAGGCCGCGCCCCTCGGCGGTCTGATCATCATGGCTGCCCATTTTGACCCCGCGTTGCGCCAGTTCTGCACACAGTCGATCCAAGGCCGCTGGCACCTCATCGCGCCGAGCGTGCATCTCCTGCATTTGAGCCAAATGGCTCTCGGGGCTACGCCCAGCCTTCAGCGCCTGCCCCACCAGCCGTTTCGGCATCTTACCCGCCGCCAAGCGGTCATGCGGCAGATGATCGTTGAACACCACATAGCCCACGCCCCACTCCGCCATACGCCGCGGCAGACTGTCGTAGAGGTCGAGAATATGGGTCTCAAAGCGCAACTGCGGGCGGATATCAGTGACCAATTCCGGCGCCGTGTCGCGGATGCCGCTAAAGACCTGATCGGCAAATTCCAGCCCCCGCAGGCCGCCCTCCCAACTGACGAACTGGGCCAAAACAGCCGTGGTCATGCCGTTGGCCGCCAGTTCCGCCTCTGCGGCAACCAGCCCTTCGGAAAGCTGCTTCATCGCCCCCCGACGCGGGGCCAGATGCCGCTCGAAGGCATCGCCATGCAGATCGACGATCCCCGGCAGCACTTGGAAGCCAGTCAGGTCAACACTCCGCCCCACCGGGCGGTCATTAATCACCCCTTCGGCAAAAGACAGCGGCGCGCGGCTAAGCCCTTCGGGATGCAGAACCTCTGCGTTCATCAGGTCAAGGTTTGGCATCGCCCCCTCCCAACCCTGGCAGGCACCCGCCTTCGGGGCAGCCAATCGCGTTCAATACGCCATCGATAAAGGTCATCGACCGGTCAAAACTGCCGGTTTTCAAAAACGCCATGGTCTGGGCGATAACGCGCGGGTTGTTCATCATGAAAGTGTGGGTCACGGGCAAGACGATATGCTCTTTCATTCCCGCAACACGGGTCGACGCGACCGAGACCTTCCCGTCATCCGGACCCGGCAAAAGGCTTGAGAAATAAGGGTTCAGAGACTGTGACCCCGCAATCACGCCCAACTCAAACGGCACAGGCGGCAATTGGTTCGGGAGCGCCCCATCCCCGGTGCCGATCTCGGCCCCGGCCGGGCCGTTCAACCACTCAAAGGCGGGGTTCTCGACCAATTCGTCGACCACTTCGCTGCCGTGATTGGGCGGCCCCAGCATCACCACGCGGCCGACACGGTCGGCGCCAGCCTCTGCCACCCATTTGCGCACCAGAATACCACCCATAGAATGGGTCACGAAATCAATCTGCGCGGTGCCACAAGCGGCAACCGCCTGTGGCAAGGTCTGCTTGGTCAACTCAGCGATATTGGCCTCGGTTGAGGGATAGCCGGGGCGCACCACGCGGTACCCTTCGGCGGCCAAGGCGGCCTCCATAACAGCGAAAGACATCTCGGTTCGTGCCAGCCCATGCAGCAATACAACACAGCGGCCCGCAGCCGTTTCAGCCGCCGCAGGCAGAGGAATCGCCAGCCAAATCGCGGCGATCAGCAAGGTGAGAGGTTTCATCATGCCCTCCAGATAGACTGATTGGCGGGACTGTGAAATGGTCTTGGCGCGTTACCTGACGAAAGTATGCCGATGCCCCGCCCCTGCCCCCGATTAGCCGCCCGCGCTGTCTTGTTGCACGAGGACCGCCTCCTGCTGGTCAATGCCTATGCCGACAATCGACTGGGTTTGATGTGCGCCCCCGGCGGTGGAGTAGAGGCCGGCGCCTCCCTGCCCGACAACCTGCGCCGCGAGGTGTTCGAAGAGACGGGCCTGACGATCTCGGTCGGCGCGCCCTGTCTGGTCAACGAATTCCACGACCCCAGCGGCGATTTTCATCAGGTGGATATCTATTTCAGGTGCCATATCCTCGGCCCCGCCCAGATCGCGTCAGACTGGAAGGATCACGAAGCCATCGTCACCCGACATCAATGGGTCACCAAATCCGAATTGGCGCAGATTCCACACAAGCCCGACAGTCTCGGCGCGGTCGCCTTTGGTCCGGCGGAGGCGGCGATTACCTACGATCCGTTGGAGCCGATCTTGCGCTGATCGCCCAAGCAATCCCGCCCAGAACCAACGCCGTCGCGATAAGCAGCGTGAGGTTCAGCGGTTCACCCAAAAGCAGCGCGCCAGCAAGAATGGCGATGATCGGCACGCTAAGCTGCGCCACTGCTGCCGTGCCACCGTCGATCCGAGCCAGCACCGCATACCACAATGCGTACCCAAGGCCGGAAGTTACCCCACCGCAAAGCGCGCCCAACAGCAGGCCCGTCATACTGAAATGCGACCCTGTCAAAGCGGGCAGGATAAGCATGAAAGGCAGGCAGAGCAGAAAATTCGCCGAAGTCGCCGCCAAGGGATCGCCAGATGTGCGACCAATGATCGTATAGGCGGCCCAGCCCATCCCCGCGGCGACCATCAATCCAGCGCCCATGATATCTGCTGAACCCTGCCCATCCGGCCAAAGAACAAGCACCAATCCGGCAAAGGCCGCGGCGGCGCCCGTGATTTGCCGCGCGGTGGGGGCCGCGCCGGTCATCGCGGCGTAGGTAAACATGGTAATCTGCACGACACCAAAAAGAATAAGCGCGCCGAGCCCGGCATCCAACGTTAGATACGCGAGGCTAAAACCAATCATATAGACAGCAAGGCTGACAGCGCCGCCGATCCTGTTGCGTCGCAAGAGCGGCAGCCGCCCGCCCCGTAGCGCCACCATGATCCCCAAAACCAGAGCGCCTGCGGCGACGCGAACGAGCGCAAAGCCCGCAGGATCAATATGCCCACCGTCGACTGCCATCCGTGTCAAAATGGAGTTTGCCGCAAAAGCGGACATGGTGAGAGCGGAGAGAAGGAAAAGCTGCATGACCATTCGCTTAGCCCTCCTACCCAACTGCGCCAAGTGCTGATTCTTCTCTACATAGCAATCTAACTTGGTCTTGATGACAAACCCCCTCGATTTGACCAGCGCGATCGGATGAGGCGATCAAATCAGCGCATCATCACGACAGGTGAAACCTGGTGCGCTTGCCAGGGTCATTCGAGGTTCATGTTGCACTGCCTATATTGCACCCTCCAAACGCACCTCTACCGACGTACCGCGTTCGGCACCGGTCGAAATCAAACAGGCATGTCCGCCATAATTCCCGGCGATCTTTCGAACCAAAGCCAACCCAAGCCCGGAGCCTTCCACCTCGTCCCGGGATCGCAACGTGGTCATCGGCTTGAAAACACGCTCGTGAAATCGCGGATGAATCCCCGGCCCATCGTCTGAAACGGTCAACATTAGGTCAGACCCTTCGCGCCATGCCGCCACCTCGACCCTTCCTGGAAACTTGTCATGATGCTTGATCGCGTTTCCGATCAATGCCGAAAAGAGCGTGTGAAGGTCTGCTTCATCAATATGGAATGAGCCGCAACCAAAGTCATGATTAATCCGGAAACCACTGGACGGCCCAATCTCCTTTACCGCAGCATCGAATGTCTCTTGGAGACTAACCTCTTGCGGATTCGCCATCTTCCCTGCACGGGAATACTGCAAAAGATCGTACAGCATCCGATCCAAACGCTGCGTATGCCGTTTCATCAGGGCTATGGAACTATGCACCGAAGGACTTACCTCAAGCCCAGACTCCTCGATATCCTCGGCAATCCATTCTGGTAGTTCCAATAGCGCGCGGATGGAACCACGCAGATCATGGCTCACCAAATGGATAAACTCCTCTGCGTCCGGCGCCGTATTTGGCGGTTCCCTCGAAGGGATTTCAACGTCGAGGGACGAATATAGCTGGGGATGGGTCATATCACTGACGCCCTACGCATGACCGTTGAACAGAGCCCCGCAGCTGCCGGATCAAAGAATAAGGCTGCCATTACGCGATATCCCGCAGCAAACGGCGCGCATTCGGTGGATACTTTTGGCGAAGCCGCGCCCAACGTTGTATTTGCTTCTCGCGCCCCGCTCGGCTGGTGATAAGCTGCCACTGCTGCGCCACACGGCTTAGGGCTATTTTCGGCGCAACCTCGCCCTGCAGCGCCCGATCCAACCCTCTTCCCAAAGCCTGAAAATACTCAGATTGCCCTTTTAGGTAGAAATCTGGAATTGCCCCGTCAAGCGACGCACGATGCACCTTGAGAAACGATTTTGAATAAGCATCTTCAACGCCCGGATCGCTGTAGTGTTCCTTTCGGTAAGGGTCAAAAAAGCCATCTGCCTGGCGAACGGCCAGTGTCGACATCTCAGGTGTGACGGCGAAGAGAGCAAATAAATAGGCAAGTTCCTTCTGTGCCGATGTTGCGCTGACGACAAAGCTCCACCCCCAGTTGAAATAGGGTGTTGCAAGGAGTTCCCCCCCAACTTTCCCACCGGGCGTTGGGCCATAAATCATTCGCCCTCTCATCGGCGACCGAGGAGAGTTCAGATATTTCTGCGTACCACCCCAGCCAATATTGCAATAGACATCGCCTTTCGCGTAACGCGCCCAGTTTTCGAACAGCCCAAGGTTAGAGGTATCGGGGACGAGGCTATCTGTAATCGTAATCAATTCCTCCAACGCCGCTACACCCGGGTCTTCAGCGATTTGCGGGGTCATATCGGGGGACAAAGGCCAGTACCCTTTGGCGTGAAATCGAATCCACCACTCCCACGCCAGATACCCCGGCGTGCGAAACAACAACCCGCCATATCGACCAGCTTCTGGCGCATGAAAAAAACGTATTTGCCGATCCAGCTCCGCCCAAGTCTCTGGCATAGCAAGTGGATAACCGAAGCGATCAGCATAGCGCGCCTGTTCATTCGGGTCATGAAGCATTTCACGATGGTAAAACATCACATAGGCGTCGCCATCTGTTTGGAAACCATAGGTCTGACCATCAAACCTATCCCCTTCCTGATAGAGCATAGGGTCGCGAAATCCCGTCGGCTCATAGCGTGCGGCGTAGTCATCCAAAGCGTGGATTGCCCCCGCGGCAACGAGGTCTGCCACCCCAAAGGTCGCAGGCAGGGCAACGTCATATTTCGCCTCCCCAAGTACACTATTTAGCATTAGCTCCGCGTTGATCTGATCGACATGCACCTCTTGAAGGTCGACTTTCACCCCGGTTCGCTCCGTAAACACCGCCGCGACCGGTTCAAGATTGGCACGTGACCCTTCCGGAAGCAGCACAGAGAGCGTTCTGGCATCTCCAACCAAACCACGGGCTTGCGCGGACACCTTTATATCAATCGTCTCCCCAAATACCGGACCGGCGATAAGCGTGCTAAGACCGGCACCTAGGCCGATAGAGAACCTTCGCCTTGTCAACCTGCGCCCGCCAAACACACTGCAATCCTCCAATCAGCGGGTGGAGGATGACCCCCTCTCGCTTTGATGAACCCGGTTTTAGAGCCGTGGCGATTAACATTGCGTTAATTGGTCCCAGCTATTCAGTCAGCATGGTTACGATGCATCCCCCATGGTCGCTGCGGCAGTTTCTCGGCAGTCGTATCAGCACCCGCCTAAGGGCAGCGCTCCTTCTCGTGGCGGCCATTATTGGCGTTGCGGGATGGGCTGCTACGGGTCAGATGCGATCTGTGCTGGTCAGTCACGCTCATTTGAGCCAATCGGCCCTTCCTACATTGGCTATTTCCCAGCAAATTGAGCGGTCCTTGAACGGTGTATTCCTTTCGATTGAGCAGCTTAATCAATTAGATACCTCCGTGTCGCCAGATACGCTCGGGAAAGACATCACAACAAAAATCGACAAAACTTTTGAGCTTTTAGAAAATCTGAAGACAATGGAGATCGCGCTCCCGCTGGCAGCGCGGCTGGAGGGACGGCTGCATATGGCGCGGCGGGCATCTGATGCGACAGTTTTCAGCCTTCAGGAAATGCGGCGCGCCGAGGGCCAGATCCTCACAACGCTTGATCTTGTCGAGCAAATCCAAGTACAGAATCATACTATTATTGATGAGTTAGCCTACCGACTTTCACGGCAAACCGAAGCCCTGCTGAGTGAAGTCTCAGGAAGCTTTGCATCCGGTGATGTTGCCCCAGAAAATCGCCCTTCAGGCTTTCCCGACATGTTGTTGAGCGCAATTAATCTCAATGACATTCGGCTAAGTCTCGACACGCTTATTAACATCATCAATTCACAAGGGCTACAGAACCAACTTCTTCAACTTGAGCGCGCACGACTTCTTGTCGAAGAGCATTTCCAGGATGCCATCACCCGGTTACCGCGCATTCATGAAGCAGCCAGTAGACGGTCGCTGGCCCGCCAAATCGACGCGCTGCGCGACGTGCTGCTTGATCCCGAAAAGGGCTTCTTCGCACATTCAACGGCACGTCTGCAGTTTCACGAGAGCGTTCAAACGCTGCAAGCCGAACACCTGCCCATGATCGTGGGGATTTCCGACACATCCTCTGATCTTACTCAGAACATTTTGCGGCGGGTGGATCTCGCGACAGATGCGCTGCGCGACACCATCCATCGGGTCATATGGACTGTTGGCCTCACCGTTGGAAGCGCGCTTCTCGTGATTGCCCTTACCAACGGCTTTGTTGTTGAGCGGCAGTTTAACCGTCGCATCAATCGATTGACCAATTCCGTCACGGCTATCGCTCAGGGTGACCTTGATCACCCCGTCACCGTGCGAGGGCAGGATGAACTAGGAGAGATGGCACGTGCATTAGTTGTGTTCCGCACAACTGCGGAAGAGTTGCGGCGCTCGAACATCGAGCTCGAGAAATTCGCCTATGTGGCCGCCCACGACCTGCGATCTCCCCTCCGTGCGGTGCATGAACTAAGCCTTTGGGTCCTTGAGGATGAGGAAAATGCGCTGACTGCGGAAAGCCGAAGCTATTTGCTTATGTCACAACAACGGATCGATCGGCTTAACCGCCTTCTGAACGATCTCTTGGACTACGCCCGGGCAGGACAGGATCAACCAGCGCCAGAGCCGGTGCACCTTGCCCGATTGGTGGCAGACCTCGCCCGCTATACCGACACGGAGGGTCGGTTTAAAATTAGCTTTGCCGGGACAAACCAGATCATCGACGTACAGCTTACGCCGTTGCAGCAGATTTTGGGCAACCTGATCTCAAATGCAATCAAACACCATGACCGGGATCATGGCACCATCCATGTTAATGCCGAGGTGCAGCAGGACCGTGTTGTTCTAAGCGTGCGCGATGACGGGCCTGGAATAGAACTTCGGCACCAAGAGAAGGTATTTGAACTGTTTCAAACACTTAAATCTCGTGATGAGGTTGAAGGGAGCGGCTTGGGCCTCGCCATCGTAAGCAAGCTTGCGTCTCACCAGAAAGGGAAGATCACGCTGGTCTCCGACCCCAACAAAAAGCGCGGATCGACCTTTGTTGTGGAGCTTCCATTGGCAACGCAAACGCACCGCAATCTGGCCGTGGCGGCGGCGGCGTGACCCAAGCCGAAAAGGAATATTGGATGAAAACGACGCCCGCGAAATTTCTTATCGTAGACGATGACAAAGTCAGCGTGATGGCCATGCAACGGGCGATGCGCAAGTTGAAGATCGTCAACGAAACGGCGGTTTGTCACGACGGGCAACATGCGCTCGAATTTTTAGCGGAGGAGGTGAAGCGGCATGGGCGATTGCCGCCCTATATCGTCACACTTGACCTCAATATGCCGCGCATGGGCGGGCTTGAGTTCTTGGAAGTTGTCCGAGCCGATCCGGCGTTGGAGCGGATGGTGGTTTTTGTCTTCACCACCTCCGATATGCCCACGGACGTGCAATCCGCCTATAGCAAGAATGTCGCGGGCTATATCGTTAAGGAAAACCCGTCGGAGACCTTTGCCAATGCGCTTGGCATGCTCAATGCCTATTCTCGGATCGTAGAGTTGCCAGCTTGATCACCGTGAGAACCAGATAAAGGGCCATCGAACCTGGATAGCCACAGCCTTTTAACAGAAAGAGGCGCGCCATTGCTGGCACGCCTCCTGAACTCTAGCCAATAGGGCTGGCTTACATCATGCCGCCCATGCCGCCCATGTCGGGCATGCCGCCGCCGGCGGGTGCGCCGTCTTTAGCAGGCTTGTCGGCGACCATCGCTTCGGTCGTGATCAGCAGACCAGCGATCGAAGCCGCGTCTTGCAATGCTGTACGCACCACTTTCGCCGGGTCGATGACGCCGAACTTGAACATGTCGCCATATTCTTCGGTCTGCGCGTTGAAGCCGAACTTCAGGTCGTCGCTCTCGCGGATTTTGCCGGCAACAACCGAACCGTCCACGCCAGCGTTCTCAGCGATCTGACGCAGCGGTGCTTCCAGTGCTTTGCGCACGATGGAGATACCGACGTTCTGATCGTTGTTGTCGCCTGTCAGGCCTTCGAGCTTTTTGCCCGCCTGAACCAGAGCAACACCACCGCCAACGACGATACCTTCCTGAACAGCGGCACGTGTCGCGTTCAGGGCGTCGTCAACGCGGTCTTTGCGCTCTTTCACTTCGACTTCGGTCATGCCGCCGACGCGGATCACGGCAACACCGCCTGCCAGTTTGGCAACGCGCTCTTGCAGCTTCTCACGGTCGTAGTCGGAGGTGGTTTCTTCGATCTGGTTACGGATCTGAGCAACACGTGCTTCGATCTCGGCCTTCTCGCCAGCGCCGTCAACGACAGTGGTCTCGTCTTTGGTGATCGACACTTTCTTGGCAGAACCCAGCATGTCCATGGTTACGGACTCAAGCTTCATGCCCAGATCTTCGGAAATCACCTGACCACCGGTCAGAACCGCGAGGTCTTGCAGCATCGCTTTGCGACGGTCGCCGAAGCCCGGTGCCTTCACAGCAGCAATCTTCAGGCCGCCACGCAGTTTGTTCACGACGAGTGTCGCCAGGGCTTCGCCCTCAACGTCTTCGGCGATGATCAAAAGCGGCTTCTGGGACTGGATCACCTGCTCGAGCAGCGGAACCATCGGCTGAAGGCTCGACAGTTTCTTCTCGTGCAGCAGGATGATCGCGTCTTCCAGCTCGACAGTCATCTTGTCGGAGTTGGTGACAAAATAGGGGCTCAGGTAGCCACGATCGAACTGCATGCCTTCGACGACATCGGTCTCTGTTTCCAGACCTTTGTTCTCTTCGACGGTGATCACGCCTTCGTTGCCGACTTTCTGCATCGCGTCTGCGATCTGACGGCCGATCTCTTTTTCGCCATTGGCGGAGATGGTGCCGACCTGTGCCACTTCGTCGCTGTCGGATACGTCACGGGCAGCGGCTTTGATCGCTTCGACGACCGTGGCAGTTGCCAGATCGATACCGCGCTTCAGGTCCATCGGGTTCATGCCAGCGGCAACCGATTTCATGCCTTCTTTGACGATGGCTTGGGCCAAAACAGTCGCGGTGGTGGTGCCGTCACCTGCTTCGTCGTTGGTCCGGGAAGCAACTTCCTTGACCATCTGTGCGCCCATGTTTTCGAACTTGTCTTCCAGTTCGATTTCCTTCGCCACGGATACACCGTCTTTGGTGATGCGCGGTGCGCCGAAGGATTTGTCCAGAACCACGTTCCGGCCTTTGGGACCGAGTGTGACTTTCACCGCATCGGCGAGGATGTTAACACCCTTGAGCATCCGGTTACGGGCATCGGTGTCAAATTTGACGTCCTTAGCAGCCATGTTGTCTTCTCCTAAAATCTTGGATTGATGTGAGCGTCTTCAAAGGGTCGGCAAGCCGGGTGGCTTACGCGATGATCCCCATGATGTCGCTTTCTTTCATCATCAGCATTTCTTCGCCGTCGACGGTGACCTCTGTGCCGGACCATTTGCCGAACAAGATTTTGTCGCCGGGTGCGACGGCCATTTCGATCAACTCGCCGTTGTCTTTGCGTGCGCCGGTGCCCACGGCAACGACTTCACCCTCGGAAGGCTTTTCTTTGGCGGAATCAGGAATGATCAACCCGCCGGCGGTTTTTTCTTCGCTTTCGGTACGCTTTACCAGCACACGGTCATGAAGCGGTTTCAATGCCATCTTTGCAGCTCCTTAAGGCTCAAAGTTACTCTTCCAAGCCACCCCCTCCGGGCGAGGGGTGCAGCCGTTAGCACTCAACCCTTGTGAGTGATAACGATGCATAGCTAAGCAGCAGTCTGCGTTCTGTCAACAACGGCTTCGAAAAATTTTGCAGGGCCGGGAACTGTTAGCCAGCACCCAAAACACGGCCCGCTGTGGCCACCGCTTCGGCCCCCGTTGGCGTTAGTCCGTATATGCCTTTGTCGACCTTTTCAAACCAACCGTAGTGGTCATCCCGCATCATGCGGGTTGCCGCCGAGACACCGGTTGCGCGGGCCACATGCGCGCCTTTGCTTGCGCCGGCTTCGAATAGATAGACCGCGATTTTCAACGCATCCTGACGGTAGGCGGTCACCAGCCCCGCGCGGGTCTGGCCGCCGTCGTTCGGATCCCCCTGCCGCCGGGCGAATTCGCGCAAAAGCATCGCCGCCCGTTTGGCATTCTTGCGCGGCGCATAGGGGCCGGGATCGCAATGCACCTCGACCAACCCGTCCGACAGCCGCACTGTAATCAGCCCCAACCCGAGCCGCCGCGCCAGCGTGACATTATCCTTCACCGCTTTGGCAAAGCGTTTGCCGGGTTGGCGAGCCACGGCAAGGTAGACATCATCCGACACCTTCAGCCGCGCCAAACATTGATGAAACAGCGCCAGCGAAAAGCCGAGCTTTAACTCCACCACCACCGGCGGCTCCGCCCCACGCACTGCTACCACATCCGCCGCGCCGACTTCGGCTTTGACCACATAGCCTTGATCCTCAAGGAAAGCCTTGATCGGCGGGTAAAGATCGGTCTCGCGCGGGTTGCTCATGGCGCGCAACTTGCCCCATCGCGCGGCGCTATGCAAAGGGGCCGTGCGGCCCTAGACTGACGCGATGACCCGCGACGAATTCAACGCTTTCTGCGCCGCCCTGCCCCGAACAACCCATGTCGTGCAATGGGGCAACGCGGATGTCTGGAAGGTGGGCGGCAAGGTCTTTGCCATCTGCGGCTGGGCCGAGGATGCGCCCGCCTTTACCTTCAAGGTGACTGAACTGGGGTTTGAGGTGCTCTCCGACAGCCCCGGCTTGCGGCCCGCGCCCTATCTGGCCTCGCGCGGGCTTAAGTGGATACAGCATTACGCCGCGCCGGGGCTGAGCGATGACAGCCTGCGCGACCACATTCGCGCCTCTTATGACATGATCGTCGCCGCGCTCTCCAAAAAGAAGCGCGCGGAACTGGGGCTTTAGCCGCTGGCGCGCAATGCCGCATTGCAGCAGGCGCAGGTGACAAGCCAATTGAACCTGTTATAAGGCCCGCAAATCCACCCGAATAGACAGGACCGCCCCGATGACAACGCTTGTTTTTGGCCACAAATCCCCCGACACCGACAGCACCGGCAGCCCGATCGTCTGGGCTTGGTATCTCAATGAGATCAAAGGCATCCCCGCCAAACCCGTTCTGCTGGGCGAGCCGAACACAGAAGCATTGTTCATGCTCGACAAATGGGACCTTGATAAGCCGGAAATCCTGACCGCGCTTGATGCCGACACCAAGGTTGTCATCGTCGACACCAACAACCCCGCCGAACTGCCCGACAACATCAATGACGCCGACATCACCGGCATCATCGACCACCACCGTCTGGTGGCAGGGCTCGAAACACGCGGCCCGATTGAGATCAACATCCAGCCGCTTGCCTGCACGGCAACCATCATGTTCAAGATGATCGGCAAAGACTGGGCGCAAGCCCCGCGCGGCGTCAAAGCGGCTGCCTTGTCCTGCATCCTGTCTGACACGCTGGAGTTCCGCAGCCCGACCACCACGCAAGAAGACCGCGCCATTGCCGAAGACATCGCGCAGGACTTGGGCGTCGACATCAGCGACTACGCTGCAGAGATGTTCGCCGCGAAATCCGACGTGTCGTCCTTCAGCGAGGCGGAACTGCTGCGCATGGACAGCAAGGAATTCGACCTCGATGGCACCAACCTGCGCGTGAGCGTGCTGGAAACCACCTCCCCCGCACCGCTGCTGGCACGCAAGGACGCGCTGATGGCTGAGATGCCGAAAGTGGCCGAGGCCGACGGTGCCGCGCAGGTGCTCTTGTTCATCGTCGATATCCTGAAAGAAGAGGCGACGCTGCTGGTGCCCAACGACATGGTCAAACATATCGCCGAGCAGAGCTTTGGCGCTGAGGTCTCGGGCGACACGGTCGTGCTGCCCGGCGTGATGAGCCGCAAAAAGCAGATCATCCCCAACCTCAAGATGTAAGCCAATCGGGCGGGCCAAGTGCCCGCCCTCGCTTTTTGAAAGGCCGCCCCATGACCCGCATTATCTCTGCCCTGCCCGACGTATCCGATCACTATGACGCGCTGTTCGTCGACCTCTGGGGCTGCGTGCATGACGGGCGCAAAGCGCTGCCCGATGCCGTCGCGGCCTTGCAAACTTATCGCCAGACCGGCGGCAAAGTGGTGTTGGTGACCAACTCCCCCCGCCCCCGCACGGGCGTTGAGAAACAGTTGCAGCAGTTTGGCGTGCCAGAAGACGCATGGGACAGCATCGCCACCTCGGGCGATTCCGCGCGCTCTGCCATGTTCCGCGGTGCTGTGGGCGAAAAGGTCTGGTTCATTGGCCACCCCGGCGAGCGCAAGTTTTTCGAGCCGCTGGCGATCCTCGAAAACCCGGTAAATGTAGAAACTGTTCCGCTGGCCGAAGCAGACGGCATCGTCTGCACCGGCCCGGTCGACCCGATGGCCGACCCTGAGATCATGCGCCCCGAGTTCGAACAGGCCATCGCCCGCGGCCTGAAACTGCTCTGCGCCAACCCCGATATCGTCGTGGACCGGGGCGAAGTGCGCGAATGGTGCGCCGGGGCACTGGCCGCGCTCTATACCGAGATGGGCGGCGAAAGCCTCTATTTCGGCAAGCCGCATGGCCCGATCTACGATCTCGCCCGCCGTCGCCTTGCAGCGCTTGAGGTCGACATCCCCGACAGCCGCATCCTTGCCATCGGAGACGGCATCCTGACGGACGTCAAAGGCGCGATGGACGAAGGCATCGATTCGCTGTTCATCACCGGGGGACTGGCCGCAGCAGAAACCGCGACCACCCAGCAACCGGACGAAGACAAGTTACGCGCCTATCTCGACCGCGAAGCCTCCTCCCCAACCTACGCAATCGGATTTCTCCGCTAACTCAGAAATGACTTGATTTTCTGCAGCTGCGAAGTAATAAAGTTGCAATAAGACGCACCCTGGCGTCACTTTGTTACCAAGGAGCCGTCATGTTGGACAATATGCCACGCGGGACGATCTGCATCGAAGACATCGAAATCGGGATGACTCGCCATCTGCGGAAGGTCGTGACCGATACGGATATCGAAATGTTCGCGCAGATTTCGACCGATCATAATCCGGTGCATTTGGATGACGACTATGCCCGCGACACGATCTTTGAAGGGCGCATTGCCCACGGCATGCTAACGGCGGGCCTAATCTCGGCGGTGATTGGCGAACAACTTCCCGGGCACGGCACAATCTACCTCGGGCAATCGCTCAAGTTCCTTGGCCCCGTGCGCCCCGGCGACATGGTGCTGGCCGAAGTCACCGTGACCGACATGGACATCGCCAAACGTCGCGTGAAAATGGACTGTCGCTGTTCGGTCGATGGCAAACCGGTGCTCGCCGGTGAGGCGACGGTGCTCGCCCCCTCCGCCAAGCTGGACTGAGCGGGCGGTTTTCGCCGCCTGAGCATCTTGCCCTTGCGCCGCCGCGCAGCTAGGCAAGGCACATGCGGATCATTCGAGATTATCAATTCGTCGACCTTGCAGATCGCGGTGCCACCGCCGCGATTGGCAATTTCGATGGCGTTCACCTTGGCCACCGCTCGGTGATCGAACTGGCGCAACGCGCCGCCCCCGATGCGCCCCTAGGCGTCGTCACCTTCGAGCCGCATCCGCGCGAGTATTTCGCCCCCGATGCCCCGCCCTTCCGCCTGATGGGCCGCGAATCCCGCGCGCATCGGCTGGAAAAGATCGGCGTTAAGCGGCTCTATGAGCTGGCATTCAACAGCACGCTGGCCAGCCTGAGCCCCGAGGCATTCGCCCGCGACGTGCTCCACGACGGGCTGGGGCTTGCGCATGTGGTTGTCGGCGCTGACTTCTGCTTTGGGAAGGGCCGCGCGGGCACGGCGGAAGATCTCGTCCGTTTCGGCGCGCAATATGGTTTCGGCGTTACCATCGCCCCGCTGATGGAGCGCGATGACCTCACCGTGTCCTCAACCGCGATCCGCGAAGCGCTGACCCGTGGTGAAACCCGCGAAGCCGCCGCCATGCTCGGCCATTGGCACCGGATCGACGGCCCTGTGATCTCAGGCGAACAGCGCGGGCGTGAATTGGGCTTCCCCACCGCCAACATGTCTATCGACGGGCTGCACCCGCCCGCCTTTGGCGTTTATGCTGTGTTGGTGGATGTGCTCGCGGGGCCGCATAAGGGCAGCTATCACGGTGCGGCCAGCATTGGCGTGCGGCCCATGTTCGGTGAGAACAAAGCCAACCTGGAAACCTATCTCTTTGACTTCAAAGGTGATCTCTACGGCGCGCCGCTGTCTGTCGGGCTGGTCGAACACCTGCGCGGCGAAGAAAAGTTTGACAGCCTCGACGCGCTGATCACCCAGATGGGGGCCGACTGCGACCGCGCTCGAACCATTCTGGCGGCGCTATGAGCGATCCGATACCACGCAAGGGCCTGACCCCGAAATTCTGGGAGAAGAAGCCGCTCAAAGAGATGTCGCAGACCGAATGGGAGGCGCTCTGCGATGGCTGCGGTAAATGCTGCCTGAACAAGCTTGAAGACGAGGACAGCGGCGAAGTGGCCCTGACCCGCGTTGCCTGCCGCTTGCTCGACGACAGCACCTGCCGCTGTGTGCATTACGAAAACCGGCACGAGTTCGTGCCCGATTGTATCGTGCTGCGCCCCGACAACCTTGATACCCACGCCTATTGGATGCCCCAGACCTGCGCTTACCGCCTGCTCTGGGAGGGCAAACCGCTGCCTGAATGGCACCCCCTGCTGACCGGCACCCCCGACAGCGTGCATGACGCCGGGGTCAGCGTGCAATTTGATACCGTGTCCGAATTTGATACCCCGTTCGAAGAATGGGAAGACCATATTATCAAGGAGCCCACCTGATGTTTTTCGCCTCTGACAACGCCGGCCCCGTCCACCCCAAGGTGATGGAGCGCGTGATCGCCGCTAATACGGACTTCGCGATGCCCTACGGCAAAGACCCGATCATGGATGAGGTCCGCGCGCAGATTCGCGAACAGTTTGAGGCACCTGAGGCCGAGGTTTACCTCGTCGCCACCGGCACCGCGGCCAATGCGCTGGCGCTTGCCTGCTATACCCAGCCGTGGCAGACGATCTTCTGCTCCAAGGTCGCGCATATCGAAGAGGATGAGTGCAACGCGCCGGAGTTCTACGCAGGTGCGGCCAAGCTTACACTGGTAGAGACCGACGACAAAATGCCCCCCGACGCCCTGCGCCGCGCCATCGTCGCACGGGCGGCAGGCGATGTGCACACGCCGCAACGCGGCCCAGTGTCGATCACGCAGGTGACGGAACGCGGCGGGGTCCATAGCCTTGAAGAATTACAGGCGCTGACGGCGGTGGCCAAGGAATACGACCTGCCCGTGCATATGGACGGCGCGCGTTTTGCCAATGCGCTGGTGGCTCTGGGCTGCACCCCGGCTGAGATGACGTGGAGATCGGGCGTTGATGTGGTCAGCTTCGGCGGCACCAAGAACGGCTGCATGGGGGTCGAGGCGGTGGTCTTTTTCGACCCCAAAAAAGCATGGGAATTCGAGCTTCGCCGCAAGCGCGGGGCGCATCTGTTTTCCAAACACCGTTTTCTGTCGGCGCAGATGGCAGGCTACCTTGCGGATGGTGCTTGGCTGGAAACGGCCAGAACGGCCAACGCCAATGCGGCGCATCTGGCCGAAGGGCTGCGCAAAGCCGGGGCGGAATTCTTACATGAGCCTGCGGCAAACATGATCTTTGCCCGCTTCCCCCGCGCCATTCACCGCAAGTTGCATGACGCAGGCGCACGCTATTACCTTTGGGATGGCGCGCTGGACGGCGACGATGACGAGATGTTGGCCGCGCGGATGGTCTGCGACTGGTCGATCAGCCGTAACCAGATCGACCAGTTCCTAAGCCACTTCTAAGCAGTCACGCCAGCGGCACGTCGTTCAGGAAATCGCGTATCGCTTCGGCGACTTCGGCGGGGTGCGTGATCGGCACCATATGCCCTGCCCCGTCGACTGAAACCCGCCGCGCGTTCGGCAGACGGCGCATCAGCGACGCATTGATCGCATGCGCCGCTTTGGGCGACCCGCTCCCCTCCACCAGCAGTGCGGGCATCGACGCGCGGTCGAACATGCCCGGCGCCAGCAACCCGGCGCTGTCCTCTCCTAGAAAAGGCGAAGAGGCGGGGATGAAACCGATCCGATCCACCATGTAGGCGCGGGTCGGTTCGGGAATCTGGTCCCATTTCGTGCCATCGCCCCAGACCCGGTTGAACAGCCGCGCCGCGGTCTCCTTGTCGCCCTCGGCCAAGGCGGCCTCAAATGCCGCGTTCTGTTCATTGTACTTGGCCATCGCGTCAGGATCGTCCTGTTTGGCGGCGGCGAAATAGACAGGCTCAATCAGGGTAATGCTGCGCACCATTTCGGGATGTTCAATTGCCAGCCGCAGCGCCACGGTCGCGCCAAAGGAATGGCCAATCAGATCCATCGGCGCTTCGAGCAGGCTGAGCGCCATGTCGGTTGCCACGTCGTGAATATTGCCCTGCCCGTCCCAATCGCCCGACCGCCCGTGCATCGGCAGATCGAAGGCCCGCAGGGTCAGCTCGTCCGATAAGGCGGCCCCAACGCCACGCCACGCACCAGAATGCGCCAGTGAGCAATGGATCGCCAGCGCCGGGCGCGGGCCGTGACCGAAACGGCGCGCGTTGACTTCTGGGATCACAGCTTGCCCCCGAGGTGCAGATCGAGGTCTTCCAATCGGTCTTGCCCCCAGAACTTCTGATCGCCAACAATATAGAAAGGCGCGCCGAAAACGCCCTGCGTGACCGCCTCTTCAAGGTTCGCAGAATAGGTCTCGGCCCCCTGCAACAACCCGCTGTTCGCCAGATCGGGGTCAAAACCCGCCTCTTCCAGACAGGCACGGACCACATCGTCATGGCCGATGTCCTTTTCTTCGGCCCAGACGGCGCGGGTGATGGCATGGGTCAACTTGCCCAGATCACCGCCCCCTGCATTCTGTGCGGCGATGACCGCATAGGCCGCAGGTGCGCCATTGGTGGGCCAATGCGCGGGCTTGAGGTTGAAGGGCAAATCCAGCTTGCGCGCTTGACGCGGCAGGTCTTGTGCGCGGTATTCGTTGCGGCTGGGGTGACGCTCTGCCGGGGGCATGCCGCCGGTGCGCGGGAAGGCCGCGATAATGTCGAAAGGCTTGTACACGATCTCAGCACCGTGCTTTTCGGCGATCTCCTCAAGCCGATTCCCGGCGAGGTAGCAATAGGGTGACAGGGTCGCGAAAAAATAGTCGATCCGGGCCATTTGGCTCTCCTTCGGGGGCGGTGCAGCTTTGCCCGACCGTAAGCGCATGCTAAGCGGTGTCAACGTCACGAATCTGCAACCTACCGCTGCCCCGGAGCCCCTATGCCACGCACTTCAGAACCAAAACTGATCTCAGGCAATGCCAATATGCCGCTTGCCAAGGCCATCGCGCGGCGCATGTCGCTGCATCGCGGCGTTAACGTGGGGCTCGTCGATGCGCGAGTCGAACGGTTCAATGACGGCGAGATTTTCGTCGAAGTCTACGAGAACGTGCGCGGCGAGGATATGTTCATCATCCAGCCGACGTCGAACCCCGCGAACGACAACTTGATGGAGCTGATGATCATGGCCGACGCGCTGCGCCGGTCCTCGGCGGCGCGGGTCACTGCGGTGCTGCCCTACTTCGGCTACGCCCGTCAGGACCGCCGCACCAAGGCCCGGACCCCGATCACCGCCAAGATGGTCGCCAATATGCTGACCGGCAGCGGCATTGAGCGGATCCTGACGATGGACCTGCATGCGGCGCAGATTCAGGGCTTCTTCGACATCCCGGTCGACAACCTATACGCCTCGCCGATCTTTGCACTGGATATCAAAGACGCCTTCAAAGACCGGATGGATGAGCTGATGGTCGTCAGCCCCGACGTTGGCGGCGTGGCCCGTGCGCGTGAACTGGCCAAGCGGATCAACTCGCCCCTGTCGATCGTCGACAAACGCCGCGAGAAGGCGGGCGAAGTGGCTGAAATGACCGTGATCGGCGACGTGAAAGGCAAGACCTGCCTGATCGTAGACGACATCTGCGACACGGCTGGCACGCTGTGCAAAGCTGCCGAAGTCCTGCTGGAGAATGGCGCGAAGGAAGTACACTCCTACATCACCCACGGTGTCATGTCCGGCCCTGCGGTTGAGCGGGTCGAGAACTCGGTCATGAAATCGCTGGTCATCACCGACAGCATCGCGCCGACCCCTGCGATCAAGAAAGCGCCGAACATCCGCATCGTCCCGACCGCGCCGATGTTTGCCCAAGCGATCTTGAACATCTGGAACGGCACCTCGGTCTCTTCTCTGTTCGAGGCGGAAACGCTGGGCCCGATCTATGACGGGATGTACGCGGCAAGCTAGGCCGCAGACTGTGATCTAGGGCTGGCCTCCGCGGGCCGCCCTCCCCCTGCTGGGCCGCTCTCCCCCACCGAGCGATGCACCTAGCCGACGACCCAGTCGTCATCCCCCCCCACCGCGCCAATCGCTGTCCATGCCAAACGCGCCCGTGCAACGCGGGTGTCGCCCCATGTGCGGAACACCATGTCAAAGCCAGTCTCGGTCACCGCCTCGGCGCCGATATCGGCGCGGGTGACGGTGCTGGCGTCGATGTCCCAAAGCGACATGCTCACCTGAACATGCGGCGGCTCCCGGAAGGGTTCTGAAAAGCTGATCCGGCGGCGGCGTTCGCGCTGGCCCTCGCCCGTCCACATCGATCCGCCGTCTTCGAACTCAGAAAACAGCATGACATCGCCACTGTCCACGCCGATGGTATGGCTGCGAAGTCGTTTCATATATCGGGCCTGCTTGCATTTAGGGTCACCGCGCAATGATGCCGCAGCAGGGGGAGGCATAAAAGCAAAAAGCCCCGCCGAGGCGGGGCTTTTCACGAATTTTCAAAGCATTACAGGCTGGGCTGCTTGCTCGACAATCCGATGTGATCGCCAACGGCAACCATATCGGCCAGAAGCTTGGCTGCGTCATCCACCGGACCGGGCTCGTTTTCCCAGTTATCCTTGGCGCGGGTGTAGACGGCATGCGCCTCTGCCACCATGCTGTCCATCTGCTCCTGCGTCATGTCGGCACGCGCCACGGCACGTTCCGCCAGCACAGACACGCCGCCCTGACCGCCGATTTCGGCGAAACCGCCGGTCACGACATATTCAGACGTGCCCTCCGGCCCTTCCACGCGCAAAAGGCCCGGACGCAGGGTGGTGATGGTGGGTGCATGATCGGCCATGGCCGTCATGTCACCCTCAGTGCCCGGAATTTGCACGGCCGTCACCTGCATCGATGCCAGCCGCCGTTCCGGCGAAACGAGGTCGAATTGCATTGTGTCTGCCATTGTCAGCGCTCCTTAAGCGGCGTCTGCCGCCATTTTCTCGGCTTTCGCCTTCACGTCTTCGATGCCACCAACCATGTAGAAGGCACCTTCGGGCAGGTGATCGTACTCACCGGCAACCACGGCCTTGAAGGAGGCGATGGTTTCTTCCAGCGGCACCTGAACACCGTCGGAGCCCGTGAACACTTTCGCCACGTCGAAGGGCTGGCTGAGGAAACGCTCGATCTTACGCGCACGTGCCACGGTCAGTTTGTCTTCTTCGCTCAGTTCATCCATGCCGAGAATGGCGATGATGTCCTGAAGCGATTTGTAGCGCTGAAGCACCTGCTGCACGTCTGTCGCCACCTTGTAGTGCTCGTCGCCGATGATCAGCGGGTCGAGCAGACGCGAGGTGGAGCCAAGCGGGTCAACCGCCGGGTAGATGCCCTTTTCCGAGATCGAACGGTCAAGAACCGTTGTCGCGTCGAGGTGCGCAAAGGAGGTCGCAGGCGCCGGGTCGGTAAGGTCATCCGCAGGAACGTAAACGGCCTGAACGGAGGTAATCGAACCGGATTTGGTCGACGCAATACGCTCCTGCATCACGCCCATGTCCGTTGCCAGTGTCGGCTGGTAGCCAACAGCGGAAGGAATACGGCCCAGCAGAGCGGACACTTCGGAACCGGCCTGCGTGAAGCGGAAGATGTTGTCGACGAAGAACAGAACGTCGGAACCGGATTCGTCGCGGAACTGCTCGGCCAATGTCAGGCCGGTCAAGGCGATCCGCATCCGCGCACCGGGAGGTTCGTTCATCTGGCCATAGACCAGTGCAATTTTCGAATCGACGAGGTTGTCAGGGACGATAACGCCGGATTCGATCATCTCGTGGTAAAGGTCGTTGCCCTCACGGGTACGCTCACCCACGCCCGCAAACACCGACAGACCGGAGTGCACTTTGGCGATGTTGTTGATCAGTTCCATGATGAGAACCGTCTTGCCCACGCCGGCACCGCCGAAGAGACCAATTTTACCACCCTTGGTGTAAGGCGCCAGAAGGTCGATGACCTTGATGCCTGTCACGAGGATTTGTGTCTCGGTCGACTGCTCAGCGAACTCAGGCGCTTCGCCGTGAATGGCGCGTGTCGCGTCAGAGTTTACCGGACCCTGTTCATCAACCGCATCGCCGGTGACGTTCATGATACGGCCCAGTGTGGCGTTGCCCACGGGCACGCGGATCTGGTCGCCTGTGTCTGTCACGGCCTGACCGCGCACCAGACCTTCGGTCGCGTCCATGGCGATGGCACGGACTGTGTTTTCGCCAAGGTGCTGCGCCACTTCGAGAACCAGCGTTTTGCCCTGGTTTTCGGTGTGCAGCGCGTTGAGAATCTCCGGCAGGTCGCCTTCGAATTGAACGTCAACGACAGCGCCGATGACCTGTGTGATTTTACCGACAGCATTTGCCATGTCGTTTCTCCGATTTGCTTACAGCGCTTCCGCGCCGGAAATGATTTCGATCAGCTCGTTGGTGATGACAGCCTGACGCGAGCGGTTGTACTGGATGGTCAGTTTGTCGATCATCTCACCCGCGTTGCGTGTGGCGTTGTCCATCGCCGACATCCGCGCACCCTGCTCGGACGCGCCATTCTCCAGCAGAGCCGAGAAGATCGCCGTGGCGACCCCGCGCGGCAGAAGGTCGGCCAAGACCGCCTCTTCGCTGGGTTCATAGTCAAACAATGTGGACGCACCGCTGTCTTCATCCGCGTCTGCTTCGAATTTGGCCGGGATGATCTGCTGCGCCGTCGGCGTCTGCATGACCACGTTCACGAACTTCGCATAGAAGATCGTCGCCACGTCAAATTCGCCCGCGTCAAAGCGGTTTAGCACGTCCTGCGCGATGTTTTGCGCATCACCATAGCCGATCTTTTTGACTTCGCTGAGGTCAACGTGACCGACCAGATGGTCGCCCAAGTCACGCCGCAGCGCATCACGGCCTTTTTTGCCAACGGTGAGGATTTTCACCTCTTTGCCCTGGGCCAGCAGTTCACGCGCATGGGCTTTCGCCTTCTTCGCGATGTTGCTGTTGAAGCCGCCGCACAGCCCGCGTTCGGCGGTCATGACCACCAGCAGATGCACTTTGTCTTCACCCGTGCCGCTGAGCAGCTTAGGCGCGCTGTCGGAACCGCCAACGCTGGCCGCGAGCCCTGCCATCACGGCATTGAACCGCTCAGTATAGGGACGCGAAGCCTCGGCAGCCTCCTGCGCGCGGCGAAGTTTCGCCGCGGCAACCATTTGCATGGCCTTGGTGATCTTGCGGGTCGATTTGACCGACGCGATCCTGTTCTTCAGGTCCTTGAGATTTGGCATTGCCTTATCTCCCGTTTAAGCGAAGTCGGCGGCGAAACCGTCAATGGCGGCTTTGATCTTCTCTTCCAACTCGCCTTTGACCTTGCGGTCATTGTTGGTGATGTCCTTGAGAAGGTCGTCGTGCTTGCTGCGCAGATGCGCCAGCAGGCCTGCCTCGAAACGGCCAACCTCCGACACGTCCACCTTGTCGAGATAGCCGTGTGTACCGGCGTAGATCACGCAGACGATTTCCGAGTTGGTCAGCGGCGCGTACTGCGGCTGCTTCATCAGTTCGGTCAGACGTGCACCACGGTTCAGCAGCTGCTGAGTTGCGGCGTCAAGGTCGGAGCCGAACTGAGCAAAAGCTGCCATTTCGCGGTACTGAGCCAGCGACAGTTTCACCGGGCCAGCCACGCTCGACATCGCTTTGGTCTGAGCCGAGGAGCCAACGCGCGAAACCGACAGACCGGTGTTCACGGCAGGACGGATGCCTTGGTAGAACAATTCGGTCTCAAGGAAGATCTGACCGTCGGTGATCGAGATCACGTTGGTCGGAATAAACGCGGATACGTCGCCACCTTGGGTCTCAATGATCGGCAGAGCCGTCAGCGAGCCGTTGCCAGCCTCGTCACCCAGCTTCGCGGAACGCTCAAGCAGGCGGGAGTGGAGATAGAAAACGTCGCCCGGGTAAGCTTCACGGCCCGGTGGGCGGCGCAGCAGCAGGGACATCTGACGGTAGGACACGGCCTGTTTGGAGAGGTCATCATAGATGATCAGGGCGTGACGGCCATTGTCGCGGAAATGCTCGGCCATCGCGGTCGCGGCATAGGGCGCGAGGAACTGCATCGGCGCGGGCTCGGACGCGGTCGCGGCCACAACGATGGAGTAGTCGATCGCGCCGGTTTCTTCGAGCTTTTTGACAAGCTGAGCAACAGTCGAACGCTTCTGGCCGATGGCGACATACACGCAGTACATCTTCTTGCCTTCGTCGTCGCCAGCAGCAGCGTTAACCTGCGCTTGGTTCAGCATCGCGTCGAGGGCGACAGCTGTTTTACCGGTCTGACGGTCACCAATGATCAGCTCACGCTGGCCACGGCCGATTGGGATCATCGCGTCAACGGACTTGAGGCCAGTTGCCATCGGCTCATGCACCGATTTACGCGGGATGATGCCCGGCGCTTTGACGTCGGCGATGCCGCGCTTGGTCGCGCCGATGGGGCCTTTGCCGTCAATGGGGTTACCCAGACCGTCAACAACGCGGCCCAGCAGTTCGTCACCGATTGGCACGTCCACGATGGAGTTGGTGCGCTTGACGGTGTCGCCTTCTTTGATGTCACGGTCGGAACCGAAGATAACAACACCAACGTTGTCGGCTTCGAGGTTCAGGGCCATGCCCTGAATGCCGCCGGGGAATTCGACCATTTCACCGGCCTGAACGTTGTCCAGACCATAGACGCGGGCGATACCGTCACCGACGGAGAGAACGCGGCCCACTTCGGCGACTTCGGTTTCCTGACCGAAATCCTTGATCTGGTCTTTCAGGATCGCAGAAATCTCTGCTGCTTGGATACCCATTTATCCGACCTCTTTCATTACATTCTGGAGGGAATTGAGCTTGGAACGGATCGACGTATCGATCATTTTCGAGCCCACTTTGACGACAAGACCGCCGATGAGGCTTTCATCAACGGTCGCATGAAGTGATACTTTTTTGCCGGTGGAGGCATTGAGCGACTTGGTCAGCTTGTCCGACTGCGTCTTAGTCAGCGCCTTGGCCGTGGTGACATCAGCGGTGATCTCGCCTTTGGCTTCGGCAATCGTTTCGCGCAGCGCTTTGACCAGCGCGGGCAGCACAAACAGACGACGCTTTTGCGCCATCAGCGCCAGCGTGCTCGCCATGGTCTTGGTCAGGCCCATTTTGTCGGCCACCACTTTGATCGCCTGCGCCTGCTGTTCGCGCGTATAAAGCGGCGAAGTGATCAGGCGCTGAAAGTCATCGCTGTCGGTCAAGGCCGCTTCAAGCGCGGTAAGATCGCCCTCGATGGCATCGACCTGATTGGCCTCGCGGGCCAGATCATACACGGCTGTCGCATAACGTTCCGCGATGCCGGTGGAAATGGAAGCAGGTTCGGACACGTCCATCCTCTCGTTCAATAAGCGCCGGATATGCGAAGATGTCGCGTCACCAGCAGTTGGCGCGGCTTGAAGTTACCCAAGACGTCTAAATCAGGGGCGATGTAGCAGACAGGTTCACGCCCGGCAACACAGTATAGGCAGGTAATGTCCCGGCGTGCTGCAATATTGCAAGGGCGGCGGCCTGTCGCGGCTCTTTGACGCAGATAAATGCTGGCTTTGTCACCACGGATGTGCGGACAGGCGAATCCTCCGCCGCTCACTTTAGGCCCTAAGTCTACATTGCTCTGGGGGGGCTTAGACCGGTTTAGCCTGCGGCTCAGTCATGCCCTCCAGCACCCCGATGGCGCGCCTTGCGGTGCTGCGCTGCGGACGGCCTCGTGGTGGATAGACCAGTTTCGTGGCCTCCACCAAGATCGCACCGCCGCCCATCATCGTTGGCATTTGGCGACCTATTTTCTCAAACAAAGGCGCTGATTTCATCCAGATTCGCTGCTGTGAAGGGAACTGGAACAGTGCGCCAAGATGCCTTTCGGGAAGAAACTGATGTTTGCGGAGCTGCGTTTCCAACTGCCCCGGCGAATAGGGCCGCCCATAGCCAAAAGGCGTGCGATCCCGCCGCGCCCACATGCCCGCACGGTTTGGCACAATAAACAGCGCTTTGCCCCCCGGCCCCAGTACGCGCCAGCATTCATCCAACAATTCACTCGGCCGTTCCGACGTCTCAAGCCCATGCATCAACACCAGCTTATCCACCGCCCCCGTCTCTACCGGCCAAAGCGTCTCTTCGGTCAGGACCGAGGTATTCGGCATCCCCGCGGGCCAAGGCATCACGCCTTGCGGGCCGGGCATCAGCACCATCACGCGCCGGGCATCGGCCAGATAGGGCCGCAGCAGGGGTGCTGCAAAGCCAAAGCCCACGACGGTTTGCCCCTTCGCCTCGGGCCACAACTCCAACAAGCGCCCGCGCAAGGATTTCTGCGCCGCACGTCCCAACGCGCTGCGATAATAGAAATTGCGCAGATCCTGTACATCAAGATGCATTGCAGCCCGCCTTGGTGAGTGTCACTCTAACCCGACCATAACAACACAGCGAGGTAAGACGCCATGGCCTTTGATCTGGTCACGATTCCCTGTCTGTCGGACAATTACGCTTTCCTGCTGCGCGACCATGACAGCGGCGCTGTGGCGCTGATCGACGTACCCGAAGCCGCCCCGATCATGGCAGAGCTTGATCGCCGGGGCTGGACGCTGAGCCAAGTTTGGTTAACCCACCACCACCCCGACCATGTCCAAGGGCTGGCCGAACTGCTGACCCGCTTCCCCGCCGAGGTGATCGGGGCCAAGGCCGATGCTCACCGCCTGCCCCCGCTAGACCGCGACGTGGCAGAGGGCGACACCGTTGAACTTGGCGCGCTAAAGGCCGAGGTGCTGGATGTTTCAGGCCACACCGTCGGCCATATCGCCTTTCACGTGCCGGATACCAAAGCGGCCTTTACCGCCGACAGCCTCATGGCGCTTGGCTGTGGCCGTCTGTTCGAAGGCACGCCCGCGCAGATGTGGGACAGTCTACAAAAGCTGGCCGCCCTACCCGGCGATACGACGATCTGCTCGGGCCACGAATACACCGCCGCCAACGCAAAATTCGCCCTGACCGTTGATCCGCAGAACCCGGCGCTTATATCAAGGGCCAAGGACATCGACAGCGCCCGCGCCAAGGGGCAGCCGACCGTCCCCTCGCCGCTTTCACTGGAACTAGAAACCAATCCCTTCCTGCGCCCGGGCGATCCCGCCATTCGCGCGACATTGGGGATGCCAGACGCCACCGACACAGAAGTGTTCACCGAAATCCGCAGGCGCAAAGACCAGTTCTGAGTGCCTGCAATCATGGCCCAAAGTCCTCGCTCACGGCAAATGTGACCGATTCGGACCAGAATCTTCTTGAAGATGGGCGATGATCAACCAAACTCTAATACTATGAGGCCATGGTCGGACCGGGGCCTGAGATATCTCAGCACCTCACCGACCCCGATCGAAAAGGAGCACGCCCGTGCCTTCATTCTCGACTACACTTGAGCAGGCAATCCACGCGGCCCTCGCGCTGGCAAACGCCCGCCGCCACGAATTTGCAACGCTCGAACATCTGCTGCTGGCCTTGCTCGACGAACCCGACGCCGTGCAGGTCATGAAAGCCTGTTCCGTTGATGTCTCTGACCTGCGCGAAACACTGGTCGAATTCGTCGACGATGATCTGAGCAACCTGATCACCGACATTGACGGTTCCGAAGCGGTGCCCACGGCGGCCTTCCAGCGCGTGATCCAGCGCGCCGCGATCCACGTGCAATCCTCGGGCCGGACCGAAGTGACAGGCGCCAACGTGCTGGTCGCCATCTTCGCCGAACGTGAAAGCAACGCCGCCTACTTCCTGCAAGAACAGGATATGACCCGCTATGACGCGGTGAACTTCATCGCCCACGGCGTCGCCAAAGACCCGGCATATGGTGAATCCCGCCCTGTCACAGGCGCGCCCGAGACCGAAGAAGAGGCCCAAGGCGTCACCGATGGCGACAAGAAGGAATCCGCGCTGGCGAAATATTGCGTGGACCTCAACGCCAAATCCCGCGAGGGCGATATCGATCCGCTGATCGGCCGCGAGGGTGAGGTCGAGCGTTGCATTCAAGTGCTCTGCCGCCGCCGCAAGAACAACCCGCTGCTGGTGGGTGATCCGGGCGTGGGCAAAACCGCCATCGCCGAGGGGCTGGCACGCAAGATCGTCGCCGGTGAAACGCCCGAGGTTCTGGCCAACACCACGATCTACTCGCTCGACATGGGCGCGTTGCTGGCTGGCACCCGCTACCGCGGCGATTTCGAGGAACGGCTCAAAGCTGTCGTGACCGAGTTGGAAGAACATAAAGACGCGGTGCTCTTCATCGACGAAATCCACACCGTGATCGGTGCCGGTGCCACTTCGGGCGGTGCCATGGACGCCTCAAACCTGCTGAAGCCCGCGCTTCAGGGCGGCAAGCTGCGCACCATGGGCTCCACCACCTACAAAGAGTTCCGCCAGCACTTTGAAAAAGACCGCGCGCTGTCGCGCCGGTTCCAGAAAATCGACGTGAGCGAGCCTTCGGTCGAAGACGCCACCAAGATCCTCAAGGGGCTGAAACCCTATTTCGAGGAGCATCACAGCGTCAAATACACCTCCGACGCGATCAAGACCTCTGTCGAACTGGCGCACCGCTATATCAACGACCGCAAGCTGCCTGACAGCGCGATCGACGTGATTGACGAAGCCGGGGCCGCACAGCATCTCGTGGCCGCCTCCAAGCGCCGCAAGACCATCGGCACCAAGGAGGTCGAAGCCGTGGTGGCCAAGATCGCCCGCATCCCGCCGAAAAACGTCTCCAAGGACGACGTGGTGGTGCTGAAGGATCTGGAAAGCTCGCTCAAGCGGGTGGTCTTTGGTCAGGACGATGCCATCGTGGCGCTGTCTTCGGCCATCAAACTGTCCCGCGCGGGCCTGCGCGAGCCGGACAAACCCATCGGCAACTACCTCTTCGCCGGACCAACCGGTGTGGGTAAAACCGAGGTGGCCAAGCAACTGGCCGATACGCTGGGGGTGGAACTGCTGCGCTTCGACATGTCGGAGTATATGGAGAAACACGCCGTCTCTCGTCTGATCGGCGCGCCTCCGGGCTATGTCGGTTTTGACCAGGGTGGCATGCTGACCGATGGCGTGGACCAGCATCCGCACTGCGTGCTGCTGCTCGACGAGATGGAGAAGGCGCATCCGGATGTCTACAACATCCTGTTGCAGGTGATGGACCACGGCAAGCTCACGGATCACAACGGCCGCACAGTGGATTTCCGCAATGTGGTGCTGATCATGACCTCCAACGCTGGCGCTTCCGAGCAGGCGAAAGAGGCCGTGGGCTTTGGCCGCGAACGTCGCACCGGTGAAGACACCGCCGCGATCGAGCGGACCTTCACGCCGGAGTTCCGCAACCGTCTCGATGCTGTCATCAGCTTTGCGCCGCTGCCGAAATCGGTGATCCTGCGGGTGGTCGAAAAGTTCGTGCTGCAACTCGAAGCGCAGCTGATGGACCGCAACGTGACCATCGAACTCAGCAAGAAGGCCGCCGAATGGCTTGCCGACAAGGGCTACGACGACAAGATGGGCGCCCGCCCCTTGGGCCGCGTGATCCAGGAGCACATCAAAAAGCCGCTGGCCGAGGAACTGCTCTTTGGCAAACTGGCCAAAGGCGGTGTGGTCAAGGTTGGCGTCAAGGACGACGCGCTGACGCTCAAGGTCTTGGGCACCGAAAGCAAACGCCTGTCAGGTGATCGGCCCCCGCTGCTCACCGCGGAATGATCACACGGGCCGCGCTGGCCCTGATCCTCTCCTCCGCCAGCCCTGCGCTGGCGGAGGATGTGCAACTGGCCTTCCCGCTGGATTGCACCCTCGGGCAGGATTGCCACATCCAACAATATATGGACCAAGACCCAAGTGCCGCGGCGCACGATTACCGCTGTTCGAGGCTGACCTATGACGAACACAAGGGCACCGATTTCGCCCTACCCGACCGCGCAGCGATGGCGGCAGGTGTCACCGTTCGCGCAGCGGCGGCTGGCGTGGTCAAAGGGCTGCGAGACGGCATGGCCGATGGCGCGCCACTCTCGGAAGTCCAAGGGCGCGAATGCGGCAACGGCGTGGTCATCGACCTTGGCCGCGGGTGGGAAACACAGTACTGCCACCTGAAACGCGGCTCACTGCGCGTGACGGACGGGCAAGAGGTCGCTGTCGGCGACGCTCTCGGGCTGGTCGGCCAGTCTGGCAAGGCCGCCTTCCCGCATCTTCACCTTTCGCTGCGCCACAATGGCAATCCGGTTGATCCATTCGCCCCCGAAGGCAACGCTTGCGGGGAACCAGCTAAGTCTCTCTGGCAAGACACCCCGCCCTACCGCCCCGGCGGACTGATCGCGCTCGGCTTTGCAGACCGCATTCCCAGTTATGATGAGATTAAAGCGGGCGATGCCAATAGCGACACCCTGCCCACGGATGCGCCTGCTTTGGTCATCTACGGTTACAGCTATGGCACCCAAAGGAACGATGTGCTGCGCCTCAGCCTTGCGGGGCCAAGCGGCACCGTGATCGAAAGGGATGTGGTGCTAGAGAAACCGCAGGCGCAGTCGTTTAGAGCCATCGGCAAACGCGCCGCCGCCGGAACATGGCCCGCCGGGCGCTATCGCGGCACGGTTACCCTGCTGCGCGATGGCCGGGTGATTGACGAAAAGACCGGCGCGTTGACGCTGCAATAGACCGGCTTCCCCCCGCTCACTTCTCGGTAAACTTCAGCTCAATCCGCCTGTTCTGCGCCCGCGCAGCCTCCGTATTGCCCTCGGCCACGGGCTGGTACTGGCCAAAGCCATTGGCCGCCAAGCGATCCGGCGCGATGCCAAGGAAGTTGACCATATATTTGACCACCGATAGCGCTCGCGCTTGGCTCAGTTCCCAATTGTCCGCGAACGCTCCAAAGCCGGAAAGCGGCACATTATCGGTATGGCCATCGACACGGATCACCCAGTCGATCTCTGCCGGGATCTCGTCTACCACGCTGCGCAGAATGCCCGCCACCTTGGCAATCTCGCCTTGCCCGTCTTGGCTCAGCACCGCACTGCCCGGCCCGAAAAGCACCTCGGAAGAGAAGACAAATCGGTCGCCTTCGATCCGCACGCCCTCCTGATTGCCCAGAAGGTCACGCAACCGGCCAAAGAATTCCGAGCGGTACTGGGCGAGGTTCTTGCTCTCCTCCTCCAGCCGCTTGCGCTCTGCCGCTTCGAGTTCGGCGCGACGCCGTTCCTCTGCCGCCACCCGTGCCAGCGCTGTGTTCAACTCGGACCCGAGCGATTGCAACTCAACCGACCTTGCCGCATCCCGCGCCACGGCATCGTCGAGCAGCGCCTGTAGGTTGCCCAGTTGCGCGCGCAGCTCCGCGACCTGCTGGTTCAGCAATTCGGTCTGACGCTGGGCCTCGGCGCTGACCGCCTTCTCGTCGGCCAAGGTCTTTTCGGCCTGCGCCAGTAGAGCGGCGCGGCGCTCGGCGGCGGTGGTCTTGTCCTCGGCCAGCGTCTCAGCGGCAAGCTTTGCCGCCAGCGCCTGCGCCAGACGTTCGCGCAGATCCGACTGCGAGCCGCTCAGTGCTTCGCCCTCTTGTTCAAGGCTCTGCACGCGGGCCAGCGCCTCGGCCAAGCGGGCATTCAACGCCTGCTCGGTCACCTCTGCCTGCGACAGTTGTGTGCGCAAGTCCTCTTCGGTGCCCTCTGCCGCGTCCAACTCTTCGGCCAGCGCGGCACGCTCGGCCTCCAGACCTGCACTGCTTTGTTCAGCCGTCTCCAACCTCAGCAGAGCTGCGGCGAGTTCGCTGTCCAGTTCGCTTCGCGCCGCGCGCGCGGCGGCCAGCAAGGTCAACGTGTCTTCAGCCTTCTTGCGCTGCGCCTCAAGCGAGAGGGTCATGGCCGTCAATTCCGCATCCGCATTCTCAAGCCGGTCGCGCAATGCCTGCGCCGCTGCGGCTTCGGCCAGACGGGCGGCTTCCTCGGCGCCGAGCGCCTCTTCGGCCTCTAACACCTCGGCATTGAGTTCTGCGACCTCCGCCTCGGTTTCAGCGTTTTGGGCACGCAGATCGGCCACCAGCGCATCCAACGCCTCGCGCTTTGCCGCGGCCAGCCGGGCCGTTTCCGCCTGCGCGTCGATCTCGTCCCGCGCGGTGCTCAGCGCGAGGTTCAGCGCCTCTTGCTCATCCAGCAACGCGGCTTCGCGATCTTCCAAGCTTCCGATCCGCGCCTGATCTTCGGCCTGCGAAGCCAGAAGGGCCGCCACCCGCGCCTCGAACCCGGTGATCTCGGCCTCGGCGGCCTGCAACGCGGCCTCTTGGGCGTCGCGTTCAGAGGTCAGCCCGGCGATCACCGCTTCTTGGCGCGACACCTCATCGCGGGCATCGTTCAGTGAGGCATTCAGCGCGCCAAGCCGGGCCTCCAGCCGCGCGGTGGTGCGTTCCTCGACGCCAAGCGCTTGGGCAAGGGCCGCGACCTCTCCGGCCAGTTCGTTCAACTCGCTCTCTTGGCCGCTGATGCGTTCGGTCAGGACGAATTGCACGACCATAAAGATCGTCAGCACGAACATCAGAACCAGCAAAAGCCCGGTCATCGCATCGACGAACCCCGGCCAGATCGAGCCCTGAAACCGTGCGCCTGTCCGCCGGGAAAGTGCCATTACTGGTCCCCGCCACCGGGGACATCGCCGGCCCGCAGGCGACGGGCCTCAGGCGCGCGCTGCCCGGAAAGCGCCTTGGCCAGCAGTGAGATATCCTTGCGGAATTCGGCCATCGTCTCTTGCCGCCCGGCAGAAATCTCTTCGAGAATGCGCAGCATCTGTACGTCGATTGAGCGCAGCCGCATCCGGCTTTCCGCGTCGATCCCTTCGCCCGCCACTTGCCCTTCGAGCACGGCAATCAACCGGTCTTGCCCGTCGGCCACCCGATCAAGGGCGCTGTTCGTCGTCGTGTCATGCTCCATCCGCGTGGTCATCCGGTCAACGGCATCGGCAAGCTTGCCCAGCTTGTCGTCCACCATGGCGCGGCTGACGTCGGACTGGGTGAACATCTGCTGCATCTCGGCCATCTGTTCGACCATCTGGTCCATCACGCTGGCCATGATATTTTGGTCGCCCACATCGTCGCCCGAGGTCAGCCCGACCCGCGTGATGGAGCTCAACCAATCTTCGAGCTCTTGGTAGAAACGGTTCTGACCGTGGCCCGCAAAAAGCTCCAACAGCCCGACGACGAGAGAACCCGCAAGCCCCAAAAGCGATGAGCCAAAGGCCACGCCCATGCCGCCCAACTGCGCCTCAAGCCCGGTCATCAGGCGACCAAAGACATCGACCCCTGCCTCCCCCTCGCCGGGGGCGAGCGAACGGATCGTGTCGACCACAGCGGGCACGGTCGTAGCAAGCCCGTAGAAGGTGCCGAGAAGACCGAGGAAAATCAGCATGTTGACGATGTAGCGCGTGATCTCGCGCACTTCGTCAATACGTGAGGCAACGGAATCAAGGATCGAACGGGTTGAGGCCGTGCTGACCTGCATCCGCGCACCGCGTTGACGCAACAGCGATGCCAAAGGCGCCAGCAACTGTGGCGGTTGCGCGTCGGGTTCGGCGTTGTCGGCGGCGAAATCCTCAATCCAACGGACCGAGCCGATCAGCTGCGTCACCTGATAGAAACAGGCCAGCACGCCGACGACGAAAACAAAGATGATGACCCCATTAAGCCATGGGTTCGCGGCAAAGATCGGCAGCACACTGGGCAGGGCCAAAAAAGCGCCCACGCCGGTCAATGCCAATACGATCAGCATCAGAGAAATCTGACGCACCGGTTGTGAAAACTGCGGTTTTGCCTTGCGGTCTGGCTGTGCCATGCGGCCTTTCCTGACCCTCTATTCTGCTCTTGGCGCAGCTTACACTGAAACAGCGAAGAGTTGCCAAGTTTTTATGAGGCTAAAGCCTTTACGCGATCATGCAACCACTCCAACGCGGGGTCATGCAAGCCCACATCGGAAAGATGCACGGCAGTGTTGATTAAATACTCGGTATTTGGCCCGCGGCCGCCTACGGCGCGGGCAATGATCTGGGCCTGTTCTTCCAGTGGCAAGCCGCCGCAATATTGGTCATGCGCCGCGTCGATCACATAGGTCACCGCCTCCACGTCGCGGCCGTCGGTCAGATGCACGGTGAGGTTTTTCTCGACATAGGCCGAGGAGATCAGCTCACGTTCGCGCAGATAGTCCAGCGTCTGCGCCTCCTGCCCCGGAGCCACGCGCATCGCCATGCCTTCGCAGGCCGAGCGGACAGATTCGTCGAGCGCCAGCACCAACCCCGGCTGCTCCACCGTGCCGCGGTGGTGGATCGAGCGCATGCAGAACGACCGCGCATAGCCCGGCAGCGTGGCGATCACGCTTTCCGCCACCTCAAAACCGGGGTTCCACAAAAGGCTGCCATAGCCAAATACCCACATTGTCATCCTGCTGGTCCTTTCTGCTGGCCTTCGGTAAACCGCATCTGAAGCACGATTTGAAGGGCTATCGAAATGCGGAAACTGGTTTGGCTGCTGATTGTGCTCGCCGTACTTTGGGGCGCGTGGTGGGCCACTGCGACGACGCAGATGCAAAGCACCCTGACCGGCCTGCTCGACACCCGCCGCGCGGCGGGGTGGGAGGTGACGCTCAAGGACATCAGCAAATCGGGATTCCCCCTCGCCTTGCAAAACCGGCTGAGCGGGCTTGCCGTGGCGGCCCCCGCCCGCGGCTTGGCATTTGAGGCCCCGCAGCTTGATCTTTCCGCCCCGGTCTGGTGGCCCGGCGACCTTTCTGCGCGCGCCTCGGTCGCAAGCGCCGCGCTGCCTGCAGGCGCGCTGCCCTTGACGCTGAACATACGTGACCTGCGTGCCGATCTGGCGCTGCACCCCGGGACCACGCTTCAACTAGAAGCGATTGAGCTGCGCAGCACGCATCTTGAGGTCAATGGCCCCGACGGGCTGTTGCTGGAAGCCGAAGAGCCCCGGATGCGGGTCACGCAATCTTCGGGCGCGGCGCGGGACTATGACATCGCCTTGTTGCCCGGCGGAATTACCCCCGGCCCGCTGCTGCGCAAGGTTCTGGGGGACGGCGCAGTGCAGCCCGGCGGGCAGCCGATCCTGTCTGCGCGGATGGCCGTGACCTTTGCCCGTCCGCTGGATCGTCACAGCGCGGTGGCGGGCACCCTGCCGCAGATCGACGCGCTGACGGTTGAGAATGTCGATGCCGCATGGGGCGACGTGGCTCTGGGCGCCGAAGGCGCGCTGACCTTTGATGCCGAGGGCATTCCCGACGGGGTGCTGAGCCTGCGGGTCACCAATTGGTCCAAACTGCTTGATGCGGGCGAACGTGGGGGCTTCCTGCCGCCCTCCATGCGCGGGCAGGTGAATACCATGCTGCGGCTGTTGGAGGGGCGGGGCGGCACGCCGGGCGGTCTGGATCTTGATCTGGTCATTGCCGATGGGCAGATGGTCCTTGCGGGCCTTCCGCTTGGCCCGGCACCGCGATTGATCCAGCCGTAAGCGGGCCTTAGCGGCAGTAGCTGCCGCTGCGATACCGCGCCGTGTCGAAATGGAAATGGTCTTGGTGATAGCGGTCCGCTTCTGGCCCAAGCACCGTGCCGAACGGCCCGCAAGCGCCCCGGTGCATCCGCCGCATCGCCTTGCTGCTGCGGCGGGCGCGCCAGCCTTTTAGCACAGTAATCGTGCGACCATCCGCCAGTTCAAACCCGGAGATATCAATCGCGCGGCCCTTACCGTGCTCGGATATCTTGCCGCCTTTGCGGTTGTTCCGCGTCCGGCAAGCGTAATGCGCCGCGACCCTTAGCTCTTTCAGCCCGCCGCCCTGCCCCGCCAAAGCGGGCACCGCCGACTGGCGCACCCATGTGTCCAGCGCCTTGGCCGTGGTGCAATCCATCACCGCGGCATTGCTGAGCTTGATGCCTGAGACGGAGCGCACTTTGACCGCGTTCTCGACTCCGCAACCGTTGATCTTGCCGGGCACCCGGCCCACCGGCGTGCCCTGTATTGCCAAGTCTCCGCAAACCGCCCCCTTGGCCAACATCTCCCGACGTGCGCGAGCGGCTTTCTCGATTTTGCGGCTGCGCAGCGCGGGGCGAAGCGAATTTTCCAACCCCCGCCCCCCTTCAGCAGCAGCACGGGCGGCGGGGTCACGCTTGGGCTGTTCAATCGCGCCCGAGGGAACGACGATCAGCGGCAAGGTATCCTCATTGTAACGCGGGACCGGGCGTTGCGAACTGTCCGGCCCCGCAGCGAGGGCGACTTGCCCCAGCACGATCAGCGGCAGGACAGCCCAGCCCTTCATGACTTGCGTGCCCCCCGGCCAAAGTCGGGCGCGTCGGTGTCCTGCCCCGCCTCGATAATGCCGCGCCTTATTGCGCGGGTGCGGGTGAAATAAGCGTGGAGGTGATCGCCGTCGCCAGTGCGGATCGCGCGTTGCAGGGCGAAAAGCTCTTCGGTGAAGCGGCCAAGGATCTCCAGCGTGGCGTCCTTGTTGGTCAGGAACACATCGCGCCACATGGTTGGATCGCTCGCTGCGATGCGGGTGAAGTCCCGAAAACCGGCGGCGGAATATTTGATGACTTCGCTGTCGGTCACCCGGCGCAGGTCGTCGGCCACGCCCACCATCGTATAGGCGATGAGGTGCGGCGCATGAGAGGTGACCGCAAGCACCAGATCGTGGTGCTCGGCGTCCATCTCTTCGACATTGGCGCCCGCCCCTTCCCAAAGCGCACGCAGCCGGGCGATGGCGTCCTTGTCCGTCCCCTCGACAGGGACCAGCAGACACCAACGGTTGTCGAAAAGCTCGGCAAAGCCGCTGCGCGGGCCGGAATGCTCGGTCCCTGCCAGCGGGTGAGCAGGGATGAAATGCGCGCCTTCGGGCAGATGCGGCCCCACCTGCGCGATCACGTCGGCCTTGACCGAGCCCACATCCGTCACCGTGGCACCGGGGGCCAGATGCGGCGCGATTTCGGCGGCGACGGCCCCCATGACGCCCACCGGTACGCAGAGCACCACCAGATCGGCGCCCTTAACGGCTTCGGCGGCGCTGTCACAGACGCGGTCGCAAAGGCCGATCTCGCGCGCCGTCGCGCGGGTCTCGTCGCTGCGGGCATAGCCTGTGACTTCGCCCGCCAGCCCGCCGCGTTTCATTGCCCAGAAAAGCGATGAGGCGATCAGCCCCAGCCCGATCAGAGCGACCCTGTCATAGACCTGAGCCATCAGCTGCCTCCCTTAAATTGCCGCACCGCATGGACCACGCGGCGGCAGGCGCTTTCGTCGCCTACGGTGATGCGCAAACAGTTGGGCAAGTTGTAACCAGCCACCCGGCGCACGATCAGACCTTGGGACTTGAGGTAGTCGTCACAGGCCTCCGCCTCGGCCTGATTGGCGAAACGGGCCAGCACGAAATTGGCGAGCGAGACATCCGAGGGCACGCCGATCTCTGCCAGCGCATCGGCGAGCCATGTGCGCCAGCGGGCGTTCTCGGCCCGGCAGTGGTCGGTATAGGCGCGGTCGCGGATCGCGGCCTCGGCGGCGGCAAGTGCGGCCTGCGAGAGGTTGAAAGGCCCCCGCACGCGGTTCAGCACGTCGATCACATGGGCGGGTCCATAGCCCCAGCCGATGCGCAGACCGCCCAGCCCGTAGAGCTTGGAAAAGGTGCGCGTCATCACCACGTTGTCGCGGCGGTCCACCAGTGCGGCCCCGCCGTCATAGCCCTCGACATATTCGGCATAGGCCCCGTCGAGCACCAAAAGCGCCTGCGGCGGCAGCCCCTCGGCCAGCCGCTCGATCTCGGCCAGACCGATCATCGTGCCGGTGGGGTTGTTAGGGTTGGCGATGAACACCAACCGCGTCGCATCGGTACAGGCGGCGAGGATGGCATCTACATCGGTCACCCGCTCACGCTCGGGCACCTCCACGGGCGTGGCGCCCGCGGCGAGGGCAGAGATGCGGTACATGGCAAAGCCGTGTTCGGTGTGCACCACCTCGGTCCCCGGTCCGGCATAGGCTTGGCAAAGGAAGGCGATGATCTCATCCGAGCCCGCGCCGCAGATGATCCGCCCCGCATCAAGGCCCAGCACGTCACCGATGGCAGTGCGCAGCGCGTGGTGGTCGGAGGAGGGATAGCGATGCAGGTCATAGGCCGCGCGGCGATAGGCTTCGACGGCGGCAGGGCTTGGCCCCAGCGGGTTTTCGTTCGAGCTGAGTTTGACCACATTATCAAGGCCCGCGACATGCGCCGCACCCCCTTGGTAAAGGTCAATCTCCATAATGCCCGGTTGCGGTGCGATCTGTGTCATCTCGCTCTTTTCCTCACGCTACTGCCGCCCTTCTATCGGGGCGACAGCGGTGATGCCAGAATCATTCTGCATCCGCGCGTCCGCCGGACAGCCTGTTGCATCGCTGCGTCCCGGCCCAGCCCCGCGCAAAGAAAAAGGCCGCGCGGTTTGCACCACACGGCCTTTCGATTGTCGACTGGCGAAGAAACTTAGTTCTTCGCGTAGAATTCCACGACGAGGTTCGGCTCCATCACAACCGGGTATGGCACGTCGGACAGGCCGGGTGTGCGCACGAAGGTTGCTGTCAGCTTGGAGTGATCCGTCTCAAGGTAGTCAGGCACGTCACGCTCGGGCAGCTGAACCGCTTCCAGAACGGAAGCCAACTGCTTGGAACGGTCACGCACTTCGATGACGTCACCCTCTTTCACGCGGTAGGAGGGGATGTTCACTTTTTTGCCGTTCACACGAACGTGGCCGTGGTTCACGAACTGGCGCGCAGCGAAAACGGTCGCGACGAACTTGGCGCGGTACACAACGGCGTCCAGACGACGCTCCAGCAGACCGATCAGGTTTTCACCTGTATCGCCTTTAACACGCTCGGCTTCGCCGTAGATGCGACGGAACTGCTTTTCGGTCAGGTCGCCGTAGTAGCCCTTGAGCTTCTGCTTGGCGCGCAGCTGGATACCGAAATCGGAAATCTTGCCCTTACGGCGCTGACCGTGCTGGCCGGGGCCGTATTCACGACGGTTCACCGGGGACTTCGGACGACCCCAGATGTTTTCGCCCATGCGGCGGTCTAGTTTGTGCTTGGCAGCTGTGCGTTTGGTCACGGCTGTTCTCCTTTATAAGGCCCCGAGGGGCGGTAAAGGGCGTTGTCCTTTGGCCGAAGCCCGACAGGCTTCCCCTTGCGGGGTCCACCAACACCAATGAAGGGGCGCTTATACGGTGCCATGGCCGGGAGTCAACGGGGGATTTCAGCGAAGACGATACGCCCTGCCTTAACGCGCCATCGCCGCACAGGGACCGTGGCGGTGGCAGGTCAGAATATGATCGTTTACCAGCCCGCAGGCCTCCATCCACGCATAGGTGATCGTCGGCCCACAGAACTTGAAACCGGCTTTCTTCAGGTCTTTGCTCACCTGTTCTGACAGCGCAGTTTTCGGCGGCACCTCAGCCTGTGTGGCAAAGCCGGGCTGTAACGGCACCCCATCCACATAGCGCCACATGAAGCTGTCAAAGCCCTCGCGTGCCTCAAGCTCCTGCCAAGCACGGGCATTGGTAATCGCGGCCTCAATCTTGCCCCGATGGCGGATGATGCCCGGATCGCCCAGCAGGCGCGTGACATCCGCCTCGCCCCATTCGGCAATCTGATGCGGATCAAACCCGGCGAAAGCGGCGCGAAAGTTGTCACGTTTTTTAAGGATCGTGATCCAGCTTAGCCCGGCCTGAAATCCGTCGAGGATGAGCTTTTCCCACAACGCACGGCTGTCATATTCGGGCACACCCCATTCGGTGTCATGATAAGCTTGGTAAATCGGGTCATCCCCGGCCCAGTCACAGCGCTGCATCTTTGCCTCTCCCGCCCGTGATCCACCGCGGAAAACGCCGCTGATTAAGACCGTGTTATCACCTTTGCGCCCATACCCACGGCAGGACAGAAAGAAGAGTACCGCCGTGCCCCGTCGATTCCAACGCCCTATCGCCGATATCCCCCCCGGAGGGGACAGCCCGCTTAGCCATGCGGTAACGCAGCGCGATGCCGCGACCCTAGAAATGGTGCGCGACGCCGTGGCGCACCGTCAGACCCTGCTGGCCTTCCAGCCCGTCATGCGGGCCAGCGATCCGACGTCCATCGCCTTTCACGAGGGGTTGATCCGCCTGCTTGACCCCACTGGCCGCGTGATTCCGGCCAAGGATTTCATGCCAACGATTGAGGATACGGAAACCGGGCGGCAGGTGGATGTTCTGGCCCTGCGCCTTGGCCTGAACGCGCTGCACCACCACCCCGGATTGCGGCTGTCGATCAATATGTCGGCCCGTTCCATCGGGTATCAGGAATGGACCCGCGTCTTGCGCCACTGGCTGGCCCGCGACGCGACCTTGGGCGAACGGCTGATTCTAGAGATTACCGAAAGCTCGGCCATGATGGTGCCGGAACTGGTGGCGAACTTTATGGATCAATTGCAGCCCTATGGCATTTGCTTTGCCATGGATGATTTCGGCGCGGGGCAAACCGCGATCCGCTATTTCAAGGATTTCTACTTCGACATCCTGAAACTTGACGGACAGTTCATTCGGGGCATCGCGACGAACCCCGACAACCGCGCCCTGACCGCCGCGCTGATGTCGATCGCCACACATTTCGACATGCTCACCGTGGCCGAATGCGTGGAGAACGCGGCCGACGCAGCGGTCCTGGTCGAGATGGGTGTCGACTGTTTGCAGGGCTACCATTTTGCCGCCCCCACGACCCGGCCCGCCTGGCTTGGGTTCGACCGCATGCGCGCCACAGGCTGACCGGGTAAAGAGGGTAACGCCATGTCGGCAGCGTGCCGCTGCCTGCTCAGTTGCCGCATTGCAGCGCATCCGCTATCACTACCTTAGAGGGACGGGAGCGCCCACGCCCGACGATGGCGCGTGTCGGTGTGCCCCCGCCCAACAAGGTAGAGGAAAGTCACATCATGACCAATGTCGTCATCGCATCCGCCGCCCGTACCGCCGTGGGCAGTTTCGGCGGGGCGTTTGCCAATACACCCGCCCATGATCTGGGTGCCGCCGTTCTAAAAGAACTGGTGGCCCGCGCTGGGGTCGACCCGTCCGAAGTCTCTGAGACCATTTTGGGGCAGGTGCTGACTGCCGCCCAAGGCCAGAACCCTGCGCGTCAGGCACATATCAATGCGGGCCTGCCGAAAGAAAGCGCCGCTTGGGGCATCAACCAAGTCTGCGGCTCGGGCCTGCGCGCCGTGGCATTGGCGGCCCAGCACATCCAACTGGGGGATGCGAACATCGTCGCCGCTGGCGGTCAGGAGAACATGACCCTCAGCCCCCACGCGCAGAACCTGCGTGCGGGTCAGAAGATGGGCGATCTGCAATTCATCGACACGATGATCCGCGACGGTCTGTGGGATGCCTTCAACGGCTACCACATGGGCCAAACCGCCGAAAACGTCGCCGAAAAATGGCAGATTTCCCGCGACCAGCAGGATGAATTCGCCGTCGCTTCGCAAAACAAGGCCGAGGCCGCGCAGAAAGCTGGCAAATTCGCGGATGAGATCGTCGCCTACACGATCAAAACCCGCAAAGGCGAGACTGTCGTCGATCAAGACGAATACATCCGCCATGGGGCCACGATGGAAGCCATGCAAAAGCTGCGCCCTGCCTTTACCAAAGACGGCTCGGTCACTGCGGCCAACGCCTCGGGCCTGAACGACGGTGCAGCCGGTGCCCTGCTGATGAGCGCGGATGACGCCGAAAAGCGCGGCATCACCCCGTTGGCGCGCATCGCCTCCTATGCCACGGCAGGTCTCGACCCGTCGATCATGGGCGTCGGCCCCGTCTATGCCTCGCGCAAGGCGTTGGAAAAAGCCGGTTGGAAACCAGAAGACCTCGACCTTGTGGAAGCCAACGAAGCCTTCGCCGCGCAGGCCTGCGCTGTGAACAAGGAAATGGGCTGGGATCCGGAAATTGTGAACGTCAACGGCGGTGCAATCGCGATCGGGCACCCAATCGGCGCCTCCGGTGCGCGCGTGCTTAACACTCTGCTGTTCGAAATGCAGCGCCGCGGGGCCAAAAAAGGTTTGGCGACGCTGTGTATCGGTGGCGGTATGGGTGTTGCCATGTGTCTTGAGCGCCCCTAAAACTACAGTTGGCGCGCAATTTTGTTGCGCGCCAAAACATGCAATTGCAAGAACATTACCTTGAGGGAGGGATTATATGTCACGCATCGCTTTGGTCACCGGGGGCAGCCGCGGCATTGGCGCGGCCATTTCCACCGCGCTGAAAGACAAAGGCTATACCGTCGCCGCCACCTATGCGGGCAATGACGAAGCCGCCGCAAAATTCACCGAAGAGACCGGCATCAAGACCTATAAATGGAACGTGGCAGATTACGACGCCTCCAAAGCCGGGATCGAACAGGTCGAGGCCGATCTTGGCCCCATCGAGGTGGTTGTTGCCAACGCAGGCATCACCCGCGATGCGCCTTTCCACAAGATGACCCCCGATCAGTGGAACGAGGTCATCGCCACCAACCTCACCGGGGTGTTCAACACGGTCCACCCAGTCTGGCCCGGCATGCGTGAGCGGAAGTTCGGCCGTGTCGTCGTGATCTCTTCGATCAACGGCCAGAAAGGTCAGTTTGCCCAAGTGAACTATGCCGCGACCAAGGCGGGCGATCTGGGCATTGTGAAGTCATTGGCCCAAGAGGGCGCGCGCGCAGGCATCACTGCCAATGCGATCTGCCCCGGCTATATCGCGACCGATATGGTCATGGCCGTGCCCGAGAAGGTCCGCGAAAGCATCATCGCGCAGATCCCCGCAGGGCGTCTGGGGGAGCCTGAGGAAATCGCCCGCGCGGTGGCCTTCCTCGTCTCGGACGACGCGGGCTTCATCAATGGTTCGACCATTTCAGCCAATGGCGCGCAATTCGTCGTTTGATCGACGCCAGCATCGAATCGAAAAGGCCAGCCCCTCGACGGGCTGGCCTTTTTCATTGCGGCGGGAGGGGCCGTTCACCCGTCACGCTCAGTATCGCTTCTGGCATCCGCCTGCCCTAGGCAAAGGCTGCCGCCCCGCCCCAGCGAAACGACAGCCCTCGAATGAAAATCTCAATTCACGGGGTGAGAGTCAGCTCGACAAGCGGCTAATCTCCTCCTTCAGGCGCAGTTTTTCCTTTTTCATGGAAGCCACTTGTAAATCGTCCATACCGGGGGCGCGTTGCGCGGTTTCCACCGCCTCACTCATCGCCTGATGCTTCCGCTTCAGGGTGTCCAGATGTGCGTTCAAAGCCATACAATCCTCCATGATTGGTGTGTGGAATTTCAGTGGACCACAGCGCGACCCACAAGTCACGCAGCACCGCAGCATAGGGGTGAAGTTGGTAAAAAAACGCTTAAGAAGTAGGATAAGTCAGTGGCGCCCCGCGACGCAGGACCGCTTCAATTTCCGGCACATAGCTGTTGCCATCCGATTCATGCCGCGCGCCAAGGTGCATAGCGTAGCTGTGATAGAGCCGAAAAGCACCGCGGCCATTCTTGCGGGCACGCAAGAGAATCAACTCCGGCATTCGCCCCGCGCGCGAGGCCAGAGGCAGCACTTCGACCGATCCCATCTCATGTGGAAGGGCGGCCAGAATCTCGGGCAGCCGCTCGGCACGGTGGATAAAATGTGCCTGCCCTTTGGGTTTGAGCCGCCGCGCCGCGGTGCGGATCCATTGCCGCAGGGGCGTGGCTTCGCCCAAGGCGGTCTCTCGCCCCGGATCGCGGGACTGAACCGAGGCAGCCCGGTCGAAATAGGGCGGATTGGCCAGAACGTGGTCAAATTGTCGCTGGCGCAGATGCAGGGGCATGTCGGTCAGATCGGCCTCGACCACCTCAAGCGCCGCGCCGCCATTGCGCCGCGCGAGTTCGGCGTAGGCAGGTTGCAGTTCACACCCCGTCAGCGTCAGCGCCGGCACCCGCGCGCCCAGACAAAGCACCGCTGCACCGACCCCGCAGCCCAATTCCAGCACGCTTTGCCCCGCCGTGGCCTCAATGCTCGCGGCCAGCAAAACAGGGTCCACCCCGGCGCGGTAGCCCCGCCCCCGGCGCGGCTGCCAGAGGTGCAACTTGCCGCCCAGAAAGGCGTCACAGGTCAGGTCATCTTCGGCAAAACGGGTCACAGCCCCAGCGGAATCTCATTATCGCGCATCACCCGCACAGCGGCGTCATGGTCATCGGGGTGCACCATCAAGCGGCGCGGGAAAATCCCGATGCCGCCTTCGAGCACGCTCATGTTTACGTCCATTTCAAAGCAGTCTATATCCTCCCCCCTGAGAAGGGCGGTGGCAAAGGCGATGATGGTCATGTCGGTGCTGCGCAAAAGTTCCTTCATATCAAAGATGTAGAGCCGGATCACCGGCATGTCGAGCGGGACGCGGGAAATGATGATGAAAAGTGATGTAGCGGCCAAACCGCACGACCGCATGGCGGCCTATCTGAGCGATGATATGGCGGCGGTCAGCGCCCTGATCCGTGAGCGGATGGCGTCGAAACACGCCCCCCGCATTCCCGAAGTCACCGCCCATCTGGTCGAAGCTGGCGGCAAGCGCCTGCGCCCGATGCTGACACTGGCCGCAGCGCGGATGTGCGGCTACGGCGGCCCCTATCACGTCCATCTCGCGGCGACGGTGGAGTTCATCCACACCGCGACCCTGCTGCATGACGATGTAGTGGACGAAAGCGCGCAGCGCCGCGGGCGGCCCACGGCGAACCTTTTGTGGGACAACCAGTCGTCGGTGCTGGTCGGCGATTACCTTTTCGCACGCAGCTTTCAGTTGATGACCGAACCCGGCTCAATGCCCGTCATGCGAATCCTGTCGAACGCCGCCGCGACGATTGCAGAGGGCGAGGTGTTGCAACTGACCGCAGCGCAGAACCTTGCCACGGATGAACAGGTTTACCTGCAAGTCGTGCGCGGCAAGACGGCGGCGCTGTTCTCGGCTGCGACCGAAGTGGGCGGCGTAATTGCCGACGCGCCAGAGGGTCAGGTCAAAGCGCTTTACGACTATGGGGACGCGCTTGGCATCGCCTTCCAGATCGTTGACGATCTGTTGGATTATCAAGGCGATACAGGGGCCACGGGCAAAAACGTCGGCGACGATTTCCGCGAGCGCAAACTGACCCTGCCAGTGATCAAAGCCGTTGCCAAAGCCGATGAGACCGAGCGCGCGTTTTGGGTACGCACCATTGAAAAGGGCAAACAGGAAGAGGGCGATCTCGACCATGCGCTGATGCTCTTGGGCAAACACGATACGCTGACGGCAACACAGCGCGATGCGCGGGACTGGGCAGAAAAGGCCCAATCGGCCCTTGCCCCCCTGCCCGACCATGAGTTGAAAGACATGTTGATCGATCTGGCCAACTACGTCGTCAGCCGGATCAGCTAAGCGGCCAAGATCGGCGCGGCGGCGACCCACCACTGGGGCGCGGCACTGCTGATGCGGTGGGCCGCGTCCTCGGCCTGCGACGCGGTGGCGTAGAGACCGAAACAGGTCGCGCCCGAGCCGGACATCCGCGCCAGCGCCGCATCGCTCAGCGCCTCCAGACAGGCCCCGATGATCGGCTCCCGCGCGATGGCGGGCGCGGCGAGGTCATTGCGCTGTTCGCCCAGAAAATCGATGAATTCAGTAAAGCCCGTGAAGGTCGGGATCACCTCCGGCATCGGCGGTTGGTTCTTATCGGTCAGGGCTGCGAAAACGGCAGGCGTGGGCACATCGACGCTGGGATTCACCAGCACCATATGGCAGGGCGGCAACGGCGAAAGCGGCGTGAGGATCTCCCCCACCCCCTGCATCCGCTGCGGGCCGCGCGTCAGGCAGACCGGCACATCCGCTCCGAGCCGCGCCGTGTCTGCGGGCAATGGGACGCCCCAATGCGCGGCAAGCAGGTCCAAGGCCGCCGCCGCATCGGCAGAGCCGCCGCCGATCCCTGCCGCCGCGGGCAGGTGTTTCTCCAGATGCAACGCGGCACAACGGCCCGCGCCCGCATCCAGCATTTCTGCCGCGCGCAGGACGAGGTTGCGGGCATCGGTCGGCACCCCTTCGGCCCGCGGGCCGCTCACGCTGAGGGTCAGGGCGTCGGCAGCCGCCACATGCAGCGCATCGCCCACGCCCGCCCGCACCACCAGCGAATCCAGCAGGTGATAGCCGTCAGCGCGCTGGCCGGTGCAATGCAGGGTCAGGTTCACCTTGGCCCAAGCCATCCGCGACGCCGCAGCGCCGGGACCAGCGGGTGCCCCTTCGTTCGAAAGGTTCATTCGTCTGCAGCAACCTTCAGCGGGGCCGCACCCTCTTCGGACAGCACGGCATCAAGCCCGACTTCCAGCTTGCGGCGCATCCGCTCGGGGTCAGCCTCGGAATCCGCATCCGTCAGGTCCACGAAAGACAGCGCCCGACGCCACTGGAACTCGGCCTCCCGCTGGCGGCCCACGGCCCAGTAGACATCGCCGAGGTGGTCGTTCACCACAGGGTCCACCGGCTCCAGTTCCACCGCGCGCTCCATCTGCTCGACCGCCTCTTCGTAGCGGTCCAGACGGTAGAACACCCACCCCAGCGAATCGACGATATAGCCGCTGTCGGGGCTGGCCGCGACGGCGCGTTCGATCATGTCCAACGCCTCGTCCAAGTTGCGCTGTTGTTCAACCAGCGAGTAGCCGAGGTAGTTCAACACCTGCGGCTGCTCTGGGTTCAGTTCAAGTGCGGCGCGGAAATCGGATTCTGACCCCTCCCAATCACCGCTGCGTTCTTTGGCGATGGCACGGGCGTAGAACAGCACCCAGCGGGCGCGGGCGGTTTCTGGCGTAAGCGCGAGCGCCTCGTCGTAGGACGCGATGGCCGCCTCATAGTCTTCCTCGGCGCGCAGCATGTCGCCCAGCGTGGAATGCACCACCGCCAGTTCCCCATGACTGCGGGCGAGTTGCTCCAGCACTTCGATGGCCTGCGCTGTCTTGCCCGAGCGCCGCAGCGCATCGGCGCGGCCCAATTCCGCAGCGTGATAGGCGGGGCTGTCGGCAGGCAGGGATTTGTACTCGGCAATCGCCAGATCATGCTCGCCGAGGTTTTCCAAAAGGCTGGCCGTCAGCAAAAGCGCATCGACATGATCGGGGCGCAGATAGCGCGCGATGCGCGAGTAGAGCAGCACATAGTAGTCCCCCGCCGCCTCGTTGCGCAGCACGGCGGCAAAGGTGAAAAACACCTCGGCCATACCCGCTTGGGCGTCGGGCATATGGCTGAAGGGGGCCGGTGCCTCTTGCTGCAGGGCCCCGATCAACCGCGCGATTTCGGGATCGGTATCTGCGCCAAAGCCGTCCGAGAGCACGGCCAGTGCATCGTCGCTGCGCCCCAGTTGGCCAAGGATCTCGGCATGGGCCATGACCCCGCGCCGGGTCTGGCCCGCAGCGCCCGCTTCACCACTGTCAAAGATCGCCTCTGCCCCTTCGAAGTCACCCACACTCGCCAGCGCGAGGGCCTTGTGATACATCACAAAGCCCTGCATCCCGGCCTCTTCGCTCAACCCGTCAAATGCGGCCATGGCGGCGGTGACATCGCCTGCGCCCATATGCGCCCAAGCCTGCACCAACCCGCCGACCCAAGGGCCGATGGCCGATGTATCCCGCTCTAGCAGGGCCTTGTAATCACCCTCTTTCGCCATGGCGGCCACGAGGGTCATCTCGGCCACTTGGCTCTTGGTGCCGAGGGTGATCATGTTGCGCGCCAGCGGCAGCGCCTTATCCACCCGCCCAAGCGAGAGATAGGACAGCACCGCGCTTTCCATCAGTTCGATGTTCTTGGGATCACGGGCCAGCGCCTCGGTGTAGTAGCGCGCGGCTTCGGGGTAATCGCTGTTCACGGCGGCATGCCGCCCCGCCAGATAGGGGCCCGCGATCGACTGCGCCATCAGTGGCGCAGAAAGGCCGATGCAAAGCGCCGCAACGCTGGTGAAACCTAGGACATTCCGAAACATGCAAACCGCCTCATATCGCTTTGCGCTCAGGCTATCATCTCTGTGCCCGGGCGCAATGGCGGGGCCGCAATGAGGCATGCAGCCGACAGGATTTCGCCGATTCAGACAAAGAAAGGACCGACACGCCCTCGCATGCCGGTCCTTTGATTGTGCCTGTTGGCGACCCGTTTACATGTTTGGATAGTTTGGTCCGTCGCCGCCCTGCGGGGTGGTCCAGACGATATTCTGCGTCGGGTCTTTGATGTCGCAGGTCTTGCAATGAACGCAGTTCTGGAAGTTGATCTGGAACCGCGTCTCGCCGGTTTTCTCATCCTCGACGAACTCATAGACCCCCGCCGGACAATAGCGGGCCGAGGGGCCGGCGTATTTCGGCAGGTTCACCTCGACCGGAATGCTCGGGTCTTTCAGCTTGAGGTGCGCAGGCTGGCTTTCCTCGTGATTGGTGAACGAGAAGGCCACGTTGGTCAGACGGTCAAAGCTGAGTTTGCCATCGGGCTTGGGGTAGTCGATCTTTTTGTGCTTATTCGCAGGCTCAGTCGCTTCGGCGTCCGATTTCCCATGGCTCAGCGTGCCCAAAAGCGAGAAGCCGAGCGTGTTGGTCCACATGTCAAAGCCACCAAGCGCCAGCGAAGCGGTGAGCCCGTATTTCGACCACAGCGGTTTGACGTTGCGCACTTTCTTGAGGTCTTCGGCAATCGGACCTTCGCGCACATCCGTCTCATATTCGGTCAGCTCATCGCCGCCCCGCCCTGCTTGGATCGCGGCATAGGCGGCCTCAGCCGCTGCCTTGCCCGAGAGCATGGCGTTGTGGTTGCCCTTGATGCGCGGCACGTTGACCATGCCGACCGAGCAGCCCAGCATCGCCACGCCGGGGGCCACCATCTTGGGCATCGACTGATAGCCGCCTTCGGTGATTGCCCGCGCGCCGTAGGCCACACGTTTACCCCCCTCGAGCAACTCGGCCACCATCGGGTGATGCTTGAAGCGCTGGAATTCCATGTAAGGGAAGACATGCGGGTTTTTGTAGCCAAGGTGAACGACGAAGCCGACGTAAACCTGATTGTTCTCAAGGTGATAGATGAAAGACCCGCCGCCCGCGTTGCTGTTCAGCGGCCAGCCCATCGTGTGGGTGACGGTGCCTTCTTTGTGCTTGGCGGGGTCGATCTCCCAGATTTCTTTCATGCCGAGACCGTATTTCTGCGGCTCTTTGCCCTCGTCCAACCCGTATTTCGCGATGACCTGCTTGCTGAGGCTGCCGCGCACGCCTTCGGAGAGGAAGACATATTTGCCGTGCAACTCCATGCCCGGCTCATAGCTTGGGCCGGGGGTGCCATCGGCGTTTTTACCCATCTCACCGGCAACGACGCCTTTGACTTCGCCGTTCTCGCCAAAGACGAGTTCGGAACAGGCCATGCCGGGAAAGACTTCGACGCCCAGTTCCTCGGCCTGTTCGGCCATCCAACGGCAGACATTGCCCATGGAGACAATGTAGTTGCCGTGGTTTTTCATCAGCGGGGGCATGGGAAATTCGGGGATACGCAGCTTGCCCGCCTCACCCAGCAGGTAAAAGTTGTCTTCTTTCACCGGCACGTTGATCGGCGCGCCTTTTTCTTTCCAGTCGGGGATCAAGGCATCCAGCCCGCAGGGATCAAGCACCGCACCCGAGAGGATATGCGCGCCCACTTCCGAGCCCTTCTCCAGCACCACGACATTGCAATCGGCGTCCAACTGCTTGAGCCGGATCGCAGCCGACAGGCCAGCAGGCCCGGCGCCGACGATCACAACGTCATATTCCATCGCTTCGCGTTCAATCTCGGCCATTTTGGTGCTCCCTCACGGCAAATTCGGTTTGGATTTGGCTAAACCACCGCCGCGCGCAATGCAATCGCGACCCTGCGTTTATTGCGCAGAACATGGCCTCAGCGACATAACATGACGCGCGACCTGTCAGGCCGCCGGTTCGTCCCCCATCAGATAGCGCGGTCCGGGGCCTTTTTCACCTGCTTGGTCGATAGGATTGTAAAGCGCGCAGGCTTCGAGGCTCAGACAGCCACAGCCGATGCAGCCGTCAAGATTGTCACGCAGCCTGTTTAGGGTGGCGATGCGCGCGTCGAGGGCGGCGCGAAACCCTTCGGAAATGCGGGTCCAATCGGCCTTGGTGGGCGTGCGCCCGCCCGGCAAGCGGTCCAACTCAGCCTTGATCTGTGGCAGGGTGAAACCGAATTGCTGGGCGATCATGACGAAACTCAGCCGCCGCAGATCGGCCCGATCAAACCGCCGCTGCCCGCCCGCATTGCGCCACGGCGCGATCAACCCCTGCGCCTCATAGTAGCGAATGGCCGAAACGGCGAGCCCGGTGCGCTTGGCCAAAGCCCCGATCGACAGCCCCTCATTCACCGCCATTTCGCCCTCACAAATCTCTTGACCTAAAGTTAGGTTTAACAATTACACTCAGATGGCACAAGCGATCACAAAAAGGATAAACGCCATGCCCGCGCAACTTGAACATGCCAATTTCACCGTCTCTGACCCCGCCGCCACCGCCGATTGGATGCGCGAAGTCTTTGGCTGGCACCTGAGATGGGAGGGCGACGCCATGGCCGGGGGCCACACCAAACATGTCGGCACCGAGGCGCATTACGTCGCGCTCTACAATCCCGGCAATGCGGGCACTCTCATGAACACCAGCTACGAAACTATCGGTGCGCTCAACCACATCGCGGTCGTGGTGGATGACCTCGACGCCACCGAAAAAGCCGTGCTGGCGCAGGGTTTCACCACCGGAAACCACGCCGACTATGAGCCCGGACGGCGGTTTTATTTTCACGATGCGGACGGGATCGAATATGAGGTCGTGCAATACGATTGACGGCAGTCAACCGCCGACCCAGAGGCCGTTAGGCTCTTGCAATTGGCGGGCAGTTTGGGTCAGGTATCTGCCAAGTTAACACGCAATTGGCCGCCCCCCGGCGAAAACCCGGGTGCGGCCCTCATTATGTAGGCACACCGCCATGGAAAAGATCCCGATGACCCGCGACGGTCACACCGCGCTCGAAGTCGAACTCAAGCAGCTCAAGTCGGTCGAACGGCCCGCCATCATCAAGGCCATCGCCGAAGCGCGCGAACATGGTGACCTGTCGGAAAATGCCGAGTATCATTCCGCCAAGGAAAAGCAGTCTTTCATCGAAGGCCGCATCAAAGAGCTTGAGGGCGTGATCTCGCTCGCGGATGTGATTGACCCCAAGAAGCTGTCGGGGTCGATCAAATTCGGGGCCACGGTGACGCTGGTGGACGAGGACACCGACGAAGAGAAGACCTATCAGATCGTTGGCGAATATGAGGCCAATATCGAAAAGGGACTTTTGAACATCAAGTCGCCCATCGCCCGCGCGCTGATCGGCAAGGACGAAGGTGATTCCGTCGAGGTGCGCACCCCCGGGGGGCAGAAATCCTATGAGGTTCTCAAGATCGTTTACGCTTGACCGGGAAGGCTGACATGGCAGAGCCCGACGCTTCGACACCCCAAGATCAAGCCCCCCGCGCCCCGCGCGGCGGGAACGGCGCCGCGCGGCCTACGTCGATGGGCGTCTACGACCGCCCCAAACCCAATAGCATCACAGAGATTGAGATCATCGCGGGCGCGCTTTCAGCGCTTTGGCTGCTTGGCACGGCGATCTATTTTACCTTCATTGCCGCAGAGGTGCCGGAAGGGGCCAATGACGGGGGGCTGCGCGGGCTGCTGATCCTGTTGGTGGTGATCTTGCCGGTCGCGATGATCTGGGTCGGGGCCACCGCCGCCCGTGCCGGGCGGGTTATGCGTGAGGAAATCCAACGCCTACAGGCCGCGATTGATGCCATCCGGTATTCCTATATTTCGCAACAGCAGGGCAACAAACCTGCGGGCGACAGCAACATCGCGCGCAAGCTTGATGAACTCGCTGCCAGCGCCCGCAAGACCGAGATCGCGTTGGCCGGGCTTCAGGGCCGCGACGAGACTGCGCGCCCCGTCACCCCAGCCCCCGCGCCCACACCGCCCGCCGCCGAAGACCAGCCGACGCTGGCGCTTGGCACGCAGGCGGGCGACAAGACACAGCCGCTCTCTGCTGAGGATTTCACCCGCGCGCTTAACTTCCCCGAAACGGCGGAAGACCAAGCCGGGTTCGACGCGCTGCGCCGTGCGTTGAAAGACCGCTCCGCCTCGCAACTGGTGCAGGCCGCGCAGGACGTGCTGACCCTGCTCAGCCAAGACGGCATCTATATGGACGACCTGCGCCCCGACCGCGCGCGCCCCGAGGTCTGGCGGCAATTCGCCAGCGGAGCGCGGGGCCGTACAATTGCGCCTTTGGGCGGCATCCGCGACCGCTCTTCACTGGCACTGGCCAATGCGCGTATGCGGCAAGACCCGATCTTTCGCGATGCCGCGCATCACTTCCTGCGCCGGTTTGACCGGACCTTTGCCGAGTTCGAGAAACAGGCAACGGATGAGGAAATCTCATCGCTGGCTGACACCCGCACTGCCCGCGCCTTTATGCTGCTGGGCCGTTGTGCGGGCACCTTCGACTGACACGCGGCCTTAGCTGGTAAAACTGCCGTAAGGAATGAAACGGACGAGATCGCCGGGCGCAATGTCGCGCGCAGTCTCGTCCAACTCGACCAGCCCTTCGGCCCAGCTTAGCCCGCTGATACGCCCCGATCCTTCGGAGGCGAAAACCTCGGCCCGGCCATCGCGCATCCGGGCGCGCAGGTATTCGCGCCGCCCGGCCTTTTTGCGTTTCTCAAAGGCGGCAGGCACATCAAAGCCCTGCGGTTCCTGCCAGCCGCCCCCGGCAAGCAGCGCCATGGCGGGCCGCGCGAAAATCAACGAACAGACCATCGCCGCCACCGGATTGCCTGGCAGCCCGAACACCGGCACGCCTTGCCACAGGCCAAGCGCCAAAGGCCGTCCCGGCTTCACCGCGATCCGCCAAAGCTGCATCGCCTCCGCTTCGGTCAGCAGGGCCGAGACATGGTCTTCGTCCCCCGCCGAAGCGCCGCCGCTGGTCAGGATTACATCCACCTGCCCCGCCGACGCGTCGAGCCGATTGCGCAGGGTGGCACGGTCGTCGGCCACGCGGCCCAGATCGACGGCCTCGTGCCCAAAGTCCGCCGCGAGTTGCAGCAACATGGGGCGGTTGGCGTCGTAAATCTGCCCGTCGCGGGCCGTTTCGCCCATCTCGACCAACTCGTCGCCGGTTGAGATCACGCCGACCTTCAATCGCTTGCGTAGGCGCACCTCTGCCACACCTGCTGCCGTCATCAATGCCAGTTCCGCCGGACCAACGCGCGTGCCTGCGGTGAGGATGACATCGCCAGCTTCTACGTCCTCCCCGGCTTTGCGGGTGTTCGCTCCCTGTTTCACAGGCCCGTGAAACCGCAACATGCCGTCCTCGGCGGTCACGTCCTCTTGCAAGATCACGGTATCCACGCCCTCGGGCAGGGCCGCGCCGGTCAGCACGCGGATCGCTTGGCCCGCAGGCACCGCACCGGGGCGATCCCCTGCCGCAGCGCGGCCCGGCACCAGGGGAAGCTCATGCAACCCTTCGCCGCGCCCACCGGCAAAACCGTAGCCATCGACCGCCGTGTTCGGCAGCGGCGGGTTCGCGCGGAGGGCTGTGACATCTTCGGCCACGATACGCCCCCCGGCATCGGCGGCGGGAAAGGTTTCCGCCCCCGTCACAGGGTGGAGGCGCTCTTTCAACAGCGCCAGCGCATCATCCACCGGGGTCCAATGCACGCCGGGTGGGAGGGCAAAGCAATCGTTGCGCAGGGGCGGGGGTGCGGTGGTGGCAGGTGCCGTTGGGGCGGCGATCAGCCCCACTTCGCGCAGGATGAAATCGGCAATCGCACGGGTGTCGTTCAGGTCAAAAACAGGCCGGTCCATCTCAAGCGCCACGTCGCTGGCCACCGCTCGCACCGTCGGGTCATCCGGCGCGATCAGCGCGTTTCCGGTCTCGGCCCGGTGCGCTTCGACCTTGGGATGGCCATCGCGTTTGTAGCCTTCGATCAGCACCAGATCGACAGGCGCTAGCCGTGCCAGATGCGCCTCCAGCGGCGGCTCTTCGGCCCCGCGCAACTCATGCATTAAGGCAAAGCGCGCGCCGGAGGCCAGCAGCACCTCGCGCGCGCCCGCGACGCGGTGGCGGTGGCTGTCCTTGCCGGGGTGGTCCACGTCGAAGGTGTGATGCGCATGTTTGACGGTCGAGACGGTAAAGCCGCGCCCGGTGATCTCGGCCACCAACCGCTCCATCAATCCGGTCTTGCCTGCATTCTTCCAACCGACGACACCGTAAACCCTCATGCCATCGCCTCTGCTTTCGCCAAATCCTCGGGCGTGTTCACGTTGAAGAAAGCGGCCTCATCGGGGAACAGCGCCTCGCGCCCGTCGTGCTGTTCGGTCCAGAGCACCACCTTGCGCAGCCCGCCCGCCAAGGCGCTGCGCAGATCGTCCCGCAACGCCACGGGCCAGAGGCCAAAGGTCGGATGCCGCGCCGTGCCGCGCTTCGCGTCCGGCGTCGCGGCCAAGGCGAGCGGATGCGCCATATCATCGGCGGCAAGCAGCAGACGGGGGACCAGATCACAGGGGAAGAAAGGCGTATCGGCAGCGGCGGTCACGATATTCTCTGCCCCCTGTTCGGCGGCCCAGTCCAGCCCGGCAAGCACCCCCGCCAGCGGCCCGGCGAAACCCTCGATACTGTCCGCCAGCACCGGCAGGCCCAGATCCGCAAAGCGCGCCGCATCGCCATTGGCGTTGAGTGTCAGCCCTGCCACCTGCGGCTCAAGCCGGTCAATCACCGAGGACAACAAGGTGCCCTGCCCCAGCGGCAGCAGCCCCTTGTCGCCACCGCCCATACGGGTCGCTTGCCCGCCCGCCAAAATGACGCCAAGTGGTTGTTTCATTATCTTATTCCTTCGCGCCCTTGCGGCCACTTTTGCGCGGCTCGTCGGCCACGCTGGCGGGGTCTGCGTCGCGGATCAACCGGTTTTCCCCTGCCAAACAGGTGAACCGCTGCCCGCGCATCCGCCCGATCAGCGTAAGATTCACCTGCTGCGCAATCTCCACCCCCCAAGCGGTAAAGCCCGAGCGTGACGCCAGCACCGGAATGCCCATCATCGCCGTCTTGATCACCATCTCAGAGGTCAGCCGCCCGGTGGTATAGAGCACCTTATCCTCGGCCCCGACCCCTTCGGAGAGCATCCAGCCCGCGATCTTGTCGACTGCGTTGTGACGGCCCACATCTTCCATATAAACCAAGGGCCGGTCGCCTTGGCAAAGCACTGTGCCGTGGATCGCGCCCGCCTCCAGATAGAGGCTCGGCGTGCGGTTGATCTTGGCCGCGAGCGCGTAAAGGTCCGAGGTGCGCACCGGCGTGTCGGGCAGACGCACATCGGCCAGCCCCTCCATCATATCACCAAAGACGGTGCCCACGGCGCAGCCGCTGGTCCGGGTCTTGCGCTGCATCTTGTCTTCGTAATCAGTGGCGCGTTTCGTGCGCACGACGACGGTCTCAAGCTCTTCGTCATAGTCGACGCCGGTGATTTCTTCGTCCGGGCGCAGCATCCCCTGATTGCGCAGAAAGCCGAGCGCCAGATAGGCCGGATAGTCGCCGATGGTCATGGCGGTTACGATCTCTTGCCGGTTGAGGAATATCGTCAGGGGGCGTTCTTCGACCACATTGATCGCCACCTCTGCGCCGGTGTGATCCACGCCAGAGACATTCCGCGTCAGTCGAACAGCAGTGGGATCGGGGGCGATCAGATAATTGCTAAGTTCATTGTCGCGGGCCAATTGTATCCCCTTCCGGTTAGGTCTAAGCCTTTGACATTATATTTAAGAGTTCGTCATGGCCATAACCACCACCAAATCCGCCTATCGCAAAGGTATCGTTGACGCATTGCCCTTTGTGTTGGTGATCATCCCCTTCGCCTCTCTCTTTGGTCTATTGGCGACAGAGGCGGGGTTGAACGTATTCGAGACGCTGACATTCTCTATCGTGGTGATCGCCGGGGCCGCGCAATTCACGGCGCTGCAACTGTTGCAAGAAGACGTACCCACGGCCATCGTGCTGGCCTCGGCGCTGGCGGTGAACCTGCGCATGGCGATGTATTCGGCCTCTCTGACCCCGTGGATCGGGGGCGCGCCGCTGTGGCAGCGGGCGCTGGCGGCATATATGACGGTGGATCAATCCTATGTCGCTTCCATGACCCAATATGAGCGTGAGCCAGAGATGACCGTGCCGCAGCGCATGGCCTATTTCTTTGGGACCGTGACGCCGGTGGTGCCGCTTTGGTATCTCTTCACGCTGATTGGCGCGATGGTTGGCTCCAGCGTGCCGGATAGCTGGGCGCTGGACTTTGCCATTCCGATCACCTTTCTGGCCATGATCGCACCGATGTTTCGCACACTGGCCCATGTGGCGGCGGCGCTTGTTGCGGTGATCGTGAGCCTCATCGCTGTCGATGTGCCCTATGCGCTTGGGCTGATCATCGCGGGACTTGCTGGCATGATCACCGGCGCGCAGGTCGAGGCGTGGATGGAACGGCGCAAACCGGGGAGCACGGCACGATGATCGACAGAACCTCACTTTGGATCGTGATCATCGGTCTTGGGCTTGGCAGCTTTTTCCTGCGCTTTGTCTTTACCGGATTGGTCGGCAACAAGCAGATGCCCGCGTGGCTGTTGCGGCACCTGCGCTATACCGCCGTGGCGATCCTGCCCGCGCTGGTAGCGCCGCAGGTAATTTGGCCCTCAGGCACGGACGGGCAGTTCGACCTGCCGCGTGTGACTGCAGCGGTGGTCACGCTGGGTGTGGGGCTGGCGAGCAAAAACGTGCTCGCCGCGATCCTGTCAGGGGCCGCGGCGCTCTATGGGATGCTCTATCTGGTGGGGTAAGCGCGGGCGCTACTGGCGGGCCAGTTGCGCCGCACGCAGGGCGTCGATCACATCGCCCTCATCGTCTTCGTAGTATTTCGTCGTGGTCACGCCCGGCAGGGTCTCAAACCGCTCTTGCAGTTTGACGGGATAGAAGGTCGACCCAACGCTTTGAAAACCGGGGATCTGGCTAAGAATACCGCTGGTGGCATTGGCGCAAAAGGCGCCGGGTACCGCCCCGTTGGAGGTCACCAGCTGAAGCGCCCGCTCGGCTACTTCGGGGCTTACCGGGATTTCCTGACTGACCACATGAAAGGTGCTGCGGGCATGGGCGGATTTATAGGCCTGCAGCCACGCGGGCGTCACCCCGTAGAGCACATCGCCCCGCTCGGCCATCCGCGCGTCCCGGAACGATCCGGCGGGGTCAAAGATCACCCGCTGCGAGCCGTTTACCATCAGGGCAGTATGGCCGCCGCTGCCGGTGCGGTTGTTCACCATGGTCATCAAAGTGAGGGAGGGCCGCTCGGGCGAGCGATAGGCCGCACGCGCCACGACGTCGGGCGGGCTATCGGGGCTTTGATCCACCGAACAGCCAGCCAGAACGCCTACCAGCGCAATCGCCGTCAAGAAAGTTTTCAAAGGGTTACCCTCTCACGCAGGGATAGGGCGTGATCAACCGGCAAAGATCGCCAGCAGAACCAGGATCGCCAGGATGACAACGGCGCTGCGCGTCACGAAGGTCATGAACCCGTCAAAGGTCTTTTGCTGTGGTTCGTAATTCATGCTGCCGTGTTCGTGTTCAGCCATTTTCGTCTCCCTAAGACAATCTGTTGGCGCTGATTAACCTATTCGTAACACCCTGTCACGGGGGGATGATAATCAGAAAACCATACTAGCAATACGGGAAACTGCGCGTTATAGGGGAATCTTGCACCTGCACGCACGCGAAAGAATCGTGCAGGTCAGGTCTCTTCCAGATCGGCGACCAAACGAAAGCCGATCCTTTGCGGTGCGGCATCGGGCACTTTCTTTGGCAGAGCCCGCAACATCACGTTTAATTGCCCCACATGCTGCACCAATTGCGCCCGCGCCCCTGCCGGATCGACGCCGTAAAAAGTGATGATGTCGGGGTCGAAATACCCCATGCCTTCGATCCGCAGCACCCCGGCGTCGCCCCCGGCAAAGCCAATCGCCGCCTCATGGTCGTTGTCGAGCTTTTCTTCAAAATTCTTGAGATAAAGCACGACCCGCTCATAGGCCCATTGCGCGGGCGACTTCTGTTTCACCGGCTTGTCGGTTACCGATTTGGGCAGCGGCTGGTCGCCTGACTTGGGCTGATCCGCGCCTGTATGCACCTCATGCATGCGCGGCAATGCGGCCTCCTCATAGGCTTCGGCCGCCGTTTTCACCTCATCGCCCATCGCTCACCCCTTGCGCTGATACACCCATGCGCCGTCTGCCTCACGCAGCACGCGCGTGGCCTCTCCGGCTTGGTAAAGGTGGCTCAGATGGGCGACGGCTTCAACCAGTGCGAGGCCATATTCCGCCTCGCCAATGCTGCGCTTGAACAGCGGCGCGAAACATTCCGAGGCCGATTTCGGCGTGTCGATATAGGCCAGCAGGCGGCGCAGGGCGCTGTGGTGGTTCTCGATCAACTGCTTGAGCCGCGTCGGCAGGCCGGTGAAGGGCAGTTTGTGCCCGCCAAGTACCAGATGATCCTCGCGGGCCAAGGGTAGGAAACGCTCGCAAGCCTCAAGCCATTCGCCGATGGGGTCGGCCATGGGCTCCGTCGGGTAGACACCGATGTTGGGGCTGATGGAGGGCAGGATCTGATCCCCCGCGATCACCAAATTGTCATCCCGGCTCCAGAAGGTGGCGTGTTCGGGCGCATGGCCATTGCCGATATGCACATCCCAATCGCGCCCGCCCATACGGATCACGTCATCCTGCCGGATCCGGGTGAAGCCTAGCGGCAGCGGGGCCACCACGTCGGAAAAATTGAAAGGTCGTTCGTTGGCGCGTTTGTCGTAGAGTTCCGCCGCCATGCCCGCTTTACGATAAAACGACAGGGATTCGGCGACCGGCACCTCTTGCACGTCCAGCGTCAGCATCCGCGCGGTGAGCCATGCGGTCCGTGTGGTGACCAGTTCCGCGCCATGCTCCGTCTGCAACCAACCGGCAAGGCCGATGTGATCGGGGTGATGATGGGTGACGACCACGCGCGAGATCGGTTTGCGGCCCAGCGGTCCGGCCATCAGCCCCTGCCAGATGTCCTTTGCCCGGCGCGAAGCGAAACCGGTGTCGATCACCGTCCAGCTGTCACCTTCGTCCAGCGCATAGACGTTGACGTGATCCAGCTTCATCGGCAGCGGCAGGCGGAACCAAAGCACCCCCGGCGCCACTTCTATCGCCTCCCCCTCGGCGGGGGGCACGTCCCATGGATAGCGCAGCCCCTTGGGCGGTTTCGGCGTGGTGGCGGAGAGGGTGGCCTGTTCTGTCATCAGCTTCTCAGGTCTTCGACATCAAGCGCATAGAGGTCTTCGGCCCCCGCCTGCGCATGGGCCAGCAGCCCCTGATGCTCGGGCAAGAGGCGTTGGATGTAAAATCGCGCCAGCTTTTCACGTGCACCGCTGCCGCCTGCGGCTTTCTCGGCCATGGCGGCTTGCAAATGCAGATGCCCGCCCAGCACACGGGCAAAGGCGCGCAGGTAAGGCACGGCCCCGGCGAAGCGTTCGTTCATGTCCTTTTGCGCGGTCATCCATTCAGTCGCTTCGCGCAGGGTCTCGCTGGCTTGCCAGACGGCATCGGCCATGCGCGGGAACGGGTCGCGTGCGGTCTCGGCATCGGCTTCGATCTCATCCAGCAGCCGGTTCGCCGCCTCGCCGCCGTCCATCATTTTGCGGCCCACAAGGTCCATCGCTTGAATGCCGTTGGTGCCCTCATAGATCGCCGTGACACGCACATCGCGGCTGAACTGCGCCGCGCCGGTTTCTTCGATAAAGCCCATGCCGCCATGCACCTGCACACCCATCTCGGCAACGCTCATGCCTACGTCGGTGCCGAATGCCTTGGTGATCGGCGTCAGGAACGCCGCCCGCGCCGCCCATTCGTCGCCCTGCCCGGCGCGCGCCATGTCGCTGGCATAGGCACAGCTCAGCGCGATGGCGCGAGAGGCAAAGATATCGGCTTTCATGCTCAGCAGCATCCGGCGCACGTCGGCGTGGTCGACGATGGTGCCGGTGCCGCCCTCAACAGGCGACCGCCCCTGCTTGCGCTCCAGCGCATAGTCCAGCGCAAGTTGATAGGCCCCTTCAGCGGCCCCGATGCCCTGCTCTCCAACGCCTAGCCGCGCATTGTTCATCATCGTAAACATCGCCGCCATGCCGCCACCCTCGCGGCCAATGATCCAGCCGGTGGCATTGTCATATTGCATCACCGCGGTGGGCGAGCCGTGCAGCCCCATCTTATGCTCAAGGCTGACCACGCTCACGCCGTTGCGCTGGCCCGGCTCCCCCTTCTCATCCGGGATGAACTTCGGCACGAGGAACAGGCTGATCCCCTTGGTGCCCGCCGGTGCCCCCGGCAGGCGGGCAAGAACCAGATGGCAGACATTGCCCGCGAAATCATTGTCGCCCCAAGAGATATAGATTTTCTGGCCCGAGACCGCGTAGGTCCCGTCGCCATTGTCCTCCGCCCGGCTGCTGAGCGCGCCCACGTCCGACCCGGCCTGCGGCTCGGTCAGGTTCATCGTGCCGGTCCATTCGCCCGAGATCAGCTTGGGCAGGTAGAGGCTCTTGATCGTGTCGCTTGCGTGATGCTCCAACGCTTCGATCTGGCCTTGGCTCATCAGGGGCGCAAGCTGCAAAGACAGGCAAGCGGCGCTCATCATCTCGTTGACCGCGCTGGTCAAGGTCATCGGCAGGCCCATGCCGCCGTATTCAGGGTCCGCCGACATGCCGATCCAACCGCCCTCGGCAATCGCGGCAAAGCCTTCGGCAAAACCGGGAGAGGTGCGCACGATGCCGTTCTCCAACTTCGCGGGATGCAGATCACCGCCGCGTTGCAGCGGGGCCAGCACATCATCGCAAAGCCGCCCCGCCTCGGACAGGATCGCCCCGGTGACGTCTTCACTGGCTTCAGAAAAACGGTCGGTGGCACGGAGCGTTGCGAAATCCAGTACGTCCTCAATCAGAAAACGGTAGTCATCCACGGCGGCGCGGTACGGCATATCATATCCTCCTGAAAGGCGCGCTTGATCTGGCAAGCCTGACATGGCCCTGATAAAGGCTGGTTTATGTTGCCGCCAGCATGAAATGCCCGGCCGCCCCCCGCAACCCAAACGCGGCGTCACGGGATGCTGCAGGATTAGACAGGATTAGCCCTGCTATGACCGAGACGCTGCCCCCCACGGCTCAAGGCATCGCCCGCGCCGCCCGCCTGCTGCAAGAGGGCGCGCTGGTCGCTCTGCCGACCGAGACGGTCTATGGCCTTGGCGCGGATGCCCGCAATGGGGAAGCCGTCGCGGGCATCTATGCCGCCAAGGGGCGGCCCAGCTTCAATCCGCTGATCGTGCATTTGCCGGATATCGAGACGGCCAAACGATACGTTGAGTGGACGGACGAGGCCGACCGGTTGGCGCAGGCCTTTTGGCCCGGCGCGCTGACATTGGTCTTACCGCTCAAACCCGACAGCGGGCTGTCGTCACTGGTCACGGCGGGATTGCCCAGCCTTGCGGTGCGCGTGCCAGCCCACCCCACCATGCGGCAGGTCTTGCAGGCACTCGATGGTCCCGTGGCCGCGCCCTCGGCCAACCCCTCGGGCAAGATCAGCGCGACCACGGCTGCGCATGTGCTGGCGGGCCTCGACGGTAAGATCGCGGCGGTACTGGATGACGGCGCCTGCACTGTTGGTTTGGAAAGCACGATCCTCGGTCTGACCGGTCCCCGCCCCGCCCTGCTCCGCGCAGGCGGCCTGCCGAGTGAGGCGATTGAAGCGGCGCTCGGACAAACGCTCGAGATCGTAGATGGGGCAGAGATCATCGCACCGGGGCAGTTGGCCTCCCACTACGCCCCCGGCGCGGCTGTGCGGTTGGATGCAGAAACGGCCGCGCCGGGCGAAGTGCTGCTTGGCTTTGGGACGATGATCTGTGATCTCAACCTCTCACCTGCTGGCGATTTAACCGAGGCTGCGGCGAACCTTTTTGACCATCTGCACCAGTTGGACGCCACCGGACAGAGCATCGCCGTAGCGCCGATCCCCAATCACGGGTTGGGCCGCGCAATCAACGACCGTCTGGCCCGCGCCGCCGCGCCGCGCTAGGCATGGCCGGCTGAGGCCGAGAGCCCCAAGGGGTCGATGCCAAGCGTTTTGAGCGCCGCGCCCCATTTCTCAGCATCCGGCAGGTCAAAGATCACCTCTGGCGAGGCTTCGCAGGTCAGCCAGCCGTTCTGCGCAATCTCGCCCTCCAGCTGCCCCGGCCCCCAGCCCGCATAGCCCAGCATCAACTGCGCGCGCTCTGGCCCCTTGCCGGTCGCGATGTCTTCTAGGATGTCGCGCGTGGCGGTCAGCGCAATGCCATCGCCGACCCGCAGCGTTTCAAGGGCAGAGCGGTATTCATCGGAATGCAGCACAAAGCCGCGCCCCGTCTCGACCGGGCCGCCGAAATGTACGGCCAGAGATTTCGCCTGCGGCGGCGTGTCATCGACCAATTGATCCAGCACATCCGACAGGCGCAGTTCCGGGGCGGGTTTATTGACCATCAGCCCCATGGCGCCCTGTTCTGAATGCGCGGAAAGATAGATCACGGAATGGGCGAAACGTGGATCGCCCATGCCCGGCATCGCGACCAGCAGCTTGCCCGTCAGTTCCATTGTCTGACCCGTCAACGCCCACCTCCTGAAGGTAACCTTTCTTTGAGCATGGCCGCTTGCGCCCCACAAAACAAGAGATGCCGCCCGCCGCCCGTCCCATCGGCGAAACATGGATAATGCAAATGTGACTTGGCAGGCGCGGATGGATACCCCATCAAGACCCCATGAATATATCGCGCCTCTTCTCCGCCGTTCTTTCCTGCCTTGCCCTTGCCCTGCCAGCCGCCGCACAGGACGGTGTCGGCACGCCGTTGCAGGGTGATCTGCTCACTGGTTGGCAACAGGCCGACGGGCGGCGGGTGGCGGCGATCCGGCTGCGCATGGCACCGGGGTGGAAGACCTATTGGCGCAGCCCCGGTGACGCGGGCATTCCGCCGGAGTTCGATTGGTCCGGCTCGGACAACCTGCGCGACGTGCAGATCACATGGCCCGCGCCCAAGGTCTTTGACCAAGGCGGGGTGAACTCCATCGGCTATGCGCGCGAAGTCATCCTGCCGCTGACCATCACCCCGCGCCGCCCCGGTGCCCCGGTGACATTGGACACCAGCATCGACCTTGGCGTGTGCAGTGACATCTGCCTGCCGCAAACCATCCACCTGCGCGCCCTGCTCGACACCCGTGGCAGCCAGCCCACCCCGGCCATCGCCGCCGCTTTAGCAGCGCGACCCTATTCCGGTGCCGAGGCTGGATTGAAAAGCGCCCAATGCAGCCTGCGCCCCACCGCGCGGGGGCTGGAGATCGAAACCCGGCTGGCCCTGCCCTCTGCCGGGGGTAAGGAGACCGTGGTGATTGAGCCCGGCAACCCCAACATGTGGATGAGCGAGATGGACAGCCAGCGGTCGGGCAATACGCTTGTCGCCAGCGGAGAGATGATCGCCGAGAACGGCACGGCGCTGGCATTGGACCGCTCTGCCATTCGGATCACCGTGATCGGCAAGAACCACGCGGTCGAGATCACGGGCTGCACCTCTGGCTAACCTACGGCGCTACTTGCGGCGCTGATGCTCGTCCAACCGGGGCATGATCTCAACGAAATTGCAGGGCATATGGCGGTAGTCCAACTGCTTGAGCAGGATGCCGTCCCAAGCGTCTTTGCAGGCCCCCGGGCTGCCGGGCAACGCGAAGAGATACGTCCCCTGCGCCACGCCGCCCGTCGCACGGCTTTGCACGGCGCTGGTGCCGATCTTCTCCATCGAGATCATGGTGAATACCGTGCCGAAAGCATCGATCTCTTTCTCATAGACATCCCGGTGCGCCTCGACCGTTACGTCGCGCCCGGTTAGGCCGGTGCCGCCGGTGCTGATCACCACGTCAATCTCAGGGTCCGCGCACCAGTCGCGCAGTTGCGCCGCGATGGCGGGGCGGTCGTCGGTCACGATCTCGCGGGCGGCCAGCACATGGCCCGCCGCTTCGATCCGTCCGACCAGCACATCACCCGAACGGTCCTCGGCCAAGCTGCGACTGTCCGAGACGGTCAGCACGGCGATTCTCACGGGGATGAATTCCCGGCTGTCGTCGATCCTGCTCATGTCCTCTCCATCATTGCTAAACGCGCGGCCAGTGCCACGAAAATACCGCTGCTGATCCAGCCGAGCACACGCCCGCCCCCAGCCAGCCGCCGCCCGATCCCGGCAGCGAAAACACCCACCGCGCCGTTGATGACGAAACCGCCCAAGGCCAGCACCGCGCCAAAGGTCAAGAACTGCGCCAAGACCGGCCCGGCCTCGGGCACCACGAATTGCGGCAGAAAGGCCAGCACGAAAAGGATCACCTTGGGGTTGGTCAGATTGACGATAAACCCGGTGTTAAACGCCCGCCAGCCGCCCATACCGGGCGTCGTGTCGCGCGGCTTTCCGGCCTGTCGCAGCGTTTGAACCGCAAGCCACAGCAAATAAGCCACGCCGAGCCAGCGGATCAGATCAAGCGCCCAAGGCAGCGCCGCCACCAGCGCACCAAGGCCAAGCCCCGCCAGCGTCACATGCACCAAAGCGCCTGCGGAGATCCCGGCACTCGCCGCCAGCGCGGCACGCGGGCCCGAACGCAGCCCCTGCCCAAGGCAAAACATCATATCCGCCCCCGGCGTGAGGTTCAGCGCCAAGGCGGCGGGCACAAAGGCCAATAGGGTCAGCGCATCAACCATCGCGCAACTTGGCCTGAACGCTGAGCAGATCGGCCCAAGCCTCGCGCTTGGCCTCGGGGTTGCGCAGTAGGTAGCCGGGATGCACCATCGGCATGCAAGAGAGATCGGCGGCCTTGGTCCAATTGCCGCGCAGGCGCATGATGCTGCGTTTCTCCAGCAGCGACTGGCAGGACCAATTGCCAAACAGCACCAGCACCTTGGGCTTGGCCAACTCGATATGACGCTGCACAAAGGGGCGCATCATCGCAATCTCATCGGGCTTCGGGTCGCGCCCCTGAGGTGTGCGCCATGGCAGGATATTCGACAGGTAGACGTTGCGATCCCGCCCCATGTCGATCGCCGCCAGCATCCGGTCGAGCATCTGACCGGTACGCCCCACGAAAGGCTTGCCCGCGCGGTCTTCGTCGCGGTCGGGGGATTCGCCAAAGATCATCAAAGGCGCGCCCGGCACCCCATCGGCAAAGACCAGATTGCGCGCACCCTTGTGAAGCTCGCAATGTTCGAACCCTTGGACCGCGGCGCGCAACTCTTCCAAGGTCTGCGCGCCCCGCGCGGCGCGGCGGGCCAAGGCGACGGGGTCGGGCGTTTCCGACGCCTGCAAAGGCTGGGGGCCCTTGCCAATCTTGGCACTGGCTTTGGGCGGGCTTGCGGGCACCTCATAGCGGTTGACCGGCGCGTCGCAAATCGCCTCGGTCGCGCCAAGCTCAACCTGCCACGCCAGCATCTCTGCCGCCTGATGATAATCGAATGATTCCATGGCCCCAGCTTACGCTCTGCGCGCGGGGGGCGAAATGCCCTATCGCTGCGCTTTACGCGCCAACCCACCCGCGCCTATAAGGCGGCAACAGCAGAAGGGATCGCCACCATGTCATTCGCCCATCGCCACCTGCTTGGCATCGAACAACTCTCGCAGTCCGACATTACCACCCTGCTGGATTTGGCCGACACCTATGCAGACCGCAACCGCCAGCCGAACAAACATTCGGACGCGCTGCGCGGGCTGACGCAGATCAATATGTTCTTTGAAAACTCCACCCGCACGCAGGCGAGTTTCGAGATCGCGGGCAAGCGTCTTGGCGCGGATGTGATGAACATGGCGATGCAGGCCAGCTCGATCAAAAAGGGCGAGACGCTGATCGACACGGCGATGACGCTGAACGCGATGCACCCCGACCTGTTGGTCGTGCGCCACCCGCAGTCGGGCGCGGTGGACCTACTGGCGCAGAAGGTGAACTGCGCCGTGCTCAACGCAGGCGACGGGCGGCATGAGCATCCCACGCAGGCGCTGCTGGATGCGTTGACGATCCGCCGCGCCAAGGGGCGGCTGCACCGCCTTAGCATCGCGATCTGCGGCGATATCGCGCACAGCCGGGTGGCGCGGTCGAACATCCTACTGCTTGGCAAGATGGAGAACCGCATCCGCCTTGTCGGCCCGCCGACCCTGATGCCGAGCCAGATCGACCAATTTGGCGTCGAAGTCTTTGACGACATGAAAAAGGGGCTCGAAGGTGTCGATGTGGTGATGATGCTGCGCCTCCAGAAAGAGCGGATGGACGGCGGGTTCATCCCCTCTGAGCGCGAGTATTACCACCGCTACGGACTGGACGCCGAAAAGCTCGCCCATGCCAGCCCCGACGCCATCGTCATGCACCCCGGCCCGATGAACCGCGGGGTCGAGATTGACGGCACGCTGGCCGATGACATCAACCGCTCGGTGATCCAAGATCAGGTAGAGATGGGCGTCGCCGTGCGCATGGCCGCAATGGACCTGCTGGCGCGCAACCACATCGCCGCCCAGCCCGGCGTGGCCTGACCGGAACCCTGAAGGGCCGCGCGGCGTTTTCTTGAGAACAGTTAAAGGAAGCCGTCATGCCCCATACAGAAGTCGCCCCGCAAGAAGCCGGCAAAGTCCGGGTCTATACCCTCTCGCTCTCGGATGACGAGGCGCGGGCGATGCGCGATGATGAGACCGCACAGGCCGCGGCCCTCGGGATTGAGCGGATCGACGCGGGCTATACAGAGGTCTTCCGGGTGGCCGATCTCGACCAACTGAGACTCGCGGGCTATCTGCGCGACGGCAATGGCGTGAACCCCGAGCAGATTGAGAAAGACCGCAGCAAGCTTGCCGCGCTCGACGGCTGGGTGATGATCGTCTACTCGCGCGCTTTCGCCGGGCAGTCGCTGCAACTGGCCCCGATCCCGGCGCTGACCCATATCGGCACCTATACCGAAGGCGGCCCCGACACGCCCGTGCAAGCGATGGAAGCCGAAGCCGCGCAGCCCTACACTGGCATCCCCCGCGTCTCTCCGGCTGAGCCTGCAAAGGGCGGTGGCGGCAAGACGATGGTGATCGTGGCCGTTGTCGCGCTGATCCTGCTGGTCATCTGGTGGCTGCTTGCCTAAGACGAAAACCGCTGGCACCCTTGGTGCTGGCGGGTTACATCTGGCCCATGCAAGAACCTGAACACGATCCCAAGATGTCTGGCCGTATCGCCATGGTCGCCCTTCTGGTGGCCTTTGGCGTGGTCGGAATGATGATTTGGATCGGCGGTTAAGGGCGACACCTGCCTCAGAAAACCGCTTGGTCTGGGGGGCGATTTGGGGCATGACAGCGGCGCATCCGCTATCGCATCAAAGGCCCGCCCATGACCCAGTTCTTCACCAATCTGCGCCTTCTTGACCCTCAGGCGGGCACGCTTGAGCCCGCCGCGGTTTTGGTCCGCAACGGGGTAATTGCCGAAGTTTTGGCCAGTGACGCCACAACGCCCGACGGCGCGGAGGTGATGGATTGCAGCGGCCATATCCTCGCCCCCGGCATCGTCGATATCGGCGTGAAAGTCTGCGAACCAGGCGAGCGGCATAAGGAAAGCTACCGCTCTGCCGGGCTGGCGGCGGCGGCGGGCGGGGTGACAACGATGGTCACGCGCCCTGATACCGATCCGGCCATCGACAGCCCCGAAACACTCGAATTCGTCACCCGCCGCGCCAATGAGGCCGCCCCAGTGAATGTGGTCCCCATGGCCGCGCTCACCAAAGGCCGCGACGGGCGCGAGATGACCGAGATTGGCTTCCTGATGGATGCAGGCGCCGCTGCCTTTACCGATTGCGACCGCGTGGTGACCGACACCAAGGTCTTCTCCCGCGCGCTCACCTATGCGCGCAGCCTCGGCGCGCTGGTCATCGCACACCCGCAGGATCCGGGGCTGAGCAAAGGGGCAGCTGTTACCTCTGGCAAATTCGCCTCGCTGCGCGGTCTGCCTGCCGTCTCGCCCATGGCCGAGCGGATGGGGCTGGACCGAGACATTGCCCTCATTGAGATGACCGGCGCGCGCTACCATGCGGATCAGATCACCACCGCCCGCGCCCTGCCCGCGCTGGAGCGCGCCAAGCGCAACGGGCTCGACATCACCGCGGGCGTGGGCATCCACCACCTGACGCTGAACGCACTGGATGTGGCCGACTACCGCACCTTCTTTAAGGTGAAGCCCCCGTTGCGCGACGAGGAAGACCGCATCGCCGTGGTCGAAGCCGTCGCCAGCGGCCTCATCGACATCATTTGCTCCATGCACACCCCACAGGATGAAGAAAGCAAACGCCTGCCGTTTGAGGAAGCCGCCAGCGGCGCGGTCGGGCTGGAAACACTGCTGCCCGCCGCCCTGCGACTGGTCCATGCCGAGATGATGGACCTGCCGACGCTCTGGCGCGCGCTGTCGCTGAACCCGGCCAAACGGCTCGGCCTGCCCGGCGGGCGGATTGCCGTGGGTGCGCCTGCGGATCTCGTGCTGTTCAACCCCGACGCGCCCTTCGTGTTGGACCGCGCGACGCTGCGGTCAAAATCCCGCAACACGCCCTTTGACGGGATGCGGATGCAGGGTAAGGTCATGGCAACTTATGTAGCAGGCTCCTGCGTTTACGAGGCGAATTGATGCCCCCTATCGACACTTCTATTGAAATGATCCTCTTTTGGGCGCTGGCGGGCTATATCATCGGCTCTATCGCCTTTGGCATGCTGCTGGCGCGGCTGATGGGGCTGGGCAACCTGCGCGATATCGGGTCGGGCAATATCGGCGCGACCAATGTGCTGCGCACCGGCAACAAAAAGGCCGCGGCGCTGACGCTGTTGCTGGATGGGGCTAAAGGGGCCGTGGCAGTGCTGCTGGCCCGGGCCTTTGCGGGCGAAGATGCCGCACAGGCGGCGGCGCTCGGCGCGATGATCGGCCATTGCTATCCGGTCTGGCTGGGTTTTCGTGGCGGCAAAGGCGTGGCGACCTTTTTGGGCCTCATGCTGGCGCTGGCATGGCCTGTCGGGCTGGCATGCTGTGCGGTCTGGCTGATCACGGCGGCAGTCTCGCGCATCTCGTCTCTGTCGGCGCTGGCAGCAGCGGCAAGCTCAACCTTTTTGCTGGTGTTCCTCGGCTATGGAGAAATGCTGCTTTTGGGCATCGCCCTGACGCTGCTGATCTTTTGGCGGCACCGCGACAACATTCGCCGCATTCGAAGCGGTACGGAATCGCGGATTGGTCAGAAGGGCTGACACCGCCCGAAGGCGGCATCAGCCAATTCATGTTTCAGTAGGAATATTCGGCGTAGATACGGCTCAGATCGCCGTTCCATGGCCCATGATAATCCGCCAGCAGATCATCCGCAGGCACGCGGCCCGTCTCGATACTATCGCGCAGGGCGTTGAGGAAATGCGTCTCATCCGGGACCAGCCCGCCTGCGCCGGGACGGGCGCGGGCTTTCAAACCGGCCTCTGACAGGGCCACCGCCTCGCGGGCCAGATCATGCATCTTTAGCCCGCCAACCTCGGCCTGAAGGCCGTGGGTCGAGGCCGCGATGCGCAGTTCTTCCCGCGTCTCTGCATCCCAGTCCTTGACCAAATCCCAAGCGCCATCCAACGCGCTCTGGTCATACATCAGCCCGACCCAGAAGGCCGGAAGGGCGCAAAGACGCCGCCACGGGCCGCCATCGGCACCGCGCATTTCGATGAATTTCTTCACCCGCGCCTCGGGGAAGAGCGTGGTCAGATGATCGGCCCAATCGCTCAGCGTCGGCTTCTCGCCGGGCAGCGCAGGCAGCTCGCCCTTCAGAAAATCGCGGAAGGACTGGCCAAGTGCGTCGATATATTTGCCATCGCGGTAGACAAAATACATCGGTACATCGAGCGCATATTGCACCCAAGCCTCAAACCCAAAACCCTCGTCAAAGACGAAAGGCACCATCCCAGTGCGGGCATCATCCAGATTGCGCCACACCAACCCGCGGGTGGATTTCACGCCATTGGGCTTGCCGTCGAGGAAGGGTGAATTGGCAAAAAGCGCATTGGCGATGGGCTGCATCGCCACGGCCACGCGCATCTTTTGCACCATGTCGGCTTCACTCGCGAAATCTAGGTTCACCTGCACGGTGCAGGTGCGGCGCATCATGGTGGTGCCCATGGTGCCGACCTTTTGCATATAGCCGTCCATCAGCTTGTAACGGCCCTTGGGCATCAAATCCATCTGCTCATGCGACCACTCGGGCGCGGCGCCCAGACCGATGAAGCCCACGCCGATCTCATCGGCCACATCTTTGACCTCGCGCAGGTGGGTGTTCACCTCATCGCAAGTTTCATGGATGGTTTCGACCGGCGCGCCCGACAGCTCCAACTGCCCGCCCGGCTCAAGACTGATGTTCGCACCCTCTTTTTCCAGCCCGATAAGCTTGCCACCCTCTTCGACCGGCGCCCAGCCGTGACGGTCACGCAGCCCTTCCAGCATCACCCGGATTGAGCGGTCGCCCTCATAGGGCAACGGCTTGAGGGTATCGGTGCAATAGCCGAATTTCTCGTGTTCTGTACCGATGCGCCAATCTTCTTTTGGCTTGCAGCCGTCGGCCAGATACTGCGCCATTTGGTCATGATGTTCGATCGGGCCGCCGCCGGATTGAGGAATGGACATTTGCGAGGGCTCCGTTTTGAAGGGTCGTCTTGGGTGTCTTCTAAGGTGACAACTTGGCGTCGTGTTTAGCAGGGATGGGCGGATTTGCCGGGGCTGTCAATGCAGCAAGACATGCGCCGGGCGCAGCGGCGCGCGCTCCCAGATCACAACGGCGTCATGGCGGGTCTTGCGCAACTCAAAGAGCATCCGCTCGGTACGCAGGCCCGGCAGGGCGGCGAAAGCGTCAAAAAGCGCCTCGGATCCGGCAGCATTCACCGGAATCAACAGGGGCGTCTCATCGTCGCGCGGCTCAAGCCGCCAATGGGCTGGAAACATCTGCCGGTCGAGGCTGAGCCGCTGCAGTTCGCGCAGAGCGACCGTGCCGCCGGTCAGCGGGCCGAAATAGGTGATCTGCCCCTCGACAACCTGAACGGCCCCCGCCCCGTCACCTTCACCGCGAAAGCGCGCACGCTGCACGCCGAGCCAGATCAGCGCAGCCCCGCCCGCAAGGGCAGCGTATCCCGGCACCGCCAGCAAAAAGCCCGGTCCGACCACCAGCCAGAGCCCAAAGAGCATCAGCCCGCCGCCGACAATCGCCTCGCGCCAGCGCCAAAGCTGGTCGCGGGCGCCTTGGCGCAGGAAACTCATTGGGTCATCCTTTGCATCACCAATCTCCCAAAGCCTGCTGCCACATGGTCATCGCCGCCACCGCCGCCGTATCGGCCCGCAGGATGCGCGGCCCCAGCGTGACGGCGTGGGCATGATCAACCCCGTGCAAGCGCTTGCGTTCTCCTTCCGAAAACCCACCTTCGGGACCGATGAGAATAGCCCATGGTCCGCCTGCCCCCGTGGGAAGCGCGCCGCGTTCGCCAGCCAAAGTCTCATCGCAGAACATGACCTGACGGTTGCTGTCCCATTGATCCAGCAGCCGCCCTAGCTTCACTGCCTCGGCGACCTCGGGTACATAGGTGCCGCCGCATTGCTCTGCCGCTTCGACCGCATGGGCCTGAAGGCGCGGCTGCTGCACGCGGCCTGCGTTGGTAAATTCAGTCATCACCGGGACAATGCGCGAGGCGCCCATCTCGGCGGCTTTTTCAACAATAAAATCTGTCCGGGTCTTTTTGATCGGCGCGAAAAGCAGCCACAGATCCGGCGGCATCTGCAACGGGCGGGTCTGTTCGACACAGGCCAGAACCCCGCCGCGTTTGCCCGCCTCAGCGACCTCGGCTAGCCATTCGCCATCGCGCCCGTTGAACAAAAGCACCCCGGCGCCGACCGACAGCCGCATCACCCCAAAGAGATAATGCGCCTGCTCGCGCGCCAAAGGAACCGTTTGCCCCTGCCCCAAGGGCTGATCTACATACAATCTGATTTTCGCATTCATGGGGCCAGATATATGCACAACCAGCCGCCTTCGCCAGATGCTACGCCCGATGCGCCTGTTGCCGATGCTGTGACCGACAATTGGGTCGACCGTTACGCCCCTGCCGGACTGCGCCCCTACCTGCGGCTGAGCCGTGCGGACCGGCCCATCGGCACATGGCTGTTGCTGCTGCCCTGCTGGTGGGGGTTGAGCCTTGCGATCCTGTTTGACCAATCGCCACGGTGGGAGGATCTGTGGATCTTCGCAGGCTGCGGCATCGGCGCTTTCCTGATGCGTGGGGCGGGCTGTACGTGGAACGACATCACCGACCGCAATATCGACGGTAAAGTCGCGCGCACCCGCTCGCGGCCGATCCCTTCGGGGGCGGTCACGGTGAAACAGGCGCTGGCGTGGATGGTGGGGCAAATGCTGCTGGCGCTGCTGATACTGCTTTCCTTTAACCAAGCGGCCATTGCCATGGGTGTCCTGGCGCTGCTGCCGGTGGCTGTCTATCCCTTCGCCAAACGGTTCACATGGTGGCCGCAGGTCTTTCTGGGCCTCGCCTTTAGCTGGGGCGCGATGCTGGCTTGGACGGCGCATGCGGGCACGTTGCACGCGCCCGCCGTGGTGCTCTACCTCGCCGGGATCGCTTGGACGCTGTTCTATGACACAATCTACGCCCATCAGGATGCCGAGGATGACGCGCTGATCGGGGTCAAATCCACCGCCCGGCTCTTTGGAGAGAATTCTGGCAAATGGCTGCGGCGCTTCCTCATGGCGACTGTCGGTTTGATGGGGATCGCCGTGATCTATGCCGGCCTGCCAGAGGCTTCGGTGCTGGCGCTGGCGATTGCGCTTGGCGGGCCTTGGGCCATGGGGTGGCATATGGCGTGGCAATTGCGCGGGCTGGACACCAAAGACAACGCCAAGCTCTTGCAGCTCTTTCGCGCCAACCGCGATACCGGCATGATCCCGCTGTTGTTTTTCGCAGCAAGTCTTCTGGCCTGATTGCACCCCCGGCAGGACGCGCGTATCAAGTCTTGAGCTTAACAACCAGAAGGCCGCCCATGCGCCTCTCCGCCATTTTCATGATCGCCTTGACCTTTGCAGCCGCAGGGGTGGTCTCTCTCGTGGCGGCAAGCTTTTCGGTGCAGTTGATCGAGGATACTTCCGAAATCGGTGTGCGTGACGCGCTGGACGATCAGGGCATGACATGGGCCGAGGTGCAGGCCGATGGTCTGCAAGTCACCCTCGCCGGGATCGCCCCGACCGAGGCCGTGCGTTTCCGCGCTCTGTCGACCGCAGGCACCGTGGTCGACGCCGCTCGCGTGATCGACGAGATGGAGGTCGAGGCCCAATCCGGCATAGCCCCGCCGCGCTTCTCTGCCGAGGTTCTGCGCAATGATGCGGGCATCTCGATTATTGGCCTGATCCCCACAAGCACCGACCGTGACGCCGTGATCGACGCCTTTGGCGACATGGCAGGTGACGCCACGGTGACCGATCTGTTGGAATCCGCAGACTATCCGGCCCCTGAGGGCTGGGAAGACGCGCTGAATTTTGCCGTGCGCGCCATGGCGGACCTGCCCCGCGCCAAAGCCTCGGTCGATGCGGGGCGGGTGACGATCACCGCCATCGCCGACAGCGCCGCCGCCAAGGCCCAGATGGAGCGTAAACTGCAGCGCGCGGCCCCGCCCAGCCTGCGGCTAAGGCTCGACATTGCAGCACCTCGCCCGGTGATCACCCCCTTTACCCTGCGGTTTGAGATCGACGCGGAAGGCGCGCGTTTCGATGCTTGCTCTGCCGATACCGAAGCCGCCGCCAACCGCATCCTGAAAGCGGGCATCGCCGCCGGCGCGTCAGAAAGTGCCGATTGCACCATCGGTCTGGGTGTGCCCAGCCCGAACTGGGGCCGCGCCGTGGCGCTGGCCATCGAAGCGCTGAGCCGCGTGGGCCAAGGCGCCATTTCTTTCGCGGATGCAGACATTACATTGCTGGCCGCACCCGGCACTGAGTCCAACACCTTCGACCGCGTTGTGGGCGAGTTGGAAAACGCCCTTCCGGATGTTTTCGCCCTGACCGCAAAACTGCCGAAAGTCGAAGACCCCGACGCAGGCCCGCCCGAATTCACCGCCACCCTCTCTCCCGAGGGGCAAGTGCAACTGCGCGGACGGCTCTCGACCGAGGGGCTGCGCGATCTGGCGGACAGCTACGCGAAATCGCATTTCGGATCGGCCAATGTCTATACTGCCGCACGTCTGGACGAGACCCTGCCGGACGATTGGGCCACCCGCGTCCTGACCGGGCTGGAGGCCATGGCCTCGCTCGCCAACGGCTCTGTCAACGTCACGCCCGACCGGCTTGAGGTGATGGGCAACACCGGCAACAAGGATGCGAACACCACCGTTGCCTCACTCTTGGCCGACAAGCTGGGCGAAGGTGCGGATTACAGCATCGACATCACCTATCAAGAAAAGCTCGACCCCATCGCGGGTCTGCCCACACCCGAAGAATGCGAAGCCGAGATTCGCGAAATCCTGAAAATCGGCAAGATCACTTTCGAGCCGGGCAGCGCCACGATCGACGCGGCCGCTCTGGGCACGATGGATGATATCGCCGAGGTGCTGAAACGCTGCGGTGACATCCCGCTGGAAATTCAGGGCTACACCGACAGCCAAGGCCGCGAATCGATGAACCTGTCGCTGTCGCAAAGCCGCGCTGAATCGGTTCTGAACGAATTGCGCGCCCGCCGGGTGCTGACCTCGTCCTTCCTTGCCAAAGGCTATGGCGAAGAAAACCCCATCGCCGACAACAAGACCGAGGAAGGCCGCGAAGCCAACCGCCGCATCGAATTCCGCCTGATCCAACCTGAGTCTGAGACGCCCGAAGACGAAACAGCGCTGGAATCTGCGGAAGAAACGGGCGATACCACGGCAGAAGAGATCGGGGAATCCGACGAAACCGAAGAAGGCAGCGGTGATGAGCAGAACTGAGTTTGTCCTGGCAACAGCCATCATTCTTTTCGTGGCCTTCTGCATGGGATGGTTCGCCAATTGGCTGCTGAACCGCTTCACCCGTGTGGCCGCCGATGATGTGGCCCAGCTTGACCGGATGAGCCAAGAGCTTCACGAGGCCGAAGAAACCCGCGATCAGGCGATCACCTATCTGCAACAGCGCGAAGCCGAACTGACCAACCAGCTTGCCCAGACCGAGGCAGAGTTGCGCGCCGCGATGGACGGCCTGCGCGACGCCCGTCACGAGGCCGAAGAGATGCGCGCCTATATCGAGCGTCAGAAAGCCTGACCCCTACGCCCTTCCGGAGGCTCCCTTGGCCAAACTCGCCCATTCCATGATCCGCGTCCTTGATGAGGCGGCATCGGTGAAATTCTACGAAGACGTTTTCGGGCTGAAGATTGCGGACCGTTTGGATTTCGACAGCTTCACCCTGATCTACCTGCGCGATGCTGCGGGCGATTTTGAGCTGGAACTGACGGTCAACAAGGACCGCGACACGCCCTATGATCTGGGTGACGGTTATGGCCATCTGGCCTTTGTGGTCGAAGACCTCGAAGCCGCCCGCGAGACTGCGATCAAAGCCGGAGCCGCGCCACGTGACATCGTCGATTTTCGCCCTGCCGGAGAGACGGTGGCGAAGTTCTTCTTTGTGGCGGACCCTGATGGCTATCAGATCGAAGTCATCGAAAAAGGCGGACGCTTCGCCTGAAGCAGAGGCTCACCAGCGGTTTAACGCGGCCTCATCTTCGTCTTTCGCGGCGACCCACGCCTCCCCCTCAGACGTGATCTCGCGCTTCCAGAATGGCGCGCGGGATTTGAGGTAGTCCATCAAAAACTCCGCCGCCTGGAATGCGCTGCGGCGATGCCGCGCTGCCGTGGCGACCATCATGATCTGTTCGCCCGGCACCAGACGCCCATGGCGGTGGATCACCAGCGCATCTTGCAGATCGAACCGCGTAACGGCCTGCTGCGCAATCTCGCTCAGCGCCTTTTCGGTCATGCCGGGGTAATGTTCGATCTCCATCGCGCTCAGCGTGCCTGCATCATTGTCGCGCACAACGCCGGTAAAGGTCACAATCGCACCGCTGCCGCCCTCGCCCTTGGCGAAACGTGCGGTTTCCTCGGCCAGATCAAAGGGCGCTTCCTGCACCAAAACGCGCATGGGTCAGCCCCCGGTCATCGGAGGAAAAAAGGCCACTTCGCGTGCGCCATTCAGCGGGGCGTCGAAATCGGTCAACTCCTGATCCACAGCCACGCGCAATGCAGAGAGGTCAGAAAACGCCATCTCGTAACGCTCCTCTCGGCCACGTAATTCCTCGACCAGTTCGGCCACGGTCGTGGCTTGGCTTTCCACCCGCTCACGCGGCAGGCCGATCCGTTCGCGAACCCATGCAAAATAGAGGACATCCATTAGATCGGCTCCTTCAGATGTGGCAGCGCCTTGCGCAGGTAGTCAAAGCCGGTGATGGCGGTCAGCACCGCGGCGATCCACAGCAGGACCAGCCCCAACAGCCCGGCCCATTCCATCCCGGCGAGCTTCCAACCCAGCCCCAGAGTATCTTCGACCTCGCCATCAAGGATCGCTTCGATCATCTGCTGGTCCATGCCGAAAACACTCATGCCGAGGTAATGCTCGAACACGCCTTGGGAAAACAGCACGGCGATCGCGATCATCTGTAGGGTCGTCTTCCACTTGGCCAGTTGGGTGACCTTCAAAGTGCCCGCAACGTCGCCCAGATATTCACGCAGGCCCGAGACAAAGACCTCGCGAAACAGGATCAGCGTGGCGGGCAAGACCAGCCAAGGCGACCAGCTTGAGAAGGCCACGATCACCATCAGGGCGATCACCACCATCGCTTTGTCGGCAATCGGGTCGAGCATGGCGCCCAGTTTGGTTTCCTGCCCCCAAGCGCGGGCAAGATAGCCGTCAAACCAATCCGTCACCGCCGCCCCGACAAAGAGCACCAATGCGAACCAGTCGGCGTAGGGGCGCGTAAAATAGAGAAACATGACCGCCACACCGGGGGCCGCGACCAGCCTGAGCAGGGTCAGGATATTGGGCAAATTCCATTTCATGACGTTATCCTATCTTGCGCCGTTCGCGGCTGAAAGGACGAAACCGCGCCAGCGGTCTGCCCTTCGGCGGACGCATACCTAACCCTTTTCATGGAAGTAGCCATAAATTGTCTCTGCCAGCGCATCCGACACCCCTTCGACGGCCTTAAGATCGCTGAGGTTCGCGCGGCCCACCGCCTTGGCCGAGCCGAAATGCGCCAAAAGCGCGCGTTTGCGCGCAGCCCCAACGCCCGGCACATCGTCCAGCGGCGTGGCGCTGACCCCCTTGGCGCGTTTCGCGCGGTGAGTGCCGATAGCGAAACGGTGCGCCTCGTCACGCAGCCGCTGCACGAAATAAAGCACCGGATCATTGTGCCGCAGCGCCATGACGCGCTTGCCGACACGGTGGAACTCTTCCTTGCCCGCATCCCGATCAATGCCCTTGGCGACGCCGACCATCGGAATGTCCTGCACCCCATGCTGCGCCATAATAGAGGCCACGGCGCTCACCTGCCCGGCGCCCCCATCAATCAGCAACAGATCGGGCCAAAGCCCACGGCTGCGGTCTGGGTCTTCTTTAATCAGGCGTTTAAACCGGCGGTGCAGCACCTCTTTCATCATGCCAAAGTCATCACCGGGGGTCAGGTCATCGCCGCGGATGTTGAACTTGCGGTACTGGTTTTTCATCATCCCTTCGGGGCCCGCGACAATCATCGCGCCCACCGCATTGGTGCCTTGGATGTGCGAGTTGTCGTAAACCTCGATCCGATCGGGCGGTTTTGGCAGATCAAAGGCATCGGCCAGTCCCTGTAACAGCTTGGTCTGGGTCGCCGTCTCGGCCATCCTGCGGGCTAGGCTTTCGCGCGCGTTGCGCAGGGCACCGTCGACCAGTTCGGCTTTCTCGCCCCGCTGTGGCACCAACAGTTCCACCTTGCGACCAATCTTGCCGCTCAGTGCTTCGGCCATCAGATCGGGGTTTTCAATCTCATTGCTCAGGATCAGCTGCCGCGGCGGCTCGCGGGTGTCGTAGAACTGGCCGATGAAAGCCTCCAGCACCTCGGCGGCGTCTACATCGGCCCCGACGCGGGGGTAGTAATCCCGGTTGCCCCAGTTCTGGTTGGCGCGAATGAAGAAGACCTGCACGCAGGCCTGACCGCCCTCCATATGCAGCGCGATGATGTCGGCCTCGTTCACCCCTTGCGGGTTAATGCCTTGGGCCGTTTGCACCTGCGTCAGCGCCTTGATCCGGTCGCGCAGGGCGGCGGCGCGTTCAAACTCCATCGCCTCAGATGCCTCGGCCATGTCCTGCGCCAGACGGCCCTGAATCTCGGTCGATTTGCCACTCAGAAACCGCTCCGCATCACGGACGGTCTGGCGGTATTCCTCGGCCGAGATCTTGCCGACGCAGGGGGCCGAGCAGCGTTTGATTTGGTGTTGCAGACAGGGCCGTGTGCGGCTGTCGAACATCGCATTGGAACAGTCCCGCAGCAGGAAGACCCGCTGCAACTGGTTGAGCGTCCGGTTCACCGCGCCCGCGCTGGCGAAGGGGCCATAATAGCTGCCCTTTTCCTTCTTCGCGCCGCGGTGTTTCTTGATCTGCGGATAGTCGTGATCAGCGGTGACAAGGATATTGGGAAAGCTTTTGTCGTCGCGCAGCAGCACGTTGAACTTGGGCTTGAGCTGCTTGATCAGGTTCTGCTCAAGAAGCAGCGCCTCGGTTTCCGTCTTCGTGGTCAAAAACATCATCGAAGCGGTATTAGCAATCATCCGCGAAATGCGGCCCGAATGCCCCGTGGGCCGCGCATAGGACGACACCCGCGCGCGCAGGTTCCGCGCCTTGCCAACATAGAGCACCCGGCTCTCCGCATCGAGCATCCGGTAGACGCCCGGCGAGGAATCGAGCGACTTCAGATAGGCCTGAATCACCTTTCGGCCTTGCGGCGGTGGGCTGTCGTTAGGCGTGGTCATCTCAGGCGCTGATTCTCGTGCTTCGCTGCAATAGGACGGCAATGGGGGCAAGCTTTAACATGTCCACCAAACATGTGGATAACTCTGCCGATAACTTCTGGGCATCTTGGATTTCTCTTTGTTTTTAACATGGTTCGCTGATTTGCCTGTTTTTTAGGCAGGGCCGTAATATACTGATTTCGCTCACTCTTTTGTTTACCGTGAAACAAGCCTCTGAAAACAAAAGGGTTTCGGTAACACTTTGGTTACATAGGTTAACGAGGTGCAAAACTTCCCGCATGGCCGTCAGTTTCGGGGGCTTTTAGGGCTTGTATCCCACTGCAAATGTTCGCCGCCATCGGTGCAGATAAGCTGCCCTGTGACGCCCGGCGAATCGATGAAATAGCCCAGTGCCGCCGTGATATCCTCTGGATTTGCCCCCCGGCCCAAAACCGTGCCGCGGCGCTGCGCGGCAAAGTCTTCGGCGTCTTGGTGCGTGCCTTGTAACGTGGGGCCGGGACCGATGCCATTGACCCGGATCGCCGGGGCCAGCGCCTGCGCGGTGGTGCGCGTCATTGCCCAAAGGCCCATCTTGGCGATCGTATAGGTGGTGTATTCCGGCGTCAGGTTGCGCACCCGCTGGTCCAGCATATTGACGATCAAACCGCGCGCACGCGGCTCGCCCCCGGCGTCGACCTTGGGCATCAGCCCCTGCCCCGCCATCGCCTGCGTCAACACGAAGGGCGCCCGCAGGTTGCTGCCCATATGGCGGTCCCAGCTTTCACGGCTGGCGCTCGCGATATCGTCCTGCTCGAATATCGAGGCGTTGTTCACAAGGCAGGTGATCGGCCCGCCAAGCGCCTCTGCCGCGCGGGGCAACAGCGCCCCGGCTGCGGTATCGTCCAAAAGGTCGGCTTGCAGGGCCACGGCGCGACGGCCCATGGCCGTAATCTCAGCGGCGGTTGCTTCGGCCCCGGCACGCGAGGTGGCGTAATGCACCGCCACGTCAAAGCCCCGCTGCCCGAGATAGAGCGCCATGGCGCGGCCCAGACGTTGCCCGGCTCCGGTCACCAATGCCCGCCGCATCTGCCGCCCTCCTCAGATCAGGATGATTAACAAATAAAGCCCGTAAAGCGCGCTGAGCGCCACACCCCAAAGCCGCGTGATATCGCGCCCCAGATAGACGAAGGGGATCAGCAGCAGTGACGCGCCCAGCATCACCCACAGGTCGATCCGCAAGAAGGCTTCGTCGACCGAAATCGGACCGACAAGGCTTGCGATGCCGATAATAGCCAGCAGGTTGAACATGTTCGAACCAATGACGTTCCCAAGCGCCACATCCGCTTGACGGCGCAGCGCCGCCATCACCGTGGTCGCCAGTTCCGGGAGCGACGTGCCCACCGCCACCAGCGTCAGGCCGATCACCGTGTCGCTGACACCGTAGGTCTGGGCGATGAGCGTCGCATTATCCACCAAAAGGCTCGCGCCCAAGGGCAGGCCGATCAGCCCGAGGATCAGGAACAGCGCAATCTGCCAGCCCGCCATGTCGGGGTCGGCGCCTTCGGGCTCTTCCTCTTCCTCAACCTCCCCGCTCCGGCAGGCGCGGCGGTGGTCCTTGGCATCGCCGAAAGCGTCGTAGAGCATATAGGCCAGACCGGAGAGCAGGATCAGCCCCGAGATCCAGTCGAACACGCCGCGGAAGGCCAACGCGATAAAGAGCAGCGATGCCGCGATCATCTGATTATAGGTCTTGCGCGTGCTGCATTCAGAGGTGTGCATCGTCGCCAACAGAGCGGGAATGCCCAGCACCATCAGGATGTTAGCCGTGTTCGACCCGACCACATTGCCAAGCGCCAGCCCCGGCACCCCGTCCAAGATCGCCTTGACCGAAATCAGGAGTTCCGGTGCCGAGGTGCCGAAGGCCACGATCGTCAAACTGACGATCAGCGCGGGCACGCCAAGGCGCAGCGACAGGTTCACCGCACCTTTCACCAACGCATCCCCCGCAAACAGCAGGATCACGAGGCCAAGCCCCGAAAGTAGCCACGGCATCAGCATCAACGCCCTCCCTTACAGGCACAATCGCCTTTGCCAATGCGGTAACGTCCGCAGTCACGGCATTTGGTCCGGGACAGGCGTTTGCCCCCCAGCCAATGCATTTTTCCAAACCAAGCGAGCAGGCCCATGGCCACCAGAAACAGCAGAACGATCTTAAAAACCATGGGCTAGAGACCAAACCGCGCATAGGCCGCGCGTTCCTCTATGCCCTGCACCGCGTCCTGCACCATCTGCACGCCAAAGCGTGACAGCAGCCCGCGTTTCACACCGTAGCGGCGCAGTTTCACCTTGTCACCAAAGCGCTCTTTCAGAAGCGGTTTCAGATGGCCGACACCGTCGATCAAGCCCAGTTCGGCGGCGCGTTTCGCCAGCCAGATTTCCCCGGTAAAGAGGTCTTGCCCCTCGGGCAGCTTGCCCGCGCGGCGGGTCTTTACGTGGTCGATAAAGTTCTCATGAATGTCTTCGAGCAGTGTTTTCAGCCGCGCGACATCTTCGGGGTCTTCCGGGCGGAAGGGGTCGAGCATGGATTTGCTCTGCCCTGCCGTATAGACGCGCCGCTCAACCCCGTGTTCGCGGATGAATTCATGCACCCCGAAAGAGGCAGAGATCACCCCGATGGAGCCCACGACCGAGCTTGGGTCGGCGTAAATTTCATCCGCCGCAGCCGCCAGCCAATATCCGCCCGACGCGGCGACATCTTCGACGAACGCAATGACGGGAATGTTCTTTTCCTCAGACAGCCGCCGGATACGCGCGCCGATCAACGAGGATTGCACCGGGCTCCCACCGGGAGAGTTAATCTCCAGCGCGACAGCGGCAGGCTTGCCCTTAGCAAAGGCCTTTTCGATGACCGGCCCCATCGTGGCATCGTTCAACACCGCGCGGCCCTGCGAGCCGATCATGCCGGAAAGCCGGATCACGGAAACGCTGGGCGGGGATTTAAGGAAGGGCAGCCGAATTCTCATTCTTCTCATGTAGAACGCCCACCCGGTGCAAACAAGGCGGGCGCAGAAGTTTCGCAGCCCTCAGGCCCGCAGACGCCAGCCGGTGCGGAAAATCCACCAGATCACGCCAAGGCAAAGCGCCGTAAACAGCGCGATTGCCGCAAGGCTGGTCAGGATTGGCACATCGGCAGAGCCGAAAAATGCCCAGCGGAAACCTGAGATCAGATAGACCACCGGATTGAAGTGCGAGATCACCTGCCAAACCGGCGGCAGCATCGAGATCGAGTAGAAAGACCCGCCAAGGAAGACCAGCGGCGTGACGATCAAGAGCGGCACAAGTTGCAACTGCTCAAAATTCCCTGCCCAGATGCCGATGATAAAGCCCATCAGCGCGAAACTGATGCAGGTCAGGATCAGGAAAGCGACCATGGCGATGGGATGCTGGATGGTGATATCGACAAAGAAAAACGCCGTGATCAGGATGATCGTGCCGATGAACAGCGCCTTGGTGGCCGCCGCACCGACATAGCCGATGACGATCTCGAAAAAGTTGATCGGGGCCGAGAGCAATTCATAGACCGTGCCGATAAATTTCGGGAAATAGATGCCGAAAGAGGCGTTTGAGATCGACTGCGTGATGACGCTGAGCATGATCAGACCCGGCACAATGAAGGCGCCATAGCTCACGCCCTCGACCTCTTCGATCCGGCTGCCGATGGCTGCGCCGAAAACAACGAAGTAGAGCGAGGTCGACAGCACCGGAGAGATGATACTCTGCGTGATGGTTCGGAAAAACCGTGCCATCTCGAACGCGTAGATGGCTTTGATCGCGGTCCAGTTCATGCCGCATCCTCCTTGAGCAGATCGACAAAGATATCTTCCAGACTGCTTTGCCGTGTCGCCACGTCTTGCAGCACCAGACCGCTTTCGGCCACTTTGGAGAGCAGCTTGGTGATGCCGGTCCGCTCGGCGTTGGTGTCATAGGTATAGATCAGGGACCGACCATCGGCGGACAACTCCACATCGGGCGACTGCAGCGCCAGCGGCACGTCGGTGATCGGCTCGGTGAGCTGCACTTCGAGTTGCTTTTTGCCCATCCGCGCCATCAGCGCGTCTTTCTCTTCGACCAGCAGCAATTCGCCCTTGGCGATGACACCGATCCGGTCCGCGATGGCCTCGGCCTCTTCGATGTAATGGGTGGTTAGGATGATCGTCACGCCCGAGGCTTTCAGCCCCGCCACGATCTCCCACATGTCCTTGCGCAGTTCCACGTCGACGCCCGCGGTGGGCTCATCAAGGAACAGCACCTTCGGGTCATGCGACAGCGCCTTGGCGATCAGCACGCGGCGCTTCATCCCGCCCGAAAGCTCACGGATCTGGCTGTCTTTCTTGTCCCAGAGCGAAAGTTGACGCAGGATTTTCTCCAGCACCGCCTCATCCGCCGGCCGGCCAAACAGCCCGCGCGAGAAGCGTACGGTGTTCAGCACCTTTTCAAACGGTTCAAGGTTAATTTCTTGCGGGACCAGCCCGATCATCGTGCGTGCAGCGCGGAAATCGTCCTTAATGTCATGGCCACCAACGGTCACTGTGCCACTGGTCGCGGTGGTGATGCCGCAAATGGTCGAGATCAGCGTCGTCTTGCCCGCCCCGTTGGAGCCCAAAAGTGCGAGGATCTCGCCCTGTTCGATCTGTAGGTTGACCCCTTTGAGCGCCTCGAAACCGCCCGCGTAGGATTTACGCAGGTTCTGAATATCCACGATTGTCGGCATGGTCGTCTCCGCTTTGGTAAGGCGGGCAACCTAACTGGCTTTGGGCCGGGTGAACAGATGCGTTCAAGTCTTGGCGCGGCCGAACCAGCCCTTTTTGGCGGGGGCGTCTTTATCAGCTTCCGCGCTTTCGCCCGTCTCTTCTGCCGGACCTTCGAGCGAGGATTGCAGATTGTCGAAAAACTGATCCGCCATCTTTTTCGCGAAACCGTCGATGATCCGACTGCCAAGCTGCGCCAGCTTGCCGCCGACTTTGGCCTCGACATCATAGCTCAGCTCGGTGCCGCCGTCCTTTTCGGCAAGCCGCACTTCTGCGCCGCCCTTGGCGAAACCGGCTGCACCGCCTTTACCCTCGCCGGTGATCGTCAGCGCTTCGTTCGGCACCAGATCAGAAAGCTTCACGTGCCCCTTAAAGGTCGCCTTCACCGGGCCGACCTTTTGCACGACGGTGGCGTCATAGCCCTCTTCGACCGAGCCTGAGACATCCTGCGCGCCCGGCACGCAGGTTTGCAGCATCTTCGGGTCGAGCAATGCGGCATAGACCTCGGCCGGGGTGGCGGCGATCTGGCGGGTGTCGGACATCTGCATGGCTGGCTCTCCCTTAAAGCGATGCGCCCAGCCTAGCGGGTAATTCTGCGCAAACCAATGTCAAAGCGCTGGACCTTACGTGCCGGGCTGGTAGGACTTTGCCATGACAACCACTCCCCATAACCGCGCCGGTCTGGCGATCGGGTTGATCCTTCTCGGCGTGGCCGCGATTTCGGTCAATGACATGCTGATCAAACGCCTATCGGGCGGCTATCCACTGCATCAGATCGTTTTCACCCGCTCGGCCATCGGGATCGTGTTGGGGCTGTTGCTGGTCAAACTTGAGGGCGGGTTTCACCTGCTCAAGACGCGGCAGCCGGGGCTGCACCTGCTGCGCGGGCTGCTGATCGTGATCTCGAACATGTCGTTCTTTCTGGCGCTTTCGGTCCTGCCGTTGGCCGAAGCGACGGCCCTGTTCTTTGCCGCACCCCTGTTCATCACGCTGCTGTCGATCCCGGTCTTGGGCGAAAAAGTCGGCCCGCTGCGCCTTGGCGCGGTGATCGTGGGGTTTGTTGGCGTGGTGATCATGATGCGGCCTTGGGCTTCTACGGCGACGCTCGACGTTTCTCGCTGGGTTTTGCTGCTGCCGGTACTTGCCGCGCTGACCTATGCGTTGAATCAGTTGATGACCCGCAAGCTCGGCGTGAACTCCAAAGCCTCGGCCTTGATGGTCTATATTCAGGCTTCTTTTATTGCCGTATCGCTGGGATTTTTCCTTGTCGCGGGCGACGGGCGGTTTGTGGATGAGGGCAGCAATGCGTCACTCCAATTCCTGCTGCGCGCGTGGGTCTGGCCAGCGCAGGAGGATTTCCTCACGTTCCTTGGCATCGGCCTCAACATCGCGCTGATCGGCTACTGCCTGAGCCAAGCCTACCGGCTGGGCGACGCCGCCACCGTGGCCCCGTTTGAATATATCGGGCTGCCGCTGGCGGTTTTCTGGGGCTTCCTGATCTTCGGTGATCTGCCGGTTTGGGAGGTCTGGGTCGGGATCGCGCTGATCCTCGCCTCGGGCCTGTTCGTTTATCTACGCGAGCGCCAAAAGGCGCTGCGCGTGACACGTTTGCAGGGCGGGCGGCGGGCCTAGCGCGCCACCTCCACCACCACCTTGCCCGTTGCCTTGCGGTCGCGCAGCAGGGCCAGCGCCTCATTCGCCTGCACCAGCGGCATGACGTTGCTGACATGGGGTTTCAGCTTGCCCGCGACATACCATTTGATCAGCTCGGCGAAACTGTCGGTCAGCACCGAAGGTTTAATCTTGGCATAGCCGCCCCAGTAAAAGCCCAACACGCTCAGGTTCTTGACCAGCAGGATATTCGCCGGGATCTGCGGCACCTCGCCGCTGGCAAAGCCCAAGGGGATCAGCCGCGCTTCGGGGTTGCAGGCGCGCATGGCAGCCTTGAACTGATCGCCGCCCACCGGGTCATAGACCACATCGGCCCCGCCCAATTCCTTGACGATGGCGCGGATGTCGTCGGTCTCGGAGTTGATCAGGTGATCGGCTCCCGCCTCTTTGCAGACGGCGAGTTTATCAGCGCCGCGTGCCACGGCGATCACCTCGGCCCCCATCAGCTTGCCCAGTTCCACCGCCGTCAGCCCGATGCCGCCCGAGGCACCCAAGACCAACAGCCGCTCACCCGGTTGCAACCGCGCCTTATAGTCCAACGCGACATGGCTGGTGCCGTAAGCGATGAGGAAAGCTGCTGCATCCACGGCGGTCATCGCTTCGGGGATCGGCACGCAGACCGCGGCGGGAATGGCGGCATATTCGGCCAACCCGTTAAACCCGGTATAGGCTGCCACGCGCTGACCAACTTTCAGGCCATCGACCCCTTCGCCCAAAGCGGTGATCGTGCCCGCCATCTCCATCCCCAAGGTAAACGGCAGCGGCGGCTTTTCCTGATAGGTGCCCTTGATGATCAGCAAATCGCCAAAATTCAGCCCGCAGGTATCGACTTGGATCAGCACCTCGCCCTGCCCCGGCATCGGCATCTCAAGCTCTTGCAGGGTGAGCGGTTCGTCATAGGTGGTGACTTGCATGGCGCGCATCGGGCTGTCCTTTCGTGCTGCTTTGGGCTTGAAGAGGCCAGATGCCGCCGCACTTGGCAAGGCCCGAGGCGCGCGCCGCTGCGTCAGCCGGGCATGATCACCAGCCGGATGCCATAGGCCACCACCGCCAACAGGGCGACGCTGGCCAGCCAAAGCGCCACGAACCAGCCGCTGCGTTTCAGCCATTTTCCCATCAGTGATAGCCCTCCTCGGGGTCGATCTTGCCGCGGAACACCCAATAGGCATAGGCCGTGTAGCTGAGGATCAGCGGCAGCAGCACCAGCGTGCCGACCAGCGCGAACATCAGGCTTTCATCGGGGGCGGCGGCATCGGCGATGGTCAGGCTTGGCGGCACCATATGCGGGTAAAAGCTGATCCCGATGCCGATGAAGCCCAACACGAACAGCGCCTGCGCACAGAGGAACGGCTGAATGTCCGCCTTGCGTTGCAAGCCGCGCAGCATCCCAAAGGCCGCAAGCGCCACCAAAAGCGGCACCAAGCCGCTGAACAGCGCCGTGGGCCACGCGAACCACCGCTCGAAATAGACGGCATCGGTGAACGGCGTCCAAAGGCTGACCATCCCCATGAAGACCAAAGTCGCCACCGCCAGCGGCCAAGCAAGGCGGCGCATGTGGGCCTGAATGCGGCCCTCAAGCTTCATGTTGAGCCACGTGGCCCCCAGCAGAGCATAGCCCACGGTCACCGCCACCCCGGTCAGGATCGAGAAAGGCGTGAGCCAATCCCACCAGCCGCCCGCATAGGCGCGGCCTTCGATCTCGATCCCCTGCACCAGCGCGCCAAGGGCGATGCCCTGACAGAAGGAGGCCACCAGCGAGCCGCCGAAAAACGCCATGTCCCACAGGGGCTTCCAACGTTTGGTGCGCCAACGGTACTCGAACGCCACGCCGCGAAAGATCAGCCCCAGCAGCATCAGGATGATCGGCATGTAGAGCGCAGGCATGACAACCGCATAGGCCAATGGAAACACCGCAAAAAGCCCACCGCCGCCCAACACCAGCCAAGTCTCGTTGCCGTCCCAGATGGGGGCGACCGAGTTCATCATCACGTTGCGCTCGCCCTCGTCCTTGGTCATCGGAAAGAGCAGCCCAACCCCCAAATCGAACCCGTCGAGGACGACATATATCAGCACGGCACCGGCGATGATCCCGGCCCAGATGAACGAAAGTTCCAGTCCAAACATCTCAGCTATCCCCGCGCTTGTTTTTGACCGCTTTGTCTTTGACCGCCGCCTCTTCGCCGACAGCAAGGATCGGCCCGTCATCCTGCGCGGCGTCATCCTGCGCCGCGTCGCGCTCGTCTTCCAGCACATGATCCACAACCGGTTTGCGCATCATCGCCACGATATACCACGTGCCCGCGCCAAAGACGAAAAAGTACACCACGATGAAAGCGATCAGCGAGGTCGCCACGGCAGGTGCCTCAATCGGTGCAAGGCTTTCAGAGGTCCGCAGCAGCCCGTAAACCGTGAAGGGCTGCCGCCCGACCTCGGTCGTGATCCAGCCCGCCAGCACCGCGACAAAGCCGGTCGGCCCCATCAGCAGCGCCAACCGGTGCAACAGCGGCGCATCGTAAAGCCGCCCCCGCAGCCGCGCGAGTGCGGCCCAAAGACCCAGACCCAACATCGCAAAACCAAGCGCGATCATGATGCGGAAAGACCAGAAAACAATCGCGACGGGCGGCTCATCCTCATCCCGGATCGTGTCCAGCCCCGGTAGCGGCGCGTTCAGATCGTGCTTGAGGATCAGTGAAGAGAGCTTGGGGATCTCGACCGCGTAATCAATGCGCTTTTCCTCAGGGTTCGGGATGCCGAAAAGGATCAACGGCGCGCCATCTGGATGGCTGTCGTAATGCCCCTCCATCGCCATGACCTTGGCGGGCTGATGCTCCAGCGTGTTGAGGCCATGCATGTCGCCCGCGAGAATTTGCAGCGGCGTGACCAACAGAAGCATCCACATCGCCATAGAGAACATCCGCCGCGCGGCCCGGTCGGCGTGATCACGCAGCAGGTGCAGCCCGCCAACCCCGCCCACGACCAGCGCCGTGGTCAGATAGGCCGCCAGCACCATATGCACCAAACGGTAGGGGAATGACGGGTTAAAGACGATCGCCCACCAGTCCTCGGGCACGAATTGCCCCACGTCGTTGATGCCAAAGCCCGCAGGGGTCTGCATCCAGCTGTTGACCGACAGGATCCATGTCGCCGAGGCCAGCGTGCCCAGTGCCACCAGCGCTGTGGCGAACATATGCAGCCCGTCGCCCACCCGCTTGCGCCCAAAGAGCATGATGCCAAGGAACCCGGCTTCGAGGAAGAAGGCCGAGAGGACCTCATAGGCCATCAGCGGCCCGACAACCGGCCCTGCCTTGTCGGAAAACACCGACCAGTTTGTGCCGATCTGGTAGGACATGACGATGCCCGAGACGACCCCCATGCCAAAGGCCACGGCAAAGATCTTCTTCCAATAATTAAAGAGCTTCAGATAGGTTTCTTCGCGTTTCCACAGCCAAAGCGCGTTCAGCACGGCCAGAAAACTCGCCAACCCGATCGAGAAAGCCGGGAAGATGATGTGAAACGAAACCGTGAATGCAAACTGCACCCGCGCTAGGATTTCGGCGGTGTAACCGTCGAGCATGAGAAGCCCTCGCGTGTTGTTTCCTGACCTATATAGGACCGGGGGGAGGGAGAGGCACAGGCTAAATTGCCGCAGTCCTTTGCGCGCGCTAACTGTCGAAGGTTATCACGACGCGCAGCCCCGGCGCGTTGTCGATCAGTTCCAGCCTTGCCCCATGCAGTTTCGCCACCCCATCGACCAGCGCCAGCCCCAGCCCATGGCCCGGCGTGCCCCGGCTGCGGTCAAGCCGGTAGAGCCGCTGCAGCACTTTGTCGCGGTCCGCCGCCGGAATGCCGGGGCCGCTGTCCGCTAAAGTGAGCACGACCTGTCCTGCCGTCTGGTTCAACGATATCTCTACCGCTTCGGCATCGCCGGAATGGCGCAGAGCGTTCTCGATCAGATTGGCCAGCAGTTGGCCCAACAGCGCCCGGTCGCCGGTGACATGGGTCGGAGCCTCTGGCAGATCGCAGAGCAAGCGTTTGCCCTGCTCCCCCGCTGCGGGCTCATAAAGCTCGATCATGGTGCGGCAAAGCGCGGCCAGATCGACGGGGGCGAAATGGGCGCGGGCGTCGCCCTGCTCTACCTGCGCCAATTGCAGCAGGGATTGGAAAATGGCCGCGATACCGTCCAACTCGGCGCGGGCGCGGGCCAGCGGCTCGGCGCGGTCCTCGCCCGTGGCCTCGGCCCGATCCAGATCGTCCAGATGCACCGAGACACGCTGTATCGGCGTTTTCAGGTCATGCGCGATATCCAGTGACACCTGCCGCAGCGCCGCCACGGAGGTTTCCTGCGCCCGGGCCATCTGGTTCACCGCCTCCCCGATGCGCAGCAGGTCATCCGACCAGCGCGGCCCGGGCGATACCCTTGCTGCCAGATCGCCCGCAGTGAGCCGGTCCAGCGTGGCGCGGATCACCTCAACATGACGTTTAGAGCGTCGGGCAAGGATCAGCCCGCCCGAGAGCGCAATCAGCACCGTGGGCAGAAGGCTGACCAACAGAATGTTGACGAAAACCTCACGCAGGGCCGTGATCTCGGCCCGGCTGCGCGCGATGGTCAAAAGCCCGCCATAAAGCGTGTCGGTCAGGGTCAGGTAAACCCCGGTATACTGCGCCCGCGCCGCGCCGATTGAGACGATGTGATAACCTTCGTTATCCCGCGCGATGGCCCCGTTGCCATAGATGCGACCATTAGGGCCGATGTAGCTTAGGATCAGCCGGTTGGGATCAGTCTCGCGCGATTCCGCCTCGACCAGCCGCGCCAATGCCGAGGCGCCCGGGGCGGCGCGGAAGCCTGCCATGTCTTGCGCCAGATCGGCCCGGATCGCCTGTTCGAACGATCGCTGGGTAACGGCATAGCTGGCCGCAAGGCTAAGCAGGCTAACGATGGTAAAGAGCAGCACCAGCAAAAGCGCCAACCGCAGCGGCATGGAACGCCACAACCCCGCCAGCCGCGCCTTCATGTGTCGATCCTATAGCCCGCGCCGCGCACGGTCTGGATTAACTCGCTGTCAAAGGGTCGGTCGACCTTGGCCCGCAGGCGGCTGATGTGGGTCTCCACCACATTGGTCATCGGGTCAAAGGAAATGTCCCAGACCGCCTCAAGCAGCATGGTTCGCGTTTGCACCCGGCCTTTCCGGCGCAGCAGATGCTCTAGTAAAGCAAATTCACGCGGTAGCAGGTCGATCTCTTGGCCCGCGCGCGTGACCCGGCGGCTGATCAGGTCCATCGTCAGGTCGCCAGCGCGGAGGGTCGTTTCCTGCTCCATCGCCTGCGGGCGACGCGCTAGCGCATTCACCCGCGCCGACAGCTCACCAAAGGCAAAGGGCTTGACCAGATAATCATCCGCCCCGGCGTTCAGCCCGTCGATCCGATCCTCCACCGCGCCCATCGCCGTGAGCAACAACACCGGCGTGGCATTGCCCGCCCCGCGCAGGGTTTTCAGCAGCGTCAGCCCGTCCAACTCAGGCAGCATCCGGTCAAGGATCAGCACGTCATATTGCCCGGTGGTGGCCTGCACCAACCCGTCGCGGCCATCGGCCACCACATCCACCGCATGCCCCTCTTCGCGCAGGCCGCGCGCGATATAGATGCTGGTGGTGGTATCGTCTTCGACAACAAGCAGTTTCATCGCAGTCTCATGTAGGATCACCAAAGGTTTAGGGCAACTCCGCGGCCCATGCATCCTGCGGCCTGCATTCTCACAAATTTGTATAGCCCCTGCGACGGGGCTGTAAAACCTGAGCCCCAAATAGGGGTCCAGAAACACCGAATGCACAGCAAGGAGCATCTCATGAACCAGACCCTTTCCAAGGCCCCCCGCGCCGCCGCCCTTGCGCTGAGCGCCGCCGTCGCCGCGACCCCGATGCTGGCGCTTGCGCCTACAGCCGCGCTGGCCGTCCCGGCTGGTGGCTATGCCGACTTGGTCGAGGCCGTCTCTCCCGCCGTGGTCTTTATCGAAGTGACCGCGAAACAGCAAAGCGCGCAGATCCAGCAGCAGCTTCCCCCCGGCATGCCCGAAGAACTGCGCCGCCGGTTTGAACATATGCTGCCCGACCAACCCGGCGCCGAGGCGACCCCGCGCCAAGGTCTGGGGTCAGGTTTCATCATCTCCGAAGACGGTCAGATCGTGACCAACCACCACGTCGTCGCGGGTGCAGAGACGGTGACCGTGAAGCTCGCCGATGGCCGCAGCTTTGACGCCGAAGTCGTGGGCAGCGACGCGATGACCGACATCGCCCTGCTCAAAGTCAAAGCGGACGTGGATCTGCCCAAGGTGGACTTTGGCACTTCCAAAACCCTGCGCGTCGGCGATGAAGTCGTCGCCGTGGGCAACCCCTTTGGCCTTGGCGGCACCGTGACCTCGGGCATTGTTTCGGCTCTGTCGCGTGACATTCAGGCCGGGCCATTCGATGACTTCATCCAGACCGATGCGGCGATCAACCGCGGCAACTCTGGCGGGCCGCTTTTCAACAACGAAGGTGAAGTCGTGGGCGTGAACACCGCGATCCTGTCGCCGGGCGGCGGCTCTGTCGGGATCGGCTTCTCGGTGCCTTCTGACCTCGTGCAGACCATCGTGGCCGATCTGGCCGATGACGGCTTGGTCGAGCGTGGCTGGCTGGGTGTGCAAATCCGGCAGATGACCCCCGAGGTTGCCAATGTGCTGGGCTACGACGAGCCGCGCGGCGCGGTGATCGAAGCGGTTTCCGAGGACAGCCCCGCCGCCAAAGCGGGCCTTAAGAAGGGTGATATCATCCTGTCCTTCGGCGACACAGAGGTGGACGACCTGCGCGACCTGACCCGCGCGGTGGCAACCACCACGCCTGAGACGGCGGCAGAGGTTGTCGTGCTGCGCAAAGGGTCTGAGCAGACCCTCGACGTGACCGTGGGCACGCTGGAACCCAAGCCGGCGTGATCCATGCCTTCCCGGCGCCCCTCATGCCGCCGGGAAACCCCAGCCCTTAACCCTCGCCGGGGCTGGGCAGCCTGCCCCGGTGGTCCTGCACTGCCGGGGCTTTTTACGCGCGCTCGCTGTCTTCGACCGGGGCGGGCGGCGCATTGTGAATATGAAAGCGCACCAGTTCCGCGACCGAATTCGCCTTAAGCTTGCGCATCACCCGCGCGCGGTGCACCTCAACCGTTTTGATGGAGATGTCCATCTCACTGCCGATCTCGCGGTTCGAGAGCCCCGCCACCACCCGTTCAAAGACCCGATGCTCTTGCGGGGTGAGCCGGGCCAGCAGCTGCGCATTCTCCACCTCGGCCTCTTCGCTCTTGCGCCGTGCGGCGTCGGCCTGAAGGGCGGTGTTGATGAGGTCGAGCATGCTTTGATTGTTGAAGGGCTTTTCGATGAAATCCACCGCGCCTGCCTTCATCGCCGTCACGGCGGTAGAGACATCGCCGAAGGCCGTCATCAAGATCAGCGGCACTTTGATCCCCCGCGCATTCAGCGCCTTTTGCAGTTCTAGCCCGCTCATCCCCGGCATCCGTACATCGCTGACGAGGCAGCAGTTGCCACTGTCCTCATAGCTGTCGAGGAACGCGGCCGCCGATGCAAATGGAATCGCGCGCAGCCCGACAGACCCCAGCAACCACACCAGAGACTCCCGCACCGCGGCGTCATCATCAACGACGTAAACGATCCCGTTTTCTGACATTTTACTTTTGCACCTCCAGCGGCAGACGCACGCTCAGGCAGGCCCCCTCTGCATCGGATTTCGTCACGGCGATTGTCCCGCCATGCGACAGAACGATTGTTTCGCAAATCGCCAGCCCCACGCCAAGCCCTTTGTCCTTGGTCGAGCGGAAGGCGCTAAAGGCCGTCTGCGCAGGCATGTCCGGGGCAAATCCGCGCCCCGCATCGGCCACGTCGATCACGATCTCCGCCGCCTCGCACCGCGCAGAAACCGAAACTTCGGCATCAGGGCGGCCCGCTTCCCGGCAGGCATCAATACCGTTCTTGATCAGGTTGATCAAAAGCTGCTCAATCTCGATCCGGGCGCAGGTCAACTCGACCTCCCCACACTGATCGTCGATCTCCACGGCGACGCCGGTGGCCGAGCTTTCCGGCTGGATCAACAGTTGCACCGAGCGCAGGATATCTTCGAAGCGCACCGCATGGCGGTCGGCATCGTCACTGTGCAGATAGTTCGACATGGACCGCAGGATGGCGCTGGCCCGTTCCGATTGGCTTTGCATATTATTAAGCACGGCGATCATATCCTCTCTCTCAAGCTGGTCGTTCTTGGCCCGCAACACACAGCCTGCGGCAAAATTGTGAATAGCCGCTAAAGGCTGGTTCAATTCATGGGCGATGGCAGCGGTCATCTGGCCCAATGTCTCGCGCCGGTTGAGCAGTTGCAGCGCCGTTTCATGGCGGTGTAACCGCTCTTCGCGCTCGACCTTTTCGGTGATGTCGGATGCGATGGTCAAAAGCCCGCCTGCGGCCACGGGGTAATCCGTCACCTCCAACCAGCGCCCCTTGGAAGACCGCGCACGAAAGAACTTGGCCGGGGTGTTGCGCCGATCGCGCCGCTGCTCGCTCCAGCGGACCTTGCCTTCGGCGGTCGTGGCCAGTGTGCCGGTTCGCGTGAAATGCGCGAGCAACTCGTCAAAGTGCTTTCCGATGATGTCGCCGTCCATCCCGGCGTAGGTCGCCCGGTATTCCTCGTTGCAATAGACCAAGCGGTCGTTGCTGTCGAAAAGCGCCACCATGGTCGAGATGGTCTCAAAAGCCAGCGCCAGCGCCTCCCGCGCGCTTTTGCGCTCAGTCTCGGCCATGGCGATTTCGGTCATGTCGAAACAGGTGCCGCGATAGCCTGCCAATTGGGCGTGGCTGTCAAAAAAGGGTTTGCCCGACATGTCGATTTGCCGCGCCCGCCCATCCCCGAGGGGCAGAACCAACCGCAAGTCCCGGAACGCCGCCCGGGCGGCCAACCTTTGCTGAAGCTGGTCGAAATCGCCTTGATCTTGCGCCAGATCGGCCTCGGCGAGGGTTTTGCCCAGAGCGAAAATCGGGGTTTCCGCATCGGTTTGACGGCCCCCGCCGGACAGGAAGGTGAACCGCCCATCGGCGTCCATCTCCCAGACCCAATCGGTCGCGCTTTCGGTGAAATCGCGAAACCGGGTTTCGCTTTCCACCAGATCGGTGAGGACGTTCTGCTGATCCGTAACATCTTGGATCGCGGCCAAAAGATGCACCTGACGCCCCCGGTTCAAGCGGCGAATGCAGGTGCGCGCTTCGATCTGGCGACCGTTGGCGGCCAGAAACTTTACATTCTCGACCACGTCGCGCGGGCGGCTGCCAGCCATATGCAGGTTGTTGCGGATCGTGGCGCGGCTGCGCGGCTCCACAAAGCTTTGGCCCTGCTGCCACATCTCGCGCAGGCTCTGCGCATCGCGGCCCAAAAGCGCCTCCACCTCGGGAGAGACATCAACCAGCGCACCCTCTTGATCCCATTCCAGATAGCCGACCCCCGCCACCTCAGCCGCGAGCGCGTGTTTCGCCGCGCTGACCTCTGCGTCATGCACCGCGTCCTGCGAGGCGGAGCGGTCCATTATCATCACCAGCACCCCCACCACCTGCCCCCGGTCGGACAGGGGCTGATAGATCGCCGCCCCTTGGGAGCGGGCCAGAACCGGGCGCGAGAAATCAAAACGCCATGTGACCTGCCGCCCGGCCAGCGCCTTCTCGAGGTTGTCGGACACCTCCTCCAGCAGGTCCGGCGGGATAATCTGCGACAGGTGTTTGCCCACGATCTCGTCGGCGGATTTCCCAAAGGAGGCGCTATAGGCATCATTGACGAAGGCATAGGTCATGTCCGGTGTCAGAAAGGCCGCCTGCACCGGCACATCGTTCAGCAAATCGGGCAGTTTCCGGCGGGTCTCATCGGAGTTGGCGCTGCCCTGTAGCTTGCGTCGGTTGCGCATCACGCGCCAAACCTGCGCCACCAGAACGGCAAATGCGGCGGTCGCAAAGACCAGCTCGATCGGGTCACTATAGGCCCCGCCGCGCGGCGCAGACGCCAGCACCACGGCGATGTACAGCGACAAAACCGCGATCGCGCCAGCCACGGCAAACCGGTTGACCGCATCGCCAACCTGCTTTGCGATCATCACGCCGGACAAGACGATTCCACACAGCGCAATCAATGTGAACGCCGCGACCAAGCTCATGCGCACCTCTACTTTCCGTTGAAACTTCGGCTTTTTCTGCCGCCATGTCTATTAGGGGAAACCCTGACAGGCGGTCATTAACCATGTCCTTGGATGGTTATACGACCGACTGAAATGATATCGTGAAAATATATCCCGAAATTTCAGGACCTTGTTTGCCCCTGTAGGGGATAACCCTGATTTGGCTGGGGCTTTGCCCAATTGGCGTCGAAATTCGGGCTTGGTACTCTGTGCCCCACCACGGAATTGGCCGTGAGATTTAAGCTCAAAACGCGGATTAACCAGTGACAAATAGTGAAACCCCAGACTCGCAACCCTTTGAGGGAACGACGAAACAGAGCAAGGCGCCAACCAAAGCCGATCTGATGGAGATCCGCAGTCTCTACGCTCAGGCCGACGCGATGGCCGAGGCTGCCGAGAACCCCGAAGAACCCGACGATGAGGATCAGCCCCACGCGGCGGCCCCGCCCCCGGCGCAGTCAAAACAGCCCGACCGGCAGAGTGATGCAGGCTAAGCGCCGGGCGCGTCACTTTGAACTGTTGGACACCACATGATCGCTGTCGATGCCGCCCAGCGAATGAAACAGGCCAGAAGTATTGCTGACGCCGAATTTCTTGAGCAGTTTCGCGCGGTACACTTCAACCGTCCGGTGCGAGATGTCGAGGTTGAGCGCAATTTGCTTGCTGGTCAGCCCCTCTGCCAGATGGCTCAGGATCTCGCGCTCGCGCCGGGTAAGCGGCAGGTAGGGCCGCTCGCCGGAGAGATCGGCAAAGCTCCAGACCGCGCGGTCGAGCGGGCGATCGGGCGTGAAGGAATGGCCCCTCACACGACACCAAAACAGGCTGCCATCGCACCGCGCCATGATGCGTTCGTCCCAATAGGTGTTGGTCTTGCGCAACTGGTCCACGCCCCGGTCGCGGATGTTTACGAACTCCTCATCCGAGGGGTAGAGAATGGCGAAAAGCTGGTCGCGCAGGTCGGCGCGCGCATAGCCGAACATCTGCGCAAAGGCATTGTTGCAATCGCGGATGCAGCGGTTCTCGGTCACCACCAGCCCGATGGGCGCATGCACAAAGGCAAGCTCTGCAAAGCGCCGCGTCTCGAAGCACTCATCGGTACGTATTTCCACCATCTTGCTCCGTATATTTCTTTTTCGGATGCTGAAAACTTAAGCTAGTCGACGGGGGGAGACGGCGCAACATGGCGCTGGCCCGTTTAGGGAGGATACCATGAAGACACGCAAATGGATCGCCGCTGTTCCATGACCAAGCTGGCCCCGGTCGCACAGCTGCGGAGACCGCCGCTGTCGCAATTCACCGACGGCGCGGATGGCAGCACCAACCGCGCGCTGAACCTGATATAGAAAGGCGCGCGCGGATGACCTCCCCCCGTTTCCATTTCATCCCCGTCATGGGACACGAAATCCATGTCACTGAATGGGGCGAGCGCAAGAACCCTGCCTTGATGATGCTGCACGGTCTCGCCCGCACCGGGCGCGACTTTGACGAGGTGGCCGCGACCTTGTCGCAAAATTTCCACGTGCTCTGCCCCGATATGATCGGGCGGGGCCGGTCAAGTTGGGCGGCCAGCCCTGAGGCGGAGTATTCGGTCGAACATTATGCGCGCATCGCGACAGGGGTGTTAGATCACTTCCAAATCGATCACGCCGCGTGGTTTGGCACCTCTTTGGGCGGCATGATCGGGATGCACATGGCCTCGAGCCCCGAGACCGCGCGGGTCAGCGCCTTGGTCGTGAACGACATCAGCCCCGAACTGCCCGCGACGGCGGTGAACCGGATCCTCTCCTATGTGGGCAGCCTGCCGGACTTTGGCAGCTTTGCCGAAGGTGAAGCGTGGCTGCGCCAGACCTATGCCCCCTTCGGCCCGGCGGCCGATGCCTATTGGCAGCGCATGGCGCGGTCTTCGCTGCGCCGCCGGGGGGATGGACGGCTGACCCTGCATTATGATCCGCGCATCACCGTGCAGTTCACCGCCTCAGCCCATGAGCTTTCCACTTGGGACCGTTGGTACCGGACCACCACGCCCACGCATCTTTTGCGGGGCGCCCGGTCGGACCTGTTGCTGCCCGAAGCCGCAGAGCGCATGACCCAAAGCGGCCCGCGGCCCGGGATGAGTGAATTCCCCGACTGCGGCCACGCGCCCAATATGTCCAACCCCCAAGATATCGCCCTTTTGCACCGCGTTTTGGCTGAATTGCTGGGTCAATCGCCCCAAGGATAGAGGGCGTCACTTGCAAATTTGACGCTGTTGCTCAGCATTTGTCTGCATCCGGGTATTTTCCTTGCGTCAACAAAGCCCCCTGCAGTCTAATACCCATGGGCGTATTCGGCACTTAGAAGGCCGGAGTGCAGAGGACAGAGACCGATTTGGGCAAAGCCGGCATGGAAAAAATGAGAAATGCGCTGTCTCAGCGTGCGAAACGGATTATCGTTTTGGTCGTGTTGTGCGGCGTTGTTCTGGGCTTTGGCCACCGGATCGAGACCCTGTCTTATCAGACCTACATGCAGAATCTGGAGCTTGATACCACCTTAGAGCTGATCGAAGTCCGCGAACAAATCCGCGCGGATATCTTTGACCAGATCCTGAAGCTGCGTGAGTTGGCCACGGTCATCAGCGAGAACCCCACGATCACCCAGTCCGAATTTAGCGCCCGCGCGGCAGAGTTCATGGCCGAGAACCCGGATGTGATTAACCTCGCCGTGGCCCCCGACCTCGTCGTGACAATCGTCCACCCCTATGAGGCCAATCGCGGCGTGCTGGGGCTGGACTACCGCCAAAACGCGGCGCAACTGCCCAAGGTCGAAGAGGCCCTGCGGACCGGCGAAGGGCTGGTGACCGGCCCGGTTGATCTGGTGCAAGGCGGGCGCGGGCTGATCCTGCGGCATCCGATCTTTGATTCAACCAGCACCGCCGCCGCCCCGAACGAACCTTGGGGCATCCTCTCCATGGTTGTGGATTACGACGCGCTCGTCACGCAGCTGCGCATCCCCGAACTGACCGAAAAATACGATCTGGCCATCCGCGAGCTGACCCCCGAGGGAGAGATCGAACAGACGATCATCGGCGACCCCGAGTTGACTTTGATCGACCCCATCGAGCTCGACTTCAACTTTGCTTTCGGCGCTTGGCAATTGGCCGCAACCGTCAAAGGCGGCTGGCCAGAGCATCGTCCCGACTTCTGGCTGAACTGGATTTTGCGTCTGCAAGGCGCCCTAGGGGTCACCATTTTTGCCTGGTATATCATCGGCTTGGCCGAGAACCGCAAACTCGCCGAAGAACGTCTGCGCACGGGCGTCGAGGCTTTGGACCATGGTTTTGTCATGTATGACGCCAAGGGCATTTTGGTGCTTTGCAATGAAAAATACCGCGAGATCCACGACTATAGCGAGGTGGTGAAGCCCGGATCATCCTATGAAAAGATTGTCCGTGACAGCATCCGCCGTGGGATCGTGCCCGATGCCGTCGGCAAGGAAGAGGAATGGATTCGCGTTTGGCTGGAGAAACGTGAGAACGGCGCATTTGAAACCGAACAGCGCATGCCCGATGGCCGCATCATCCGCACCTCGGACCGGCGGATGGAGGACGGCAGCGTCGTGGGTTTGCGCATTGACGTGACCGATCTGAAAAAGGCGCTGCTGACCGCCGAAGACGCGAACAAGGCCAAGACCGACTTCATGGGCGTGCTGAGCCATGAGTTGCGCACACCGCTGACGGTCATCTTGGGCCATGTCCGCCTTGCGCGGCATTTCGACCGCACCCCGGCAGCGCGCGATCTTCGTACCGCTATTGAGGCTGACCCCAAGACCCGTGAAACGCTGGCGCCCAAACTGTCCGCCACGATGGGCAAACTGGGCGATATCATGCAAACGGTAGAGCGTTCGGGCAATCACCTGCTGACCCTAATCAACGAGGTGCTCGATTTTGCCAAGATCGACGCAGGCAGCCTTTCGATCGCGATGGAACCAGTGCAGATCGACGATATCGTCACCCCTACCGCCGATCAGCTACGCCCGATGATCGAAGACAAGGGGCTGGAGCTAAACGTGAAATCGGCAACCGGCGTGATGCTGGCGGATGGCAAACGCATCCAGCAGGTGTTGATCAATCTGCTAAGCAACGCGACGAAATTCTCGGACCAAGGCACCATTTCGCTGACCTGCCGCATCCGCGGGGAAGTGGTTGAATTCCGCGTGACGGATTCGGGCATCGGCATCCCGGAAAACGAGTTGGAGCGCGTCTTCGAGCCCTTCCATCAGGTCGATTCCACCGCCACCCGCCGCTTTGGCGGCACCGGGCTGGGCCTAGCGATTTCACGCGATATCGCCACGGCCCATGGCGGCAGCCTTGTCGCCACCAGCATCATGGGTAAGGGCAGCAGCTTTTTGCTGACCCTGCCCCTGCGCCCCGCCATCGCTGTCGCCGCCGCCGAAGCGCGCGAGGCCGAGCTCGCCTAAACGCCCGATCCAGGCACACGCCAGTGCCCTCGCCGATGGCACCCGTGGCGGCTAGCCCCTTCAACGCACGGGCAGCCGCTCCACCACCTGCTCTTGCTCGCCCAACCCTTGGACGCTCAGCCGAACCCGGTCGCCGGGGCTAAGGTAGCGTGGCGGTTTGAACCCCATGCCCACGCCCGGTGGGGTGCCCGTGCAGATCAGATCGCCGGGCTCTAGCTGGATGAATTCGGACATGTAGGAAACGATCGTCGCCACATCAAAAACCATCTTCTCGGTCGTGCCGTTTTGCAGACGTTCGCCATTGATCTCGGCCCAGAGCGACAGTTTGCCGGGATCGCCCACCTCATCGCCCGTCACCAAGACCGGCCCCGTGGGGCAAAAGTTGGGAAAGCTCTTGCCCTTGACCCACTGGCCGCCCCGTTCGGCCTGCCAAGCGCGTTCCGACACGTCATTGACGACGCAATAGCCCAGCACATGGTCCAGCGCTTGATCACGGCTGACGTTCAACGCGGTATGGCCGATCACCACGCCCAACTCGACTTCCCAGTCGAGTTTGCTCATCTCTTTGGAGTAAAGGAGCGGATCATTCGGCCCGCAATAGGTGCGGCTGGCCTTGGTGAACAGGATCGGCTCGGTCGGCACGTCCATGCCCGATTCCGCCGCATGGTCGGAATAGTTCAACCCCACGCCCCAGATGTTGCGCGGCTGGCTGACCGGTGCAGCGATACGCTGGCCTTGTGTCTCGACCAGCGGCAGACCTTCCAGATCGACGCCATCCAATATCTTGCGCAATGTCGGAATGGTCTCGGGCGTAAAGTCTGGCACAAGGCTGCTCACATCCCGCGCCTGCCCTGCCGCATCCAGCACCACCGGCGTTTTTGCCCCGTCCCGCGCCCCGTATCGCATCAATCGCATGGTCAACTCTCCCCTTTGGCGACCTCGTTGGCGGTACCATAGCCATAGAAACGGCGATGACCACCGCTTTGCAAAGGTCACCGGTTTTTACCCTCCTGAGGCAGGACTTGCCGCGCTTGGCCGCCCTCTCCCGTCCGACAATCCACAATTATCTGCATTACCGGGGCGAAAAGCCCCATTCTTGCCCCAATTTACCCGCTGCGGCATTGGCAGCAGAGCGTGAGGGGGATACCTTGGGTCAAACATCTGCCTTCTCGCCAAGTCAGGTGCAAAGACTACGACAGAGGCAATGATGAACGACTTTTACAACGCTTTGGCGGATTTCGATGATCCGCTGCGGCAACTCTATATGCTTGCTGTCGAGCCTGATCTTTCCGTCGAAGACAAGATCGCCAAGCTCTTGCAACTGGGCACAGAGGCGCTTGGTCTTGAACTCGGCATCGTCTCTCGCGTGGATCATCCGGTTTACGAGTGTGTCTATGTCCACGGCCCTGACTGGGCGCCTGCCCCCGGCAGCACCTTTGACATCAATGGCACCTATTGCCTGCACACACTTGCTAATGCCGATGTGACCTCTTTCTACCACGCGGGCCAGCAAGAGATTTCGACCCATCCGTGTTATGAGAATTTCGGTCTGGAAAGCTATATCGGGGCGCCGCTGAAAACCGGGGACACGCTGTTTGGGACGTTGAACTTTTCCAGCACCGCCCCGCGCTCCGCCCCGTTCAGTAAGGCGCAGATCCAATTCGTCCAATTCCTCGCCCGGTGGCGGAGCAGCGAGCTGTCCCTGCAATCCGAACGCCGCGCGCTGCGCGAACAGCGCGGGCTGCTCAAGGCAATGGTGGATGCCGTGCCCGAGGCCATCATCATGGCCGACCCCAACCGCCGTGTGGCGCTGGTGAACCCGGCGGTCGAAACCCTGTTCGGCTATGCCCCCGACGCGCTTTTGGGGCGGCAGACGGCCGTTCTCTATGAGACCCTCGGCAGCTATGAGCGCATGGGCGAAGAGCTGACAAATGCCAGCACGGCCAGCACGCAGGGCGCGTTTTCCGTTGCCTGCCGTCGCGCCGATGGCTCGACCTTCGAAGGCCAAGTCGCCACCGCCAAGGTCGAGACCGATCGCGGCGAGCATCTGGGCTATCTTGGCGTGGTGCGCGATGTCAGCGAACAGCGCGAATTTGAGCGCGCCAAGGACCAGCTTATCGCCACGGTCAGCCACGAAATGAAGACGCCGCTGACCGCGCTCACCGGTGCCCTGCGCTTGCTTGAGGTCAGCCCCGGCGACCTGCCGCCGCAAAAGCGCAAGCTGCTGGAACTTGCGCTGCGCAACGCGCGGGCAATCAATCAGATGGTGGGGGATATTCTGGATGTGGAAACCCTGCGCAGACCGGATCAATCGGGATTTTCTGAGCGCCCCTTGGCGCCATTGTTGGCCCAAGCCTCAGAGACCTTGGTCGCCTACGCCAAAGAGCGCGGTGTCGGTTTGGAAATGACCCCGTCCGAGGCCCCCGCCCCGCTTTTGCGGCTGCACGAGGGGCGGCTCATGCGGCTGTTATCAAATCTTTTGTCCAACGCGATCAAAGCCTCTGACGAAGGGGGCACGGTCCAGCTTGGCCTGTCAGAGGATGGCACCGGGTTCTGGGTCAAGGACCACGGCAGCGGCTTGCCGTTGGAACTGCAGCCGGTCCTGTTCGACCGGTTTTCCCGCGGGTCCAGCTACCGCGTCGAAGAAGGGCATGGGCTGGGCATGAGCATCGTCAAAGCCATCGTGGATCAGCACCTCGGCGAGATCCGTTTTGAAACAGCCGAGGGTGAGGGCACGACCTTTTTCGTGGATTTCCCCACTCTCAAAGGGCGGCCCGATGCGGTGGCCGCCTCCTGACGGCAAATCGCAGGATCCCCAAACGCTAGACCGGGAGAGCCCGGAGCGCGTGCCCCGTGCGGTCGATCCCCGTGGGGGTGCTGAACACCGCCGCCAGTTGCGCCACCACATCGGCAGCCTCGATATGATCGGGCAAAACCACCATAAGACCGCCCCGCGCTGCTCCGGATCAGTCGGGCTGGCAAGGCCAGCGCCACATCCTCATCCCAATGGGCGATGATATTTTCCGCCTCTACCCAATGACCGGATCGGCAAAGTGTTAAACGTGAAACCAAAAGGTTTCGACAGACCGCTGAGCAGAAAGTGCAACGAGGGAAGGCCGTCTTCGGTGTGGGGTTGGCGCAATCAGCTGACCGAAGATGACATCGCCCCTTCACCCGCGCGGTCGAGCAATCCGAGCGCACATTGGACGCGGAGGAGAGCGAAAGCACTATGTTTTGGCAAGGGAGGACAGTTTCCTACGCCTGAAGGCCCGCGCGCCGGGCTAACCCGCCTCGCGTTTTGCCACTGCGCAAAGCCAATCGCGCACGATGATCGCAGCACTTGAAACCCCTTGGCGCGGGGAAAGCAGATAGAAATCCTGCCCGACCTCCATCACATGAGGCACCGGGCAAACCAACCGCCCCGCCTCAAGATCGCGCTGGACCAAAAAGCGGCTCGCCAGCGCCACCCCCTGCCCGGCGAGAGCGGCATCCAGACTGAGCGTTGTTTGGTTAAACCGCAGCCGCCGCGCTGGTTTTACGGCGCTTTCAAACGCCTCTTGCGCAAAACGCGGCCAAAGATCATGCGTATCGTGGAGCAGGGTCAGTCGCGCCAGACCCACCGCATCCAGTGGCATGCCGTCAGCCGTCAAACTGGGCGAGCAGACCGCCACAACCTCCTGCGCGAACAGCAGATCAGCCCGCAGACTGGCCCCGAAAGGCGGACGCGCCTGACGCACGGCAAGGTCGATCCCATCCGCATGAAAGCTCGCCACCCGTTCCGTCGCCGTGATGCGCAAGTCGATGCCGGGATGGGCTTCGGTGAAGTCTGACAAGCGGGGGATCAGCCATTTCGACGCAAAAGTCGGTGTCACGCTGACCGTCACCCGCGCGGGCGCGCTGCGCAGGGCATCCGTCGCCTCGCTCAACTGCTCAAAAGCCCGCGATACAGAGGCATGATAGGCCCGCCCTTCGTCGGTAAAGGCAAGGCCGCGCGGTTCGCGTAGAAACAGGCGCAGCCCCAGATGATCCTCCAGCCCGCGCACCTGCTGGGCGACCGCCCCTTGGGTGACGCCCAATTCATCGGCAGCGGCGCGGAAGTTCATATGACGCCCCGCCGCGGCAAAGGCGCGAAGTCCGTTCAGGGGTGGCAGTGGAAAATCTGTGGGCACGATAGAATTCCTACAGTCACACGACAATGCATTTGGCTGGCCAGCACAGCCTACCATGCCTAATTAAAAGACCATAGCACCGCAGCGCAATCGCTGCACAGCATATGGAGTATATCCGATGGCAACAGAAAAAGTAGCCCTGATCACCGCAGGCGGCAGCGGCATGGGCGCGGGGGCGGCCCGCAAACTGGCCGCTGATGGCTTTAAGGTCGGCGTGCTCTCATCCTCCGGCAAGGGAGAGGCGCTTGGCACCGAATTGGGCGGCTTTGGCATCACCGGTTCGAACCAATCGCATGAGGCGCTGGCGCAGTTGGTGAATGGCGCGATGGACCGCTGGGGCCGCGTTGATGTGCTGGTGAACTCCGCCGGACACGGTCCGAAAGGCGACATACTAGAGATGACCGACGAAGACTGGCACGGCGGGCTGGATGTCTATCTGATGAACGTGATCCGTCCCACGCGTCTGGTGACGCCGATCATGGCGGCGCAGGGCGGCGGCGCGATTATCAATATCTCAACATTTGCCACCTTTGAGCCGGACTCGCTTTTCCCCACCTCAGGCGTCTTCCGAGCCGGTCTCGCGGGTTTCGCCAAGCTCTACGCAGATCAATACGCGGGCCAGAACATTCGCATGAACAACGTCCTGCCGGGCTTTATCGACAGTCTGCCCGAGACCGAAGACCGCCGGGCGCGCATTCCCATGGGGCGCTACGGAACCGAGGCTGAAGTGTCTTCGCTGATCGGCTGGCTCGCCTCCGAAGGCGGCGCCTATGTCACCGGGCAGAACTGGCGCATCGACGGGGGGCTGACCCGTGGCGTCTGAGGCGATCGCGCGCGCGGCTCCTGCGCAGCTGGCGTTCTGGGTCAAATGGGTGGCTTCGGTGATCCAGATTCTTGGCTATGCCGCCACCGGCTTTGGCTGGACGCCTTGGAACCTCTACCTCTTTGTGGTGGGGGTTCTGGGCTGGCTGATCGTCGGGGTGCTTTGGAATGATCGGGCGATAACGCTGGTCCATCTCGTTGCCATGGCCGCGATGCTGGCGGGGATGGCGAGCCAGTAGCGGGTAGGCAATCCACGGGTTTTGATCCGGGCCGCCTTATGGAACGCCCTTGCGGATTGCCCACACCCTCGGAATAGTGCGGAGAAGCGTGCAATTTGAGGCGGCCATGACTGACATACCAAAACATCCCATGCGCCGCCTGCTGACAAGCTTCGCCATCTGGTTTTTGGTGGTGACCTTCGTGGTGCTGATTTATGCCAAAGGAGACGACCCCATGCCGCTGAGCGTCCTCAGCCGTCTTGGGATTGCCGCCGCCATCGTTGCCTTTGTGAACATTCCGCTGATCCGCAAGATCGGCCATATCTACCTGCACACGACACCCGATGACGGTGATCTCGACGACTAGCCACTCTGTCGCCGCCTGCCTTGCACCCTGCGGAAATCGACCCATATCTCCTTTACAACGGACAACCGCGAGAGACCAACATGGGCTATGTAAAGACAGCGATGCTGATGGCGGCGATGACCGCGCTTTTCATGGGGGTTGGCTACCTGATCGGCGGATCGGGTGGCGCGCTGATCGCGCTCGTGGTGGCGGCGGGGATGAACGCCTTTACGTGGTGGAACTCCGACCGCATGGTGCTCAAGATGCACAACGCGCAGCCGGTTTCCCCCAATGACCGCACCGGGCTTTACGCCCTCACGGCCGAGCTTGCGCGGAACGCGGGCCTGCCCGAACCGAAGGTCTATCTGATCGACACGCCGCAGCCCAACGCCTTTGCCACCGGGCGCAACCCGGCCAATGCTGCCGTGGCGGTCACGAAAGGGCTTATGCAAAGCCTCAGCCGCGAGGAACTCGCTGGTGTTATCGCGCATGAACTCGCGCATATCCGCAACCATGACACGGCGATCATGACCGTGACCGCGACTTTCGCCGGGGCAATTTCGATGCTGGCGAACTTTGCGTTGTTCTTCGGCGGCGCGCGGGAGCGGATGGGCATGATCGGCACGCTGATGATGATGTTCCTCGCCCCCATGGCCGCCGCACTGGTGCAGATGGCTATCAGCCGGACGCGGGAATATGCGGCGGACAAGGCCGGGGCCGAGATCTGCGGCCACCCGCTCTGGCTGGCCTCGGCGCTTGAGAAAATCGCGATGGGCGCCGCGCGGATCGACAATCACGCCGCCGAGCGGAACCCGGCCACGGCGCATATGTTCATCATCAACCCGCTGCACGCGCATAAACATGACAGCCTCTTTGCCACACACCCGGCGACGGAAAACCGCATCGCAGCCCTGCGTGCGATGACGCCCACGGCGGCCCCGGTGCGGGCCGAGAGCGCCCGCCCCACCACCAGCAGCCGTATCCCCAAGGCTGGCAGGCGGGGTGACGCTGGGCCGTGGCGCTAAGCCGCGCTCAGCCCCGCCGCCAGTAAGCTGTGCAAATCTGGCGTGTCTTGTCCATGCCGAGGGTGGTTTTGAAATGCCCCCGCAACTGCTGGGCGTTCTGGAACTCTCCGGCGAAAAAGGCATAGCCCAAACCGTCATCCGTCAGCGCCTGCGCATGGCCAAGCACCTCGGCTTCGAACGCGGCGGGCGGCAGCGCATGGACGCGCAGCTTGGTCTTGGGCAGGTAGTCCCGATAGGACACGCCGCGCGGCAGGGCGGCCACCACATCGCCCACCGCATCCTCTGGCAGGCGCGCCAAAAGCTGCGCCACAGCGGGCAGCCCCGTGCCATCTGCGGCCAGAAAATAGGAGGAGGCTTCGGGCAAGGCGCTGATGCCCACCGGCCCCATCGCCCCGATCCGTTGCCCGGCATGGGCGTTCTGCGCCCATTGCGAGATCAGGCCCGATCCATGGCGCACCACGTCGATATCGACCTCCTCGCGCGCGGCGCGGATGTTCTTGAGCGTCACATAGCGCGCGTGCAACTCATCCGCGCCCTTTGGCCAGACCGGCGCACCGTTGGCACCCATCACAGGCCACACCGGTGCGCGGCTGAGATCGCGCGGCAGGATCAACCGCAGATGCAGCCCCTGCGCGGCGAGTTCGGCAATGTCAGGGTAATGCAGGGTGACGCGCTGCATCCCCTCGAACAGTATTTCACTGTTCAGCACAGTCAGCAGGCGAAAGTTCTGCGGCGTGGCACCGGCCTCTTGCGTGATGCCCTGCCAGCGGATGCGATCGGCCAGCGCGGGATCAAACTCCGCTACGTGATGCACCATGCCCTCTTTCGAGAATTGCATGGCGTTTTCGCCGGGCGCTTGAAGGCTGACTTCCAGCCCCCCCGCGCAGAGATCGAACTCCACCCGGTAGCCGTCTTGCTCAAACACATGACCGGTCGCCCCTTTGGCGCGAAACGCCATGCCGTGGTCATCAACAAGATGCGACAGGATCCGCGAGAGCATCTCCTGCGGCGCGTCCATCGGGATGGTGGTCTTGGCTTTGGCGATGGTCATCTGGGGCTCCTCCCGGTTAAAGAAAAGCGCGGCACACGAGGGTGGTGCCGCGCTTGAGGCTCACCAGCTATGGGCCAGCTTCAAGGTGACTTCACGACCGGGGCTGTAGAAGTCAGCGTAGAAACCGCCGTAGGAGGTGTGCTTTTCGTCGAACAGGTTGGTGACATTGGCCGACAGGGTGGTCTGTTCGGACAGGTCATAGCTTACGGCGGCATCCACCACGACAAAGCTGCCCGTCTCGCCTGTGGCGTTGCTGTCGCTGTAGTAATAGCCGCTGTTGAACCGCGCGCCCAACCCAACCGTCAGATCACCACGACCAAGGTTTTCCCATGTCCGGCTGGCCCAGATCGAGGCGACATTTTCAGGCACCAGACCGGGGCGGTTGCCAACGTTGCCGGAGGTGCCGTTCTCTTTGATCTCGGCATCCAGATAGCTGTAGGCGGCGGTGAGGGTATAGGCACCCATCTCAGCCTTGGCTTCCAGATCGATGCCGCGGACACCGATTTCACCGATGGTTTCCGGCTGGTTGGTCGCCGGATTGGTGCGGGTGATGTTGCTTTTCGACAGGTCATAGACCGAGGCCGTCAGCAGCGCATTGGTGCCCATGGGCTGCCATTTCGTGCCCAGTTCAAACTGCTCGCCCTCTTCCGGCTCGACGCCAAAGCCTGCGGGCACGACCGACTGCGCGTAGTTCCCAAAGACCGAAACGTTCGGCTTGATCTTATAGGTCAGGCCCACGCGGCCTGTCGTCTCGCTGATGTCGTTGGTCTGCACCGTACCGGCAAGGTTGTTGGTTTCGGTCACGTCGATCCAGTCGTGACGCAGCCCGAAGGAGGCGATGAAACGTTCGTTCCAGTTCAGCTCTTGCTGAAGGTAAAGCGCCTTGCCTTCCGTCTCTGTGTCGAGATCGGCAAAAATCGGAACGCTGGTGGGACGGCCTGTGTAGCTTGGGTTGTCGCGGTCAACCGACGGCGCCGCGCCATAAAAGCGTTGATCGGTCTCGTCGGACCACGAGAATTCGACCCCCGCCGTGGTGGTGCTGGCTGCACTGCCAAGGAAACCCTCATAGGTCAGATGCAGGTCGGAGATCATGTTCTCGCTCGTACCGTCGCTGGCAAAGTACGCGCGGTCCACCATGCTGTCATTCGGGGTATAGTCGCTGACATAGGCATAGCCGAAGTCATCCGCGCTGTCGCTGTAGCGCAGGGTGCCGCCAAAGCTCAGCCCGTTGCCAAAGTCATGCGCGCCCAGAACGGAAACGGTGGTCCGTTCGGTGCCGCGGTAGTTATAGTCAGGCTCGCCGTAGAACACGTCGCTGCGGTCAAAATCGCCGCCCGCCGGGAAACCACCGCTGCCGGGCACGGAGTCGCGGTCAAGGTGATCGACGATCACGGTCAGCTCAGACGCATCGGAGGGACGCCATGTCAGGCCACCCATCGCGAAGATCTCGTCATTCTCGGAATAGGGGTACTCAAGCTCGCCGTTGCGCAGCAGGCCGGTGAAACGGTAGCTGAGCGTGCCTTCTTCATCCAGCGTGTCGCCGAAATCTACGCCGGTTTCCAAGCTGCCATAGGAATCCACCGAGGTGTAGACACTGCCAAAGCGTTCGTCGCGCGGGCGTTTGGTGACATAGTTGACCGAGCCGCCGGGGTCGGACAGGCCAAAGGTCGAAGACGATGCGCCCCGGATGACTTCCACACGCTCAAAAGCAAAGGGCTCTTCGCGGATGGCCCCAAAGTTCGGGCCCAATGTCAGCCCATCGCGGTAGGTATAGGCCTCGAACCCGCGCAGAATGAAATAGTCGAACCGGTCGTCCGCGCCATAGCTGTCGGTGCTGGCGCCGGCGGTGTAGTTCAACACCTGCTCCACACTATCCGCGCCGCGCGCTTCGATCTCGCGGCTGGTGATGACAGAGACGCTGGCCGGGATATCAATGATCTCTCCAGACAGCTTGCCGCCGCTGCTGAGTTCGCTGGCGACCACGGTTTCGGCATCCGCCGCGCCTGAGGTTTGCGCGCTGGTCTCTAGGATCACGTCGTCCAACTGGTAGGTCTCTTGCGCGGAAACTGCGCCGGGCACCAGCGCTGTACAGCACAAAAGCGCCGTCTTGAGAGAGCCGCGCCCTAGTTGCAGGGGAATGAATTTAAAAGAGGACATGGCGGTCTCCGTAATAACCTAGTGAATCAGTCGGGATTTCTTTACCCCTATGATGCGGAGGGCGCCAGAGTCAATCTGACTAATTTAGTAAGTTATTTTAAGCTGCGGCTTCTTTGCGTGATTGCCCAATTTTATGGCGCCCAATCGGCACCATGCAGGGGGTCTGCGAAACGGGGTCGCTGACAATACGGCACGACAGGCCGAAGACGGTTTTCACTAGGTCCTCTGTCAGGACTTCAGCGGGCGGCCCCTCCGCGCGGATGCCGCCATCGCCCACGGCGATCAGGTGGTCGGCATAGCGCGCGGCGAGGTTGAGATCATGCAGTACCATGACGATCGTCGTTCCCTGCGCGGTGTTGAGATCGACAAGCAGGTCCAGCACCTCGACCTGATGCGCGACGTCCAAAAAGGTTGTTGGCTCATCCAGCAACAACAGGTCGGTCTCTTGCGCCAAGGCCATGGCGATCCACACCCGCTGGCGTTGACCGCCCGACAGGGTATCAAGATCGCGCTCGGCCAGCTCTTCGGTACCGGTCGCCGCAAGCGCGCGGGCAACAGCGCGGTCATCCTCTGCCGACCAGCGCGAGAACAGCCCCTGATGCGGATGCCGCCCGCGCCCGACAAGGTCGGCCACGGCGATCCCCTCGGGCGCGATGGGCGATTGCGGCAACAACCCCATGACCTGCGCCAGCCTGCGCGATTTCATCTGATGCACCGACTGTCCATCGAGCAGAACCGCGCCGGATTTGGGCTGCAAAACCCGCGCCAGCGTCCGCAACAGGGTCGACTTCCCCGAGGCATTGCCGCCCACGATGGCGGTGATCTTGCCCGCAGGCAGGGTGAGAGAGACATCCTCCAAAATCACGCGCTTTTCATAGCCCGCGCCCAGATTGCGCGTTTCAAGACGGTGGTCGTGGGTCATAGCGTGCCCCCATTTCTATTGGCGCGGACGATGAGATACAAAAGGAAGGGCGCGCCGACCGCCCCGGTGACGACGCCAACAGGCAAGCGCGCGGGCAAAAGGAACTGCCCCACGAAGTCACCCGCGATGACCAGCACTGCACCCACCAGACCGGCCGCCAGAAGCAATCCGCGGGACCCCGGCAAGAGCCGCGCCGCAATGGGCCCCGCAAGGAAGGCGACAAAGGCAATCGGCCCGGTCGCAGCCGTCGCGATGGCCACAAGGCCGACGGCGGCCAGTGTCACCCGCAGCCGCGTGGCATCGGCCCGCACGCCAAGGGCTTCGGCAGTGTCATCGCCAAGGCGCAGCACCTCCAAATCGCGGGCGGTAACGGCCAGCAGCCCTCCGAACACCAACAGCGCCCCGGCCACGGGCAACGCTTGAACAAGCTGCATACCGTTGAGGCTGCCGGTCAGCCAGCGCATCGCCTCGGCCCGGCCCCATGCGGGCGCTTCGAGCAAGACATAGGCTGTCACACTATCGAGCATGGCCGAGACGCCGATGCCAATCAGGATCAGCCGCGCCCCCGCAGCGCCGCGGCGCGAGGACAGCGCCCAGATCAGCGCCGCGACCCCAAGCCCCGCCGCCACCGCGACGAGCGACACCAACCACCCATCGAGGGCTAGAATAACGATGGCAAAGACCGCCGCCGCCCCCGCACTGGCGCTGATGCCGATGATGTCGGGGCTGGCCAGCGGATTGCGCAGCATGATCTGAAACGCCACCCCGCCCAAGCCAAAGCTCGCCCCGGCGAGCAGCCCCATGACCGCGCGCGGCAAACGCAACTCGGTCACCACAAAAGCGGCATTCGCCTCCGGCGCACCGGTCAGCGCGGCCCAGACATCGCCCGGCGGCACGCAGCCCCGTCCGCAGCTGAGCGTCAGCAGCACCAAGCCCAGCACAAGCGCCGCCAGAAACCCCAGCACCCGAAGGCGGCGCGCGACCACGGGGCGGGTTCTGCGCGGGGCGGTGAAGGTCACGTCGCTCATAGCCCACGCATCCTGTGATTGCGCACCGTCCAGATAAAAAAGGGCGCGCCAACAAAGGCGGTGACGATGCCCACGTCCAACTCATTCGGGCGCGCGATGACCCGGCCCAGCACGTCCGACAGCCCCAGCATGGAGGCCCCCGCCAAGGCCGAGAGCGGCAACACCAGCTTGTAATCAACACCCGCGATCATCCGGCACAGATGCGGCACCACCAGCCCGACAAAACCAATCGGCCCGCAAAGCGCCGTCGCCGTGCCGCAGAGGATCACCGCCCCCGCCGCGGCCATGACCCGCCCCAAGGCGACGCTCTGGCCAAGGCCGGTGGCCAGTTCTTCGCCCAAGGCCAATGCGTTGAGAACCCGGGCTGAGGCGAGGCTCAGCGCCAGCCCGACCAACGCGAAGGGCAAGGCGGGCAAGAGAGTCTCAAAGCTCGCGCCGCCGATGCCGCCCACCTGCCAAGATTGCACAGAGCCTGCGATATCATTGCGCGGCAAGACCACCGCGATGATGAAGGCCGACACCGCCACAGAGGTTGCCGTGCCAGCAAGGGTCAGCTTCAGCGGTGTCGCCCCGCCCTGCCCGGCGGAGCCGATCAGATAGACGAAAATCGCGGTCACCCCCGCCCCGGCGACGCCGAGCCACAGAAAACTCTGCGCGCCGCTGATGTCGAACCAAGCGATGCCTACCACGACGAAAAGCGCCGCGCCCGCATTGACGCCCAGAATACCCGGATCGGCCAAAGGATTGCGGCTGATGCCCTGCATCACCGCCCCCGCAAGGCCAAGCGCTGCGCCCGCCAAAACGGCCAGCGCCGTGCGCGGCATCCGCACCGCGACCGCCGCAGCGCCGATGGACTCGATCCGGCCAGTCATGCCCGCCCAGATCTCGGCCCAAGGCACCGAACGCGCGCCCACGGTCAGCGACAGGCCGGTCATCAGCAGCAGCAGGCCCAGCAAAAGCGCGAGACCGGCCAGCCGTTGGGGGCGCTGCACCTGCATTATTCGCCGCGTGTGGCGGCCGCGCTCAGCCGTGCGAGGTAATCGTCGAGCACATAGTCGATCGACAGCGGCGTCGGGTTCGCGGCGGTGCCCATCGGGTCATTCGCCAAAAGCACGACCGAGCCACGGGCGACGGCGGGGAAACGCGCGATCAGCGGGTTCTTGGCCAGTTCGTCCAACCGCGCCTGATCACCATAGGTGACCACAACATCCACGTCTTCGAACAGATCGATCCGCTCTGCGCTGACCCGGCCCGAGTATTTACCAGCCTCGCTGGCCTCGCGCACCGCTTGGGGCGTCGCCATGCCGATGTCGGTCAGGAACTGCACCCGCTGGTCGGCGGCGGCGTAGAAACCGATGGTGCTGAGGTCGCGCGGATCGAGGTGAGTGACGAACATCCCGGTTCTGCCAGCCAGTTCGGGATATTCTTCGCGGGCGGAGGCGATACGCTCTTCGATCTCGGCGACCATCTCGTCACCTTCTTCGGCCATGCCAAGGCCCGCCGCGTTTTGGCGGATCATCTCGCGCCATGTCGTCGTCCATGCGGCTTCGGGATAGGCGATGACCGGCGCAATGCGGCTGAGCGTTTCATAATCCGACTGCGACAGACCGGAATAGGCGGCAAGGATCACATCGGGCTGGGTGCTGGCCACGGCTTCGAAATCAATGCCATCGCCCTCGTCAAAAAGCGTGGGCACCTCTGCGTCCAGTTCATCAAGCTTTTCGATCACCCAAGGCAGCAGCCCATCGCCATCGTCGTCCCCCCATGAGGCGCGGGCAAAGCCGACGGGCACGATCCCGAGCGCCAAGGGCACCTCGTGATTGGCCCAGCCGACCGACGCCACCCGTTCGGGACGCTCTTCGATGGTGGTTTCGCCAAAGGCGTGTTCAACGGTGACGGGAAAGTCCTGCGCCGAGGCGGCAGTCGCGCCAAAGGCCAAGCAAATGAATGACAATGTTCTGAGCACTGCGGCCCCCTTAATCCGATTCTTTTACTAAACTATTGTCTGTTATGCCGCAGCGGGCGCGGATGCAACAGGGCAGTTCATCGGATCATGGGGTTGGGCCGTACCAAAGCGAAGGTGCGCGCGGTCGGCCCAGATGCCGCTGCGACAAGCGTTATATTGACGGGTAGGTGAAACAGCCCCGCCAGACCGCCCGTATGCGCCCCCGGTTTTCCCCGAGGGGAGGGACAGGAAAACCGGTGGGGCGCATCGCTGCAAGTCTATCGAGGAGCCACTCCCTGGGGTAGGGGAACGGGCAGCAGCTCCCGAGAAGGCCCGTGTCGTGAAGCATATTCTCAGGCGAAACGGTCGAAATGAACCGGTTGCCAGCTTGGGACGCGGTCATTGTTCTGGTCAATGACGCCTTCGTGCAGACCCGTCTATCGGCGGGTATTTCTAACTATAGATCGCGCTTTACATCGCTGCATCTGGGCGGGGGTATAAACGGGCTAGTCTTAAGGATAGGTTGCCGCCCCCCCCCCGGTCAGACACGCCCCCGTTACAGACCGACCTGCGCCTTCATTGCCGCCAGCGTCGCGTCCCAAGTTTCGGGCAAAGCCTTTGACAGCCCGCGCGCTTCGTCGTCTTTGCCGGTCTTGCAGGCGGTCTCGATCTCTTTGAGCAGGCCGTGCAGCCGGTCCGCCCCAAGCATACCGCACATCCCGGCCATGGCATGGGCCTGCGCCTGCAAATCGGGCAAGCCATCGGCGGCCATCAATGCGGGCAGGTCATCCGCGCCCTGATGGCCAAGCTTATCCACCCGCTCACGCAGTTTCTCCACACCCAATAGGTCGATCAGGTCCGCGATCTGTTGTTCGTTCAACAATGGCCGTTTCGCGGATTTCGCCTGCACCGATGTCTGCGCGCTGGCCAAACGCTCTGGCAGGGCCTGTTCCGGCATCACCTCACGCCCCGAAAGCTCGCGCAGCTTTGCACGCAGCACTTTCATATCCAGCGGCTTTTGCAAAAACCCCGACATCCCGACCGCGCTGAACTCCGCGCGTTCTTTCGGCAAGGCGTGGGCGGTCACGGCGATGATTGGCGTTTCGCGGTTGGGGCCTTCGCCGGAAAGAATCGCCTTGGTCGCCTGAATGCCATTCACCTCAGGCATGGAGATATCCATGAGGATCGCATCAAAGGGCGCGCCTTCGGCAAGCTCAATCGCCGCACGCCCACCGGTGGCAAGGGTGACATCATGGCCGATCTTCTCAAGCATTGCCATGATTAGCTCGCGGTTGATCTCATTGTCGTCCACCAGCAGAAGGTTGAGCCGCTTTGCCGGTAACGCCTCGACGCGCTTTTTCTGTGGGTCGGGGGCGGCGTCGCAGTCGACCTCTGCCAGATCAGCAAGCTTCACCGGCAAGCGCAGCGTGAAACATGCCCCCTCTCCCACGGTCGAGTCGCAGGTAATCTCGCCGCCCAAACGTTTAACCAAACGACGCACGATCCCAAGCCCCAAACCGGTGCCCCCGGTGCGCCGCTCATAGCGGCTGTCGAGCGAGACGAAGTCTTCGAAGATACGGTCGATATCCCCCGCCGGAATGCCGGGTCCGTCATCCTCGACCTCAAGGTGGAACTCCTCCCCTTCTGAGCCAGATTTGGCGAACCACCCGCGCAATGTCACATCACCGCCGGGGCTAAACTTGATCGCGTTGCTCAGAAGGTTGACCAAAATCTGCTGGATCGCCCGTGGGTCCGTCACGATGGCCTTGTCGTCCAACTGCGTCAAATCTAGGTGCAGCCGCGTGCCCCCGGCCTCGGCCAGAGGGTCCATCGTGTTGATGATTCCCGCCATCAGCACCGTCATGTCACAGGTCTGACGCACCTGTTCATAGGTGCCAGCCTCACTGCGCTCGATGGCCAGCACGTCATTGATATGGCCCAACAAAATCTCACCCGAGGTCATCGCCGCATCGAGATAGCGCTTTTGCTCATCGTCAAGCCGGTCATCTTGCAGCAGTTGCAGGGCCGAGATCACACCATTGAGCGGCGTGCGCATCTCGTGGCTCATCATGGCGAAGAACCGAGATTTTTCCTGATAGGCGTCAAGCGCTTCATCCCGCGCGGCAATGATCTCGGCCTCGCGGAGGCGCTTTTCGGTGATATCCCGAATATAAGCGATGAAAAGCGACCCCTGCCCCATGGGCGATTGCGACACGGACATTTCTACCGGGAAAATGCGCCCAGTTTGGTCGATCATCTCAAACTCGCGGCGCCCCTTATCGGCGACCTCCGTCTCTCCGGTCAGGCGGAATTTCTCAAGCCGCTCGCGGTGCACGCTCCGGTCGGCGGGCGGGATCAACAGGCTGATATAGTCCCTGCCCTTAGCGGCCTCATGGGTGATTCCGAATATCTCTTCGGCGGAGCCGTTGAAATCTTCGATCTCGCCGTGGTCGTTGATAACGACGATGGCGTCCAGCGATGCTTGAAGGGTGGTGGCAAGGCGCAGGTGGTTTTCTTCGACCAATTGCGAGGTGCGGTTTAACCGGCTGGCCTGCCGCGACAGGCGGTAGACCGCGCCGACCAAGGCAAGGGTGACGATCAACACGATCGCCGCCATCACCTCGATCAGCCGCACGATCTCATGGCGTTCGTTTTGGGACATCTCGCTGGCGATTGCGATGGAGGCGAGGGCAATCTCGCGGGGCACGTCTTCGATGCTGCGCAACATGGCGTCGATATCGTCCAATGCCGCGATCAGTTCGGCATCAGAGCCGTCTATCGCAGGCAGGAACCCATCCAGCGAGGCCCGCAACTCGCGGATTTTCGGCTTGGCCTTTGCGTTGTTGCGCACCCGTTCGGCCAGCAGAACGCGGCTATAGAAGATGTCGAACCTTTTGCGGAACTCGTCCAGCGCCTCGGGCGTGGCGGATTTTGCCTGCGCCAGGGCGCGGTCGGTCTTGAGGAATTCGATCTCGATCTGCGTAAAGACCCATTCGGCATGGTCCTGCTGCGCACTGTCGAGCGCCTGAATCCGATCCCAGACGTTATAGGCCAGATAGGCGGCGATGCTCATCCCCGCCACGAGGATAAGCATCAATACCTGTCGGCTTCTGGCGCGCGCGGGTCCGAATTTTCCTGCGTCGTTCATCCAAGCCCTCTGCGCCATTGTCAGTTACTCGACACTAATGCGGTCAAGCTGCCAGATCGACCGGCTGTAGACCAGTTCAGTCTGGTAGGCGATGTCACTGTCGTAAGGGTAGACGACCCAAAGTGGCCCCTTGTCCCGGCGCGACATTTCCTCGCCATTGGTGTAGTAGGCGATGATCGGGCCGCCTTCGACGGCGTCGGACATCGGGATTTCCACAGCATAGTCATTGATGGCCGTCGCGGTGATCGTGCCGTCTTCGACGTTCAGCGTGTCGAAGAGATCCTTGAGGGAAACGCCTTCGAACTCCTGCGATCCATCGGTCCAAATGGTTGTCGTTTCAAAGCTTGAGACCGGCATCGACTGCAGGTCAGACAGGGTAAAGTTATGGGTTTCACCGGCCAGCGTCACGTTGAGCACGGCCTCTTCGTCTTGGGCGGCAACCGCCGAAGCAATGCCCATTGTGAGCGCGGCTGCGGTGATGGTCTTGCTAAGATTCTGAAAAATCATGTCTTGGTTCCTTATCTGGCGTTATGACCTGACCATACCCTGACCTAATGAGAGGCGCGAATGCGCAGAAGCGCATCCCCCCTATACCAAAGGATAGGCGCACCTGCCCCGGAGCGCCCCGCCCTGCCATACCAAAGGATAGCGGCGCATGCCTTTGCGTCCTTTGTTCCTTGGGCTTTCATCTTTCTTTTCAAACGGGCACACTCTACCCATTAGAGAACGCCGGCCATTTGGGCTTCAGGAGATCTATTATGTCTTTGCGTATTTTAATTGCCGATGATCACGACATGGTTCGAGAGACCATTGCCATGTTCCTTGATGCCGATGGAGCGACCGTCACCGAAGCGGCATGTGATCTGGCCGGTGCCTTGGACAAGATCAAGTCCGAGCCGCCCTACGATCTGGTTCTGCTCGATTATACGATGCCCGGTATGAAGGGGCTGCAGGGCCTGCAAACCGTGCTTGGTATCAACGAGGGCCGCCCCGTCGGGCTGATTTCTGGCACCGCCACCCGGCTGATCGCCGAACAGGCGTTGGAAATGGGGGCAATCGGCTTTTTGCCCAAGACCCTGCCCGCCAAGTCACTGGTCAACGCGGTCCGCTTTATGGCCGCCGGGGAGACCTATGCCCCGGTCACCTTCATGTCGGGCAAAGACAATCCCGAAGAGACGGATTTCGAGAAAGCCTTGTCAGAGCGTGAGCGCCAAGTGCTGCGCGGATTGATGAGCGCGCAGTCGAATAAAGAGATCGCGCGCGACCTCGATCTGCAAGAAGTGACGATCAAACTGCACGTGAAAACACTTTGCCGAAAACTGGACGCAAAGAATCGTACGGATGCAGCGATCATTGCGCGCGACGCGGGCTTCGTTTGAGGCCCGTTTTCGCCGCCTGAAACGCCCCGGTCCGGACCCTGCGCGCCCCCCCCGTAGCGCGCCCAATTTCCCCTCTGGCTTGTAAACCATAATCGCCGCCCCGCGCGGGCGTTTTTGCGTTTAGCCTTTGACGTTTTGCACCGAATCAAAGATTCGGAAACTGCATTTTTCCCTGCAAAATTAACCATCTATCCGCCCCGCCCCCAGCGCCATTCCCGCGCCAAATGGTAGGCCGCGGCACGACCCGATAGGGGCGCCTATCCTTTCGACTAACCGTCTGACCAGAGGCTCAGCGAGTTAACCCTTCGCTCAGATGATATCGGTATCCGGTTCCCCGAAGATGAGAACAGGACAACGCAATGAGCGTGTCCGTTCATTGCAACTGCCGGCTCTTCACCGGCCCACAAGGGAACTACTAGATGCGTATCCATATCTCCCAATTATCCAAGACACTCATTGCGAGTACGGCCTTGTCCCTCGCGGGTTTCGCGGCTGCCGCCGACGCGCTTACGAGCGAATTCTCCTTCCGCGTGGTGGAAACCAATGCCGAGGGCGAAGAAGTCCTCGTTGAGCGTGAAACGATCCGCCCGGGCGAGGTGATCTCTTATGAGCTGCGCCACCAGAACACGACCGAAGGCGCGATGGAGGGGCTCGTCATCGCCGCCCCGGTTCCCGATGGCGTCTCTCTCGCCCTTGGGGCCGAAGTGACCTCTGTCGCCGCGGTCTTTGAAGTCCAGGCCGAGATGGACCCAGAGCAGGAAGGGCTGGAATGGTCGACCGTTCCCGCCACCCGCAAGGTCGTCGATGCCAATGGCAACATGATTGAAGAGCCCCTTCCCGAAGAAGCCGTCGCCGCCGTGCGCTGGACCCTCTCGGAGCCGCTCGAAGCAGGCGCCTCCGCCTTCAACAGCTACCGCGTGCGCCTGAACTAAATCCGGCGCCTCTCTCTCTCCACTCTCTCTCCAACTACTATAGAACTAGGGAATATTAACGTGAAAAACCATACAACCTTCCTGCGCTCCGTGAGCGCCGTTGCTCTGACCGCCGTGATCGGCACTGTCGCTTTCGCGGCACCCGAAGCGGGTTCGGTCATCGGCAACCAAGCCGTCGCGACCTATACCAACGCGGCGGGCGACACGATCACGGTAACCTCCAACACCGTTGAGACGATCGTTCAGCAAGTTGCTGGTGTCTCCATGACCTCGGACAACACGGAAACAATTGCCCCCGGCGGCAAAGCTTTCTTGCCTCACATCATCACCAACGACGGTAACGGTGCAGATGCATTCTTGCTGGAGGCGGCAGAAGACAGCAGCGGGACGCTCGATTTGCAGCCGTTGGTCTTTTATCCTGATGCCAATATGGACGGCGTGGCCGATAGCGCCACTCCGTTGACTGAAACACCAACTCTGGCACCCGGCGAACAGTTCGGCGTTGTGATCGAAGCCACCGCCCCTTCGACAGCGTCCGGTTCCGATACGATCACTGTGACAGCGACTTCCAACCTTGACGGTACCGTACTTATTACCAACACAGACACGCTGACAATCTCCAACGACGCGATTGTCGAGTTGGTCAAATCGATGACAGCGGACCCGGCCTCGGGCGGCAATCCCAACATCATTGACGCGGGCGACGAAGTGACCATCACGCTGACCTACTCCAGCACCGGTCTCGCTGCCGCCAACAACTACTCTGTGCAGGACGTGCTCGATGGCCGCCTGACCTACGTACCCGGCTCGGCCCGCTGGTCTGACTCCGCTACACCGCTGGACGATGACAACGGCTCCACCGTCGTGGACACCACAAACGGCTCCGGCGAGACGATCGCTTGGGACTATGATGATGGGCAAAACGTCAACTTCCTGATCTCCTCTGTTGGCTCTGGCCGCTCGGGTGAGGTGACCTTCCGTGCCGTGATCGCGGATACCGCCAATGCAGGCATCATCACCAACGTGGCCACCCAGGACGTTGATGGCGTAGCCTTTCCGCCGTCGAACACTGCCTCTGTCACCGTCGACAACCAATATGCGGTGGCGATTGCCGATACCGCGATCAACTCCAACGGCACTGCCAATGCGGCGATTGCCTCGGCCACTGACGATGACGCGGCAAACAACGATGTCGTCACGGAAACCGGCGATGTCTACCAAGGCGGCGTGATCCGTCAGGAATTCGTGCTGACCAACCTTTCCAACAGCCCGGACAGCCTGACCCTTGACGTGGCCAACGACGACTTCCCCGCGGGCACCACCTTCCGCTTTGTCGGCGCGGACGGTGTCACCCCGGTGGTCGGCTCTGTGGGCCCCTTGGGTATCGGTGACAGCGCGAAGGTGACGTTGATAGCCACCCTGCCGACCAATGTCACACCGACCGCCACCACCAACTACACCGCGATCCTTACCACGACCTCGGACAACTCGGGCGTCACTGACGTATCGACCGCCGAATTCTCCGGTGCGGTGCTTGCAGCTTCGGTCGACCTCGAAAACGCTGTCGTCGGTTCCGAAGGCGATGGCGCGGCTCCGACAAACGGTGGCAACCCGTGGGTCACCCAGTCGACAGACCCCGGCGCACCGGTCGTCTTTGACATGCTGGTCGAAAACAACGGCCCGACCTCGGACAGCTTCAACCTGTCGCTGGATCAAGCCCTGCCCGCAGGCTGGACGGTTGAGTTCCAACTGCCAGACGGGTCGATCGTGTCGAACACAGGCACCATCCCAGCAGGTGGATCGCAGGCTATCCGCGCGGTGATCACCCCGGCAGATGACGCCCTGCCCGGCGATACCTTGGTCGACATCGCGGTCGTATCTTCCGTCTCCGGACAAGGTGACCGTATCGTCAACCAAGTCACGGTCAACGAAATCTACGATGTGAAGATCATCGAAAACCAAAGCGCGCAGGCTTCGCCGGGTGGTATCGTGGACATCCTCCACACCATTTCGAACGAAGGGAACGTGGCCATCACCGAGGCGTCGATCACCGAATCCGGTCTGACCAACTTCTCCGGCGCGATCTTCTGGGACCAGAACGGCAACGGCGTGATCGATCCATCCGAGCCGGTGATCGACAACTTCGATGACCTGACCGACGGTGTTTCGCCGGGCGTCAACGGGCTTGCTCCGGGCGACAGCATCTCGCTGATCTACCGCGTGCAGACGCCATCGACAGCCACCCAAGGTGTCTCCGAAGTCGGCACGATCTCGATCAACAACACGTTGAACGGTACCGGGACCGATATCGACCAGACCAACAACGTCGTCGAAGACCGCGTGGTCATCATCTCGGGCGATGTCACACTGAGCAAGTATCAGTATATCGACGCGGGCTGCGATGGCACCGTGGGCACCTTCACCAAGACCCGTCTTGATGTCGAGCCCGGCCAGTGCATCCGCTACATGGTCGAAGCCGAGAACACGGGCGCCTCTGCGGCGGACAACGTGATCATCTCGGACGCCGCACCGGCCTATACCGCGGTCACAAACTGTGGCGGTGCCTGCCCAGAGAGCCTGTTCCCGGGCACCAGCACGGCCACCGTCACCTCGACCAACGTATCGAGCACACATGGCACGATCCTTCCCGGCGGCTTTGCCCGGGTAGAGTTCACCGTGCGGGTCGACGACTAACCGACCTCTCCGGTGCCCCCGGGCTGAGCAACGCTCACCCGGGGGCGCCCCCCCCCTTCTACCCCCGTTTCCGTCTCCCCAATTATTTCATGCCCTTTCCAGGGATCGCACAGGAGCAAGCTGATGCGCAGTTTCCTTATGTCTAAAGCCCGCCCGGCTCTGGCCCTGATCAGCGCCTCCGCAATGAGCCTGAGCCTTCTGCCCCACGCCGCCGCCGCCGCCCCGGCCCCCGCCGGGTCTTTCATCCGCAACGTGGCAGAAGTCAGCTATTTCAATACCTCCCTTGGCATCATGGAACGTGTCTTCTCAAACCCGGTTCGGGCCGAAGTCGCCGCAGTTCCCGGGCTGGAAGTGACCGGCTACTCCGACCTTCTGCTGACCCGCGGCGCCTTTGGCCGCTACCATTTCGACGTGATCAACACCGGCAACGTGCCGCTTTCCACATCGCTCAGCATTGGCGAACAGGGCAGCGCCCAAATGATGTCCCGCCAATCGCTTTTCCCCGACCTGAACGGCAACGGCCTGATCGATGTCGAAGACCGGGCGGTCGACATGTCCGCGCCCATCATGCTCGCGGCGGGAGAGCGGCTGCAACTGATCTATGAGTTCCGCATTTCCGCAGAGACCCCTGTAAGCACCCAGTTCGCCAGCATGTTGACGGCCTCTGCCGTGACCGAGGATGGCCAAAGCCTGAGCGTGTTGATTGTCACTGAGAACTGACCCGGTAGCCCCATAAATTGTCACTGAGAATTGACCCATGTGAACACACTTCCCCGACGGTTTTGGTTGGGGGGATTTGGAGTGATCGACATGGGATTTTTGAG